>BNJV01001737.1_pt1 | contig 90175 bp, 128 predicted proteins | sample 8540591 | NCBI WGS metagenome assembly BNJV01 (sample SAMD00202457, study PRJDB9452) | human saliva metagenome | host: Homo sapiens
GATAAACAGCTGGGCGATGCCCCTTGTTCCATTAAAGCATCGTTATCCGGCAATGCCGTCAATTTGCCTGGGGCAATGCGGGCGCGTATTACCAATAGAGACGGCAGTACGATGATTGTCATCAGTTATCGCTGAACGCCTTACAAAGGACACCCCATGCACTACCAATCGCTAACTGCCGCGCTGGAACAATACAGCGACAACCTGACCCACCATCCCGCCTCACCCAACAGCCTTGCCCTGCATATCGACCGTCAAACGCAAGGTCGTCTGAAACTCCACACACCCAACGGTATCAGCCTCAGCCTGACTTGACAACGATGAACCCATGTTCTGGTCGTTCTTCAGCCACGATTTATACGACGTTTACCTCATCCGCAGCTACGCCGAAAGCTGGCGAGACATACCAACCCGTCGGGCACATCGGCAGCCGCGTAAACGAACACATCGCCCGCCAACCCGCCGCAAAGCAAGGCCTGTTTTGGAACAAATATTTCATCGAACAACTCGCCACCCACAACGCAGGGCTGCTCGGCATCGGCGAATGGCACTTCGACTACCGCCCCGCCCAAACCCTGCCGCCGCAATGGGGCGAATGCTGGCACGACACCGCCTTAGGGCAGCCCTGAAACCAACGAAAACTACCGCAAATGGCTGTTTTCAGGGCAGCCGTTTCGACGTACTGGACAACAATTTTTATACCCAAGCCGAACGCTTCATCGCCCTGAAAACCCACTACGCCGAAGACGGTCATCTGAAATATTGGCGCAAACGCGCACAGCAAAACCAACTGCCGCCCGTCTTGGTGTACGAACTCCCCGCCCTGTCCGACCGCTGGCTGATTTTAGACGGACACCTGCGCCTCGCCGCCGCGCTTGCCGAAGGGCAACTGCCACCCTGATCGTCATCCAAGCCGCCACCGCCCGAAACAGCCCGCAAACCGTCGCCGAACACGAAACCGCAAAAGCCGCCGCCCTGTCGCAATACGAAAAAATCGCCCGCCAAACCGACCACAATCCCCAAGCCCTAAACGCCGTCAGCCAACACATCATCCGCGCCTACGATACCCGCCCCTACCTGCTGCACACCACCCGCGCCGCCGCCGACATCGCCCCGAAAACCTGGCTGCAACAATTGCAAACCTACGCCGCGCAACACGGTTTCGCCGAAGAATTTGAACGCGTTTGGACAACGGAATCATGGCCGATGAAACGGGTTGCTGCTGTTTCAGGTCGTCTGAAAAGGTCAGGTTGTTTTTAAACTTTTCAGACGACCTCAACAGGTAAACCCTTCCCACCCCTGCCCCACACCAATAATTTCCACCTAATTTTCCCACATACAATCCCCACAAACGGCGCAGACCGCTTCATATTCCCATCCGTAAGGACCACTACCATGAAAAACATTAAATTTACCTTAGCCATATTTTTCGGCGGCATATTCGCTTTATGGCTGCTTGCTACATCATTTCCAGACCAGTGGGGCGTATTTCCCGTACGCAACCTATTGCTACAACTAACTGGCACCATCAGCATACTGGCCGCGAGTGCCTGCCTGATACTGCCGTGCGTCCCAAAATACTCGAAACCCCGCTCGGCGGGCTGGACAAAAATGTACCGCCTGCACAAATGGCTCGGCATCATTGCCTTTTCAGGCAGCATCCTGCATTGGACCTGCAAACAATTCCCCAAATGGCTTATCGCGCTTGGTCTGATTGACGGCAAAAAGCCGCCGCGCCCTCCGATGCAGGAAATATTGACATTAAAAGATTGGCTGGCTACCCAACGCCACTTTGCCGAAGAAGTTGGCGAAATCGCTTTTTATGTTGCCCTCGTCCTGCTTATCGCCGCCCTCATCAAACGTATACCCTACCGCTGGTTTGCCAAACTCCACATACTTATCGTCCCCGTTTATCTCGCGCTCGTATGGCACGCCATCGTACTGGCAAATTTTTGCCTATTGGTCGCAACCGCTGGGCTGGCTGCTCATCGCCGCCTTACTTTCAGGCATCGCCTGCTCGCTGATTGCCCTATTCAAACGCATCGGCAACCCGCAAAACGCCACCGTATCCTCCCTAAATCAAAACGGCAACCTACTTTCCCTGACCCTGAATGCCCCAAAATGGCAAGGACACCGCGCAGGACAATTCCTCTTTTTACGCGCACACGGAGAAAAGCCACCCTTTCACCATCGCCTCCGACTGGCAGCCTGATAACCAACAGCTCACGCTCGTGATCAAAGACTTGGGCGACTACACCCGCCGCCTGCCGCAAAGCCTGAACATCGGCGACACCGTGCAAATCGACGGCGCATACGGACGTTTCGACTTTTCCGATGGACAAGCGCAAATCTGGGTCAGCAACGGTATCGGTTTTACCCCTTTTCTCGCACGGCTCAACGAATTAGCCAAACAGCCCGCCACCCAGCCGACAGACTGGTTTCATGCCGATAGAAACCTGCCTGCCGAAACGCTCGCCCACTGGCAAAATTTAGCGCAGCAAGCCAATGTCAATTTCCACTATATCCCCTCCGAAACCCAAAGGCTCACCGCCGAACATATCGGTCAAAACCGTCCGCGATAGCGCAAACCGCAGCCTATGGCTCTGCGGCAGCCGAAGTTTCACACGCAGCATCTCAGATAGCTTAAAAACACAGTCGCAACATTTGGAGTTGTTTGAATTCCGCTAAACAGTTGCAAATATAGGGCAGCGTGAAATACAGCCCTAACTAGCCCAAACAGATAGTCCACACCTTCAAAACGAAGTTGTGGACTGTTTTTTGCTTTTCAGACGACCTTTACTACTTCTAAAAGGTCGCCTGAAAATCCGTCTACCCTAAAGCCACTTTTTCAGCTACCCTTCCCCTATTATTTTCCTCCACTTCCCAAGGGAGTTCCCCATGAACATCGCCATCACCGGCGCCAGCGGCTAACATCGGCAGCATGGTCGCCCGTCATCTGAACACACGCGGTCTGCCGCTTATCCTGCCGCTGCGCAACCCCGCCAAAGCACCCGACCTGCCGAACTGCGAGGCGCGGCGGTTTGCCTATGGTGATTTGGAGCTTGCCAAACAGGCGTTAAACGGGGTGGAGGTGCTGTTTATGGTGTCCGCCGCCGAAAGCCCGACGCGCGAACAAGAGCATTTGACTTTGGTGCAGGCTGCTTCGGAAGCGGGCGTGCAACATATGGTTTTATCTCTCTTTTGCACAGGCGGCGTTGGACAGCACCTTCACGCTGGCGCGCACCCATGCGGTTACCGAAAATGCGATCCGGCAAACCAAATATGCGTTACACCTTTCTGCGCGACAATTTTTACAGCGAGATGATGGCAACGATTGTCAACGCAGACGGCATCATCGCAGGCCCTGCCGACGATGGGCGCGTTGCCCTGCGTTTCGCAGCGCGATGTTGCCCAAGCGGCGGCAAACGTCATCGCCGACATCGCATGCGGCAACCACCGCCACGATAATCAAACCTACACGCTGACAGGGTTCCCAATCATTAAGTTTTTACTGAAATAGCCGCTGTCCTAACCAAAATCACCGGTAAACCGCACCCGCTACCACAACGAAACCGTGGAAGAAGCCTTCGCCAGCCGCAAAGCTGCGTACCCTGACACGCCCGATTGGCAGATTGAAGCGTGGGTTTCCACCCTACACCGCCATTGCTAAAGGCGAACTTGCCGCCGTTTCAGACGACCTGCCGAAATTGCTAGAACGCGAGCCGCGCCGTTTTGTCGAAGTTGCAAAGGATATTTATGATGCAGCCTGAACATACTCCCTTAATCGAATTCAAAAACGTCAGCAAACGCTACGACAACCACACCGCTGTGAACGAACTGAATCTGACTATTTATCAAGGCGAGTTTTTCGTGTTGGTGGGCGGTTCGGGCAGCGGCAAATCGACCACGCTGCGCATGATTAACGCGCTGACCGAGCCGACCGACGGCGATGTTTATTTCAACGGCAGGCGTATCAAGATTACGACATCCGCCAGCTGCGCCACCGCATCGGTTATGTGCTGCAACAAATCGCCCTGTTCCCCACCATGACCGTGCGGCAAAACATCGAGCTGATGCCCGACATTTTAGGCTGGGACAAGCCGAAGCGTACATCGCGCGTGAACGAACTGCTCGAGCTGGTCGGTAAGCCGCCCGAAACCTACCTAAACCGCTATCCGCACGAACTCTCCGGCGGCGAACAGCAGCGCATCGGCATCCTACGCGCCATCGCCGCCAAGCCCGACATCCTGCTAATGGACGAACCCTTTCCGCCTCGACCCGCTCGCCCGCGCTTCCCTTCAGGAAACGGTTTCCCTGATACACAAAAAACTCGGCACCACCATCGTTTTCGTTACCCACGACATGAACGAAGCCGCCAAACTCGCCTGCCGCATCGGCGTGATGCACCAAGGCAGGCTGATTCAGAGTCGATACGCCGCAGGATATTCAAAACCATCCGGCGGACGATTATGTGCGCTCCCTGTTCGGCGCGGCACAGCCGGAAAACACCGCCTCCGCCGAGGAAGTCATCAACCTTTACCGCCGTTTGGACGCAGACGGCAAAGCGCGGGTAAAGGGAACACTGGGCAAAAGAGAAAAACAAAAAGATTAGAAAAAGGGTCGTCTGAAAACGTCAAAAATGGTTTGAGGCAGCTTACGATATTTGTTTGAACGCTGCCGAAGCGTCGTTTTTCAGACGACCTTTTCCCCAATCCGTATCCCGATATTGTTATAATCCGAGCTGTCCGGACAACCACCGATTTATCTCCATATGAACACCTTCATCCTCCACGACACACGCCCTTATCCGCAGACTCGGTTAAAAACCATTTTACTGATAAACGCCTCACTGCTCGCACACGGCACGACCGCCGCAACCCGCAAGATTGCCGTGGGGCGAGTTGCAAACCGAAATCCGCAGCCAGCTTCATCAAAACTACTACGTCAACCTGTCCGTCGCGCTGACCATGGCGCCCGATGTAGAGACTTACAACGCGCTGATGCAGAGCATCAATCAAGTGTTATCCGCCGAAAACGACGACGAAGCCCAATGGTTTGCCTTGCCCGTCGTCATCGTCGCCGGCTGCAAACAGGAGCGATCGCTGCCTCTGATGCTGCCTCACCGAGGCGCTGACCGCCCTGCCTGTCCAACTATCCCCACTTGCGTGCCTTAACGCAAAACACCCAACGGCTGCCCTTCCTCGCCCATTCAGACGACCTGAGCGGCATCACGCCCGGCAACAGTGGTGGAAGGCGGAAACAAAACAGCGAATCCGCCGCCGCATTCCTGCAAACTTTTGAAGACAAACCGCTGATCTGTCCCGAAGACAGTCCGTCCATGTCGTGTACGCGCTGGGCTACGGCGACAAAAACCTGCAAAACCGCATTGGACGTCAACCTGCAACAGGCAGGCCTGCCGCTGATGCAGGTTTGGCAGAAAGCCTTGCCGCCGCCGGCGTTACCTCTTCACCAACCCGCTGTCCCCTGAACACCCCGCTCCAAGCCCTGACCGACGGCAGCCACACCCGTCAGCGCATGGCGATGGACGTGTTCGCCACCAACGCCATCCGCGCCATCCGCATGCAGAGTCCGCGCGTCGGCGTCGTCATCGCCGCAAGGGCGGGCGGACAGATTCTGTTCGGCTTCAACGCGACCGACAGCGCGTTTGAAGTCGTCCCGCAAGTGTTCGTGTGGAACCTTTCGTCTTCCGACAACATCGCCGTCATCCAACACAACTTCCTCAACCTGATGGCGGAATGCCGCGTCGAGCATATCCGCATCCTGCACGACGTTTTGCCGGAAAATGCCGACCTGCCGACCTACGCGCAGTCCCTGTCCCTGGACGGACACAACCCATTCTTCTCCGAACACGCCTAAACCGCCTATGAAAAACCATTCCGTACTCTTTCGTCTGCCTCGGCAACATCTGCCGCTCCCCCATGGCGGAATACGTCCTACGCCACCGCGCCCGCGAAGCAGGCGTAGCCCACCGCGTCCGCACCGACAGCGCAGGCACATCCGGCTGGCACGACGGCGAAAACATGCACCAAGGCACGCGCAAAATCCCTCGCCGCCCACGGCATCGACCACCAAGGTTTTACCAGCAGCAAAGTGCGTTCCGAAGATTTCGATGAATTCGACTTCATCATCGCCATGGACGACAACAACCTTGCCGAACTGGAAAAATGTTCGGCAAACACCCCGACAAAAATCTTCAAACTCACCGACCTCATCCCCGAAAGCGGCTACCGCCACGTCCCCGACCCGTGGTACACTGGCGACTTTGACGAAAACCTTCAGGCTTGTGGATGCAGGCAGCGTCGCGTTGCTGGAAAAGCTGGGTTTGGTTTGAATCGGTTGACAGCGCTTAAAGTCAACACAATGTAGCAAAAAGGTCGTCTGAAACCTCAAATTTGGGTTTCAGACGACCTTTTTCCCTATCTTTATAGTGGATTAAATTTAAATCAGGACAAGGCGACGAAGCCGCAGACGAGTACAGATAGTACGCCAAGGCAAGACAACGCCGTACTGGTTTAAAGTTAATCCCTATATCTATGCCGGATTATGAGGGCTGTCCGATTTTCCTGACCTTTTTAGCATGCAAACACGCAATAATCACCAAACAGGAGACAACGAAATATACACCCGAAACAAACATAAACAGCATAGACATCAAGCCTTTGCCCCATATCACCACAACAAAGCGGCGTCGAATTGCTCCAATACAAAAACAGATAGGCGCCATTAAGAATCGATGTCGCCCAAAGAGAGGCAGGCATATATCGCTTGAAATAAAGATAAGGCAGGCATAGGAAAAATTGCACCAACAGACCAAACCCGGCCATCTCAAGCGCCTCCTTCGGTTCATTCGCCCCTAAATCAAAATATTGCGCCTCAAGCATAAGACCATAAGGTCATAACGATGACAATCACAACAGCCGCGCTCAATAAAGAAAAATCCGCTGTTGCTTGTTTTGAAATTGAAAAAACACGATACGTCCAAACCTCCTCAGAGCGGCACTTTCAAGCCCATTGATATTATAGTGGATTAACTTTAAATCAGGACAAGGCGACGAAGCCGCAGACAGTACAGATAGTACGGAACCGATTCACTTGGTGCTTCAGCACCTTAGAGAATCGTTCTCTTTGAGCTAAGGCGAGGCAACGCCGTACCGGTTTAAAGTTAATCCACTATAAGGGTTCGATTTTTATTCAAAACCCTTATTCAGTCAACATGACGCCACTGATTTCAACCTGCCTTTTCAGACGACCTCTCAGTCTTTTGCACAACAATACCATCAAACCGCACTCGCCAACCCCATGCGCCTTGGTTTCCTATACAATATCGCACAATACAAACCTACCCTACCACCATGTCCATCCTCATCATCACCCCGAGCTGGATCGGCGACTGCGTCATGACCCAGCCGCTTTACCGCCGCCTGCACGAACTCCATCCCGGCTGCACCATAGACGCATTTGCGCCCAAATGGTCGATGGCAGTGTTCGAGCGTAGTGCCCGAAATCAGCCGCGTTATTGAAAACCCGTTCGGACACGGCGCGTTGAACTGAAAAACGCTGGCGTATCGGGCGCGAACTGGGCAAACAAGGTTACGACCAAGTCATCGTCCTGCCCGGTTCGCTCAAATCCGCCCTCATCGCTTTCGCCACCGGCATCGGCAGCGCACCGGCTACGTCGGCGAATCGCGCCATCTGCTGCTCAACGACATCCGCAAACTCGACAAAGCCGCCCTGCCCCTGATGGTCGACCGCTACACCGCCCTCGCACACCCGACGCAGGCGGACTTCAACGGACATTCCGATAACCCGCGTTTCACCATTTCCCCCGAAAGCCGTGCCGCCGCCCTTGCCAAATACGGCTTAAACACCGATAAACCCGTTCTCGCCTTCTGCCCGGGTGCGGAATACGGCCCCTGCCAAACGCTGGCCCGCGCGCCATTTCGCCGAACTCGGCCGCCGCTATCTGGCGGAAGGTTGGCAGATTTGCTGTTCGGCTCGCAAAAAGGATTTCGACATCGCCGAAGAAATCAACCGACTTTCAGACGACTCTCTGCACCAACCTCTGCGGCAAAACCAACGCTTTCCGAAGCGATTGACCTGCTCTTCCTGCGCTGACACCGTCGTCTGCAACGACAGCGGCCTGATGCACCTCGCCGCCGCCCTCGACCGCAAACTCGTCGCCGCCTACGGATCGTCCAGCCCCGACCACACCCCCGCCCTTGAGCCCAAAAAGCCAAAATCGTCAGCCTGCACCTCGAATGCTCGCCCTGCTTCAAACGCGAATGCCCGTTGGGACACCGACTGCCTGAACAAACTCACGCCGGACATGGTCCAAAAAGCGGCGGAGGAATTGGCACAAACGGAATCTGAATAAGCCATCAACCGACAAATTCTAAATCTGCAACAAAACCATACGACAAAAAGGTCGTCTGAAACCTATTCCGGTTTTCAGACGACCTTTCAGATGCTCAAAAATCTGGGTATTTGAATCTTGCAACGCGGCGGCGATTTCGTTGCGCAGTTTGTTTAAAAACCTACCGTGGCGTACCCATTGGGCAGCGGCTTCGTGGTCTTTCGCCGCAAAGGCCGTCCGCAAATCTTGATACAGCTTGTCTTGTTCGCAGCTGATTTCTTGGTCTAACGCGCGCAGGGCTTCGTTGTTTTGCGCCATTTGCGCATCCATCAGCGTTTCGCGCCATTCCATTTGCTGCATGAGAAATTCAGGAGCAAAAGAGGTATGCTCCGGCGCGTCAGCGTCTATGCCCAACGTTTTCAGCAGATACGCGGCGCGGTCGATAGGGTTTTTCATAGGTACGGTAGGCATCGTTGATGGTGGAAGACATCATCACTGCCTGTTTTTGCTCGAAGGCGGAGGCTGAAGCGAATTTATCGGGATGGAAACGGGCAGCCAAGGCGCGGTAGGTTTGCTCCAAGCTTTCGGCGTCGATATCGAAAGCGGGTTCAAGCTGGAAGAGTGTGAAATATTGAGACATGGCGGGATAATTAATGTGAAATGTTCGGCAGAAACCCTGATTTTGCCTTATAATCCGCTGATTCTTAACCCAAAGGACTGAATATGAGCAGTAAGTGCAGCTACAACAAAGGTAAAATACGCGACAATGCTTTAAAAGCCTTAGTGAAATCCGATTTGTTCCGACACAAGGTAGAACGGAAAAGAAAAGGCAAAGGCAGCTACAACAGGCAGGAAGCGAAAAAATGGCGGGACGGTTTTGATATTGTCCCGCCATTTTTATGTCTTAAACGTGGAAGCTCGCCACAGCCGCAAGAGTCTTTGACATTCGGGTTTTCAAATTTGAAACCTTCCTGCAAGCCTTCTTTGGTGTAATCGACTTGCGTGCCGTCCAGATAAACCAAGCTTTTCGGGTCGATATAAACGCGCGCGCCGTGTTCTTCGAAAACCAAGTCGTCCTCGTTCGCTTCATCGACAAATTCAAGGTTGTATGCCATGCCTGAGCAGCCGCTGGTTTTCACACCCAAGCGCACGCCCAAGCCTTTACCGCGCTTGATCAGGTAGCTGTTGATGTATTTGGCTGCGTTTTCTGTGATGGTAATCAAAATATTTGTCCTTTTTATATAGATTGAAAATACTTGTTTTCAGGTCGTCTGAAACTTGAGTTAACTTTTTGGCAACCTGCGGTGCCGCTGACGATACAGCAACACAGCCCAAATCAGCCAAATACCCAGCCAAACGGGGAAGAGTGCTAACAGACTGAGCCAGCCATAAATACTGCTTGTCCAATCACGGTTAAGCGGCGTACGAAATGCAGAATCCAATCCAGTCCGAGAGGCTAAATATACCCGTGCAATTTCGCCCCGTATCTCAGGACGCAAAGACAAGATTTCCACTTCGATATGGTTTAACCCAATCGGCGTATCCGCGCAGTCCAAACAGCGGATATCTATCCTCCGCTGCGCATGTACTGTGCTTTTGCTTGTGCTTTGTGGCGTATAGACCTGATAAGTAATGTCGTCAGGCAAGGGTTCCAAACTCGCTTCATGCGATTTCGGCTGCCCGGATTCACGCTCAATCGTGATAAGGGGCGGTTGACTGTTTTGGAGCGCAACATAGGATAATTTTACCCGTGCACCTTCTTTTAAAACAATACTTTGTGCAGGAGGATGGTAATTCACCACCGCAAATAAAGCATATCCGACCAGCAGTATCAAACTATATGCGTAAAACAGTATTTTCGCGATACCGCATTTACCCATTTATCTAACCTTATTCAATTTTTCCGTTGCCTGTCGCTGCTGCGCCCAAGCAACAGCAGCCTGCATGGCTGCCCGGGCCTGCGGACTGTTTTTCCAACAGGTCGAGCCGGTCAATTTTGCGCCCTGTTCCAAAACATCGTCCAAATCCGCTGCCGCCAGCGTGGCAACATCATCCAAACCCATTTGCTGCAAACGCTGCAATACAGTTTTGCCTATGCCTTTGACGGCAAGCAGGGATTGGGCTTCTTCATCGGTAAAAGGCATTTCATCTCCTTTGATTTTGCAGACGTATCGATAAATATAGTGGATTAAATTTAAATCAGGACAAGGCGACGAAGCCGCAGACAGTACAGATAGTACGGCAAGGCGAGGCAACGCCGTACTGGTTTAAATTTAATCCACTATATAAGCCTATGGCTTATCGCCCTCTCCCTAACCCTCTCCCACGGGGAGAGGGGATAGATTGGCAGGTAGTCCCAAATTTGGCGGTAACTTCAAAAGGATTAGGTTTCTGTGTCTTTACCCTCTTCTTCACGAGAGAAGGCATGTCGTCTCTTTTTGATTTTGCAGGCATATTGACTCAAACATAAGCCTGCGGCTTATTGCCCTCTCTCCTAACCCTCTCGCGAGAAGAGGGATAGATTGGCAGGCAACCCCAAATTTAGCGGCAACTTCAAAAGGATTAGGTTTCAGGTCCTTACCCTTTTCTTCACGAGAAAAGGCATGTCGTTTCTTTTTGATTTTGCAGGCGTATCAATAAATATAGTTTAGCGGCTATCGCCCTCTTCCTAACCCTCTCCCGCGGGAGAGGGGATGGATTGGCAGGCAGTCCTAAATTTGGCAGGTAACTTCTAGGATTAAGTTTCTGTGTCTTTACCCTCTTCTTCACGAGAGAAGGTATGTCGTCTCTTTTTGATTCTGGAGGCGTATCAACTAAATATAAGCCTACGGCTTATCGTCCCTTCCCTAACCCTCTCCCACGGGGAGGGGATAGATTACAGGCAATCCCAAATTTGGCGGCAACTTCAAAAGGATTAAGTTTCTGTGCCCTTGACTTCCGACCTCCGAGGGAGATGGGAATAAATCATCAGGTTTGCTTTTTCCGGAAACCCTAAGACTTTCAGGAGTCCTATGAATGTCTGCCGACAAAGCACCCACTAATCGGGTTATTTGTTTTCCTGACGTTTGCGATAGTCGGCAACAGCCGCTTTTACCGCATCTTCAGCCAAGATGGAGCAGTGGATTTTTACCGGCGGCAGTTCCAGTTCTTCGGCAATTTTCGCTGTTTTTGATTGCCAGCGCGTCATCCAGGCTTTTTGCCTTTGACCCACTCGGTAATCAGGCTGGAAGAAGCGATGGCGGATCCGCAGCCGTAGGTTTTAAATTTCGCATCTTCGATGATGCCTTCGTCGTTCACTTTGATTTTGCAGGCGCATCACGTCGCCGCAGGCGGGCGCGCCGACCATACCGGTGCCGACAGACTCGTCGTTTTTATCGAAAGTACCGACATTGCGGGGGTTTTCATAGTGATCAATTACTTTATCGCTGTATGCCATGATGTGGTTTCCTTAATGTTTTTTGATGGTTTAAGTGGTTTGTTTACTGGTTTTCAGACGACCTGAATTTAGATTTTTGCACGCGCCGCCTTCGCAGCCGTCGTCGTTTTCCGAATCGACACCGCCTTCCACGGTAACGCCGTCAAAATCTTCAAAGCAGGGTTGTCGAGATTGTCGAGGTCAAATTCTTGTTCGTTCATGGGTTGCATCCTTAATTTTAATGTGGTGGCTTTTAGGTCGTCTGAAAAGGTCTTTTTGAGGTTTCAGACGACCTTTTTTATTTTTTTGGTTTCGGGCTGTAGGTAGAAGAATGTGTATTAGTTGGAAATTTTAATTCTAGTTTTTGCAAACCTTCTCTATTAGATAAAGCACAAGCATCACCATCCTTATCTACAATTAAAATATTCCCATAATCAATCGCTGGAGCTATCGTTTGATGAGCTTTTTCTTTTCATCAATCAATAGCTGTAAATAAGTTTTAGTTTTTCTAAATCTTTAACAGGACGAAATCCGTACAATTTGGAAGATAAAAACCCATGGTTTTGTCATATCTCCTAAATTCCCATCTTGATCTTCATATAAAAAACCTCTTATATGCCTATATAAACCATATTTCTCTAAAGATTCCTCTAAACATTTCTCATGTTCATCAAAATATTTCTTAGATTCCTCAAAAATATTTATCAGGCTCCTCTGAAGGTTCATTACATCTCTAAATATTCCTCATGTTCCTTATATTCTTCATATTCCTTTAAATCTTCCTCATACTTCTTTAGAGACTCCTCGTTTAAACACTCCTCACCTTTTAAACATTCCTTTAAACATTTCTTATATTGCTCTAAACATTCCTTTAAATATTCTTCTGCTATGAAGCCAATATAATATTGCGCCTTGATTCCAAATCTTTGTTCTTTATCTACATACCCCAAAACAACGTAATGCGACATGCAAACCTCATTCTTTAGTATTTTTGTGCAGATTCTTTAATACTATTACCATACTTTTCTTGCTCTTTACTCTCTGCCTTCACATCCAAGCCACGTTTAAATTCAACAATATAAAATGTGTTTCCTGCATAAAATATCGTATCACCAACCTTTTCCGCAGTAGCCGATAATGGCATTGCTTCGGCTTCTAAAAATTTTCGTGCAAACGCATATTCAACAGTTTTCTCATACCATGTTACTAGTATTCGTTTCTACTTCTTGTTTATCTATAGATTTTGTCATTTTTACCTTATTACTTGCCTCTAGAATTGCTATAACTGCGTAGCGATTGTGAATCCCACCGACTCAACCATAATCCAATCATTAAACCAAGCACATATCTATCGTCATGATGATGCTTTTCAGCAACTTAAAACGCGAACGCATACATTCGCGTTTCGGCTCTATTTCAAAAATTTCAAACAGCTTTTAATGCGCCGCCCATTCAATCGAGTTCAAATCAATCCTGTCTTTAAACATTTCCCACAGCGGCGACAGTTCGCGCACTTACCGATTTTGGATTTAATCAGTTCTGCCGCAAACTGTACTCTTCTTCGGTAGTCATGCGGCCGAAGGTGATGCGCAGGAAGAGTGTGCCAGTTCGTCGTTGCGGCCGAGCGCGCGCAGGACGTAGCTGGGCTCGAGCGAGGCGGAGGTGCAGGCGGAGCCGCTGGATACGGGCGAGTTCTTTGACTGCCATAATCAGGCTTTCGCCTTCGACGAAGTTGAAGCTGACGTTCAGGTTGTTCGGGGCGCGGTGTTCGAGGTCGCCGTTGATATAGACTTCTTCGATGCCTTCGATGCCTTTGAGGAAGATGTCGCGCAGTTTGCGGTAGTGCGCCGCTGTCTTGCTCGAGTTCTTCTTTGTGGCGATGCGGAAGGCTTCGCCCATGCCGACTGATTTGCGGGTCGGCAGGGTGCCCTGCGGAAGCCGCGTTCGTGGCCGCCGCCGTGCATTTGGGCTTCAAGGCGGACGCGGGGTTTGCGGCGGACGTACGGTGCGCCGATGCTCTTTGGGGCCGTACACTTTTGTGGGCCGGACATGGACAGCAGGTCGATTTTGGCGGCTTCGACATCCACAGGCACTTTGCCGCAAGCTTGGGCGGCATCGACGTGGAAGATGATTTTTCGTTCGCGGCAGATTTCGCCGATGGCGGGAATGTCTTGCACTACGCCGATTTCGTTGTTCACCCACATTACGGGAAATCAGGATGGTGTCGTCGCGGATGGCGGCTTTGAGTTCTTCCAAGTCAATCAGGCCGTTTTCCTGCACGCCGAGGTAGGTTACTTCGAAACCTTGGCGTTCGAGTTCGCGCATGGTGTCGAGTACGGCTTTGTGTTCGGTTTTGACGGTGATGAGGTGTTTGCCTTTGGTTTTGTAGAAGTTTTGCCGCGCCTTTGATGGCGAGTTGTCGGACCTCGGTCGCGCCGCTGGTGAAGATGATTTCTTTGGGATCGGCGTTAATCAGGGCGGCGATGTCGGCGCGGCTTTTTCGACGGCTTCTTCCGCTGTCCAGCCGAATGCGTGGCTGTTGGAAGCGGGGTTGCCGAAGGTTTCGGTCAGATAGGGAATCATTTTTCGGCAACGCGTTTGTCAGCGGGGGTGGTGGCGGCGTAGTCGAGATAAACGGGGGTTTTGACGGTCATGGTTTGCTCTTTCTTTTTCTGTAATGTACTTAATGGATATGTGTAAATTGGATGACGTGTCTGCCGTCATCGCTGTTTTTCTGTTCGATGATGCTTTGTCAGGGTAACGCTGCTGAGGTAATCGTTGATGGTTTTGTTCAGGTTTTTCCCAAAGGTCGTGCGTCAGGCAGGGCGCGCGCCGTGGTGGCAGTTGGCTTGCTGCTGCGATTGGGTGGCGTCCAGCTTGTCTTCGGCGGCGAAATGATTTTGGGCGATATTGATTTGTGCGGGAGGGGCGGCGAGGATGTAGCCGCCGCCGGGGCTGCGCAGGCTTTTCAACCAGCCCGGCGCGCCTGCAGTTTGCTGAATAGTTGTTCGAGATAGGAAAGCGAAATGCTTTTGGCGTTCGCTGATGGCGCTGAGTTTGACAGCGCCGGTTTGCGCGTTCATCGCCAAATCGATCATGGCGGTAACGGCAAACGCCCTTTTGTGGTCAGTCTCATGGTAGGTGCCTGTGTCGGCTTTTTATAGTGGTGCGATTGTCTCAATCATCTGAGTGATTCAGTCAAGTATATTCGGGCGTCTTCCGATTGTTTGTTTTAAATGGCTGGGCAGATGGATTTTATTTGCCTGAAGATTTCTCTTTTTATCTGAAACTTGAATCTGAGGTCGTCTGAAAAGTGCTATTACCCGGCTTTTTGGCGGGGTTAAAACCATTTGCTTTATAATTGCGATTGATATAGATTATCTAATTCATACTAAATCATTATGGTGATTGAAAAAGGTCATCTGAAAACGCCCTACCCGTTTCAGACGACCCAATCCATAAGCAACCCTTAACAGAGGCAATCAACAATGAAACGCGATTTGAGCAAAAATGACCTGTATCGAAGACCTGCGCCTTGTCGCCAAGCGCAAGATGCCGCGCATGTTTTACGATTACATCGATTCAGGTTCTTGGACGGAAACCACCTACCGCGAAAACACTACGGATTTCAAAGACATCCGCTTCCGCCAAAGGTATTGGTCAATATGGAAGGCAGAAGCTTGAAACCAAAATGATCGGTCAGGATGAAAAATGCCGGTAGCGATTGCGCCGACTGGCTTTTACCGGCATGGCACACGCCGACGGAGAAATCTTGGCGGCTCGTGCGGCGGAGAAGTTCGGCGATTCCGTTTACGCTCTCCACCATGTCCATCTGCTCGATTGAAGACGTTGCCGAGAACACCAGCGCGCCGTTTTGGTTTCAGCTTTATGTGATGCGCGACCGCGAGTTTATGGAAAACCTGATTAAGCGCGCGAAGGATGCCAGGTGTTCGGCGTTGGTTTTGACCGCCGATTTGCAGGTTTTGGGTCAACGCCACAAAGACATTAAAAACGGCCTTTCTGCACCGCCGAAACCGACCATCGCCAATTTAATCAATCTGGCGACCAAGCCCGAATGGTGCATGAAAATGCTGAACACGGAACGCCGCACATTCCGCAATATAGTCGGACACGCTAAAAATGTCGGCGATTTGTCTTCGCTGTCTTCATGGACTTCCGAACAATTCGACCCGCGCCTGAGCTGGGACGACGTTGCCCGCATTAAAGATTTGTGGGGCGGCAAGCTGATTATCAAAGGCATTATGGAACCTGAAGATGCGGAAAAAGCAGCAAAAAGCGGCGCGGACGCATTGGTCGTTTCCAACCACGGCGGCCGCCAGCTCGACGACACCATATCCGCCATCAAAGCCTTGCCCGACATCGTCAGCGCAGTCGGCAGCGACATCGAAGTCTGGATGGACAGCGGCATCCGCAGCGGTCAGGACATCCTCAAAGCATGGGCTTTGGGCGCAAAAGGCACGATGATAGGCCGCGCGTTCCTCTACGGCTTTGGGCGCATACGGCGAAGAAGGCGTTACCCGCGCGCTGGAAATCCTGTATGAGGAAATGGACGTCTCCATGGCGTTCACAGGCCATCGCAATATTCAAGACGTTGACGCAAGCATTCTGCAAAGCACACGCTGGCCGAATCGACAAATTCTGATTAGTGAATGACCAAACCGGCGGTTAAAACAAATTAACCGCCGGTTTGTGTTTCATATGCTAAGGTCGTCTGAAAATATGTTTTCAGACGACCTCATCATTATCAGGCATTCATCTTGTCTTCAAACACCGCCAAAATCCGCGCGACTTCTTCCGCGTCCTTTAACCGCTCCTTACCGCATCAAACAATCCCTGCGCTTCTCCAAATTCTTTCTTCATCATACCCAGCCATTGTTTCAGTCGGGCGACGGGCGTATTTGTTGTTCGCTCTTTGGCGAGACACAAATGGAAAAATTGGTTTATCCACACTGAAACTTCGGCGAAATCGGTATCGCGGACGGTCTTCGCTGTTTTTGCATTGTTTGATTTGGCGCGCGCAAAGTCGGGGCGGATGACGGCGCCGCGACCGAGCACGACGACTGTTGCAGCCCGTCATCTCTTTAATGCAGATATAGTCTTTGAGGTGAACACGTCGCCGTTGGCGGTTACGGGATGGCGACGTGTTCGCAGATTTTGCGTATCCATTCCCAATGCGCGGGCGGTTCGTAGCCTTCGACTTTGCGTGCGCGCGTGTACGGTCAAGGCACAGGCTCCGGCTTCGGCAATGGCGGCGGCACTTTGTTCAAGCGCGAGGCTTTTTATCTTCGTAACCGAGCCGCATTTTGCTGGTGAGCAGGATATGTTCGGGCAGGCGTTGGCGCAGGGTTTTGACGATATGGTGGATAAGGTCTGGCTCTTTGAGCAGGACGGGACGCCGCCTTTGTGTTTGTTTTCGACCGTAGGTGCGGGGCAGCCGAAGTTGAGGTCGATTTTGTCCGCGCCGAAGCGGACGGCTTCCAGGCGTTGACCGCCATATTGTCGGCATCGCTGCCAGCTGGACGGTACAGGGCGTGCCGGCGGGGTCTTGTTGCCGTTGGCGATTTCGGGGGCGTATTTGAGCCAGGTGGAACGGGAATGGACGGTGTGGGTAATGCGAACGAACTCGCTGACGCATTCGTCGTAGCCGCCGATACGGGTCAGCAAATCGCGCATCACATCGTCCACCAGTCCCTGCATGGGCGCAAGGATAAGCTGCATATCGGAGGAGGTCGTCTGAAAAAAGGAAATGCGTATTAGCGGTATATCGGTTAAGATACACGCTTTCCACGAAGAACTGACCGCCGCCATTGCCGAACTGCCTTGATTTCCCGATTTTGATTTTTCAGACGACCCCTTTTCAGACGACCCCATCATGAACCCGAAAATTCCCGCCACAGCAGCCATGTTGGTCAAAAACTCGGAACGCTATCTCTGACCGAAGTCTGACCGCGCTTCAAGACTTCGACGAAGTTTTGCTGCTCGACAACGGCTCGACCGACCGCACCTTCGAAATCGCCGAACGTTTCACCAACGTCAGTTATTACAGATGCGACTTCATCGGCTTCGGCCCGATGAAAAACCTCTGCCGCCCGCCTCGCGCAAAACAATTGGATATCCAGCATAGACAGCGACGAAGTGGCGGACGGAGAACTGATTGCCGCCATCCGCAAAGCCGTGGCGGAAAAACAAAGAACAAAACATCTTCTCGCTCTCGCGCCTGAACCACTGGCAACGGCTGCCTGATCAAAGCCTGCGGCTCAGGTATCGACATTATCCCGCGCCTTTACCACCGCCGGTTTACCGCGTTTTCCGACCGTCAGGGTGCAGATCGCTGATCTGCCGCCCGATGCAAACGTCCGTCCGCTCGAAGGTCGTCTGAAACACTATTCCCTTCGAAAACGCCGAAGGGCTCGATTCAAAATGCAGCACACAGCTCTGCTCACGCCGAAGAAAACCGCCACAAAAAGACAGCTCGCCCTTCAAAGCCCCTGTTGCACGGCAGCGTATCGTTTGTCAAAAACTACCTGCTCAAACGCGGTTTCGCCTACGGCGCGGACGGCTTGACCATTTCCATCGCCAATGCCCAAGGTTCTGTACTACAAATATGTCAAACTTTACGAACGCAACCGCAATATCAGCGTCGCCCTGATTGTAACCACCCTACAACCGTCCCTGACGCGCTGGAGCTGGTTTTAAAATCCCGCGCTCGCGCAAACCCGCCTGCCCGACGAAATCATCGTCGCGGACGACGGTTCGCGCCAAGACACCGCCGAAGTCGTCGAGTTCATCCGCAGCCACACCGACATCCCCGTCAAACATTCTTGGCGGCGGACGACGGCTTTCCGCGCCGCCGAATCGCGTAACCGCGCGCTGGCGCAGGCAAAAAGCGACTACGTCATCCTCATCGACGGCGACATGATACTCGACCCGTCCTTCATCGCCGACCACCCTCAAGCTCGCACGCAAAGGCAGGCTGATACAGGGTTCACGCGTTATTCTGACCCAAGACCGCACCCGAAGAAATTTTTAGATTCCGGCGAATTGCCCGATTTGTCCGTGTTCAGCCAAGGCATAGAAAAACGCCTGTCCGCCCTGCGCTGCCGCAGCCTGTCCGCCCTGATCGGCAGACAAAGCAGCCGCAAACACAAAGGCATCAAAACCTGCAATATGGGCTTTTTCCGCAGCGATGCGCTCGCCGTCAACGGCTTCGACAACCGCTTTGTCGGCTGGGGCGCGAAGACAGCGAGTTCGTCGCCCGCCTCTTCCATAACGGCAGCGAAACGCCACAACCTCAAATTCGCCGGCATCGCCTACCACCTCTGGCACCACGAAGCCGAACGCGACGCCCTGCCGCAAAACGACGCCCTTGCTCAAAGCTACGCTGTCCGAACAAAAATCCGCTGCGAAACACGGCATGGACGAGTTCATAAAATAAACCGTTTTTGCGCGTATCTTCCCTCAAACGTCGTCTGAAACCTTTCAGACGACGTTTTACCTTCAAGCAGCCGTTCAACCATCAAATCTTTACTGAAACCAAACACTTGCAGTGTTATACTATTAATACAACGACAAACTACTCACACACTACGGTTACACATCATGTCCCCCGCCCGATTACCATCACCTCATACAACATGCACAGAGGCATGTCCGCGCTCAACCGCAAAGTCCAGAGTGGACAGCATGGCGGAAGAGCTGCGCGGCATAGGCTCGGATGTCCTGTTTTTACAGGAAGTGCAAGGTCAACACCTGACCCGCAGCAGCAGGCTGCCCGATTTTCCCGAACAACCGCATTACGACATTCTCGGCGACCGCCTCCTACAACCGCAGCTACGGCAAAAACGCCGTATACCCGCAGCGCCACCACGGCAACGCCATCCTCAGCCGCCCTGCCGCTGGAAACCCCGCCACAACCTCAACATCAGCGTCAACAAATCCTCGAACAGCGCGGCGTACTCCATTGCGAAGTCCTGCCCGAAGGCTGGGAAACCCCGCTCGTCTGCCTCTGCGCCCACCTCAACCTGCGAGAACCCGACCGCGCCAAACAATACCGCGCCATCTTCGAATACGTCGTGCATCACATCGACCCGCAAAGTCCGCTGATTCTCGCCGGCGATTTCAACGACTGGCGGCAAAAATCCGCCCTATCCTTAGGCAACGCCTTGAACTTGAACGAAGTATTCAGTGGACAGCAACGGCAAACGCCCCAAAACCTTCCCCGCCCGCCTGCCCGTCCTCAGCCTCGACCGCGTCTATACCCGCAACTTGGAAGTCCTAGACTCCCAAATCCACAACGGCAAAAACTGGCAACGCCTCTCCGACCACTTGCCCTTAGCGTCAAAGTCAGACCCAAACTGCCTTGACTGCCCTCATGTCAAAGGTCGTCTGAAAAACCTGAAATCGGGATTTTTCAGACGACCTTTTTATGTCGGCAAATCAACTTCAAAGCCATTATTCAATCAACTTCAAACTCAGCAAACTTTTTACGAAATCCAATACAACCCCGGCCCGTCCAAACTCAAAAATATGATTTTCCGAGGTACCCAAATGCCAAAGTTGTATTGTTTGGCTTCTGTTTACACATTATCAAGTTTTTAGTTAAAAATTATTATATAAATAGTAATCATAATCAATTTATGTTATTTTGCAGCTCTAAAGAAACAAGTATTTTGTCCGCGTTCCTTTCCACACAATCGGCAACCTACGGACATTTTCCTTTTTGTTTTGTCAAAATGCCCTTCCTTGCGTGAAGCAAGCGCATCCATATCAACGGTCCGAACAAACCGTTTAATCAATTGGCTGCAACCCCATTACATTCGGTTCGCGTTTTATTTTCCGATGCCATCTGGAAGCATTTCAGATTTCGCCCACTTTCAAGCTGTTGCGAACAAAGGAAAATCCATCATGAAACCTGTCAAATCCGTCGAATTCCCCTCTACGCCCAAAATATTGGTTTTATTTTTGAGTATGCTGTGGCATACGCCGTTATGGGCGGAAAATACTACCCCCGCCCAAAGCGTTCAGATGGATACCATTACCGTCAAAGCCCATCGCAACCGGGATAAAAGCGGCTACACCCAAGTCTACAGCCGTGACATCAGCAATATGTACAAAGGCAAGCAGGAAATCGAGACCTACCGCGGCAGCAGCGTGGCCGATTTAATCGGCGGCATGGCGGGCGTGTTCAGCGGCGACGCGCGCAACAGCGGTGCGCTCGATCCCAACATACGCGGCATTCAAGGCGAAGGCAAAGTGCCGGTAACGTTAGACGGTACGGAACAGGCCATCAGCGTATGGCGCGGTTTTTGAAGGCGTATCCAACCGCAACTACATCGACCCGAATCTCGTCAGCAGCGTCTATGTGGAAAAAGGCGCATCGGCAAATCGTGACATCCGCACCGGAATAGGCGGCTCGGTCAGCATGAAAACGCTGGAAATTGATGACGTTGTGCCGAAAGACCAAAAATTCGGCATGGAAGTCAAAATGGAAACCGGCAACAACAGCATCAAACAGCGCGAATACGCCCATGCTGCATCATGGAACAAAGACTACCGCCGCTATCCTAGCCCCTACCCCTTCGACCGTATGGACTGGGCGATTATGCTGGACGACGGCGACCGCCAGAAACAGCGTTTCGGCGGGCGTGGCAAATTGTTTAAAGACAACGCGTTCCGCATTTCTGCCGGTATGCGCGGCGAAGTGTTTGACGGCTTGATTGCCTACGCATGGCGGGACAAAGGCAATTATTTTACCGGCAGCAAGGGCGCAAAACGCTACGGCTACCTCCCCAATGCCAGCTCTATGACCGAGGAAGAATTTACCAAAAAAGTTACGGATATTCAGGAATATACCGCCAACATCGGCTCGTATTACCATCCCTCCGGCGAAGTGGCCAACACCTCCCTGAATATGCGTTCGTGGCTGGCAAAAAGGCACGCTTAAACCGCCCGACAATCAAAAATACAGCTCGGCATACGCCGCACCCACGCCCTGTTTCGGCGAAATCATGCCGTACAGCATCCTGTTCGGCAACATCGGCGGCAGCATGCTCAAACCGGACGGTTCCGCCCAAACCGACATGAGCAAGCTCACCAAAGGCACGCTGATGGCAGAATGGCCGCAGGCGTGGTGAAGCAGACCGCCGTCAACCTCGACTACACATGGAAACCCGAAAACAACCGCTGGATAGATTTGAAGCGGGGATTTGGGGGACGTTTAACAATTCGCAAACCAATTCCACCGGCGGCTATCCCGCATCCACCCTGTTTCTCGACAAAATATTCAACGAAAAATACGCCGAAGACTGGTATTACAAAGGCAAAGAACCCGAATGGGACAAACTGCCGCCCAATACCAACAACCGTTTCAACGTTTTTAATGCCGCCGCCTACCGCGCCAAAAACAACCGCTTGGGCATCAACCTGTCCAATAAAATGAAATTATCCGACAAATTGAACTGACCCTGATGGGCGACTACCAGCGCGAAAAAAACTCAAAGGCAGCAGCGATACCAGTTGGATACTTGCATTGCCCGAAGAAGAATCCCAAAAATTGTTCTGGGAAGACCCTGAGACCACCTTAAATTCCAACTTCGCCCTGACCATGCCGCGTAAAGGCAAACGCGACGAATGGAACCTTGGCTTCAACTTCAAATATCAGCCCACTTCCTGGCTGACTCTGAACGCAGGCGGCCGCTACACCGACTACCACCAAAACCGACAACTTCCTCCGAGACTACATCGACAAAAACCGCACATGGTTGGAAAGAGAAAACAAATTCGACGTACTGTCGGACAACAGCAGGGATTTCGTCTATCTGCAGAGCCGGCTTGCTACACCTGAAGAATACCGAGCCTATCGAGAATTGTCCGACCAATATCACGCCGCGCAAAAAGCTTACGACCAAGACCCTGCGACCATACGGGCGAAAGCCGAATATGATGCCTACGACAAGCGTTTTTGGAATTGGATAAACAGCCTGCCCGTTCCCGAATATCTCTGGGCATTAGATAACCGACCCGAAGAAACACAACGCTGGCAAGATAATCACCCCCAACTTCCGGAAGAACCCGAAAAACTGACAGAGCTGCGCAACCGTTTTATGGAAGCGGAAGATCTAAGCAGCGGCTGGAAATCAATACCCAACTGCACCGAAAACGAAGCAAATGGAAACTGTATCTACTGGCGGCGTTCGCATCCCGAAGAAAACCCCGTCCGGACAGGCGCACTCAATTTCTTAAATGAAACCGGAATCAACCCTGCCACAGGCAAAGTTGAAAAACGTTATGCTGCCGCCGTAACAACCGATGTCAACAATCCCGCTATCGAATACCGGCATCTGACCGAAGAAGAACTGCGCAAAATGTGGAACAAACGCGGCCATGCCTTCGCCCCCATGTTCTCCGCCACCGTCCAACTCGGCGACAACACCCGCCTGTTCGCCCGTTATACCGAATTCAAACGCTTCCCCAGCATGTATGAAGGCACATTCGGCTTCGGTAACCACAGCATCGCCAAAGGTTTCAGCGTCCCGTTTGGCAGACTCCTGAACCCGCTCAAACCCGAACACGCCAAAAACTGGGAAATCTCCCTCAGCCACGACTTCACCCGCCTGCTGCCCAAAATGCGTTACGCGGACGTGCGGCTGACCTACTTCCACAACAAAACCCACAACGTCATCGACCGCAACTATGCCACCTGGCAAATCAGCAATTACGACAAACAAGTCATCAGCGGACTGAACTCCAAACCCGCTTCGACAACGGCAGAGTATTCGGCGACCTTCCGTCGTGCGCAACATGAAAACGAAGTCTGCGACCGCCGCGCCATCGAGCAGCAATATGATGTAGACCAATACGTCTCGCACGGCCGCACCTTCCCCGTACCTTACTGTCAAAACGGCGGTTTCGCCAGCGGTTGGCTGATCAACCGCATCCAGCCGCGCTGGTCGGTCGTTGCCAACCTCGGCGGCAGGTTCCTAAACGAAAAACTCGAAATCGGTTCGCGCCTGACCTTCCACAGCCGCGTTGAAGACAAACAACAGCCGTCCGCCGCTGGCGCGACTACTACCCTGCAACGTGACGGCGCAAACAGCAAAGCTTTCAACAGCGACAACGGCAACGCCAACTGGCAGCCCGTTACTGTCGTAGATGCCTATGTGCGTTACAAATTCAACAAACATTTCAGCGCAGAGCTAACGGGCAGCAACCTGACCGACCGCTATTACCTCGACCCCATGAGCCGCTCCTATATGCCCGCCCCGGGCCGCACCCTGCGCATCGGTTTGACAGGGAAATGGTGATTTCATCCAACAGAAAACAGCCTCTTTGCGTACTGGCAAAACATTAAGGTCGTCTGAAAAACAATTTTCAGACGACCTTTGACAAGCTTTTATTTTTAAGAAGCCAATACGCGCGGGAACAGGATTTCATTTTCCAAATGGATATGGTTGGTCAAATCGTCCACCATTTCGCGTGCCAATGTATACAGGCGCGTCCAACTTCCGCAAGCGTTTTCGGGAACGGTCAGGTTATTGGTCAACTCAAGCAGCTTGGCTACGGCTTGGTCGTGTTCCTCATGCTCGTGCATCATCACATTAATCGGCACAGCGCTCCGCGACCGACGCCTTGTTTGATCATCGGAAACAGCATGCGCTCTTCCTTCATCAGTGCATCAGCAGTTCATTTTGCATATAGGCAAGCAACTCCGGCACTTCAGCCGGAAAAACTGTCGGCATGAACTTCCGCGACTTTTTGAGCCAACGGAACCAGCTCTTCAAATTGCCCGCGGTGTACATCATGGTAGCGTTGCAGGATATGGTCGATGGTTGCACCAAACGGCGCGGTTTCCCATACGGTAAAAATCAGTCGCGGCAGTGTCCTTGATTTGTGTCAGGCCGGCGTATTCAGACGACCTTTTTAAAGATGGATTTTTATGAATGTATATAACGGAGTGAAGGATACACCTGCAAAACTGATTTGTATAGATGGAAACAAAACGTATAACAAATTGAGAATAAAAGTAATTTCTTTTTCAAAGAGAGACTGAAGCAGCTTGCTGCCTGAATTGAAGGCAAGAAAAAAGCCCGTCTTGGTCAAGACGGGCTATTTGGAATCTGGCAGAGAGGAAGGGATTCGAACCCTCGATACGCTATTCACGTATACACGCTTTCCAGGCGTGCGACTTAAACCACTCATCCACCTCTCTGTGGAATCAAACATATTTTGTCGTCTGATATTGTAGCTTAATCAGACAAATAAATCTATTCAATAAAAAATCCGGATAAGCCGGATAATTGATTTGGTGCCCAGGAGAAGACTCGAACTTCCACACCCGTGAGGATACTAGCACCTGAAGCTAGCGCGTCTACCAATTCCGCCACCTGGGCAATTAGGATGAATAAGCAAAGCGGCGACCAAAAGGTTTGGTGCCCAGGAGAAGACTCGAACTTCCACGCCCGTGAGGACACTAGCACCTGAAGCTAGCGCGTCTACCAATTCCGCCACCTGGGCTTTGCTTTATTTCCTGTTTTGCGTTACAGTGATTGACTATTTCGCAAAGAAGCGGTCATTATATATTTTAGAAAAAGAATGTCAACCAATAAAATGAACAAAAATATTAAATCTTTAAATTTACGAGAAAAAGACCCGTTTTTGAAACGGGAGAAACAACGTTACGAACATCCGCTGCCAAGCAGGGAGTGGATCATTGAATTATTGGAGCAAAAAGGCGTGCCGTCGAAAATCGAAGTCTTGGCACGCGAGTTGTCGATTACGGAAGAAGAGTACGAATTTTTCGAACGTCGTCTGAAAGCGATGGCGCGGGACGGTCAGGTTTTAATCAACCGTCGCGGTGCGGTTTGCGCGGCGGACAAATTGATTTGGTCAAAATGCCGTGTCGAGGCGCACAAAGACGGCTTCGGCTTCGCCGTACCGCTCACGCCCACCAAAGACGGCGATTTTGTCTTATATGAACGCCAAATGCGCGGCATCATGCACGGCGACATCGTGACCGTCCGCCCTGCCGGCATCGACCGCAAGGGCCGCCGTGAAGGAACGGTTTTAGATATTGTCGAACGCGCGCAAAGCAAAGTGGTCGGACGTTTCTATATGGATCGCGGCGTAGCGATTTTGGAAGCGGAAGACAAACGCCTGAACCAAAGCATCGTTTTAGAACCTGACAGCGTCGCGCATTTCAAACCCGAATCCGGTCAGGTCATCGTCGGCGAAATCGAGACTTATCCCGAGCAAAACCGCCCTGCCGTGGCGAAAATCATCGAAGTATTGGGCGATTATGCCGACAGCGGTATGGAAATCGAAATCGCCGTGCGCAAACACCATTTGCCGCACCAATTCAGCGAAGCGTGTACCAAAAGCCGCGAAAAATCCCCGACCATGTTCGTAAAAGCGATTTGAAAGGCCGCGTCGATTTGCGCGATTTGCCTTTGGTAACCATAGACGGGGAAACGGCGCGCGATTTCGACGATGCCGTGTTTGCCGAAAAAATCGGACGCAATTACCGTTTGGTCGTCAGCGATTGCCGATGTCAGCCATTATGTTCGTCCAGATGACGCTATCGACACGGACGCGCAGGAACGCAGCACCAGCGTTTACTTCCCGCGCCGCGTGATTCCCATGCTGCCGGAAAACCTGTCCAACGGCATCTGCTCGCTCAATCCCGATGTCGAGCGTTTGTGCATGGTGTGCGACATGGTCATCACTTACGCGGGCAATATTAAAGAATACCGCTTCTACCCTGCGGTTATGCGTTCCCATGCCCGCCTGACGTACAACCAAGTCTGGGATTGGATTTCAGACGACCTCGACCATCCGCACAAAGCCCAAATCGATACCCTCTACAAACTCTTCAAAATCCTTCCAGAAAAACGCTTCGAACGCGGTGCGGTAGAATTTGAAAGCGTCGAAACCCAAATGCTTTTCGACGACAACGGCAAAATCGAAAAAATCGTGCCCGTTGTCCGCAACGACGCCCATAAGCTGATTGAAGAGTGCATGTTGGCGGCGAACGTCTGCGCGGCAGAATTCTGATAAAAACAAACACACCGCCCTCTTCCGCAACCACTTAGGCCCGACACCCGAAAAACTCGCCACCCTGCGCGAGCAGCTCGGCTTACTGGGTTTGCAACTGGGCGGCGGCGACAACCCGACACCGAAAGACTATGCCGCACTTGCCGAACAATTCAAAGGCAGGCCCGATGCCGAATTGCTGCAAAGTCATGATGCTGCGCTCCATGCAGCAGGCAGTTTCGAACCGCATTGCGACGGACACTTCGGCCTTGCCTACGAAGCATACGCCCACTTCACCTCCCCATCCGCCGCTATCCCGACCTGACCGTACACCGCGCCATCAAAGCCGTGTTGAACCAACAAACCTACACGCCAAGCAAAAACTGGCAGGCTTTGGGCGTACACACCTCGTTCTGCGAACGCCGCGCCGACGATGCCAGCCGCGACGTGGAAAACTGGCTGAAAACCTATTACATGCGCGATAAAGTCGGCGAAATATTCGAAGGCAAAATCTCCGGCATGACCAACTTCGGCCTCTTCGTTACCTTGGACGGCATCCACATCGACGGCTTGGTACACATCAGCGATTTGGGCGAAGACTATTTCAACTTCCGCCCCGAAATCATGGCGATAGAAGGCGAACGCAGCGGCATCCGTTTCAACATGGGCGACAAAGTCAGCGTCCGAGTGGCGCGCGCCGATTTGGACACCAGCAAAATCGACCTGACCTTGATCAGCGGCGGAAGCAGCGACAAAAAACGCCGCACCAAAACCACCGCCCAAACCGGCTCGAAAACCAAGCGCAAACTAACGGCGAAAGAAATCGACGACGCGATGAAAACGCCTGTAAAACAAGAAAAACCCGCCGCCAAACGCCGCAGCAAAAGTCCAACCGGAAAGCGCAGTAACGTCGTCTGAAAAACGGCAAAAAGAAAAACAGCCAAAGCCAAAACGGCAACGGAAAAAGCCAAACGCAAAGACAAGAAGCCAAGCAAAAGCGTGAAAAATCAAGGTGAAAACCTCGGATACCGCGCCAACCAAGCGCAAAGGCAGAAGCAAGGCTAAATAGTCTGTCTTTGGGCTAACTTCAAAAAGCCGTTTAAAAGGGTAAGCTCGATGAGAAACGGCGGTTGTTCATCATCTATATTTCCACACAACCGCCGTTCCATTTCGCCTTAATCCGATACTAAAGGTCGTCTGAAAACCTGTTTCCAAGTTTTCAGACGACCTTGCTTCACTGTTCATCAGGTAAATTGTTATTTCACCTTGGTCGCCATCAACGTATGCAACCGGCGGTTGTCGGCGCGGGCGACAGTGAACTGCAAACCGCCGATCACGACTTTTTCTCCGCGCACGGGCAGGTGCCCCAATTCCTGAATAACCAGCCCGCCGATGCTGTCGGCTTCTTCGCTGCTGTAATCCGTACCGAAAAAGGCATTGATGTCTTCGATTTCGGTTACGGCATTGATACGCCAACGTTCGGTGGAAACGGCGTGGATATTGTCCGCGCTTTCGTCTTCGTCAAACTCGTCTTCGATGTCGCCGACGATTTGTTCGATGATGTCTTCAAAGGTTACCAGCCCCGACGTGCCGCCGTATTCGTCGATGACGATTGCCATGTGGTTGCGCTGCTCGCGGAATTCTTTCAAAAGCGCGTTCAGCGATTTGCCTTCAGGTACAAAGACGGCGGGACGAAGGATGGATTTGAGGTTGAACTGCTCGGGATTGAACATGTATTTGAGCAGGTCTTTGGCATGCAGGATGCTGAGGACTTCGTCTTTGTCTTCGCCGATGACGGGGAAACGGGAATGGGCGGTTTCGATGACGTAGGCAGTGATGCGCTCGATGCTGTCGTTTTCTTTCAAAACATTCATGTGGCTGCGGGTAATCATGGCATCGCGCACTTCCAAGTCGGCAAAGTCGAGGACTTTTTCCAGCCGCAAAAGTGTATCCGCGTCAAACACTTCCTGTTCATGTGCCTGCCGCAGCAGGCTGAGTACGTCTTCGGCGGAATCGGGTTCGCCGGCAAGTCGGGAAATCAAACGTTCGAAAAATGTCGGTTTCGACCGGGTGTCGTCCATTTCAGTATTCGTCCTCTTGGTAGGGGTTGGGATAACCTGCCGCCTGCATCAGGCGGATTTCGAGCGCCTCCATTTCTTCGGCCTCGGTCTCTTCGATGTGGTCGTAGCCCATCAGGTGCAATGTGCCGTGCATGGTCAGGTGGGCAAAGTGCTGCTCGGCGGTTTTGCCCTGCTCGGCGGCTTCTTTCAATACGACTTGCGGGCAGATGATCAAATCGCCGCAAAGCTCGTCTGAAAACTGATCGGGCAGGATTTCGCCTTCGTTCAAGGCAAAACTCAACACATTGGTGGCGTAATCTTTGCCACGGTAATCGCGGTTGAGGCGCGTGCTTCTTCTTCGTCCAGAAGAATCAGGCTGATGTCGGCGCGGCGGTATTCGTTTTTCAACGCCGCCCATGCCCATCGGTAGAAATCGCGTTCGCTCGGAAGATTGGCGGCGGTTGAGGCGTTTTCAAAATTCAGGCAGAAACGTTGCCGCTGCAACGATAAGAAGGGATATTTTTGGCGCGTTTCATGCTGTAAGGCTGTTGGGGTTAAAATGTTTTTGAGGATAAGTTTTTATTTTACGGCAGTATGAACTAACATCATGCTGACAGACCCTATATTCCGTTTCTTGCGGTCTCTGTCGAAATCGGCATTTCAATGCCAGTACACAGTATAGTTTATTTCGTTGCAACAGATATAGTTTAACGGCTTCTCCGACAGCTTCGCAGCGAAATACCTTTATCAACCACGGTAATTGCAAATGAACAAATTTCTTTTCCCCCTACTGATTGCCCTGACAGCCTGCTCCCCGCAAAACAAAATCGAAACGTCTGCTGGCAAACCGACGGAAACTCCGGTCGAAAAAGTGGCGGCGACACGGTCAAAATGACAGGGACAGTCCATTATTCGCTCGAACAGGCTGAATTTACCGCCGACGGGAAGACCTATTTCATCAACGGAGGCGAAAGCCTGATGGACCAAGTAGAAAAACCGCCTGAGTTCCGGCTCATATAACGTTACCCTGAACAATGTCTGCATTCAGGGAAAAGTGCTGACCAAAGAACAAAACCAAGGCAACGGATTCGGCCCCTTGGGCAAGTACAGTCAGGCGGTTAGCGTAGAAAGTTTGTGTTAGACTGTCGAACTTCCCGCCTCATGAATTAGAAAATCAGAAACTGCAAATGAACCCGAAAAAACTCGTTATCGCCAGCCGTGAAAGCCTGCTTGCCATGTGGCAGGGCAAAACATATCCAAGGTCGTCTGAAAACCCTGTATCCCGACTGCGAAGTCGAAATCTTGGGCATGACCACGCGCGGCGACCAGATTTTGGACAAAACCCCTGTCGAAAATCGGCGGCAAAGGCCTGTTTATCAAAGAGCTGGAACAAGCCTTGCAGGGACGGTCGCGCCGATTTGGCGGTGCATTCGATTAAAGACGTGCCGATGGATTTGCCCGAAGGCTTCGCCCTTGCTGCCATCGGCGAGCGCGCCAATCCGTTTGACGCATTCGTATCCAACCAATACGCGCGCTTGGAAGAAATGCCCAGAGGCGCCGTTGTCGGCACATCCAGCCTGCGCCGCGAAGCCCAGTTGCGCGCCCGCTATCCGCACCCTAGTCATCAAGCCCCTGCGCGGCAACGTGCAAACCCGCCTGTCCAAACTCGACAACGGCGAATACGATGCCATCATCCTCGCCGCTGCCGGATTACAGCGTTTGGAACTGGACGAACGCATCCGCCTGATTCTCTCCGAAGCCGACAGCCTGCCCGCTGCCGGACAAGGCGCGTTGGCATCGAAATCGCCGCACACCGCACCGACCTTTTTCGACGTATTGAAACCTTTAAACCACGACACAACACACGCCTGCGTGACCGCCGAACGCGCCCTCGCCCGCGCTTTGGGCGGAAGCTGCCAAGTACCGCTTGCCGCGTATTGCACCGAAGAAAACGGCCTGCTCACCCTGCGCGGACTGGTCGGACACCCCGACGGCTCGGTAATCTTGCAGGCAGACGCGCAAGCCCCCGCCGCCTACGCCGACGCGCTCGGACGCGCGGTCGCCAAAAGCTGGCGGACGACGGCGCACAGGAATTGATTGAAGCCGTATTGAAGAACAAGCCGAATAAATCGGTTGGCAAGAAAGGTCGTCTGAAAACCATATTTTGGTTTTCAGACGACCTTTCTTCGATTCCTGATTCCTTTCCATTTACATCTATATTTTAAAACTATCGATGTAATTAAATAATTATATAAATCTAATCAATTTCTTTGGCTGTTTTATAACTATTGGTTTTATCAAAATAATTATCAGGTCTTTCAACTTTGGGATTTGTTTCCCTACTATGCCCTCCATCTTTTGACAAATCGCAAATAAAAAGGAAACCAATATGGCACGCTTAACTGTACACACCGTCGAAACCGCTCCCGAAGCAGCAAAACCCCGCGTCGAAGCCGCGCTGAAAAACAACGGCTTCATCCCGAACCTCATCGGCGTATTGGCCAACGCGCCCGAAGCGTTGGCGTTCTATCAAGAAGTCGGCAAACTGAACGCCGCCAACAGTCTGACTCCCGGTGAAGTCGAAGTCATCCAAATCATCGCCGCCCGCACCAACGAATGCGGTTTCTGCGTGCAGGCCACACCAAGCTGGCAACCCTGAAAAACTCCTGTCCGAACAATCCATCAAAGCCGCGCGCGCGTTGGCGGCAGGCGAGATTTGACGATGCCAAACTGGGCGCGCTCGCCGCGTTTACCCAAGCCGTGATGGCGAAAAAGGCGCGGTATCCGATGCTGAACTCAAAGCCTTCTTCGATGCAGGCTACAACCAACAGCAGGCTGTCGAAGTCGTAATGGGCGTTGCCTTGGCGACTTTGTGCAACTACGTCAACAACGTCGCTCAAACAGAAATCAACCCTGGATTGCAGGCGTTCGCCTGATTCTGACCCAAGGTCGTCTGAAAAGCGGCGGCAAAACCGTTTGCCCGTTTTCAGACGACCTTTTCAAAAATGCCGTCCCTGTAACGGACTGCTTCCCCTTTCCAACGGAACGCCCCCGCGCCGTCCGCACACATTTTCAAGGATAAGACCATGAACCGTGAAACCTTATTGTCTCAGGTTGCCGAACTCGTCAAAGCCAAACTCAAAACCCTTAGTGGACGAAATCGACCGCAATGGTTTGTATCCCGAAGTTTCATGCGCGAACTCGGCGCCATCGGCGGATTCGGCGCAGTCGGTACGGAAGCGGAAGGCGGCAACGGCTTAGGGTTTGGCGACGCAAATCGCCGTCTTGCGCGAAGTCGGCAAAGAATGCGGCGCGACTTCATTCAGCGCATGGTGTCAGGCGGCTTGCGCGTGGTATCTGCACCAAACGCCCAACCAAGCCGTCAAAGACAAATACCTCGCCGACATCCTGCAAGGCAAAGTCTTGGCGGGTACGGGCATGTCCAATACCGTCAAACACCTCGCCGGCATTGAAAAACACAACCTTCAAGCCGAGCGCGTGGATGGCGGCTACAAAGTTAACGGCGCGCTGCCGTGGGTATCCAACATCGGCGAAGACCACATCTGGGCGAATACCGCCCAAATCGGCGACAGCTGCGTCATGTTCATCACCGGCGGACAATGGGAAGGCGTAAACCCTGCAAGCCTGCCCCGAATTTTGCGCCCTCGAAGGCACGCGCACGTTCAGCCTGAATTTCAAAGACGTATTCATCCCTGACGAAGACGTGATCGCCGCGCCTGAACAGTTCTCCGACCACATCGCCTCCATCAAGTCCGGCTTCATCCTGCTGCAAATCGGCATCGGCGCGGGCGTGATCGACGGCAGCCTCGGCATCATCCGCATCGCCAACGTCGTCAACGCCGAGGTCAACAGCTATCTCGACGACAGCTACGACAGCCTCAAAGCTGCCTTGGACGAAGCATGGCAAACCACCGAACGGCTGGCAGACTTGGCTTGGAACAACACGCCCGACAACCTCGCCACGCTGAAACTGCGCGCCGCCGCCGCCGAGCTGACGCTTGCCGCCGCCCAATCCGCCGCCTTACACGCCGGCGCCAAAGGCTACCTCATGCGCAGCCCCGCCAACGCCGCGTCCGCGAAGCCGTGTTCGTCGCCATCGTTACCCCCCGCGTTGAAAACACGCGCAAAGAAATCGCGGCGCTGGAAGCGGCATAAGGGTTGAAACAGACCGACAGGGGTCGTCTGAAAACCTTTTGCCGACCGTTTTCAGACGACCTCAACCATTAGAAGGAACACACCATGGCACAATACATGTGCGGCCCCTGCGGCTGGATTTACGACGAAGACCTCGGCGATCCCGAACACGGCATCGCCCCGGCACCAAATTCGATGACATCCCCTGACGATTGGAAATGCCCCCGAATGCGGCGTGGGCAAAGAAGACTTTTATCTGCTGGACTTCGTGATATAGCTTTTGGACACGCTAAAAGGTCGTCTGAAACGTTGGGTCAAACGGTTTCAGACGACCTTTTTTGATTTTTGTGATAACGCGGCTGCGATTAATCGTTTTCATCCCGCCAGCGTTTGAACACCAGCGAAGTATTTACGCCGCCAGCGAAATTGTTGCTGACCACATAATCCGTTTCGATTTCGCGGCCGCCGCTCAAAAATATAGTCCACCTTGCCGCAGCGCGGGTCGATATCGTTCAGATTGACCGTCGAGCAGACCAGCCGCTGTTCATCATTTTCAATGGTAAACCACGCTTCCAGCGCACCGCACGCGCCGAGCGTATGGCCGAGATAGCTTTTTTGCGAACTCATGGGAGATGAATCCGAACACGGCTTCGGTCGCCAGCGTTTCGGCGATGTCGCCTTTTTCGGTCGCCGTACCGTGGCCGCTGACGTAGCCGACTTTATCAGGCGTAATGCCTGCGTCTTGCAGCGCGAGTTCCATACATTTCTGCATAGTTTCTTTTTGAGGTTGAGTAACGTGGCTGCCATCGCTGTTGGCGCCGTAGCCGACGAGTTCGGCATAGATTTTCGCACCGCGCCGTTTGGCGTGTTCCATTCTTCAACACAAAAATCCCTGCGCCTTCGCCGATGACCAGCCGTCGCGTCCGCTGTCGTAAGGACGCGGGGTCAGTTCGGGTTCGCCGTTGCGGCGGCTGGCGGCATAAAGCGAGTCGAATACATATACTTCAGACGGACAAAATTCTTCGCCGCCGCCGGCCAGCATCATATCAATCAGGCCGTATTTGATGGCTTCGTAGGCATAGCCTATGCCTTGGCTGCCGGAAGAACACGCGCTCGAAGTCGGGATAATGCGGCCTTTCAAACCGAAGAAAATGCCGATATTGGCGGCAGTCGTATGCGGCATCATGCGCACATAAGTATTGGCGTTGAAATTGCGCGACGTGCCGGTAAGCAAAAGTTCGCCCATATCGCCGATGTCTTTGGTGCTGCCGACAGACGAACCGCACGCCACGCCCATACGTCCGTCGGTAATGTTTTTCGTCTCGAGCAAACCTGCGTCCGTCGGAGCCTGCTCCGCCGCATCGACACACAGGTGCGACACGCGCCCCATGTTCTGAGCTGCTTGCGCGTCCAATGTTCGGGCGAGGGTGTAGCCTTCAATCGAGTGCACCAGTTGCGCTTCCAATTCGGGAAACGTTCGCGCCAATCCATGTATTTGACGGCATTTTTCAGCTTTAAACGCCGCCTGTATGCTTTGCCAATCACGACCGAAGGCGGTAATGCCGCCTATGCCCGTTACTACGACTCTTCTGGTATTCAACATAAAACCTCCGTTCACCGCAATCACTTGGCGCGTGATGTACGCCGCTTTTTCATCCATCAGGAAGCGCACCGCATGCGCCACTTCTTCCGGCAGCCCCATACGCGCGGCGGGGACGGCTTTCAAAAATTTCTTTCGACAGGTACATTTTCATCGACAATCTCCGTATCGATTAAACCCGGCGCTACAGTTGACGGTGATTTTGCGTTTCGCCAGTTCGACCGCCAAGGCTTTTGCCGCGCTCGATTAAGCCCGCCTTGGACGCGCTGTAATTGACCTGCCCGCGGTTGCCCGTCAAGCCGGACACCGACGCCATGCACACAATCCGTCCGGCTTTGCGGCGGCGTATCATCGGCATGGTCAACAGGTGCAACACGTATAAAAACCGTCCAAATTAGTACGCAGCACCAAATCCCAATCGTCGTCTGAAAACGCGGGAAAGCATTGTCGCGCGTCAGACCCGCGTTCAACACCACGCCGTAATACGCGCCGTTTGCTTCGATGTCGGCAGTCAAAAAATATCGCGGCAGGCTGCGCGGTCGGACACGTCAAACTGCAACACCCTCGCCTGTCTGCCCAAAGCGCGGATTTCTTCCGCTACGGCTTCGGCTTCATCGCGGCGGCTGCGGCAATGGACGACGATATCAAAGCCGTCCTCAGCCAAACCGAGTGCGACGGCTTTGCCTATGCCCCGGTTGGAGCCGGTAATCAAGATGGTTTCGCTCATAATGTTTCCTATTGGTTGGCACGGTCTGCTTATTGGTCATCATCTGGACAGAAGACTGTTTTCAGACGACCTTTCCGTCTCTCGGACTGTACACGTTCAACGAGGCTTTGCCACCAGCCCGCCCGCAGGCAGCTTGGCGCGGGCATCTTCGAGGCGCATCCGTCCAATGCAGCTCGCAATCAGAATACGCCCATGCCGCACGGGTCCTGTATCGACAGATTGGCGACCACCTTCATCTGCGTTCCGACGGGCAGGCTGTCGGCAAACAATTCCAGCTTGCGCGTTCCCAGCAAAAAGCCAGCCGCACCGGTTCACCCGCTTCCAAAGCCCTGATGCCCTGCAAACGCGCCTATGCCCTGCGCCATGATTTCCATCAGCTGATGTCGCCGGCAATGCCCCGTCAACCAACAAGATGTGCTTTTCCCCCACGCCGGCTTGGGCGCAAACGTGTTTCAGGGCTGTATTCCGTCACACAATCAAGCAACACCATATGGCCGCTGTGTGGCAATAAAGAAGCAACATCATGAATGGGGCAAATTAAATTTACAGTCATAAAGGTCGTCTGAAAACAGAATACGTTAGAATATCGCGATTATATCAGACCCTAGAATGTGTTAAGCTATTTCGTTAAAAATACATCACAATGTAAACTTTTGAAAACCATCATGTCATCCAACATTTGCCGTTTTTCTTTCAATATCGCCGCTTGGCACGCCCTCAAGCAGTAAAAATCGCCACGCCCGAACAATGGCGGTACTGGGCTTCAGGCGCATTAGACACCGCCGGGCTGCCCTGACCACAAACCCGCGCTTGCCTTCCTGCCCGCCCTGCAGCGCCGCCGTTTGGGCAAAGCCGCGCGCCTGATTTGCGACGCCTCGTGGGAATTGGCGGAACAATACCCCGGCAGCCCGTTGGTTTACGCCTCGCATGACGGAGAAATCAACCGCAGTTTCGAATTATGGCTGGGACTGTTGCAAACCGACAGCGTTTCACCGACCTCCTTCGGACTGTCCGTCCACAACGCCCCCGCCGGACAATGGTCCATGCTGCGCGGCGACATGAGCGAACACACCGCCCTCGCCGCCGGCAGCGACAATTTTGAAACCACTTTTGGCAGAAGCCTATGCCCTGCTGCAAGACGGCGCACCATCCGTGTTGGTTTTTAATCGCCGACGATCCTTTGTCCGACGACTACCCCGTCCACGCCACACGCGCCCCGTTTGCCTACGCCCTTTCGCTCGTACTGACGCCGGGAGACGGCTACACGCTCAGCCTCGATGTCGACGACACGTCGTCTGAAAACCCGTCCGACCTGCTGTCAGCCGATTACTGGGGCGCGCTCGACTGGGTCCGTTTTTTTACTTTCAGACGACCTTTCGGCAGAATGGCAACATGAAAAACACCGATGGACATGGTGCAAAAACCATGAAAACCCTAGACTACTGCCGCCGTTTCTTTGCCACCCTGTTCGGCTTCATCCTCTTCGGCGTTGCAGGCGTATTGTTCAAAATCGCGCTTTTGCCCTACACGCTCAAATCCACCAAAGGCGACATCCCGCGCCAGCTTGAAGCGCGGCGCATGATAGGGAAAGTCTGGCGCTTTTTCGTCGGCTATCTGCAATGGTCGGGCGTATTGAGCGTCCGCTCAACGGCTTGGAAAAACTCGGCAGGCCGGGGCAGCTCTGTCCTCGCCAACCATCCCTCGCTGCTGGATGTCGTCTTGATGGTCAGCCACTTTCCCGACCCGAACGTGCTGGTCAAAAAAGACCTGTTGAACAACCCCAGCATGAAGAGCCAGATTATCGCTTCCGGCTACATCCCCAACGACGAAAGCATGGAAATGTTGGAAGAAATCGACGCCGTGTTCAAAAGCGGGCAAAGTATGCTGATTTTCCCCGAAGGCACGCGCACAGGCTGGGACGGACAGGTTAAAATGCACCGTGGCGCGGTATCGCTCGGTTTGCGCAGCGCATCGGTCATCACCCCCGTGTGCATCAAAATGACGCCGCCCAATTTCAAAAAGGCCAGCCTTGGTACAAAATACCGCCGCACAAAATCCATTATGAAATCACCGTCGGCGACGACATCCCTGCCCGAAGAATGGCTGGCGGAAAAACCCCTACCCATCGCCGCAAGGCGTTTAAACGAATACCTTCAAAACTATTTCACAAGGAAAACCACATGAATAACTTAGAAAACCAAATCAAAGAATTGATCATCGACAGCTTGGGGCTGAAGACATCACCGCCGCCGACATCGGCAGCGAAGACCCGCTCTTCGGCGACGAAGGCTTGGGGCTGGATTCCGTCGACGCGCTGGAACTCGGTTTGGCAGTGCAAAAACCTTCGGCTTCCAGCTCGACGGCGAAAAACGACAACCTGCGCGAAAAACTTCGCCAACGTCAAAACACTGGCAGAATTCGTCAAAAGCCGTCAGGCATAAAGGAGAAGCGATATGACCGAACAAGAAGTACGCACCCTTCTGACCGATGCACTGGTTAATCTGTTTTGAAATCGAACCCGAGCGCATCAAACCCGAGACCAACCTCTACGAAGATTTGGAAATCGACAGCATCGACGCCATCGACCTCATCGACCACATCAAACGCGAAACCGGCCGCAAACTGCAAGCCGAAGACTTCCGCAACGTGCGCACCGTAGAAGACGTGGTTCAGGCGGTTTTGAAAGTACAGGCGCAAGATTCCTGATTCTGATTTTAATCGGCATATTTTCAGACGGCCTTGTCAATCGGCAAGGTCGTCTGAACATCAATAACAACATTAACCTTTCTCACTTATCCATAATATATAGTGGATTAAATTTAAATCAGGACCAGGCGACGAAGCCGCAGATAGTACAAATAGTACGGCAAGGCGAGGCAACGCCGTACTGGTTTAAATTTAATCCACTATACAACTAACACCATGAAAAACTCATTACCCTACTGCTCTTACTCCCCGCCTTGTCTGCGCACGCTGAAATTTCCCTCATCATGACACATGCCGAGTGTATGCAAGTCATTCATGATTCATTTGATATGTATCACGATATGGAATTTTTGTGAAAAAGAGGCAAACGATGAGACTGAACGCAACGGCATAGTGGCATGGAATATGGCTGATTTGCCAACAGCAAATCAGAAATGTCCCCTATCTGCCCAACGGTCAAAAATGACCGAACAAGAGCAAGCTCAATTTTTCTTCCCGCTATCCTGAATCTCACATGAACCCAAAGAGGTGGCAAAATTCTGTACCCTGAAAAACCGCAAACGCATTGCCAAGCTTTTATCCAACATATTTTAAACTGTTCAAAAGAATATGACGACTTTAAAAAAAGCAAAGATGAGGGAAGAAAACGAATAATCCAAGACACCATCGACCTTATTGACCACATCAAACGCGAAACCGGCCGCAAACTGCAACCTGCAAACCCGCTCAAAGAACAATGATATTAATTGACTTCTCTCTTACGAAACAAAATATTTAATATCAAATCAATAATTTTTCAACTGAGAGTTATAAATATGGAATCATCTTTATCATCGATCTTTATTATTCTTGCATTGTTATCTACTGGTTTCCTATCTGGTAAATTTCTTGCACCACCCTTCGACAAGTCCTACTCAAACCCTTGTCCTTTATTGTCCTGCTTCTGCTCTTTTTCATGGGCTATGAGTTTGGCAGCGTCTTTACCGACCCTGAATCTGGGCGCGGACATCGTCAAATATGCCCTGCTGTTCGCACTGATTATCAGCGCGTTTACCTTGATTGCGCTTTATCGCAAACCCGAAGCCCTCGACCGCTTCCACGCCGTCGGGCAGCTTTATCAAACCCTTTTACGGCTGTTTCAAAGCCTTTGCTTTTTTTCGGTTTGGGTGTGGCAGCATTTGCCTTTTTCGGGCGACAGATTGGCAATCTGCCCATCGACAGCACCATATCCTCTATCTGCTGATTTTCATGGTTGGCATGGACTTGGTTGATTTCCAGCTTGGCGGATTCGGACGTAGGATTTTCCTGCTGCCGCTTCTGACCGTTGCTGCAACCTCCGCCGCGTGTTTCGTTTTTTCGCTATGTTCGCCCTATTCGTTTGCCCAAAGCCCTAGTATTGTCGGGCGGTTTCGGCTGGTTCTCCCTTTCGGGTCCTATGGTTGGAAAAGCGGTATCGCCCGAAATGGGTGCGGCAGCGTTTATGACCGATTTTTTCCGCGAAATGATCAGCATCGTCTTCCTGTATTTCTACGGACGAAAGCAGCCTATGGCGGCAATCGGCATTTCGGCGCAGCGGCAATGGACTCCGCCCTGCCCTTTGTCAAAGAAAACTGCCGCGCCGAATACATCAAATACGCCGTCGTCAGCGGCTTTATCCTGACCCTTGTCGCACCGTTTTTTCTGTCCGCCGCCATTGCCATGCTGAACTGACCCTACTATTTTTCCAAAAAACTTTCAGACGACCTTTCCCACTCCCTAAAACCCAAAAGTCGTCTGAAACCGAACACCATTATGAAAACACTGGGAAAACTCCTACTGACCCTCGCCAGCCTCGCCTATCCGCTCCTATGGTATTACGGCAGAGAAAACGGCGCATTTTTCTGGCTTGCCGCCGCCATGTGCATCCTGTGGCTGATACGCGCCGCCATGCCGCAAACCACAGCCCAACGCATTACGGCGATTATCCTTGCCTCCTTTTTCGCCGCCGTACTGATTTTCAGACGACCCGACTCGATGTATTGGTATCCCGTCGCCGTCAACGCGCTGATGCTTGCCGTTTTTCGGCGGCAGCCTGTTTACCAAACAAACCGTCATCGAACGCCTCGCCCGACTGCAACACCCCGACCTTCCCCGAAGGCGTGCGCCACACCCGCCGCGTGACACAAATCTGGTGCGGCTTCTTCATCCTCAACGGCGCAACCGCCGCCATTCTGGCAGGCTTGCAATATTACGACTGGTGGGCTGCTTACACCGGCATCGTGTCGTATGTGTTAATGGGGCTTTTGTTTGCCGGAGAGTGGGTGTATCGGAAAGCCGTATTGAAAGTGTAGGGTCGTCTGAAAACGCATCGATCATTAATCATTTCATGTCAATGGAAAAATACTGCTTCAATGTGAAAACTGGAAGACAAGTTTACCTGGGAACGAATCAAACCAATTGAAGATTTTTTTAATCTTGAGAGGAAAAATGAAAACCATAGACATAATTATTAAATATATTAATGATAAAACTTCGACCTATAAGATTTTAAGAGAATATACTCCACTCTCTTTATCCGAAATAAAATCCAGAATAAAAACCATGATGCATTAATAGCAGTAAATGATTTAAAAACTAGATGATTTAAAAAGTTAGAGATAATTCGTAGTTTAAATAATATTGGGACAGAAGTTGTTATACAAGATGTCACAGGTACTATAACGTTAAAAAAATATTGGAAAAATATTATTTCTAGTTATGAAGGCATAGCAGCAGATACTGAAAAATTAGATGCACTTATGTTTAGTGATGAACAATAAAAATATATAAAAATAAAATTAGATAATCACACTATTATCGTGAACTTATAAATAAACAGTTTTCTTTGGAATGTAGGGTAGTTCACAATTTTTATTGGTAATCATAGCTTTTATCTCAAAATAATATAGCATTTCCAATGTAATTAATTTCTTATTAATTAGTAAATTATAATTATGCGCCTAACCCAAATCCTATCCCCCGACCTGCCCCAACAAGACCTTATCGCCACCCATCCGAATTGGACGCGTGCTGATTTCAACCGTGCAGTTTTCCGGCTATCAGGTCGTCTGAAAACGGCAAACGTGCAAACTGCCGCGTTGTGGTTTGACGATGCCGCGCTGTTTGCCTGTGCCATGTTAGCGGTGTGGCATTCGGGCGGGCGGGTGTTGCTGCTGCCGAATCTGGCGCAGGACAATTTGGACTGGGGGCGGACGGCGGATGTGTTTTTGACGGATTCCGAAGATTTGCAAAGCAAGTTAGGCTGTCAAACCGAACAACGCGATGAATCGGGACAGACGTTGGATGTGCAATCCAACCCACCCGTGTGGCACCCTGCCCGATTTACTTGCACACACGCCGCCTGAAAACCCGACGCCCGCCCCTGAAAACCATCTGATTCCCGACCATGCCGAAGCATGGCTGAAAACGTCGGGTTCCAGCGGCGAGGCGCAGGTGATTGTGAAAACCGCCGCGCAGATGCAGGCGGAAGCCTTGATGTTGGCGGATGCGCTGCCGTTCGGACGCGGCGGGGAAACGGTTATCGGCAGCGTCATTCCGCAACACCTTTACGGCTTTACTTTCCGTTTCGCGCTTGCGCTGACGATGGGCTGGCCTATGGAGCGGCGGCAGGCGGTTTATCCGGAAAACCTGCTCGCCAGTACGGCGGCGCATGAAAAAGTGGTGTGGATTGCCAGTCCGGCGGTACTCAACCGCTTAGGTGAAAACCGCAACTGGCAGAGCATCGGCCATAAAATCGCGGGCATCGTGTCGGCGGGCGGCGCGCTGCCCGAAGCCACGGCGGATTTGCTGGAACAAGCAGCCGTCCGCCCGTTTGAAGTGTACGGCAGCACCGAAACCGGCGTGATTGCGTCGCGTCGGGAAAGTCGCGAATGGCGGCCGTTTGCCGGCGTGGAAATCGGACAGAACGAAGAAGGCGCATTGTGGGCATCTTCGCCGTGGTCGCCCGAACGCCGCCAGACCGCCGATTTAATCGAGCCGCAGCCCGACGGTTTCCTGCTGCTCGGCCGCCAAGACCGCATCATCAAATTCGAGGACAAACGCGTGTCGCTGACCCAAATCGAACACGAACTTTTACGGCATCCGTGGATTGCCGACGCCCATTGCGGCCGCCATCCGCAACATCAGCGCATCGCCATATGGGCGGCGTTGAACGCGGACGGTATCGCCGCCCTGCGCGACCAAGGCCGTACCGCCGTCGCCGACGCACTCAAACGCCACCTTGCCGCCACGCAGGACACCATCGCCTTGCCCCGTTACTGGCGTTTCGCCGACAGCCTGCCGCGCAACGCCCAGGCAAAAATCGCCGCCGCCGATTTTCAGACGGCCTTTTACCGTCGCCCAAACATCGCCCGTTTGGTCAAAAACATCATCTAAAGAAGAAACCGCCGCCGAAACCTTCATCGGCCGTGTGCCGCCTCGATTTGGTCTATTTCGGCGGCCATTTCGCCACTTTCCCGCTCGTACCCGGCGTAGTCGAGCTGCAATGGGTGCGCGATCTGGCGGCGCGTCATCCGTGGGCAGGCAGCGCGTCGTCCGCGTGGAAAACCTGAAATACCAGCAGTTCGTCCGTCCGCATGACGAGGTGTCGGTAGAACTGAAATACGATGAAGCCAAAAACAAATTGAGCTTTAAAGTCAGCAACGGCGACAATCCCTGCGCATCGGGGCGGATCGTGTTCGAGGTCGTCTGAAAATGCTTTTTAGGGTTCCGCCCTCTCCTGCGGGAAGAGGAAAACCTGCAAATCGGGGACAATCCCACTCAAAAATACGCGGCCTCGGCATGACCCGTTTTTAAATGGCCGCAAACCTAATAACAACCCATAATCAAATGAAAAGATAAAAATATGCAACTTTTTCCAGCACTAGCACAACGTTATTCCGAAGAACACCAGTCCGCAGGCGAAGCGCAGCGTTTGGCGCAGAAATCGCCTTCGCGCCGATTGTGTTCCCAAGTATCCCGCCTGATGGTGAAATTCGGCATTTTTGGATTTGCTGAACGACCATTCAGACGGCCTTACCTCAAGCCGAAATCGCCGAGAAAGCGCAAATCAGCGGTTACGCCGCGCAAGTGCTGCTTGAAGCCTCGCTCTCCATCGGCACGGTGCATACCCGCGACAACCGCTATTTCATCAGCAAAGCGGGCTGGTTTTTACTGAAAGACAAAATGGCGCGTGAACATGGATTTTCACGCAGGAAATCTGTTACCAAGGCATGTTTGACTTGGAAAACCCTGCAAACGGGCAAAACCTGAAGGGCTGAAAGTTTTTCGGCAACTGGCCGACGATTTACGAAGGCCTGTCGTCGCTGCCGAGCGTCGCGCAGGAAAAATGGTTTGCCTTCGACCACTATTATTCTGACAATTCCTTTGCCGAAGCCCTGAAAAACCGTGTTTGCCAAACCGGTTAAAAAGCTGCTCGACGTCGGCGGCAACACCGGCCGCTGGGCAGAACAATGCGTCGGCTACAACGCCGAAGTCGAAGTTACCATCATGGATTTGCCGCAACAAATCGCCCTGATGCGCGAAGCGACCAAGGGCAAAACCGGCGCGGAACGCATCCATGCCCACCCCGCCAACCTGCTCGACCCCTGAAGTCCCCTTCCCGACAGGTTTCTGACGCGATTTGGATGAGCCAGTTTTTAGACTGTTTCAGCGAAGAACAAGTCACCGGCATCCTCCGCCGCGCCGCCGCTTCCATGAGTGCGCACACCAGCCTCTACATCATGGAACCCTGCTGGGACAGGCAGCAATACGAAACCGCCGCCTACTGCCTGACCATGACCAGTCTGTACTTCACCGCCATGGCCAACGGCAACAGCAAAATCTTCCATTCCGAAGACTCTGATACGCTGCGTCGAAAACGCCGGATTGAAAGTGGCGGAAATTTCAGACGGCATCGGACGCGGACACAGCATCTTGCGTTGCGAGAAGGTCGTCTGAAAAACGGTATCCCCATGAAAACCCTAGTGTTAATCCCCCACTACAACCACCCCGCCGCCATCGCCCGCGTCGCACAGACCATGCACGGTTTCGGTTTGGACGTATTGATTGTGGACGACGGTTCGCGCGAAGAATGCAAACCCGTATTGCAGGCATTGATTTCAGACGGCATCCGCGTCCTTTACCGCCCCATCAACGGCGGCAAAGGCGCGGCGGTCAAAACCGGTTTGAAATACGCCGAAGAAAAACGCTACAGCCATGTTTTTGCAGGTCGATGCTGACGGGCAGCACCATCTGGACGACACGCCCAAACTCTTGGCGGCGGCGGAACAAAACCCCGAAGCCGTCGTCTGCGGCTGGCCGCAATACGGCGGCGACGCGCCCAAAGCGCGGCTGTACGGGCGCAAGATTACCGACTTCTGGAACATGCTGCACACTTGGTCTTGCGACATCAAAGACGGCATGTGCGGCTTCCGCCTGTACCCGCTCGCCCCCGCGCTTTCGGTCGTCCGCGAAGAAACCGTGGGCGACCGCATGGATTTCGACACGGAAATCCTCATCCGCCTGTACTGGCGCGGCGTCAAGCCGGTTTGGATTAAAAACGCCTGTGCAATGACGCCGCCGACGGCGTGTCCCACTTCAACGCCTTCGCCGACAACGTGCGCATCAGCAAATGCACACGCGGCTGTTTTTAGGGATGTTGCGGCGTCGTTTGGGCGCTTTATTCGGAAAGGCCGTCTGAAACCATGACCGACAACACGCAAAACCACTGGGCGGCACAGCCTGAAACGCGGCAGCCGCCTGTTTCTCGCCCTGACCACGCTGATGGTGCGCTATCTGCCCTGCCTTCCTGATGAGGCCGTGCATCTGGTTTGTGGTGCTGTAGTTCTACGCCACCGCGCCCAAGCCGCGCCGCCATATCCTGCGGTATCAAACCCGTCTTCAGACGGCCTTTCCGATACCGTTTTGCCGAAACACGGCGTATTCAAACAATTTATCGCGTTCGGCGAGGCAATATGCGACCGTTTTTGCCGTGTGGCAGCGCAAAATCCGTTATGAAGATTTGGTACTCGAAGACCCGGACGGCGTTTATACGCAAGTGAGCAATCTCGGTACGCGGGCAGATTTTCGCCTGCTCCCACTTGGGCAACACCGAAGTCTGCCGCGCGCTGGTGTCGCACCATAAAGGCTTCAGGCTCAGTGTGGTACACAGCAAACACGCGCAGGCGTTCAACGAAGCCTTGCAAAAAGCGGGCGCAGAACACATCCGCCTGATTCAGGTCACGGATTTGGATCCCACCCTGATGATGGAACTGAACCGCCGCATCGAAGACGGCGAATGGATAGCCATTGCCGCCGACCGCGTACCCGTGCGCGGCGAGAAAACCGCCGACATCCATTTCCCTAGGGCCATACCGCCCCCATGCCGCAAGGCGCATGGCTTTTGGCCGCACTCTCTTGAAAACGCAGGTGAACACGCTGTTTTGCGTCAAGCAAAACGGCCGCTACCATTTGAAACTGCGCCGCTTCACCGACACCTCCGACTGGAAACGCGGCAACCGCGAAGCCGCCGTTACCGCCGCCATGCAGGGCTTCGCCGATATTTTGGCGCAAGAATGCGCGCAAAATCCGCTGCAATGGTTTAATTTTTATGATTTTTGGAACGAAGAAGAAGAAAATGTCGTCTGAATCCTGAACTGCCCCCTAAATCTCAGGGCATTCAATAAGAGCCTATTCAGGCGCTCCGTGTGAACCGGGTTCTGTAAACAACGCGGTTATTCTCTCCACAGCTCAAATTCAGACGACCTTTGTATTTGAACAGGCGGTTTACGCCTTGCCCCGTGCTGCCGAAGCCGCCTTCGCCCGCGTTCGCTGGCGGCAAATTCGTCCACGACTTTAAACGAGGCTTGGACGACGGGAACGATGACCATTTGCGCGATACGTTCCATCGGTTCGATGGTAAACGCTTCTTTGCCCCTGTTCCACACGGAGACTTTGAGTTCGCCCTGATAGTCCGAGTCGATCAGTCCGACCAAGTTGCCCAAGACGATGCCGTGTTTGTGTCCCAGACCGGAACGCGGCAGCAAAACGGCGGCATAGTCGGGATTGGCAAGTGCACCGCCAGACCGGTCGGAACGAGATAGGTATCGCCCGGTTGCAGGGTCACGGCTTCGTCCAAACAGGCGCGCAGGTCGAGTCCGGCGGAACCCTGGTGGCGTAGGCGGCGGTTTGTCCGCCATTTTTCGGATTAAGGGATTTTCAGTTCGACTTCGGTTTGCATGATTTTTCCGTTTCATTTTGATTTGACGCGGATTATACACATATCCCCCTCCCTATCGTTGGAGCTCGTCTGAAAAACGGGGTATGATTCATTCAAACAAACGTGAATATCGGAGGACATCATGGATTTGCACAATATCCGCGAAGATTACAGCAAGCGCGAACTGTCGGAATCGGAATGCCGTGCCGACCCGATTGTCCAGTTCGAGCAATGGCTGAACGAGGCGATTCATTCGCAAGTCAACGAGCCGACCGCCGTTAACGTGGCTTCCGTGGGCGAAGACGGCAGACCGAACAGCCGCATGGTGCTGCTGAAAGAAGTCAATCCGCAGGGATTTGTGTTTTTCAGCAACTACTTAAGCCGCAAAGGACGCTCGTTTGACGCGCATCCGTTTGCCGCCATGACGTTTTTCTGGCCGGAGCTGGAGCGGCAGGTGCGCGTTGAAGGGCGCATCGAAAAACTGGATGCCGCCGCTTCGGACGAATATTTCGACAGCCGCCCCTACACCAGCCGCATCGGCGCATGGGCAAGCGCGCAAAGCGAAGTGTTGTCAAGCAAGGCGATGTTGGTTGCCAAAGCGGCGGCAGTGGGCGCGAAACACCCGCTGCACGTCCCGCGCCCGCCGCATTGGGGCGGCTATCTCGTCATTCCCGACCGCATCGAATTCTGGCAGGGCCGCCCCAGCCGCCTGCACGACCGCATCCAATACCGCTTGGTTGACGGCAACTGGATACGCGAGCGGCTGTCGCCTTAAACTTTCCACAGCTTCAAGCCGATAGGGTAAAATCCCGACTCCCGCAAAAGGTCGTCTGAAATATAAAAACGTTTTAACAAAACTCGTTTCATTCGTTTTCAGGCGACCTTTATCCGTAACTATTCCTGCCGCCACCGCCGCAGAAGAACCGTTTTCCGCAGCGGGTTGAATTTGACTTGCCTTGTCCTGCTTTCAAATTCAACCCGCTGCCATCAAACGCGTTAGGAGAACCCCATGTCCAAGCAACCCACCAGCAAACGCCAATGGCGCGACGGCGCAGCCCCGTCTGCCAAGAAAACCGCCAAACCTTTCAAAAGCAAAGCCCGTCCCAAAGACGAAACGCGGAAAGCCGCTTCCAAACCTTACGGACAAAAAGTTTCAGACGACCTCAAGCCGCAAAACACCCCCAAACAGCGTGCCGCCAAAGCCAGAAAAACTCGTCGTCCGCAATCCCAACCAAAAATCATGGAACGCGCGCGCGATTTGAAAAGAGCGCCGCAGCGACCTGTCGCGCATGGAACCCGAACGCCTGCAAAAAGTGCTTGCCGCATCCGGTGTCGGCTCGCGCCGCGAAATGGAAGAGTGGATCAACAACGGCTGGGTAACGGTCAACGGCAAAACCGCACAACTGGGCGACAAAGTCACCCCCGACGACCACGTTACCGTCAAAGGCAGCATCATCAAACTCAAATGGGCTGACCGCCTGCCGCGCATCATCCTGTATTACAAACAAGAAGGCGAAATCGTTTCCCGCGACGACCCGCAAGGCCGCGTCAGCATATTCGACCGCCTGCCGCAGGCCGCCAGCAGCCGCTGGGTCGCCATCGGGCGCTTGGACATCAACACCAGCGGCCTGCTCATCCTGACCACCTCCGGCGAACTCGTCCAACGTTTCGCCCACCCCAGCTTCGAAGTCGAACGCGAATACGCCGTGCGCGTACTGGGCGGGCTGACCACCGAACAAATGCGCAGCCTCACCGAAGAAGGCGTGATGCTCGAAGACGGCTTGGCAAAAGTCGAACGCATCTACGAACAAGGCGGCGAAGGCGCGAACAAATGGTACAACGTCGTGATTAAAGAAGGCCGCAACCGCGAAGTACGCCGCATATTCGAAAGCCAAGGCCTCACCGTCAGCCGCCTCGTGCGCGTCGGCTTCGGCCCCATCGGCCTGCCCAACCGCCTCAAACGCGGACAGTTCTACGAACTCAACCCCGCCGAAGTCGCCAACATCATCAAATGGGCGGACATGCTGCTGCCGGGCGAACGCCGGCGGAAGAAAAGTTAATGTAAGATAAATCGGGGCTTAGACCTTTACAAAATCGTCTCAGCCCGACAAAATCTTGCCCAAGTCATAAACATAGTGGGTTAAGTTTAGACCAGTACCGCATTGCTCCGCCTTGTCCTGATTTAAATTTAACCCACTATTCACACATTAAAATCCAAATAAAAAGTGACCCTGCGCTATCGTTGAATCTGCCAATACACTGCTATCAATACTTTTAACAATCAGCATGTGATATTTCTATGGAGCTTGAATCATGCCCCGTTTTTTTCTAAAAACCATTTCCATACTCACGTTAGCAGCTTTGGCCGCGTGTTCCGGTCCACTCGAACACTCAAGTTCTTCACCTGAAGGTCTTCAGAGTCCACCCAACGCAGCACTGTCTACTGCCGCCGTTGCTGAAGAAAATCTGCCTCTTGCAGAAAACACCGAACGCTACCAAGAACAACCCGACCAACCAGTCAAATCCGTTACCCAAGAGCCTGTATCTACATTCAGCATAGATGTTGATACCGGGAGCTACGCCAACGTCCGCCGATTCCTGACCAGCGGCCAACAGCCGCCCGAAAGATGCTGTTCGGATTGAAGAAATCGTCAATTATTTCCCCTACAACTACCCTCTTCCTACAGACGACCGTCCATTTTGCCGTTCACACTGAAACCATTGATTCTCCATGGCAGCGGAAGCCAAACTCATCAAAATCGGCATACAGGCTCAAGACACCGCGAAGAAAGACCTACCGCCTGCCAACCTCGTTTTCCTTGTGGACGTATCCGGCAGTATGGATGAGGAAAACAAACTGCCGCTGGTTCAAAAAACCCTTCGCATCCTGACCCAACAATTACGTCCGCAAGACAAAGTGACCCTGATTACCTATGCGTCAGGCGAAGATCTAGTGCTTCCGCCCACCTCAGGGTGCAGATAAAGAAACCATCCTGAACGCCATCGACAAACTGCGTGCAGGCGGCGCGACAGACGGCGAATCCGCACTGCAAATGGCTTATGAACAAGCGCAAAAAGCCTTCGTACCCAACGGCATCAACCGCATCCTACTGGCGACCGACGGCGACTTTAACGTCGGCGTATCCGACACCGAAACCCTCAAATCCATGGTTGCCGAAAAAAACGTAAAAGCGGCGTTTCGCTCAGTACCTTGAGCTTCGGCATGGGCAACTACAACGAAGACATGATGGAACAAATCGCCGATGCGGGCGACGGCAATTACAGCTACATCGACAACGAAAAAAAGAAGCGAAAAAGTCCTGCAACAGCAGCTGACCTCCACACTCGCCACCGTAGCGCAGGATGTCAAAATCCAAGTCGAATTCAACCCCGCCACCGTCAAAAGAATACCGCTTGGTCGGCTATACCAACCGCACCCTGCGCAATGAAGACTTCAACAACGACAGAGTAGATGCGGGCGACATCGGCGCAGGCCACAGCGTGACCGCCCTCTATGAAATCATCCCGCAGGGCAAACAAGGCTGGCTTGAAGAATCGCGCTATCAAAAAGCCCCAGCCGCCAAAGGCAGCAAAAACGAATACGCCTTTGTCAAAGTGCGCTACAAACTGCCCGGACAAAAAGACAGCCAATTGATGCAGCAAGCCGTCCCCGTCGGCAGCAAACCGCTTGACCAAGCCGACAAAGACACCCTGCTCGCCCTTGCCGCCGCTTCCTATGCCCAAGCCTTGCGCGGCGGCGAATACAACGGCAAACTCAATTGGAGAGACATCGAAAACATGGCACAAAAAGTCCAAGGCGATGACCCGTTCGGCCTGAAGTCCGAATTTCTCCAACTGGTACGTACCGCCGCCGGACACAGAGGAACATCAGGTCCTTTAGTTAAAGAGTAAAATCTCAAAAGGTCGTCTGAAAACTTTTCAGACGACCTTTTATACACCCTGCCCCAACCCCAATCAGGAGCCGCTTCATGTTCACACTCAAAACCGACAACGACCGCCTGCTGCTCGCCTCAGCCGATTTGCGCGCGGAAATTTATCTTTACGGCGGGCTGCTCAACCGCTATGAAATCCGCCGCCCCGATGGTACATGGTTCAGCATCGTTAAAAGCCTACGATACCCGCAACACGCCCGCGAGAGCCTGACCGAATGGTTCCGCAGCGGCAAACTCAGCCCATACGCCTGCCGCCTGCGCCACGGCAAATACAGCTTTGATGGCAAAGCGTATCAGTGCGGCAAATTCAAACTCGCCGAACACGCGGCACACGGTTTGATGTATGACCGCGAGTTCGCCCTCGTCAACAGCCATGCCGACGGCCAATCCGCCGAAGTCGAAATCCGCGCAGATTACGCGCAAGACGACAGCGGCTACCCCTTCCCCTTCAGCCTGACCGTCCGCTACCGCCTCAGCGCAGACGGCTTAAGCATCCGCTCTACCGTCCGCAACCAAGGCGCAACCGCCATGCCGCTCGCAGACGGCTGGCACCCCTATTCACACTCGGCGGCAAAACCGACGATTGGTCGCTGGAAATCGACAGCAGCAAACGCTTGGGCTTCGATGCCGATTTGGTTCCCGACGGCAGCATGATCGACGACACCCGTTTTCAGACGACCTCAAGCCTGGCAGGCATCGAATTGGACAACAGCTTTGTCTTGGCACGCCAAAAACCCGCCGCCTGCACGCTTTCAGGCAACGGGCTGACCCTGAGCATTTACCCCGACGCATCCTATCCCTACCTGCAAATCTTCACCCCATCGACCCGCGACACCATCGCCATCGAAAACCTCAGCGGCGCACCCGACTGTTTTAACAACGGCTTAGGGTTAATCAAGCTGAACTCGGGAGAAGAAGCCGTATTTGAAACGCGCTACCATATCGCAGCCAACCGTCCGTAAGCAGCCCGAATCTTTACCGGCAAAGCAAAGGTCGTCTGAAAACGCCGACTTGGTTTTCAGACGACCTTTTAACTCAACTGATGCACTGGTTTCTTTGACTGAAAAAAACAAAAAAACAGCCAGCGTCAATAAACCTAGCATTTTCAATCAAATATGCTGTATTAAATCATAACCTGACCGAAATAGCGTTGCCATATTTTTTTCTTTTTACCCCACTAAAAGCGAAGTCATACTGAGCGAACCGGCAACAAGGTTGTCGTTGAAAAACGTAATGGCATCATCCGGCTCGCGCAATGCCATGATGCAAAGAAAAGGCAGATAGTGATCCGGCGTCGGCACGGAGAGCATCGCCTTTTCGCCCAGACGTTCGTAATGAATCAAAGTATCGTCATCCCGCTCGACAATCGCCTGATTGACCGCTTCACAGAACGCAAACGCCCAATCATAACCCGCACCGATTTGATTGATATGCGCCCTACTCATCACGCTCAAATTATGAATAATATTGCCGCTGCCGATAATCAACACACCCTGTTCGCGCAAGGCGGATAATTTTTTCGCCAAATTGAAATGCCATTCCGCCGACTGCAAACGGTTCAGGCTGAGTTGTACCACAGGAATATCAGCATCAGGATACAGAAATTTCAACACCGCCCACGCACCATGATCAAAAACCGCGTGTCGGGTTCAGTCCGACATTTTCCGGCTGCAATAACGAGCGCACCTGCTCCGCCAATTCGGGCGAACCGGGCGCCGGATACTGCACTAGCTCAGCTCTTCAGGAAATCCGTAAAAATCGTAAATCATTTCAGGATGTTCACCCGATGTAACCTGCAAACCGCTGCTGTACCAATGCGCCGAAATCATCAAAATCGCTTTGGGTTTGGCAAATTTTTGCGTAATCAGGCTGAGATTTTGGTTGAAAGGATTTTCCTTATCCAACACATTCATCGGACTGCCATGCCCGACAAACAATACAGGCATTTTTTTCATCATTGCCTCCTTAAAATATTTGATGAGGCGGATTGTACGGATAAATGATTAAGCAATAAATCTCAATTTACGAACAACATATTTTCCAAATAGGAAATAATGAAATATTCTTTGGCTTCGCTACAAATGAAACCAAGCGGTTAATATCAATGTAAAAAAATCCAACACAGAACTGCAAAACTAAAATTATTTCGCCTACCACCCCATGTTACAATAATCCATACATTTCTTAATAATATTTAATATCGATCTTGAGAAACCAAATATGGCTAAAAAGAAATCAAAAACAGACCTGTGGGTTTACGACCTGCTCAAAGAAGCAGAATTAAACTTATGCCCGCAAGGTAGCGATATTGCCGAACTGGACAAAGCATTAAAAACCGCTTCCAAAGCGCAAACAGGCAAAGCGGGCTATCCCGAATACTGCGGTGTTGTGAAAGATTTCGTGATTGTTGTTGAAGACAAAGCCGATACCGCCGACCACATCAAACGCGACGATAACGACTTAATTTGCCAGACCGCCACCAACATCAAAGATTTTGCCGTAAACGGTGCGCTGCATTACGGCATCCATTTAGCAAAAAAATACCAGCTACAAGAAAATCATCGCCATCGGCGTATCGGGCAACGAAAAAAACGCCACAAAAATCTCACCGCTCTTTATTGACGAACGTGGCGGCTATAAAGAACTGGAAGATGTGGAAACCTTCACCCTGTTCAACGAAAAGAACATTGGCGAGTATTACACCAAAAATATCTTGAAAGAGCAGACGGACGAAGAAAAAACCACTGCCGAAATCTTAAAAGATGCCAAAGAACTGCACGAAGATTTACGTAATTACGGCAGTATTCAGGATAAAGACAAGCCGTTGATTGTGTCCGGCATCCTGCTTGCCCTGCGTGAAATCGAACATAAAAAAACTTTGATATAGACAATTTAAACGGCGACGATGTCAAAACCGACGGGCAGAAAAATTTACGAAGCCATTCAGGCAAACTTAGAGCGCGCTCAAGTCAAACCACAGGTAAAAAAAGACAAATTGCTCAGCCAGTTCTTGGTTATTCGCGATACCAAAGCCATCAACGAAACCAATCCCATATTGGGCAAAACCCCGCTCAAGCACTACACCCAGTTTATCTACGACCGTATTTATAAAAACATCAAATATATTCATTCCGCCGAAGACTATTTGGGACGCTTTTACGGTGAATTTATGTCTTATTCGGGTGGCGACGGACAGACGCTGGGTATCGTGCTGACCCCGCGCCATATTGTTGAATTATTTTGCGAACTGATTGACATCAAACCGACTGATTCGGTATTCGACCCCTGCTGCGGCACGGCAGGTTTTCTGATTGCCGCCATGCACCATATGCTGCAAAAACCGATAAAGAAGCTGAAAAAAACGCAATATCCGCAAAAACCAACTGCACGGCATCGAATTGCAGCCCTATATGTTTACCATCGCCACCACCAATATGATTTTGCGCGGCGACGGCAAAAGTAACTGGAGCAGGAAGATTTTTTTAAAACAAAACCCCTGCCCAGCTCCAGCTCAAAGGTTGCAACATCGGCATGATGAATCCGCCTTATTCACAAGGCTCGAAAGCCAATCCCAACCTTTACGAAATTTCCTTTACCGAACACCTGCTGGATTCCATTACAGCTGATGGCAAAGGCCATTGTGATTGTGCCGCAGTCTTCCATGACGGGAAAAACCAAGAAGAACAGGCAATTAAAGAAAACATTCTCAAAAACACACGCTTGAAGGCGTCATTACCCTGAACAAAAACACCTTTTTACGGCGTCGGAACCAATCCCTGCATTGCCGTCTTTTTCCACAGGTATCCCACATTACAAAGACAAAACCGCCAAATTCATCAACTTTGAAAACGACGGTTTTGAAGTGCAAAAACACATCGGCTTAGTGGAAACCATCAGCGCAAAAGACAAAAAAACAACATCTGCTGGACGTATGGTTCGGACGTATTCAGGCAGAAAGCAAATTCTGCGTGGAAACTACCGTAGAGGCCGATGACGAATGGCTGCATTCGTTTTACTACTTCAATGACGAAATCCCCACCGAAGCTGATTTTTGAAAAAGTGATTGCCGATTATCTGACCTTTGAAGTCAATATGATTACGCACGGCAGAGGATATTTGTTTGGATTGGAGAATGGCGATGAGTGATTTGAAATTGACGGATAGGGGGTGGAAAGGCTTTTAGAGTGGAAGACTTATTTTTATTTTTGAAAATAAGCCTTCTAAAGGTCTTAATCATTTAAAAAGCAATGCGATGACGGCGTAAATTATGTAGGGGCAACCAATAGAAATAATGGCGTTCTTGCTTATGTAGAAGCCAATCAAAAAGCAATTTATAAGGGTAATGCTATTGCCTTTATTCGAAATGGTGAGGGTTCAATGGGCTATTCTGTTTATAAAGCAGAAGATTTTTGTGGCAACTCAGGACATTTCTGTCGGATACAACGAAAATTTAAACAGATATATAGGGTTATTTATTGTTGCCGTTGCCGATAAAGTGCGGGGTAAATATAACTTTGGATACAAGAGAAATCAAAAGAGACTAAATAAAGAAACCTTACAGCTTCCTATTAATTCAGACGGCTTGCCCGACTGGCGGTTTATGGAAAACTTTATCAAACAAAAAGAACAGAAACAGATTGCCGATTTGAAAAATTACTATGCTGATAAAGCGGTAGAACTGATGATTTCAACGGGTAGTCTGAAAAAAATACAGAATGGCGAGAATTTTCTTTTTCAGACATATTTATTGAAGTCAAGCGAGGGAAACGCCTAACTAAAAGGCAATCAACAAAGCGGGGAAACCCCTTACGTTTCATCCACCGCAGCCAATAATGGCGTAGATAATTTTATCGGTAATTTAAAAGGCATCCGTATTTTTGAAAACTGTCTGACTCTGGCAAATAGTGGTAGCGTAGGCTCAACCTTTTTTCATCACTACACCTTTGTCGCCAGTGATCACGTTACCGCCCTAATATTGGAAAAAGCCTAACAAATACATTTATCTGTTTTTATCGGGAATTATCAGGCGTTTGGAGGAAAAATATTCCCTTTAACCGCGAGATTAACGATAAGCGTATTCAGCGTGAAAAAAATCCTGCTCCCCGTCAATTCAGACGGCTTACCCGACTGGCAGTTTATGGAAGATTTTTATGAAGCAAATCGAACGGGATAAAATTGCTGCCGTACTAAATTATTATAACAATTCATTAAATAACAATAACTTGCGTGGGGGTAGAACGTTGGATGCCGTCTGAAAACCGCTGGGCGGCGTTTGCGATACAGGATATTTGCGAGATTCATTCGGGCGTGCGCCCTAACCAAGCAGGATATGCAGGAAGGGAAAATCCCGTTTGTCGGGGCAAGCGATTCAAACAACGGCATCACTGCCTTTATTGCGAATAAAAAAATGCCAGCTTGGATAAGGATGTTTTAGGCGTAAACTACAACGGCAGTGTGGTGGAAAATTTCTACCATCCCTACGAATGTCTGTTTTCAGACGATGTAAAACGCTTGAAAATCAAATCAAAACAGGCTGGGAAATATGCTTATCTGTTTTTAAAAACCATGATTTTGAAACAGAAATCAAAATACCAATATGGTTATAAATTCAACGCAACCCGCATGGCGAAACAGAAAATTCTACTGCCCGTCAATACCGGCAACCAGCCCGATTGGACAAATATCGAACGCTTTATGCAGCGAATCGAACTGGAAAAAATCATGTGTTATTTGAAAAACAGGCAGCACTGAAAGATTACGGCTCACCCTTTAACGGACTGTCCGAACTCAAAGACTGTCTGAAAAGGTAGCACACCTGTTCAAAACCTAAATGCAGGCTGTATCTGTCAATCACATACTACCTGTTTTCAGACGACCTCGTTATCGTTTGAATGTCGCATATCATTGTCGCAGCCGTTCTCAATTCTAGACAACTGGTCGAGCTGTTGCCTGAATACGCCATCACTTACGATCCGGTTTACCTCTATTACCCCAGCTGCCGCAGACATTCGAATGTGTTTAAGTTGATTGTGGATGCGCTGCGGGTGGAGGTCGTCTGAAAGTTGACGCCGCCCTGCCCAAGTGTTATTAATAATTCCTATTCACAAACAAACAGGAACAAACATGAAAAAAGTTGGTAATAAGGTGGTCGTTGTAGGCTTGGGCGCGGTCGGTGTCAGCTACGCCTATTCCATGCTCAACCAAGCCTTGTGTGACGACATGGTTTTAATCGACATCAACCGCACGCGCGCGGAAGGCGAAGCGCGCGACTTCCGCCACGGAATGCCTTATGCCGCCTCGCCTGCGCGTATTTACGTCGGCGATTACGATGATTGTTCGGATGCGGACATCGTGTGTATTTGCGCGGGCGCGGCGCAGGCTCCCGGCGAAACCCGTTTGGACTTAATCGACAAAAACCTGCGCATCTTCCGCGACATCGTTTCGAAAGTCATGGCTTCGGGCTTTGACGGTATCTTCTTGGTCGCCTCCAATCCTGTGGACGTACTGTCTTATGCCGTCCTGCGCTTTTCAGGTTTGCCCAAAGAGCGTGTTATCGGCTCGGGTACCATCCTTGACTCCGCCCGTTTCCGCGTTTGTCTGGGCAACGAATTCGACGTCGCACCTTGGAGTGTCGATGCCATGATGATCGGCGAACACGGCGACAGCATCATTGCGCTATGGAGCACCGCCAACATCGCGGGTATGTCGGTTCAGAAGATGTTGGAACAATCAGAAGACGGGCAGGCGCGTATGGACAAAATCTATACCACCGTGCGCAATGCCGCCTACGAAGTCATCGCCGCCAAAGGCTCAACCAGCCACGGCATCGGCATGGGTTTGAGCCGTATCTCCAACGCCATCCTGCACAATCAAGGCGTCGTGCTGCCTGTTTCCACCTTGCTTGAAGGCGAGTTCGGACAAAACGGCGTGTATATCGGCGTACCGACCGTCGTCAACCGCCAAGGCGCGGTCCGCATCATCGACCTGCAACTTTCAGACGACGAAGCCGAACGCTTTGCCCGCTCGGCGGATCTGTTGAAAAGCTATCAACGCAAAGTCGATGAAATGGTCGGATAAACAGAATCGCCTCTAAACAAAACGTCGTCTGAAAACTGGAAATTTGGTTTTCAGACGACGTTTTCCGTTCGTAAACCTAAGTCCTATTTTTCTGCTTTCAACACTCTTTGCCGGCGCGTTTCGCTCAACACCATGCCTGCGCTGACGGAGACGTTCATGCTTTCGACCGTGCCGAACATGGGTATCGACACCAGCATGTCGCAATGTTCGCGCGTCAGGCGGCGCATGCCTTCGCCTTCGTTGCCCATCACCCATGCCGCGCTGTCGGGCAGGTCGCAATGGTAAAGGTCGGCGTCGCCGCCCATGTCGGTGCCGATGATCCAGATGCCGTATTCTTTCAGCTCACGCAGTGTGCGGGCGAGGTTGGTTACGGTGATGTAGGGGACGGTTTCCGCCGCGCCGCAGGCGACTTTGCTGACGGTGGCGTTCAGCCCTGCGCTTTTGTCTTTCGGTGCGATGACGGCGTGTACGCCCATTGCGTCGGCGGTACGCAGGCACGCGCCTAGGGTTGTGCGGGTCGGTGATGCCGTCGAGTATCAGCAGCAATGGCGGTTCGCTGAGGTTTTTCCAATACGTCTTCGAGGTGGACATGGTTTTTGGAAGCGTCGATAAACCCGACTACGCCCCTGATGCCGCGCGCCTTTGCTGATGGCGTTGAGGCGGTCGGCGTCGGCGAAGTGTACGCGCACGTTTTCATTTGCCGCCTTCTCCAACACATCGCGCGTGCGGGCATCGTTTTTGCCTTCTTGGACGTAGAGTTCGGTAATCGATTTCGGGTTTTGCCACAGGCGGGCGTTGACGGCGTGGAAGCCGTAGATGAGTCTTTGGTTTGCCATGATTTTGCTTTATAAAAATTTCAGACGACATTATAACAAGATAAGGTCGTCTGAAAGCAGAGTATAACCGGTTTCACTCAAACGCAGCCGCCTACCGCATCAAATACCCCAACAACCCCGAACTGCCCACGCCGATCAACACGGTAACCAACATGGAAAACCTGCTTGCGGCAAACACGGTCAGCGCAATGGCAATCAGCTCGTGCGGCTTATCGGAAACGAAATAAGGCGCGATGACGGAAATCAACACGCAACCCGGCGCGGCTTCCATCACGATTTGTGCGCGGCGGCTTAAAGTGCGGTTGCGCAAGGCGAAAAAACCGATAAGGCGGGTGGAGTACGTTACCGCCAGCATACTGGAAAAACAGCAGGAACGACTGCCAAGAGAGCAAATCCTTCATTCCTTCTCACCCCCAAAAGATAGGCGGCAAGCAGGGCCGGAAATCGCACCCATCGGCACATACCAATGCCCGTCCACCGACAAATAAGTCCCGCCCGCCACAATCAGGCTGACAAACCAAGGGCGTGCCGCCTTAAAGCTTTTCCACATACCCCGCAGCAGCACCAAAAACACGGCGGGAAACGCCATGCCGAAGCCCCATGCCGCGACATCGCCGAACATCGGCCCGACTGCCGCGCCAAACGCCGCAAAAGCCGATCCAAGTGGTATACAGGATAAAGCACACGCCCGCGTAATAAGGCATATTGAACGCCGGCAGCCCCATCGCCTTGCGCTTTTGGATTTCCGCAAACGCCAGCGCCCAACTTTCGTCGCACATAAAAAACAGTGCGGGCATGGCTTTTTTCAGCGGCATATCCCGCATATAAGGCGCGATTGCCGCCCCCATCAGAATATGGCGCGAATTAATCATGAAGGTAACGGTGGCGATGATCAGTATCGGCAGCGGGTTTGCCCACAAGTTGACCGCTGCAAATTCCGAGCCGCCGGCAAAGTTCATGCCCGTCATCAGTAGCATTTCAGCCAACTCATCCCTTTCTGCCCGCCTTGTACGCCGAGTATCAGCGCCCACGGCAAAAGCCCGATAAGCATGGGCGAACATTCTTTGATGCCGCGTAAAAAAATTCGGATTGCGGGGAATTTGGGTGTGTCATTTGTTGAGAAATTTAAATAGAGTGTGAAGATGAAAAATGAGGGAAGGTATTATAAGTGAAATCGTCAACAATCAGGATGGCAAGACAAAATCGCAAAACAAAGGAAACGCCGTATTGATTTCAGATTCATTTACAGGAACACCCAAAATACAGCTTGAAATGAAAAACAGCCGGATTCTGCAATATGACAGAATCCGGCTGATACAAACTCGAATGAACAGGTTTTTCAAGAATATCCGAAGTTGGTTGGGCGATTCACATTTTCAGACGACCTTCAATCATCTTTCCATTATGTGAACCCCTGCCCTGATTATAAAGCTTTCAGGCGGGCAATCCGGTTTTCCAAAGAGGGGTGGGTGCTGAGCAAAGAATCTTTTGGCATCGCTGGCGATACCCATCGCATTCATTTGCTGCGGCAAATCGCTCAGGTTGCCTTTCAAGCGTTGCAGCGCGGCAATCATTTTGGGCGCGCCGACCAGTTTGGCGGCTCCCGCATCCGCACGGTATTCGCGCTGACGGCTGAACCACATCACGATGATGCTTGCCAAAAAGCCGAACACGATCTGCAATACCATGCTGACTAAAAAATATGTACCTTGCGAAGTGCTGCCGTCGTTGTTGCGTGCAATCATGCCGGAAACGATGCGGGCGAGAAAACCACAAACGTATTGACCACGCCCTGTATCAAGGTCAGCGTAACCATGTCGCCGTTGCCGACGTGCGCCATTTCGTGCGCCAAAACGGCTTCGACTTCGTCCCGCGTCATGCGCTCGAGCAAACCCGTACTCACCGCAATCAGCGAACTGTTGCGCGTGGCACCGGTTGCAAAAGGCATTGGGTTCGGGGAATGGTAGATCGCCACTTCCGGCGTTTTCAGGCTCCACTGCCTCGCCTGTGCTTCCACAGTCGCCAACAACCACGCTTCCACTTGATTGCGCGGCTGTACGATGACTTCCGCACCGACTGAGTTTTTCGCGATAGATTTGGACATCAACAATGAAATGATCGAACCGGCAAAGCCGACGACGGCCGAGTACACCAGCAGGCTGCCGACCTGATCCGTACTGTGTATGCCAAGTACGGCCAAAACAACGCGGATGACGACCAAAACGGCAATATTGGTTGCGAGAAACAAGAAGATTCGTTTCACCGGGGAGATTCCTTTTTTGGGTATGGTGGGTTTATGTTTTTGATTGATATAAAAGAACAACAAAATTAAACAATATCGGAATATTGAAGTTTACTTTGCATGCTGCGCTTTTATATCGAAACCGGTTGGAATTCAAATTATCGGTTTGCCCTAAAATTTTCGAGCGAATTCACAATCAGGCTGTAAGACTTATACCGCATTACTGCTAATGCTGCGGTATTTTCTCAAAAAGAGGCGGATTCTAAAATGCCGTACTTGGAAAAGGTATGCAAAACCAAAGTATCATTTTGACTAAACAGGAGATTTAGCGTTAACAAAATGCCATTTTCCCCTCAAAAACGTATTGATTACCCGTCCGAATATACCTAATAAAGACCGTTACTCCTCTTTTGATTGCCACCCTACCCCGAAATCTGATAAATAACGAATATAACATTTACATTAAATCCGTGCGCAAATCATGAAACGCAAAACCTCCCTCAATCTCGTTCTTGCCAGCATTGCGGTTGCCATTGCCTTGATTACGGCTGCGGCTTTTTGGTTTTATCACAGCCCTTACGGTCCGACCATCCCACTTATCCGTACCGGCTCTTCACAATCCATTACCCAACCCGACCGACCATCCCCGAAAATCGTCCAATCTGCGCGCAACCAAATCGGCAAGACCCTGCGTTATGACTCTGCCTATACCAAACTCAAATATCCGATGGGTGATGTGCCGATGAAAAAAGGCGTATGTACCGACGTCATCATCCGCGCCCTGCGCGACCAAAATATGGATTTGCAAGAACTTGTCCATCAAGACATGAGCCGGAACTTCTCCGCCTATCCCAACCGTTGGGGCTTGAAACAACCCGATGCCAACATCGACCACCGCCGCGTACCCAACCTCATGACTTATTTCACACGCCAAGGCTGGGCGGTACAGGATACGAATTATCAGGCAGGCGACATTGTGACTTGGGAGCTTAAAGGCAACCGTCCCCACATCGGCATCGTCTCCGACCGCAAAATCGGAGACAGACCCTTGATTATCCACAATATCGGTTTAGGAACCCGTGAAGACGACATCCTCTACCGCTATACCATTACCGGACATTTCAGGCTTCCTGTTCAGTAAATTTTTCCATCGTGTTACAAACAACCATCCCAAAAGGTCGTCTGAAAACCTGATATTCTTTGACAAGGCATCCTGACAAGCGTACGGATGCCTGAATATTCTGACGCAGGCAAGAGACGGCTGATCAATACGTTTGATAACCAAGCCGGTAAGGCAGCCCCACCATAGCCCTTTCACAACGTTTTTACTATAATCCCCATTTCCTCCCCTGCCCCGTGCATCATGCCCAAAAGCCACTTTCTACACCCACGCCGCCGACCCGCCGCCTTCGCCTGCCGCCTGATTGCGCGCGCCATACGCAACGGCGGGCAGATATTGGTCTGGTCGGATTCCGATGAAACCATCCGCCGCCTCGACCGCGACCTTTGGCAACAAATTCCCGAAAGCTTCATTCCGCATGAAATTTGGCAAGCCGACCAACCCATGTCGTCTGAAACACCCGTATGGCTCGCGTTCGGCGATACTTTACCCACCGTCCCTGAAAACGCCACCGTCCTCAATCTCTCGCCCGACTTTTTGGAACGAAGCCCCGTCATCCCCGCCCGCGTGCTTGAAATTGTAGGGCAGCAGATTGGAAGAGCTCGCCGACGCCCGCGAACGCTTCAGCGCATACAGAAAAAAACGGCTTTACCATCGAACACCACGATATGACGGGCAAAGCCTAAAATCGAAAGGTCGTCTGAAAACGGCTTTACACGATAAGCCGAAAATTTAAACAGCCTTGATTCCTTTTGATTCAAACTGGGCTATAATCCCGACTTTCTTTTTACTGACCCCTTTTAAAAGACGAAAAACATCATGAACAAAACTTTCAAATTCAGCGCATTGGCAATCGCCGCCGCATTGGCACTGACCGCCTGCGACAAAAAAAGACGCCAATACACCTGCTTCAGCCTCTGCGCCCGCATCGGCATCCGCAGCTTCCGGCGCATCTGCCGCAAAAAGACGCATCCTCTATTGGCACACCGGTCCAACAAGCCAGCTACGCAATGGGTATGGACATCGGCAGCTCCCTGAAACAAATGAAAGATCAGGGCGCGGAAATCGACATGAAAGTCTTTATCGAAGCCTTACAAGCCTCTTATGACGGCAAAGAAAGCAAAATGACTGAAGTCCAAGCACAAGAAGTCATGATGAAATTCCTGAAAGAACAACAAGTCAAAGCGGCGGAAAAACTTCAGGCTGACGCCAAAGCCAACCTGGAAAAAAGGCGAAGCGTTCCTCAAAGAAAAACGCTACTAAAGAAGGTGTGAAAACCACTGCTTCCGGCCTGCAATACAAAAATCACCAAAAGAAGGTGACGGCAAACAGCCTCAAAAAGACGACATCGTCGTTGTCGAATACGAAGGCCGCCTGATTGACGGTACCGTCTTCGACAGCAGCAAAGCCAACGGCGGTCCTGTTACCTTCCCCGTCAGCCAAGTTATCCCCGGCTGGGCCGAAGGCATCCAACTCTTGAAAGAAGGTAGCGAAGCCACCTTCTACATCCCGTCCAAACTCGCCTACCGCGACCAAGTCATGCCGGGCGGGAAAATCGGTCCGAATTCCACTTTGGTATTTGACGTGAAGCTGGTTAAAATCGGCAAACCCGAAGACTTCCAACCTGCTCCCGGTCAAGTTGACATTCAAAAAGTCCAATAAGCCTGCGCTTTAACCCGATGCCCGAACCGAATCCGTTTCGGGCATTTCTGTTCTGTATATTCGCAAAACATGGTTTACCCCGTTTCAGACGACCTCCTATCCCATCAAACCCCCAATAAACCCGCGCCATAACATTGCGATTTTGTTTTGCTATACAATAAAACCTACCAACCTCCTACAACCGACGCCATGAAAAACATCGTTATCCTCATCTCGGGCCGCGGCAGCAATATGCAGGCCATCGTCAATGCCGCTATTCCAGACGCCCGCATCGCCGCCGTCCTCAGCAACAGCGCAACCGCCGCCGGACTGGCTTGGGCAGCCGAGCGCGGCATCGCCACCGACAGCCTCAACCACAAAGACTTCCCCAGCCGCCTTGCTTTCGACCAAGCCATGATGGAGAAAATCGATGCCTATCAACCTGATTTGGTCGTCCTCGCAGGCTTTATGCGCATCCTCACGCCCGAATTCTGCGCCCATTACTCAAACCGCCTGATCAACATCCACCCGTCCATCCTCCCCGCCTTCACCGGCCTGCACACCCACGAACGCGCTCTTGAAGCCGGCTGCCGCGTCGCAGGCTGCACCATCCACTTCGTAACCCCCGAGCTGGACTGCGGTCCGATTATCTCGCAAGGCATCGTCCCAATCCTTGACGGCGACACGCCCGACGACGTTGCCGCACGCGTCCTGACCGTCGAACACCGCCTTTTCCCGCAAGCCGTTGCCGATTTCGTTGCAGGTCGTCTGAAAATCGAAGGCAAACCGCGTATTCAATTCAGAGCGCAACGCCGAAGGACAAACCTTACTAGCGTAATCCTGCCCAATGCGCAGCATCCTACAAGGAAACACCATGAGCCAAAAACCGGTTGACCCTTTCGGATATCATTTCCGAATCCGACTACCGTAAACGCCAAAAGCAAAGCCATCGATTTATTCAACCAAAGCGTCGAAAACAAACCCGAAATAACGCGGGCGGTATGCGATTTTGTTGTCGGAGACCCACTCAATAACCGCTCTTTTTCTCCCGGTTTCAAGCTGCACTGCCTAAACTGGCTGATCGACCATCACTTGGACCGCTGTGACGAAAGCTACGAGCAGCATCCTGAAGACGACGGCTTTCCCGAAGGCTTCGACGATTTAATCGATTGCCAGTGGAAATTCAAATGGATCATTCCCATGCTTGCCCGCGACCTCTTTCTCGACAAAAAGGAAATCGAGGAAGCGAACGAAACAATGCGTTACCACTATGAAAACATGCGGTTCAGTCTTTCATCATTTTATAAAACACTGATGCTGCAAAACATCCTGACCGGAGACCACGCCGCCGCCAAAGAAAATTTCCAAAAATGGCAGCAAACCGCCGCAGATGAATTTTCCGACTGTCCCGCGTGCGAACAGTCCGAGCAGGTCAATTTCTACCATTTTATCGGGCAGTACCAAAAAGCCATCGATACCGCCCAGCCCATCTTAACGGGCGAAATGACCTGCGCCGAAGTGCCGCACCTTACCTACTACCCCGTCATCGACAGCATGATAAGGCTGGGCAAATACGAGGAGGCGGAACGCCTTTTGGACGAAAGCCATAGACAAAATCAACGTCGAAGAAGACGAAGAGTTCGTCCGCCTGATCCCCCTCTTTTCCCAACTGGCGTACAAACTCGGACAGTCGCAACGCGCCCTCGATTTGATGAACCGGCACGGCGACACCATCATTCGACATGCCCCAAACGACAATATGCTCTGTTTGGACTACCTCATCGCGCTTTCTCCTTTTGACGAAAAAGCGGCGCAACATGCCCGCGAGTTTGCCGCAGACTTCGACAAACGCAACGGCAACAGCTATTACCAAAGCCAGATAGAATTTATGTTCGGTTCGGGCAATCTCAATAAACCCAAGCTCGTCTGAAATTCTTTCAGACGACCCAACTACAGGAGGAATGACACCATGAAAACACCCACCCCTGCTAATCGCCGCCGCCCTCTCCCTAAGCGTCGCAAACGCCTATGCCGCAGGACTGCCCCAATCAGCCACCCTGAAATACTCCGGCAGCTACGGCATGCCCGCCACCATGACCTTCACACGCAGCGGCAACCAATACACCATCGTGTCCAGAATCAAAGTCCCGATGTACAGCATCCGCTTCGAATCCGGCGGCACCATCAGCGGCAACACCCTCCGTCCCAAATACTATAAAGACGTCCGCGGCGGCAAACTCTATGCCGAAGCCAAATTCAGCGGCAACAGCATCACTTTACGGCAAAGTCGGCTCCAGCGAAACCGCCAAAAACCGGCGGCACGACACTCGACCTCTTTACGCTGGCTTGGCGGCTTGCCGCCAACGATGCCCGCCTGCCGTCCGGTCTGAACATCACCAACGGCAAAAAACTCTACCCCGTCAGCGGCATGACCAAAGTCGGCGGCGAAAACTACAAAATCGGCGGCGGTACCACCACAGTCAACAAATACCGCGTCAAACGCGGCGACGACACCGTAACCTATTCGTTCGCCCCCGCCTTCAACAACATCCCCGCCGAAATCAATTACACCGACGACGGCAAAACTTACGACCTCAAACTCACATCCGTCACCATCAACGGAAAAGCCGTCAAACCATAACGGCGCCAAACCCTTCCCGACAAACGACCGTTTCCCAAAGGTCGTCTGAAACCGAACTGCACCCCAAAAAGTTGGACATTCCCTCCAAACTATTAAGGTGCAGTTTTTTTATCGCCAAACCATACCGATGCGCCTTTGGCGTATTTCCATCTCAAAAGCGTCCGCCGTCAGACGACCTCGGTTTTTCCAGTTGAACCGTATGCGTTTTCAGGTTGGCAACCTTAATCCACTATATTTTTCAGATTGTAAACAATATGTTTAGTCTGATTTGGCACACGCTTGAGACATAGCGGCGAAAATCTTTTAAAAAAGAAAGATATTGTGTTCTTGAATATTCTGTGCTGAAATTACATGACACTACAAAAAAATAGTGGTGCGTAAAAATATAAAACAGACAAAGGAGAAACTCATGCAATGGTTTTTAGAACAACCTCAAAGCCTTTTTCGAAACCATCAGCGGCTGGGTCTGGGGGCCTGTCATGCTGGTGCTGCTGGTCGGCACGGGCATTTTGCTGACCGTCATGCTGAAGGGCTTGCAATTCACCATGTTGGGCTATGCGCTGAAGCAGGCTTTCGTACCGTCAAAGAAGCATGAAGACGGCGAAGACCACGAAGGCGATATTTCCCATTTCGCCGCTTTGATGACCGCCCTGTCCGCCACCATCGGCACGGGCAATATCGCCGGCGTGGCGACTGCCGTAGTGACCGGCGGCGGGCGCGGTATTTTTGGATGTGGATGACCGCCGTTTTTCGGCATGGCGACCAAATACGGCGAAGGCGTGTTGGCGGTGAAATACCGCGTGACCAACTCCAAAGGCGAAATGTCCGGCGGCCCTATGTATTACATCGAAAACGGTTTGGGTAAAAACTGGAAATGGATGGCGTTGGCGTTCGCTTTATTCGGCACATTCGCTTCGTTCGGCATCGGCAGCTCCGTACAGTCCAACTCGGTCGCTCAAGCGGTTCAGACGAGCTTCGGCGTCGAACCCTGTCTATACCGGCATTACGTTGACGGTTCTGACTGCCATCGTTGTTTTTGGGCGGTATCAAAGGCATCGCCAAAGCCGCTTCTTTCATCGTACCCGCTATGGCGGTGTTTTTATGTAGTGGGCGGTATTTCCATTATCGTCATCAATTCCGATGCGCTGGTACCCTGCCGTCAAGCTGATTTTCTCCGATGCGTTCAGCGCGCAGGCAGTGGCGGGCGGCGCTATCGGCACGGTAATCCGCTACGGCGTGGCGCGCGGCGTGTTCTCCAACGAAGCGGGCATGGGTTCTGCACCGATTGCCGCCGCAGCCGCGAAAACCGACCACCCCGTCCGTCAGGCATTGGTTTCCATGACCGGTACGTTTTTGGACACCATCGTCGTTTGTTCGATTACCGGCATCATTTTGGTCATGGGCCTGCTCGGCGCGGGCGGCGAGTTTGTCAAACCTGAATTGAGCGGCGCCGCACTGACGACCGTCACGTTCAAAAATGCTGCCCGGCATCGGCGGCTGGATTGTCACCATCGGTCTGATTTTCTTCGCCTACTCAACCATTTTGGGCTGGTGCTATTACGGCGAGAAATGCGCGGTTTATGTATTCGGCGAGAAGTTTGCCGGTTTGTACCGCGTCGGTTATGTCTCTTCTGTCATGCTGGGTACAGTCTTGAGCCTTGATTTGGTATGGCTGGCTTCGGATACGTTCAACGGCCTGATGGCGTTGCCCAACCTGATCGCACTCCTTTTGATGATTAAAGTCATCGTCAATGAAACGCGCGACTTCAAACAGAAAGTCAAAGACGGAGCGTTGCCGCATTGATGCCTGAGGTCGTCTGAAAGGTGTTTCAGACGACCCGATATCTGTATTTTATAGTGGATTAACTTTAAACCAGTACGGCGTTGCCTCGCCTTAGCTCAAAGAGAACGATTCTCTAAGGTGCTGAAGCACCAAGTGAATCGGTTCCGTACTATCTGTACTGTCTGCGGCTTCGTCGCCTTGTCCTGATTTAAAGTTAATCCACTATATCAAACCAGTCGGCGGAGGAACAAAATGAAAGTGCTCGTTTTTAGGTGCCGGAGTTGCCGGCGTATCTTGCGCGTGGTATCTGGCGGAAGCCGGACATGAGGTAACGGTAATCGACCGCGCCGAAGGCGTGGCAATGGAAACCAGTTTCGCCAATGCGGGTCAGCTCTCTTACGGCTACACCACGCCTTGGGCGGCGCCCGGCATTCCGGCCAAAGCACTGAAATGGCTGTTTAAAAGCCATCCTCCCCTGCTGTTCCGCCCCGACGGCAGCCTGTATCAAATCGAATGGCTATGGCAAATGCTGCAAAACTGCACGGCATCCCGCTATCAAATCAACAAAGAGCGCATGGTTAGGATTTCCGAATACAGCCGTGAAATGTTCCGCCGTTTTGAAGCGCAAACCAGCATGAATTTCGAAGGACGCAAAAAAGGGACTTTGCAGATTTTCCGCCAAGCCAAAGAAGTCGAAGCGGCAGAACAAGACATTACCGTTTTGGAACGATACGGCGTGCCCTACCGTCGTCTGAAACCCGAAGAATGCGCAGAATTCGAGCCTGCAATTGCACGCGTTACCGCCAAAATTGCCGGCGGCCTGCACCTGCCTCGCCGATGCGACCGGCGACTGCCACCTCTTCACCCAAAACCTGCTACAAACTGTGTCTGGAAAAAGGCGTACAGTTCCATTTCAACCGAACCATCCGCCGCATCGAACACAACGGCCAGCGCATCAGCGCAATCGAAACCGAAACGGAACGCTTTGAAGCAGATGCCTTCGTCTGCGCGCTCGGCTGCTTCAGCAGGACGGTTTTCTGGCACAGTTGGATCTGAATCTGCCCATTTACCCCCGTCAAAGGCTATTCCTTGACCCCTACCGGTTACAAATTCCGACGGCGCGCCGGTTTCCACCGTTTTTGGACGAAAGCTACAAAGTCGCCATCACACGATTCGACAACAGAATCCGCGTCGGCGGCATGGCGGAATTGTCCGGCTACGAAATCAAACTGTCCGAAAAACGCCGCGAAACGCTGGCTTTGGTCGTCAACGATTTGTTCCCCGAAGGCGGCGACTTGAATCAGGCATTGTTCTGGAGCGGTCTCAGACCGATGACGCCCGACAGCACGCCGCTAATCGGCCGCACCCGCTTTGACAACCTGTTCCTGAATACAGGTCACGGCACTTTGGGCTGGACCATGTCGCTGGGCTCGGCAAAATTGACCGCCGATATCGTGTGCGGCAAAGACACCGAAATCCGCAGCGACGACTTGAGCCTGTCGCGCTATCCGTCTTGAGCTTTTAAACCGATAAGGGTTTGAGCGGCATCAAACTCAAAGGTCGTCTGAAAACGCAATATGGTTTTCAGACGACCTTTCTCATTTCCGCGAAACCCGACATCCTCAAAAAGCAAACCTGACGGCTGCTCCTGAACACATTTAAGGTTTCGCCAGAAATCCGTCTCACTAAAACTTAAAGTTCACGCCGCCGGTGAAGCTGCGTCCCATTTGCAGGGGTGTCGGACAGAAGCTGCTGTGGGCGTAAACGGATTGGTTGAACAGGTTGTCTGCTTTGACGTACCAATTCCACTCGCCGTAGCCGGTGCGGCAGCGGTAGTTTGCGCCGAGGTTGAGCATATGGTGTCCGGGCGTGCGCGTTTTCGTAGCGGGCGAGTTTATTTTTGGGCAAAACACGCGGTAGTAGTCGAGATGGGCATCGATGCGGTCGGTCAGCGCGGCATTCAGGTGGAAGCCGAGCCGTGCGGCGGGAACGCGCGGGGCGTTTTGGTCGGCTAGGGCGATGTAGGGACGGTTGCCGTAGGGCGTCTTCCCCTGCCGGGCAGCGACGGAGGTTTTTCAGACGACCTCTGACGTAGTCGCCGGAAAGTCCGATGCGGTAGCGCGGCGTGGGCTTGAAGTAGATTTCGCCTTCCGCACCGTAGAAGTCGGCGCCGGATTGGTTGTAGCGCACGAGCTTCATTTCGCTGTCGTCTTCGATGGATTTGGGGCCCCGTCCGTCGTTTAAGGTTTGGGCGTAGATGTAGTTGCCGAAGCGGTTGCGGTAGAGTGCCAGATTGTATTGCCAGCGGTCGCCTTCGTAGCCCAGCGCGAGTTCGATGTTGTTGGAACGCTCTTTGTTAAGGTGTTTGTTGCCGACTTCAAAGGTGTTGGTGGCAACGTGTTTGCCGTGTGCGTACAGCTCTTGCGTTGACGGCAGGCGTTCCTGATGGGAGGCGGTCAGGCTGAGTTTGTGGTGTGGCGTGAAATACCAGTTGCCGGAAAGCGCGAACGAGCGGGCGGTTTGGCGGTGCGCGCCGAGGTCGGGCAAGGGTTGGTTGTAGTAGTTTTCCCGATCAATCAGGGCTTTGTCGTACTGGATGGCGGCTTTTTGTTTTTCCACGCGCACGCCGCCTTCAAGCGAGAAATTGTCCCAATTTGCCTGTTCTACGCCGAAAAAGCTGTAATGATGCACATCGTTGTCGATCAACATCGGCTGTTGGACGGTTTCGGGAATGGCGGAAAGCGCGCTGGATTTTTGGGTCAGGTATTGCACGCCCCAACTGCCTTTCAGACGACCTATGGGCAGGTGGCGCAATTCGATGCGGGCATTTTGCGTTTTGTTTTTAAAGAAGTTTTCCACCGCATCGCCCGCTTTTTCGTCGTGGCGGTAGTCGTTACGGTTCAAATGCACGCGCAGGGCTTCGAAGCCGGGGAGCGGCTGCTTCCATTCGGCGCGGATTTCGTAGCGTTTGTTGCGCAGGTCTATCCACGGTCTGCCGCTGTGGGTATGCGCGTGTGCATTATCGTCGTCGTGGAAGCCGCAGCTTAAGCCCGGATTGTCGTAATCGACGTCTTCTTCGGTCAACAGGTGCGGATAAAGCTGCAAATAGCGTTTGTTAATCAAACTCTTCTGCCAGATGATGTCGGCGTGGCAGTCGTCGTAGAGGTGGCTGTGCGCAGGCAGGCCGTAGCGGTCGCGACGGTCGCTGTACGCCGCGCCGATAAAGCCTTTCTCACCCACCCAAGACAGCCCGATGCTGCCCGTTTGCGAATCGGCATGGCTGTCGGGCAGGCGTTTCAGACGACCTTCTTCCTTACGGTAACGCGGTACGGCGTAGTCGCCTGATTTGCGGTACAGCCCTTCCGTGTGCAACACGAAGTTTTTGCCCAGTCCGACATTGATGCCGCCGGACGTGAGTTTTTCCAGATTGCCGCTGCTCAAACGCAGCCCCAGTTCGCCCGATACGCCGTTTTCAGGCATTTTTCAGGGATTTTTCCGTCGGCAACATCCACCAAGCCCGCCACATTGCCCGAGCTGTACAACAGCGTTACCGGCCCGCGCAGGATTTCGACTTGTTGCGACAAGGCGGTGTCCACCATCAGGGCATGGTCGGGCGAGAAATCCGCCATGTCGCCCGTTTCGCCGTGATGGTTCAACACTTTAATCCGTCTGCCCGTCTGCCCGCGTATCACAGGCGCGGACGCGCCGCCGCCGTATTGCGAAGCATGGACGCCCGGCACGCCGTTGAGCGCGTCGCCGAGATTGACGGCTTTTTGCCGCAAAAGTATCGCCGCTGATGATTTTGTCGGAGGCAGTCGAAGGTGCAGCAGCCCCGAAGTAGCACGCGGATGGCTTTTACCGACGACGTTGACTGTTTCCAAGTCCACCGTCTGCTCGGTTTCATGCGCTTGGGCAAGGATGGGGGAACTGATTAAAAGAATAGATAAAACAATAGGTTTAAGCGTGGTTGGTGTCATTTTAGGTTTCCCGTCATATTTCAAAATAAATTGTTATATAACATCACATCATTAATATGACAAGAATTCAAAGAAGCGAATCGCATTTGGTGCGGCAAAACAGCCAAACCAAAACCCATACAAACAGCAAAAAACCAAAGGTCATCTGAAACCCAATATCTTGAAAATGATAAAAAAGACGGAAACAGCGGCAGCGCGCCATCCCCTCGTTTGCTTGGAACGAATCATGTTGCCTAAATAGCAAAAGGTCGTCTGAAAACCAGATTCCGTTTTCAGACGACCTTTACGGTTTGATGACTGCTATTTGGCAACTTTGACTGCTGCGGTTTCGGCAATCAAGTCAAGGAAGACCAGCGGCTCTTTTGCCGATATTTTTTCAACGCATGGGACTGACCGGGGCGGGCGATGGTGATGTCGCCGGCGCCGACTTCGGTCTGTTTGCCCGTGCTGTCGGTAAACACGCCTTTGCCCGATACGATGATGTAAACGTCTTCGTTGTCGGTGTGTTTGTGTTCGCCGATGGATGCGCCCGGCGGCAGGGTCAGCCAACCGATTTCCCTGAACGCGTCTTGGGCGGCGGTCTGGTGGCGGTTGAAGGCGAAGCGGCCGAGCAGCGGGCCTTTGCCTCCGGCTGCGTTTTCGCGGTTCCACTCCGCCAAATCGGCTTTTTGTACACTTGGACGCTGCGGTCAGTCGGTTTGGCCTGTTCTGCGGCGTGGACGCTGACGGTCATGCCGAGCAAAAAGGCGACGGACAATGCGGCAAATAGCGGTTTCATCATGGTTCTCCGTTTGTTTTTGGGGCAGATAAAGCGCAGGCTGCATTCAGGTAGCGTTTGTATCAATATTGACGACAGGTAAGATTGCATAGCATCATTTCCCAGCTTTTCAGCACAGGATTTTCCTTATTACCCAACACCGTTAAGAGACAAAAACATGACCGAAACACAAAAATCATACTGCATGGACGCAGATGTGGAATGGCAATCTCAACATTGCCGATGAACTGCTGTCAAACAACTTCAAAGCACATCTGACCGCTGATTCCACTCCACCACCCGCGCCCGTAACTGACATAGCCAGTGCAAAGGCTTGGATAGCTACCATTCGTGCTAAAGCAGATTTGCATTATGAAATCGTACTCGGTCCGTTCCGTGACGGCGACACAATTTCTGCATATTGGCGTGTAACCGCTACGCTCGGTAACCAAACCGCCGTCAAAGTCGGTACGGATTTCTTGAAAATCAAAGACGGTAAGATTACCGACTGCTGGACGATGAACAACAACGCTGCATAATTGAATTACCAAACTCTATTTGTTTTCGGACAGCCTGCATTAGTTGGATGCGTTCCGTTTTCAGACGACCTGCGGAGGCGATGGCTTTGCCCCCGCAGGCGTCAAGGCTTATTTCACGTTGCGCAGATAGTTCAACAACAAGGGAACGGGGCGGCCGGTCGCGCCTTTTTCGCTGCCGGATTTCCATGCCGTACCCGCGATGTCGAGGTGCGCCCACGGGTAGTCTTCGGTGAAGTAAGACAGGAAGGTGGCGGCGGTAATCGTGCCTGCGCCGGGCGTGCTGATGTTGGGGATGTCGGCGAAGTTGGATTTGAGCTGGTCTTTGTAGGTCTCGAAGAGCGGCAGTTGCCATGCTTTGTCGTCCACGTTGCGGGAAGCAGCCAGCAGGCTGTCGATCAAATCCTGATTGTTGCCCATCACGCCGCTGACGTCATGTCCCGCGCGATGATGCACGCGCCGGTCAGGGTGGCGACATCGATGACGGCTTTAGGCTTGAACTGTTCGGCGTAAGTGAGCGCGTCACACAAAATCAGACGACCCTCGGCATCGGTGTTCAACACTTCAATCGTCAAACCTTTCATGCTTTTCACGACGTCGCCCGGTTTGTTGGCCGCGCCGGAAGGCATGTTTTCGCAGGTGGCGACGACGGCGACGAGGTTGATCGGCAGTTGCAGTTTGACGGCGGCGCAGAAGGTGCTGATGACGGTTGCCGCGCCGCACATGTCAAACTTCATTTCGTCCATGTTCAAAACCGGGTTTGAGGGAGATGCCGCCGGTGTCGAAGGTGATGCCTTTGCCGACCAAGACGACGGGGCGGCTTCTGTCGGCTGCGCCGAAGTAGCTCAATTCAATCAGATAGGGGGCTTCCACGCTGCCTTTGGCGACCGACCAGAACGAACCCATGTTCTCTTTGATGTAGTCTTTTTCAATGATTTTGGCGTGTGCGCCCAGTTTTTCGGCTTCTGCTTTGGCGGTGCGCGCTAAAAATTCGGGCGTGCATTCGTTAGGTGCGGCGTTGCCCAAGTCGCGGCAGAGGCTTTGTCCGTAAACCTGCGCTTCGGCGACACGCAGCGCTTCTTTGACGGCGGCTTCGTGTGCGGTGTGGAACACGGCTTGTGCGAATTTGGCGGGTTTGGCTTCTTTTTGTAGCGGTCGAAACGGTAGGCGGCATTGCCGAACGCGATGGCGAAGGCTTCGGCAACGGCGGCGGCTTGCGCTTCATCGAAGGCATGGATGTCCGCATTGACCGTTTCCTGATTTTTGCGCCCATTTGGCGGCTTCGGCGGCGGCCTTGTTCAGCGCGGCGCGATCGGTTTTCGAGGCGGACGACGGCGACTGCCTGCAAACCGTTGTCCGTCGGGATTTTGGTGTCGGCAAAGTTTGACCTTCTTCAAAGCGGAAGACAAAAGGGCAAGGGCGGTCGGGTGGTTTAATTGTGCGGTTTCAGTGCAGACAACAACTGCGCGCCTGCCTGTTGCGGCTGCAAAGGTTCCGGCTTTGTGCTAAATTCCACGTTTATTCTCCTGATTGAGATGAGCTTTCAGGGTAGTTTCAGACGACCCCTTTGCATTAAGAGGTCGTCTGAAAACGGTTGGAAAGATTGTACTCCATTTTGAGAGGTCGTCTGAAACCTTGCGCAGACAATCCGCCTGCGCCAGAACCGCTACCGCTCCTAGCCGCGATTCTATGATTTATCAAAGAAACTTCATCAAAGAACTCTCTTTTACCGCCGTCGGCATTTTCGTCGTCCTCTTGGCAGTGTTGGTCTCCACTCAGGCAATCAACCTGCTCGGCCGTGCCGCCGACGGGCGCGTCGCCATCGATGCCGTGTTGGCATTGGTCGGCTTCTGGGTTATCGGCATGACGCCGCTTTTTGCTGGTTTTTTGACCGCGTTCATCAGCACGCTGACCGTGTTGACCCGCTACTGGCGCGACAGCGAAATGTCGGTTTGGCTCTCCTGCGGGCTGGCGTTGAGGCAATGGATACGCCCCGTCATGCAGTTTGCCGTGCCGTTTGCCATCTTGATTGCCGTCATGCAGCTTTGGGTCATGCCGTGGGCGGAACTGCGCAGCCGCGAATACGCGGAAATCCTCAAGCAGAAGCAAGAATTGTCTATGGTGGAAGCAGGCGAGTTCAACAGCCTGGGCAAGCGCAACGGCAGGGTTTACTTCGTCGAAACCTTCGACACCGAATCAGGGCATCATGAAAAACCTGTTCCTGCGCGAACAGGATAAAAACGGCAACGACAACATTATCTTCGCCAAAGAAGGCATTTCTCACTGAACGACAACAAGCGCACGCTCGACCTGCGCAACGGCTACCGTTACAGCGGCACGCCCGGCAAAGCCGACTACAACCGCGTTTCCTTTCAAAACCCTCAGCCTGATTATCAGCACCACGCCCAAACTCATCGACCCCGTTTCCCACCGCCGCACCATCCCGACATCGCAGCTCATCGGCAGCAGCAACCCGCAACATCAGGCGGAATTGATGTGGCGTATCTCGCTGACCGTCAGCGTCCTCCTGCTCTGCCTGCTTGCCGTGCCGCTTTCCTATTTCAACCGCGTAGCGGCCACACCCCATAACATCCTCGTCGCCATCGGGCTTTTCCTGATTTACCAAAAACGGACTGACCTTCCTGCGCAATGCCGTGGAAGACGGCAAAATCCATTTCTGGCTCGGACTGCTGCCCATGCACATCATCATGTTCGCCATCGCCGTCGTACTCCTGCGCGTCCGCAGCATGCCCAGCCAGCCCCTTCTGGCGGGCGGTTGGCAAAAGTCTGACATTGAAAGGCGGAAAATGAACCTGATTTCACGTTACATCATCCGCCAAATGGCGGTTATGGCGGTTTACGCCCTCCTGGCCTTCCTCGCCCTGTACAGCTTTTTCGAGATCATCAACGAAGTCGGCGACTTGGGCAAAGGCAGCTATAACGGCGCAACCATGGCGCAATACGTCCTCATGCAGATGCCCGCGCGCGCTACGAACTCATGCCCCTCGCCGTCCTCATCGGCGGGATTCCGTCTCCCTCAGCCAATCTTGCGGCCGGCAGCGAACTGACCGTCATCAAAGCAAGCGGCATGAGCACCAAAAAACTGCTGCTGATCCTGTCGCAGTTCGGACTGATTTTCGCCATCGCCACCGCCGCGCTCGGCGAATGGATTGCCCCCACCCTCAGCCAAAAAGCCGAAAACATCAAATCCGCCGCCATCAACGGCAAAATCAGCACCGGCAATACCGGGCTTTGGCTCGAAAAGAAAAACAGCATCATCAACGTGCGCGAAATGCTGCCCGACCATACCCTGCTGGGCATTAAAATTTGGGTGCGCAACGACAAAAACGAATTGACGCAGGCGACGGAAGCCGAATCCGCTGTTTTAAACAACGACGGCAGTTGGCAGTTGAAAAACATCCGCCGCAGCACACTTAGCGAAGACAAAGTCGAAACCTCGACCGCAACTCGAAGAAAAACTGGCCGATCGCCGTTAAGCGCAACCTGATGGACGTATTGCTTGTCAAAACCCGGACCAAATGTCGGTCGGCGAACTGACCACCCACATCAGCCACCTCGAAAAACAACAAACCAAAACACCCAAATCTACGCCATCGCCTGGTGGCGCAAATTGGTTTACCCCTGTCGCCGCCTGGGTGATGGCACTCGTCGCCTTCGCCTTCACCCCGCAAACTACCCGCCACGGCAATATGGGCTTGAAACTCTTCGGCGGCATCTGCCTCGGCTTGTTGTTCCACTTCGCCGGACGGCTCTTCGGGTTTACCAGCCAACTCTACGGCGTCCCACCCTTCCTCGCCGGCGCACTGCCCACCATAGCCTTTCGCCCCTGCTCGCCGTTTGGCTGATACGCAGGCAGGAGCGGCGTTAAGCTTCAAGAATATAGTGGATTAAATTTAATCCACTATAAAAACAGAACAGCGAAAACTGTTCTGTTTTGTTTTCAGACGACCTCATAGGGTTGAGCCATTGAAGAGGTCGTCTGAAACGGTTTTTACCTACTTATTAAACATTCACGGTCTCGGCTACTTCGTTGTAGCTGTCGATTTCGTTGAAGTTCATGTAGCGGTAGATTTGGTCGCCTTGTTCGTTGATGATGCCGATGTTGGCTTGGTATTCTTCAACGGTCGGGATTTTACCCAGTTTGGAGCAAATCGCCGCCAACTCTGCCGAGCCAAGGTAAACGAAGGTGTTTTTACCCAAGCGATTCGGGAAGTTACGAGTGGAAGTGGACATGACTGTCGCGCCTTCGTGTACTTGGGCTTGGTTACCCATACACAGCGAACAACCCGGCATTTCCATACGCGCGCCGGCGCGGCCGAGTACGCCGTAGTGACCTTCGTCGGACAACTCTTTTCGCGTCCATTTTGGTCGGCGGCGCCATCCACAGGCGGACTGGGGATGTCGGACTTGCCTTCCAAGAGTTTGGAGGCGGCGCGAAGTGGCCGATGTTGGTCGCGCACGAACCGGATGAACACTTCGTCGATTTTGGTGCCGGAACGTTCGGACATGAAGCATACGTCGTCCGGGTCGTTCGGGCAGGGCGATAATCGGCTCTTTGATGTCGTCCATGTTGATTTCAATCACGGCGGCGTATTCGGCATCTTTATCCGCTTCGAGCAGCTCCGGATTCGCCAGCCATTTTTCCATTGCTTTGATGCGGCGTTCCAAAGTACGCGGGTCTTGATAGCCGTCGGCAATCATGTTTTTCATCAACACGACGTTGATTTCGCGTACTCGATAATCGGCTCTTTGTTGAGCTTCACGGCACAGCCGGCGGCAGAGCGCTCAGCAGACGCGTCGGTCAATTCAAAGGCTTGTTCCACTTTCAAATCAGTGCAGGCCTTCGATTTCGAGGATGCGGCCGGAGAAGATGTTTTTTTCTCACTGCTTTCGGCAACGGTCAGCAAACCTGTTTAATCGCGTAAAGCGGAAATCGGCGTTTACCAAATCGCGCAGGGTTACGCCCGGTTGCAGCTTGCCGCCGAAACGTACCAGCACGGACTCAGGCATATCGAGCGGGCATGACGCCGGTGGCTGCTGCGAAAGCCACCGCCGGAGCCCTGCAGGGAAGGAAATACCGATAGGGAAACGGTGGCTGTCGCCGCCGGTACCGACGGTGTCGGGCAACAGCAGGCGCGTTGAGCCATGAGTGGGATCACGCCGTCGCCCGGACGCGAGATACGCCACCACGGGTAGAAATAAAGGCGGGCAGTTCTTTATGGGTTCTCACATCGACAGGTTTGGGATAAGCCGCGGTGTGACAGAAAGACTGCATCACCATATCGGCGGAGAAGCCCAAACAAGCCAAGTCTTTCAACCTCGTCGCGGGTCATCGGCCCGGTGGTGTCTTGCGAGCCGACCGTAGTCATGCGTGGTTCGGTAGGCACCCGGGCGCACACCTTGTCCTTCGGGCAGACCGCAGGCGCGACCGACCATTTTTTGTGCCAACGTGAAACCGGCTTTTGCTGGCAGGTGCTTGAGGTAGGCGGAATTCGGTGGAAGCAGGCAGTTTCAAGGCTTCGCGCGCTTTGGCGGTCAGACCTCGACCGATAATCAGGTTGATACGGCCGCCGGCTTGCACTTCGTCCAGCAATACTTGGGATTTCAGGCTGAACTCGGCAACGGTTTCGCCGTTTTTCACGATTTTGCCTTCATAAGGCAGAATATCGACGACATCGCCCATTTTCAGCGCGGAAACATCGACTTCAATCGGCAGCGCGCCGGAGTCTTCTTGGGTATTGAAGAAAATCGGCGCGATTTTTCCGCCCGAAACAGACGCCGCTGAAGCGTTTGTTCGGTACGAACGGAATGTCTTCGCCGGTATGCCAAATCACAGAGTTGGTCGCGGATTTGCGTGAAGAACTGGTACCGACCACGTCGCCGACATAGGCAACGGATGACCTTTGGCTTTGAGTTCTTCCAACAATTTAATCGGACCGACTTCGCCCGGTTTGTCAGGCGTGATGCCGTCGCGCGGGTTTTTTTCAGCATCGCCAGCGCGTGCAGTGGAATATCGGACGGCTCCATGCGTCGGGCGCGGGGAGAGGTCGTCCGTATTGGTTTCGCCGTCAACTTTAAAGACGGTAACGGTGATTTTTCAGGAACTTTGGCGCGCGAGGTGAACCATCTGGCATCCGCCCAAGATTGCAAAAACCTCCTGCGCGTATTTATTGCCTTTTTCGGCTTTTTTCCTGAACGTCGTGGAAAGAATCGAACATCAGAAGCGTATGTTTCAAACCTTTGGCGGCGATGGGCGCGAGTTTGTCGTTGTCCAAGAGTTCGATTAAGGCATGAATGTTGTAACCGCCGAGCATCGTACCCTAAAAAGTTCGGTCGCATATCTGGGGGAAATCAGCGGGTTGGATGCGCTGCCTTCGGCAACGGCAGCCAGGAATGAGGCTTTGACTTTGGCGGCATCGTCCACACCGGGCGGAACACGGTGGGCAAGCAGGTCGACCAAGACTCACCTTCGCCTGCGGGCGGGCTTTTTCAGCAGATCAACCAAATCGGCGGCTTTGCTGCGCGTTCAGGGAGGGGCGGATACCGAGGGCAGCACGCTCGGCGGCGGCTTTGCGATAGGCTTCTAACATCTCTTTGTTCCTTTTTTCTGTTTTTCTTCTATCCGTTGCAAATGATTTGCAATCAAAGAATTGTAAACAATCCCTTTTAGGTATCATAGACCAGTTTGGCAAAAATTGGAATATTTATGTTATCGGATGTAGCAGGTGTTTGCTATTGAAACGAATTATCTTTAAAAATACGAAAAGGTCGTCTGAAAACAGGGTTTCAGACGACCTTTTATGTTTTATCGGAATGACCAGTTCATTCTTTTTACCGGGCGTTTGCCTGATATTCGCTTCCGTCTTCACGCAGGAGCTTGGGCTGTTCGCCTTTCAATGACGTTTTTACCGATGACAACTTTGGTCACGCCTTTCAAATCAGGCAGTTGATACATGGTATCCAACAGGCAACGTTCAACGATGGAGCGCAGACCGCGCGCGCCGGTTTTGCGTTCCATTGCCTGACGGGCGATGCTGCGTAAGGCTTCTTCTTCAAATTCCAATTCGACATTTTCCATGCCGAACAGGGTTTGATATTGTTTCACCAAGGCATTTTTCGGCTCGGTCAGAGATGTTGACCAATGCGTCTTCGTCCAATTCCGCCAGTGTAGCGATGACGGGTAGACGACCGATTAACTCGGGAATCAGACCGAATTTAATCAAGTCTTCAGGCTCAACGATTTCAAACAATCCGGTAATGTCGGCATTTTCGTCCTTACTGTGAACGGACGCACCGAAACCGATACCGCCTTTTTCAGTACGCTGACGAATCACTTTTTCCAAGCCTGCAAACGCGCCGCCGCAGATAAACAGGATGTTGGTCGTATCGACGTTGATAAATTCCTGATTCGATGCTTTACGGCCGCCTTGGGGCGGAAACGCTGGCAACCGTACCTTCAATCAGTTTCAGCAAGGCTTGTTGCACGCCTCGCCGGATACGTCGCGGGTAATTGACGGGTTGTCGCTTTTACGCGAGATTTTGTCGATTTCGTCAATATAAACGATACCGCGCTGGGCTTTTTCGACATCGAAATCGCATTTACCCAAAAGTTTGGTAATGATTTGCCTGACGTCTTCACCGACATAACCCGCCTCGGTCAGCGTGGTCGCGTCCGCCATGACGAACGGTACGTCCAGTTTGCGCGCCAAGCGACTGTGCCAACAGCGTTTTACCCGAACCGGTCGGACCGATAAGCAGGATGTTGATTTTCGACACCTGACGTTGCCGTTGGCTTTTGGGATGGCGCAGGCGTTTGTAATGGTTGTACACCGACACCGCCAAGGCTTTCTGGCCTGTTCCTGACCGATAACATGATCGCTGAGGTTGGCGACGATTTCGGCAGGCGTGGGCAGCTTGTTGTTCGATGGGACGCATCCGTTGCAGATTTGTCTGCGGAGAGGTCGTCTCGAACTTTGCAGCATTACGCCGCAAGCTTTCTACACATTCTGTTACAGATAAAAGCGTTTTCGCCTTCAATCAGGTTTTTTGACTTCATGCTCGGATTTTCCGCAAAACGAGCAGGAGCGTTTTTCTCAGTCATAATTTATCTTCTGTTTTCGTAATATCGGCAAACCGTTATCCGAATGTTGTGGGAAACGGTTTTCGGCAAAAGTCGGTAAGTATAATCAGTATCTTAGGTTTATCAAATACCGTATGGCAAGCTGTTAGGGCGTAGGTTTTCAGACGACCCTCCGACGCATGGCAACACGCCACAATTTCCCATCCTTAAGATTGTTTCCAATTTGGGAAAAAGATGCAAACAAACGCAAAAAGCCATATTAAACTTTTACATTTTGTTGTATTTTTAAGCAAAATATCCCCTTTAATAATTCAATTGTCTTAAATTCTACTGGTTAGCGCATGTCGGTTATGAAATTTTATAAAAACACTGAGTGCCGCCTGTTTGGGTATGGCGTTGACTGTTGCCGCCGCCCCCTGCCGCTGCAGACGATATGGACGTTTTGGGTCAATTTTTGGAACAAAATTTTTCCAACCCAAAATGACCCGATGGAAGCTTTTCGCATTAAGCCACGCACAAAAATCGAGGCTCAGGCGATGATGGCGGGGCCGCTTTTGACATCGCAGTCCGCCCTGATTTTTAACAACAAAAACAGGCGAAATCCTCTATCAGAAAAAAACGCAGACCGCGTGATGCCGATTGCATCCATTTCCAAACTGATGAGTGCGATGGTTGTCTTGGATGCGCGTTTGATATGAACGAACGCATTACCATTACCTCCGACGAAATCGACCGTCTGAAAGGTACAGGCAGCCGCCTTGCCGTCGGCACGACGCTGACGCGCGGCGAATTGCTGCACCTGAGCCTGATGAGCAGCGAAAACCGCGCAACACACGCGCTGGGCCGTACCTATCCGGGCGGTATGTCGGCGTTTGTTGCCGCCATGAATGCCAAAGCGCAAAGCCTGGGCATGCACAGCAGCCGTTTCTACGAACCTACCGGCCTGAATTTCCAAAACGTATCAACCGCCAACGATTTGAACTGCATGGTCGCCGCAGCGAGCAAATATCCGCTTATCCGCAAAAACACGACCTCCAACTACGGCTCGGTTTGACGGCAAACGGCCGCCAAAACTATAAAACTCCAACGCCCTCGTCCGCGAAGGCAGCTGGAACATCGAGCTTCAGAAAACCGGTTATATCCGCGAAGCAGGACGTTCGATGGTGGTTAAGGCAAACGTCCAAAACCAACCGATTACCATCGTATTGCTGAACTCGCCGACTTCGACAACCCGAGTCAACGACGCGCGCAAAATCGAATCTTGGATGTTGCAGCGCCGCTCTTAAAATATTTGTTATGCCGTCTGAAAATCAGGCGGCATTTTATATGATGTGCAGAAATACCGCATGCAATCCGATTGAAGAATCTTGATTTTAACAATATTAGGAGATGCAAATGCCGAACAAACAAATATACAAAAAAACAGTTGATGCAGTTGGGAGCCATTATGGCTTTGGCGGGATGTACTTCCGTCGCCGATATGGTGGGATACGATACGGCATCGCTCAACGAGGCTGCCGCCAAAAACTATTCGCAAGTGGTACAGCAAGCGCAGTCGCAGCGCGTTTTTGGACAACACTTCCCACACTTCGCGCCGTATCAAAGCCGTATTCGAGCGCCTGAAGCCCCTATGCCAACCAGGCCAACCAAACTGGCACACCTTTCAATTGGCAGATGAATGTTTTTCCGCGGCGATGAATTGAATGCTTGGGCAATGCCCGGAGGCAAAATGGCGATGTACACCGGCATGGTCGAGCGTTTGAAATTGACGGACGACGAAATCGCCGCCGTTATCGGTCACGAGATGACCCACGCCCCTGCTGGAACATGGCAAAAAGCGATTGGCGGCCAAGTGCTGACAGGATTGGGTGGTTCTATTTTAGCGGGCGCATCAGGAGTCGATGCCAATATCGTCGGATTGGGTACGGATTTACTTGCTTCCAAGCCCTTTTCGCGCCATCAGGAAAGCGAAGCGACGCAGGCGGCGTACGTTTGATGGCTCAGGCGGGCTACAATCCGGAGGCTGCCATCAGCGTTTGGGGAAAAGATGAGCAAACTTGAAGGCAGCTCGTCCATTGCGATTTTTGTCCACCCACCCGGCCAATCAGACGCGCATCAACGCCATCCGCAGAATGCTGCCTGAACTCATGCCGATTTATCAAAAAGAATAAACGATAAATTTTTGAATAAACCTTCCGTAAACCGCCATCGGCTTTTTTCAAATCAGCCTATAATCCTTTGATTTAAACCCTGCAAAATCAATTTAAATCAGAGTATTGCATAGGTTTTCAATCGAGATTTTTCAGACGACCCTTCCGCCCCATTCAGCGCAGGTCGTCTGAAAAAAATTGTCAACATTTTCACCCCAAATTACCAAGCAACCCAGACCCATTCGGCGTATAATACAGCCTTTCCCAACCGCATTTGAGAGCTGAATCATGTCTGTTGTTTTGCCCTTTGCGCGGCGTTACCGCCCTTTCCGATTTCCGTGTTGAAAAACTCTTGCAAAAAGCAGCCGCACTCGGTCTGCCCGAAGTGAAACTGAAAAGCGAATTTTGGTATTTTGTCGGCAGCGAGAAAGCACTGGATGCCGCGATCTGTTGAAAAACTGCAAGCCTTGTTGGCGGCGCAAAGCGTTAAAGAAACGCCCGAAGCGCGCGAGGGCTTGCATTTATTTTTGGTAACACCTCGTTTGGGTACGATTTCGCCGTGGGCTTCAGGCGCGACCAATATCGCGGAAAACTGCGGTTTGGAAGGAATAGAGCGCATCGAACGCGGCATGGCGGTGTGGCTGGAAGGTCGTCTGAATGATGAACAGAAACAGCAATGGGCAGCGTTGCTGCACGACCGCATGACCGAATCCGTGCTGCCCGATTTTCAGACGGCCTCCAAATTATTCCACCATCTCGAATCCGAAACTTTCTCTACCGTTGATGTTTTTAGGCGGCGGTAAAGAGGCTTTGGTCAAAGCCAATACCGAAATGGGTTTGGCACTCTCCGCCGACGAAATCGATTATCTGGTTGAAAACTATCAGGTTTTTGCAGCGCAATCCGTCCGATGTGGAGCTGATGATGTTCGCGCAGGCAAACAGCGAACACTGCCGCCACAAAAATCTTCAACGCCGACTTCATTCTCAACGGCGAAAAACAACCGAAATCCCTTTTTCGGCATGATTCGCGACACGCACAACGCGCATCCCGAAGGCACGGTCGTTGCCTATAAAGACAATTCGTCCGTGATTGAAGGCGCGAAAATCGAGCGTTTCTATCCGAATGCGGCGGAAAACCAAGGCTACCGTTTCCACGAGGAAGACACGTATATCATCATGAAGGTGGAAACGCACAACCATCCGACCGCCATAGCGCGCCGTTTGCAGGCGCGGCAACGGGCGCAGGCGGCGAAATCCGCGACGAAGGCGCGACTGGCAAAGGTTCGCGTCCGAAAGCGGGCTTGACCGGCTTTACCGTCTCCAACCTCAACATTCCCTGACCTCAAACAGCCGTGGGAACAAGACTACGGCAAGCTGGAACACATTTCCTCGCCGCTGGACATCATGATTGAAGGCCCCATCGGCGGCGCAGCGTTCAACAACGAATTCGGCCGCCCGAACCTCTTGGGCTACTTCCGCACTTTTGAAGAAAAGTTTGACGGTCAAGTCCGCGGCTACCACAAACCGATTATGATTGCGGGCGGTCTGGGCAGCATTCAGGCGCAGCAGACGCATAAAGACGCAATCCCCGAAGGCGCGTTGCTGATCCAACTGGGCGGCCGGGTATGCTTATCGGCTTGGGCGGCGGTGCAGCTTCTTCAATGAACACCGGCACGAACGACGCGTCTTTGGACTTCAACTCCGTACAACGCGGCAACCCCGAAATCGAACGCCGCGCGCAGGAAGTGATCGACCGTTGCTGGCAGCTTGGCGACCAAAACCCGATTATCTCCATCCACGACGTTGGCGCGGGCGGCCTGTCCAACGCCTTCCCCGAACTCGTTAACGATGCCGGACGCGGCGCGGTATTCAAGCTGCGCGAAGTGCCGCTGGAAGAACACGGACTCAACCCGCTGCAAAATCTGGTGCAACGAATCGCAAGAGCGTTATGTGTTGTCGATTTTAGAAAAGATTTGGACACCTTCCGCGCCATCTGCGAACGCGAACGCTGCCCGTTTGCGGTGAGTCGGTACGGCGACCGACGACGGTCATTTGAAAGTACGCGACGACTTATTCTCCAACAATCCCGTCGATTTGCCGTTGAACGTTTTGCTCGGCAAACCGCCTAAAAACCACGCGCAGCGACCAAACCGTGAGGTCGTCTGAAAAACCGTTTAACGCAGGCAATATCGATATCACCGAAGCCGCCTACCGCGTTTTGCGCCTGCCTACCGTAGCCGCTAAAAACTTCCTGATTACCATCGGCGACCGCAGCGTCGGCGGCATGACCCACCGCGACCAAATGGTCGGCAAATACCAAACCCCCGTAGCCGACTGCGCCGTTACCATGATGGGCTTCAACACCTATCGCGGCGAAGCGATGAGCATGGGCGAAAAACCGACCGTTGCCCTGTTTGACGCGCCCGCCTCGGGCAGAATGTGCGTCGGCGAAGCCATCACCAACATCGCGGCGGTCAACATCGGCGACATCGGCAACATCAAACTTTCCGCCAACTGGATGGCGGCGTGCGGCAACGAAGGCGAAGACGAAAAACTCTACCGCACCGTCGAAGCGGTTTCTAAAGCCTGTCAGGCATTGGATTTGAGCATTCCCGTGGGCAAAGACAGCCTGTCGATGAAAACCGTATGGCAGGACGGCGAAGAGAAAAATCCGTCGTCTCGCCGTTGAGCCTGATTATCTCCGCGTTCGCGCCGGTTCAAGACGTGCGCAAAAACCGTTACGCCCGAGTTGAAAAACATCGAAGACAGCGTATTGCTGTTTGTCGATTTGGGCTTCGGCAAAGCGCGCATGGGCGGCTCGGCGTTCGGTCAGGTTTACAACAACATGAGCGGCGACGCGCCCGATTTGGACGATACAGGTCGTCTGAAAGACGTTTTACGGCGTGATTCAGCAGCTTGTCGCCGAAGACAAACTTTTGGCGTATCACGACCGCAGCGACGGCGGCTTGTTTGCGACGCTGGCGGAAATGGCGTTTGCGGGGCGGTGCGGTTTGAATGTGGATTTGACTTCACTGGTTGCCAACCGCCGACGTCAACGAAGCCAGCATCCGCACATTGTTCAATGAAGAACTAGGCGCAGTGATCCAAATCGCCAAACAAGATGTCGCGGCAGTAGAAGCCTTGTTCAAAGCGGCAGCACTGCCCTTGCATACCGTTGCCACCATCGGTTCCGACGAAAAAATCGTTATCCGCAATCAGGCAAGCATCGTGTTGGAACAAACCCGCGCCGACCTGCAACGCGCATGGCAGGAAACCAGCCACGCCATCCAACGCCTGCGTGACAACCCGCCTGCGCCGACAGCGAGTTCGCCCTGATTGGCGACAACGAACGCAGCGCATTGTTTGCCGACGTGAAATTTGACGTGAACGAAGACATCGCCGCGCCGTTCGTTAACAGCGGCGCGAAACCCAAAATCGCCATCCTGCGCGAACAGGGCGTAAACGGGCAAATCGAAATGGCAGCCGCCTTCACCCGCGCCGGATCTCGACGCCTACGACGTGCATATGTCCGACCTGATGGCAGGCCGCGTCCACCTTGCCGACTTCAAAATGCTGGCGGCGTGCGGCGGCTTCAGCTACGGCGACGTACTCGGCGCGGGCGAAGGCTGGGCGAAATCCATCCTGTTCCACCCTGCTCTGCGCGACCAGTTCGCCGCCTTCTTCGCCGACCCGAACACGCTGACACTGGGCGTGTGCAACGGCTGCCAAATGGTCAGCAACCTCGCCGAAATCATCCCCGGCACGGCAGGGCTGGCCGAAGTTCAAAACGCAACCCTGAGCGAACACTCGAAGCGCGCCTGAGCATGGTTCACGTCCCCAAATCAGCTTCTCTGATTCTGAACGAAATGCAAGGCTCCAGCCTGCCCGTCGTCGTCAGCCACGGCGAAGGCCGCGCCGACTTCGCGCTTCACGGCGGCAAAATTTCAGACGACCTCGGCATCGCGCTGCAATACGTCGACGGACAAAAACCAGGTTACCCAAACCTACCCGCTCAACCCGAACGGCTCGCCGCAAGGCATCGCCGGCGTTACCAACGCCGACGGCCGCGTTACCACTCATGATGCCCCCACCCGAACGCGTATACCGCGCCGCACAAAATGAGCTGGAAACCGGAAGACTGGACGGAAATGTCCGGCTGGTACCGCCTCTTCGCTGGAGCAAGAAAGGCGTTGGGTTAACCGGCAGGCTGATTTGATTCGGCTTTTTAAAGAAAAGGTCGTCTGAAAACGATTTAGCGAATTCTGCTGTATTTGTTTTCAGACGACCTTTTATATGTTCTTTTGCGTATAAAGACTCAAAACTGAACGCTGTCATTCCGCGCAGGCGGGAATCCAGACCTCTGCCTTTCAGAAATATTTAAAGATTACTGTAAATCCAAACTTGGATTCCCTGCCTGCGCGGGAATGACGGCTCTAGATTTTTTGTCCCGAACCTATATATACAAACAAACTTAATTGAATTTATAGAAAAGATTTGGAGAGGATTATGTCTGACATAGAAATTTTTGAAAAACATGCCGAATGATAATGAATTTATTGAATGGATTAAGAAAAAACTCAAAATGGATTTGTATTAAATATAGAACGACGTAAAGACCCTTCTAAGATTTATAAAGGTCATCCCAAAATACATTTTGCTAATTGTTGTGATCTAAATAAAAGCCGGGGAGCAGTACCACTGGAAAAATATTTCAAAGTTTGCTCAACCTCAATCGAAGAACTTGAACAATGGAGCTGGTTCAAATACCAACAAGGACTAACTCCATGCGGAACCTGTAAGAAAAACGGATTACCGGTAGGACGGCTCACAGGAATACCAAATTTTTCAGGCAGCTTCTGCCCTATCCTTAAAAATCTGATATAGACGAACTCGAAGAATGTTTAGCATCCGAGACCAATCCAGAAAAGCGAACCGAAATTGAAACTTTGATAAAAAGCCCGTCAAGGGCAAGGCAGTTTCCGGCGAAAAACTACTCAACCCTATATCCGAGCTGTCCGCTAACAGGTCTAGATATCCAGCCTTTACTCATCGCCAGCCATATTAAACCTTGGAGTAAGTGCAACGATAAAGAGCGGTTAGATCCGTTCAATGGCCTGATGCTCGCATCCCATATCGACGCATTATTCGATAAAGGACTAATTACGTTTGAGACCGACGGTACGATAAAAATCAGTCCGAAAATCGATCTGGAAAATCAAAAGCGGCTTGGGATTTCTCCCGATATGAAATTGAAAAATTCGACCGAAAAGCAAAAATATTTCGAGTATCACCGCAACCATGTTTTCCCAAAAAGAATAAATAGTGTTGAACAGTCCGTTGATTTAAGGTCGTCTGAAAACGGCTGGCACAAAATCCGCTATACCTATTTTTCAGACGACCTTTTGCGTCCTTTTGCATATAAAGACCAAACCGATCCGCTAATATCTCCGCGCAGGCGGGAATCCAGACCTCTTCATTTCAGAAATACTCAAAGATTACTGTAAATCCAGCTTTCTGGATTCCCGCCTGCGCGGGAATGACGGCGGCGAAGTGTTTTTGGATTCCCATTATCGGCATTCTATTAGCGTATTCTGCAAGCAGAAGCATCATTCCGTATAATCCCCTTAGTCTCCCCATCAACTATAATCGGCACATTCAGACGGCCTCTCACGACACTATGACCCGACAAGCTTTTTATCCTCAGTGATTGCGAATTTTCCGAATGCGGCGAAAAGCCTTATGCGCTGTTGACGGCGAATCCGACCAAGCGAACACCACTATATCGCCCAGACCGAGCAGCGGCAGCACGCGCATAATCCGCAGGTCAGCCCGCAGAATCAGAATGTTTACAAGCTGCCTTTGTCCATGTTCCGCGAACCGACTGCCGCCCGACGCTCCCGCTCCGGCGACAAGGTTCGCAGCGGGAGCGAAAATCGCGGTGCGGCGGCGAGTGTCAACATCATCGGCAATCTGGCGGCGAAAAACCTCTACACGCTGACTTTCGTGGAAAACACCGCCAACCAGTACAATTTGAAAGCTGGTTCAACCGCCACGAAAGCGGCTACGAAGAAGCCTGCAACCATCTGCGCACGCTACCCGAAGGTCGTCTGAAAACGGGCGAAACCGATACGGTCAAGGTTCCCGAAGCATTGTGGCGGATATTGCGGCTGAAATTCCTCGGCATCCTGCGCAATCCGCACAACCATAAAACCTGTTCGCCCACCGTTCTGCATGAGGCCGTTCGGGCACGGCTGCCGGAGGTTGGGTTTGAGTTTGTTCGCCCTGATCAGCAAGCGCGATCCGAGCCGCATCGAAGCCATCATGCAAAACTACCGTTTTTCGTTTCTCGGCTATGTCGATTGGCTGGCGGGGCTTTACGGCATGTTGAGCGAAAGCGCGGCGCAGCCGTCGCTGCTTTGAGCGGCTGTTTTGCACCATATTCGCCGAACCCGATGCAGTCAAAAATCGAGCTGTTCCGCTATGCCGAAAAGACGAGGGGCTGTGCCTGTTCGGCGACAGCAGTTTCTGCCTTCAGGCTTTCGCCGAAACTCATCAGCGTCGGCGTGAATATTTCGCACGATATCGTTTGCCGTCGTCCACCCGCAAACCGACCGCTGGCTTGCGTTTAAAAACACTTTCCACCACGACGCGCCGAAATTGGAAGGCAGGGTAAGGATTATCGACGGCGACCAAACCCAGCGGCTGATGTTCAACCGGCTGACCATCAGTCAGGCGCATGAAGCCGTGTTCTGCAGAAGCCCGAATATCGGCGACTATCTTTAACGCTTTGGATGATGCACGCGCGCTTGATGTGAAGCGTATCGACGCTGAATACAAAAGGTCGTCTGAAAACGACGGCGAACCCGCTGCTTTCGTTTTCAGACGACCTTGTTTGTACTCGGCGCTTGTTTATAGTGGATTAACTTTAAACCAGTACGGCGTTGCCCTCGCCTTGCCGTACCATCTCGTACCGTCTGCGGCTTCGTCGCCTTGTCCTGATTTAAATTTAACCACTCATATTTTGCGCTGCCACTATTTAC
>BNJV01002922.1_pt1 | contig 90139 bp, 181 predicted proteins | sample 8540591 | NCBI WGS metagenome assembly BNJV01 (sample SAMD00202457, study PRJDB9452) | human saliva metagenome | host: Homo sapiens
AGGGTCTTCTGAAAGAAAAATAAGATTCGCAATTGGTTTTAAACGTGAAAAATAAAGAAGAAAATATTGAAAAAGGGTCTTGAGGCTCTTGAACGTGAAAGAAAACGTCTCAACTATAATTGGAAGGCCCTTTGTGCAGATAATCGGATTCAACAGGTGTAAAACAATTGAAGTCGGCACAGAAGACAAAATGATGCTGCTTTGTGGTTATGGTGGTATACACTGTCAGCACAGTTTTATTACTGCCCTTGTTGAACTGTATAAGAAATCTGAAAAGAGCATGGAAGATTCTCGTAAAACAACGGAACAAATCATTGAAAAGCTAAAGGTCTAAGGGTCCAAAAAGGCGAAAAATGGCACTGGTATTTCGTAAAAAGGAGAACCAGAGGGTTATGGTTCGTATGGCTAAATGCTGTAATCCTGTACCAGGTGATGACATTATCGGTTACATCACGAGAGGTCGTGGTGTTTCTGTACATCGCTCTGATTGTACAAGCTTAGGTCACACACCGGAAGATTTAGAGCGTATGATTGAGGTTTCGTGGGATGAATCTACTAGCGAATCCTTCCATGTAGGCATCGATATTCAAGCCTCATGATAGACCTGGGATTCTCATGGAGGTTATGGTCGTACTTTCAGAATTGAAAATTACCATTACCAATATGAATGCTAAAGTTATTGAAAATACTAAAAATGTAATCTATCAACATAGTCGTTGAAATCCGCGATATTTCACAACTTGATTTTTGTTATGACCACTGCGTCGTATTCGTGAAGTGTACACAGTACAACGTAGCAAAGGTGGTGCTTGATGGATACATCTAATCTAGTTCTTATGCGTATGCCTTTAGGTCCGCTAGGAACCAATTGTTATGTTATAGGCGATAAGAAAGTTGAGGGAAGAGTCATTATCGACCCCATGCAGTACAGAGGTCCTAGAAGATTAAAAATATGATTTAAAGCCTAAAGCAGTCCTTTTAACACATGGACATGGCGATCATATTGGTGGTGTCCAAGGCATTGTTGATGCTTATGATATACCGATTTATATACAACATGATGATGTGAAATACCTAAGTGATCCTGAATTGAATCTGAGCAATTACAGTAATCCTACACCGATTATTGTGAAGGGGCGCATTGAAGAGGTTCGCGAAGGAGATCACATTACCTGTGGTTCCGTTGATTTAACAGTATATGAGACGCCAGGGCACACGCCAGGTGGTGTATGCTACTATATGCCCGGCCTCGTATTCGTAGGCGATACTTTGTTTAACCAATCGATTGGCCGCACCGATTTTGTAGAAGGTGATTATGATACATTAATCGATGCAATTAAAAACAAAATTATATACCTTGCCAGACGAAACGATGGTCTATCCGGGACATGGCCCAGAAACACAAATTGGATATGAAAACAATATAATCCATTTGTAGGCGCTAATATAAATAATTTGAGTTAGTATCATTTTTAATTCTATGGATACAATAATTAGCAGTATGTACTCATGTATTAATGGTATGTACACCATAAGAGAATAGGTTTTTATTAATAGAGGGATAGTTATCATGAACACAACATTGGAAAAATTAAAGGAACGCATTAAGGACAAAAATATAACCGACAACACAGCGTCAAACCATTTTACAAGCTTTCATCGACGCTGAAGAGAATCACTTGAGTGCAGAGGATGTATATGTATTGGTAAAAAGAAGTAGCTCCAGATATCGGTCTTGCTACTATCTCATCGTACATTGGATCTATTTACCGAATTAGATTTGTTAAAACGCCTTGACTTCGGTGATGGTCGTAACCGTTATGAATTAAATGACGAAGAATTTGCTCATTTCCATCATCATTTAATTTGTGTTAAATGTGGCAAAGTTTCTGAATTTGAAGATGATATGCTAGAAACATTGGAATCTATTATTGCGAAAAATTAAATTTCCGCACCATAGATCATCAATTGAAAGTCTATAGCTACTGCAGTGACTGCCAATCACATATGACGCCAGCAGAACTTGAAAAACTTGATAAAATGGTACATCATGCTTGATGGATATTATTACACAGGGCCACTACCACTCTGGATCGGTAGTGGCCCACAACTGTGGCGCTGCTGGACTGTTTTCTAGTAATACTGATGCAGATGTTAAACTCAGTGCTGTAGAATATGATGATATGTATATTTTGACGGTCTCTATTCGTGGTGTAGAACATACGTTGACGGGGTCCATATCTTCATTGGGACGGCGCTCTATTGGACAATCTTTGCTTGTACTATTGCGTACAGAACAGGGGCTGCCTGCTCATAATGAGTGGGGCACCATGGTGGGGGTGCGCCCTACAAAATTACTTCATAAGTACATGGATCAATATGGTTCATTAGAGGCAGCAACTAGTCACATTAGGGACGAGTTTTCTGTGTCTATGGAAAAGCTTGAGGTTCTTAGTAAGATTGGACGTTATCAACGGCCTTTTTTAGGCGATGATTCGCCTAAACACATTAGCCTCTATTGTGGGATTCCGTTTTGCGAGACTCGTTGTGTATATTGTTCATTTCCCTATGGTTTATATCAGGATTATCCACGGCAAGCTGAGTTTATTACAGCATTGTTAAAGGATATTGATGATGTAAGGTCCATTTGTGAAAGCTATAAGCTGTACACTAATACGCTCTATATGGGTGGTGGTACGCCCACTATATTGGGTAATGAGGATTTTCACCATCTGTTGACCTCGTTTAGCAACATTGATACCAGAAGGCCGTGAGTTTACCGTTGAGGCGGGACGTCCCGATTCAATAACCGTTGAAAAGATTCGGTCTATGCAACATTGCCATGTTAATCGTATTAGTATTAATCCACAAACTATGGATGATACTATATTACGGCGTATAGGGCGTGGACATAACGCTCAAGATATTGATGATATGTATCAATATGTAAAAAGCATACCGATTTTGCTGTAAATATGGATTTTATAGCAGGACTTCCGGGTCAAGAAATAAAACATATGATGCATAACATGGATTATATTTGTCATAATTTGCCTGAAAAATGTTACAATTCATACGTTAGCTATCAAACGTGGTAGTCCGCTATATGATTTGAATATGCAAGATGATGTACCAGAGGAAAGCGTGGTACGTCACATGGTTCAGTATGCCAAGGAGCGATTAGAAGCTGGCTGGTTATGTGCCTTATTATCTATATCGCCAACAATATATGAGAGGTCAACTTGAAAATATTGGGTATACATTGCCAGGTAAAGCTTGTGAATATAATATTCAAATCATGGAAGAGCGGCAAACAATTATGTCTATGGGGCCAGGCGGATCCTCTAAATGGATGCGCGCGCCTTTATATAGACAAAAGAAGGAGCATATGCCAAAGGATGTAGATGTTTACATAGACACGTTAACAACTCTACTAGATAAAAAGGCATGCATTATGTAAATCATTTTGGGAGGTTGTGTAATGGCTATTAAAAAGACCAAGAGGCACACAAGATTTCTTGCCAGAACAAATTGTAAATTGGCATTATATAGAACAGCATATGCGCGAAATTTGTAAAGCTTATGGCTTTAGCGAAATTCGCACACCTGCCTTTGAAGATACAAAATTATTTTTGCGTGGCATTGGGGAAACTACGGACGTAGTATCCAAGGAAATGTACACCTTCTCCACTGGAGATGACAAGGAGCAAAGCTATACATTGTGACCAGAAAATACAGCATCTGCAGTGCGTGCGTATTTAGAAAAATAAGTGTGTATGGCAAAAGAAAATTTAACTAAGTGGTTCTATATGGGATCCATGTTCCGTCATGATAAACCACAAGCTGGCCGCTATCGTGAGTTCCATCAATTCGGAGCAGAAGTACTTGGTTCCTCCTCTCCAGTAGTGGATAGCGAAGTTATCTGTATGATTGTACAATTGTTGAAGGATTTTGGTCTAAAGGATCTCAATGTAGAGGTGAACTCTGTAGGTTGTCCAAATTGTCGTCCTACATATCGCCAAAAATTGATTGAATTCTTCGAACCCTAAGAAAGATCAGTTGTGCCCAGATTGTCAATCTCGTTTATATAAAAATCCTTTGCGTTTGTTGGATTGTAAAAATGAAACATGCAAAGCTTTTATCTGTAGGTGCCCCTGAAATTCATGAGCATTTATGTGAAGAATGTAACACTCACTTTGAAGAACTTAAAACATTACTTGATGCGGCAGACATTCAATATAATCTAAATCCACGATTGGTGCGTGGTCTCGACTATTACACAAAAACAGCGTTTGAAGTTCAATATACTCCATTAGGTGCGCAAAGCGCCGTTGCTGGTGGTGGCCGTTATGATGGTCTCGTAGAAGAACTCGACGGCCCCTCATACACCGGCTATTGGTTTTGCTATGGGCATGGAACGTCTATTGTTAGCTCTAGAAAAACAAAACTTATTGCCTGAACCAGCTATCGAACCGGCTGTATTTGTAGTATCTCTTGGGGATGCTGCAAAACTAGAAGCTTTCAAAATTTGTAATACTTTGCGTAGTGCTTATGTGAGAGCCGAAATGGATGGTCAAGGTAAAAGTATGAAGGCCCAATTAAAATATGCTAACAAAATTCATGCAAAGTATGTTATTATAATGGGTGATGATGAATTGGCTAATCAAGAGGCCATTATTCGTTTCATGGAAACAAGTGAACAAGAAACAGTACCATTGGCGTCTGTTTCAGAGCGTATATCTTCTTTGGTGAAAAGGATGACAAGTAGAATGGAAACAATGAAAGGCTTACACCGTACGCACGGATGTGGGACTATTTCTGAAGCAGAAGTAGGTAAAGAGGTCGTATTATGTGGTTGGGTTGAACGTCGTCGTGACCACGGCGGCTCGATCTTCTTGGATTTGCGAGATCGTTCTGGTATCGTTCAAGTTGTAGCGTCCCCAGACCATAATGTGGATTCTTTCCACAAAGCAGAAGATGTTCGTAATGAATATGTGCTTTGTGTACGCGGTAAAATTACAAAACGCGATGAAGAAGCAATCAATCCTAACTTGCCTACAGGCGCTTATGAAATGTATTGTGAAGAACTTCGCGTATTAAACTCTGCGAAAAACGCCTCCATCTCTACATTCAAGATGATATCGATGTAGATGAAAAATATTCGTTTGAAATATCGTTACCTTGATTTACGTCGCCCTGAAATGCAACGCACTTTGATTTTTGCGTCACAAAGTGACTAAGGCTATGCGCGATTTCTTTGATAGCCGTGATTTCCTTTGAAATCGAAACACCGATGCTTACAAAATCTACACCTGAAGGTGCTCTGTGACTATCTAGTACCATCTCGTGTAAATGCAGGTACATTCTATGCATTGCTCAATCCCCACAAATTTTTAAACAAATTTTGATGGTAGCAGGCTATGAAAAATATTTCCAAATCGTTCGTTGCTTCCGTGACGAAGATTTACGTGCAGACCGTCAACCAGAATTTACTCAACTCGACTTGGAAATGAGCTTTGTTGACGAAGAAGACATTTATGCAATCTTGGAACAAATGGTTGCAGAAGTATTCAAAAAGACATTAAGAAGAAATTCCATTGCCTATGCCTCGTATTACTTGGGATGAAGCTGATGGATAAATACGGTTCTGATAAACCAGATCTTCGCTTTGACATGGCTTTCACAGATGTAACAGAGCTTGTAAAAGACACTGAATTCCAAGTATTCCGTTCCGTTATCGACAATGGTGGTGTTGTAAAAGGTATCGTAGTACCTGGCGACGCTGGCATTGCACGTCGTGAACTTGATGATTTGGTAGCATATGTAAATCGCTACGGTGCAAAAGGCTTGGCATGGGCTTGCTTTCAATGAAGATGGTTCCATTAAATCACAAATCATGAAATTCTTAGGCGAAGATACAATCCGCAACATCGGTGAAAAATGGGTGCCAAAGGTGGCGACCTAGTGTTGATGATTGCTGATAAACCTGCTACTGTTGCGAGAGCACTTGGCGAATTGCGCCTTGAAATGGCTCGCCGCATGAACATGATTGATCAAGATAAATTGGCGTTCACATGGGTAACAGATTTCCCTATGTTCGAATATAACGAAGACGAAAAACGTTATGTTGCAATGCACCATCCATTCACAATGCCACGCCACGAAGATCTTGATAAATTAGAATCCGATCCTGGCAGTGTAAAAGCAATTGCTTACGACATGGTATTGAACGGCGTAGAAATCGGCGGTGGTTCCTTGCGTATTTACCAAGCTGATGTACAAGAACAAGTATTTAAAGCAATCGGTTTATCTGTAGAAGAAGTTTGATCCAAATTCGGTTTCATGCTTGATGCATTCCAATATGGTGCACCTCCTCATGCAGGCTGTGCATTTGGTCTCGATCGTCTCGTAATGTTGATGGCTAAACGCCAATCTATCCGCGACGTTATCGCATTCCCTAAAACACAATCCGCTTCTGATATCATGAGCCAAGCTCCATCAACAGTAGAACCTAAACAATTAAAAAGAGCTACATATTAAACCAGATGTAGAGGAAGAAGAACAATCCTTAGTGTAATCGTTGATAAACGAATTATAAAAAGTCCGCAAGATTTGCTAAATTTTTAAAATGTCAAGTCTTGTAAATGATAAATCTTTTTATACTATTTATGTAGAAGATATCCCTGCCATGTGCGTGTGATATCGCAGTTTTGAGCCAACACATTTTCTTCGGGAGTCCGGAACTCTCGTCTGAACGTTATGCCCTTATGGGAAAAACTGCAGGATGAGGAGGACACCCACCTGCTTTCTAGTAGGATCAAAAACGCGGTACATTACGGCATGGTGGGGCTTTTTGCATGTAAAAATATGAATGGAGGTAGCATGGATAGTTTATTTGATGCATTACCTACAAATAGATATGAACCATTACCGGTACGCATGAGACCCACAGAGCTAGACCACTTGTATGGGCAAGAACAAGCTGTAGGCAAAGGGACATTCTTGCGGGCTATGGTAGAAAAGGATACCATACCATCCATGTTGTTTTATGGACCTTGTGGTACCGGTAAAACGACACTAGCTGGCATTATAGCTAAAATGAGCAATAGCCATTTTGTCAATTTGAATGCTACTAATGCAGGTATTGGTGAATTGCGAAATATTATTGAGGATGCGAGAAAACGAGTTCGTTCATTACAGCACCGTACTATTTTATTTCTCGATGAAATTCATCGCTTTAATAAGAGTCAACAAGATGTACTATTGCCTTGTGTAGAGGATGGTACGATTATCCTCATTGGGGCCACTACGGAAAATCCTTTTTTTGAGGTTAACCGTCCTTTATTATCACGGTTGAGGCTCATTACACTAGAGGCTTTTAACACCTAAGGCGATTAGCCAAATTTTAAAAACGAGCTATTACAGATACTGAGGTTGGGCCTGGATCTCGTCAATTACAAGTAAAAGATGAATTATTAGAGGATGTTGGTATCTTTGTTAATGGCGATGGTCGCATGGCTCTTAATATTTTAGAGCAAGCTGCGGCAATGGTTCATGATGGGGAAGAGATAACCATAGAAATCCTTGAAAAGGTCATAGGACGTCGCATTTACACATACGATAAAAAAGGGGATAGTCATTACGATACGATTTCTGCGTTTATCAAAAGTATGCGCGGTTCCGATGTACAGGCTACACTTCACTATCTAGCGCGTATGATAGAGGCAGGAGAGTGATCCTAACTTTATTGCTCGTCGTATTGTAATTTGTGCAGCAGAGGATGTAGGATTAGTCGATCCACAAGCCTTAATCTTAGCAAATGCGGCGGCACAAGCGTCTCATATGGTCGGATTTCCAGAGGCGCGCATTATTTTATCAGAGGCCGCCTGCTATGTAGCATTAGCTCCTAAGAGTAATTCTGCGTATGTTGGCATTGATGCAGCTATTTCTGATGTGCGTCATAAGGATTGTGGTCAAGTTCCGCATCATTTACGAGACAGTCATTATAGTGGGGCTAGTAAATTGGGACATGGTGTAACTTATAAATATGCTCATAATTATCCGAATGGATATGTAAAGCAACAATATTTACCGTATCCTTTAGTTAAGGCTGAATACTATAAAGGTATTGAACGAGGCACGGAAGCAATACTGTTAAAAAGATTGGAACAACCGTTGTAATGGTAAATAGAATGGCCAATACATGGTATAATATAATGATGATTTAAAATAGATTTTTATATTAAAAGTAAGGGGTTTGGCCAAGATTATGGCAGAAGAGAAAAAAACTTCTACACGAGGGCGGAAGCCCCGTAAAAAACGGGCTACATCAGCGCCTAAAAAGGAAGGATTTTCACTGCGCAATGAAGTGAAAGGCATTATCGTCATTGGCGTTGCTATATTGGCACTATTGGGCTATTTTGGTTATGAATTAGGCGTTGTAGGCGAAGTATTAACAGGTGTTTTTCGCTATGGATTTGGCTTTGGGGGCTTTATTCCATGTCTTGCTTTGTTATGGCTTGGTTGGCGTCTATTATATCAAGGTCAATTTATGTCCATTACTAGACGGGGCATTATTATAACTGTGTTCTACTTATTAGCTATTACCTTAGTACCATTGTGTCGCGTGCCTGTAGGGGATGAATTAATGACTACTGCATTAGCGGGAGAAGGTGGCGTCGTAGGTGGTTTTATTAGCTCATTTTTTAGAACTTTATTCGGTGAGCTAGGTTCTATTATTGTTGTATCCATCCTTATGCTTTTGCTGTGGTATCATTATTACCCGTTTATCCTTGGGTAGTGGGTTGCGTAAGGCAGCTGATAAGACTCAGGTAGGCCTTGATAAGGCTAAAGAAGTAGCCGTTGAAAAGGTTGCTGTTGCAAAAGAGGTTATAGAAGATTGGAATGAGCAACGAAAAGAGGCGGCTCAACGCAAGGCGTACGATCGTGAAAAGCGATCAACGGTATATCAATGCAACGGAAAAGGCTGTAGAGTCCCTTAAGAACCGTGGCGTGCTAGAGTCTGGTGACGAGTATGTAGTTGGAAGTTTATGGATACACATAGTCCATCCTCTTGGCGTGAACTGGCAGATTTAGAGGCTCGCAATCGCGCAGCAGAGCAATTATCAACATTATCTGAAGAATCTGGTGATGCTAATAATAGCAGTGAAGATGATGTTGTTACAGTTGATAGAGAATCTGATGCGGTTCCTGCGTGGCTAAATAATCAAAAATGACTTTGACGATGAAGATTTTGATACAGATGGGGGGAAACCTATTGAGGATGACGAGCATATTGTAGTGGAAACAAATCCAGAGGAATATTCTTATCGATCAATCACAATGGGGCCTACTGAGACTAATCATGCTGCTATAGCTAGCGCCGTTCCTGGTTCTGGTGCAGCAGCCAGTGCCGTTAGCGCAGGTGCTGGTATGAGTGGTATGCCATTGTCAGTTCCTTCCTTAGCAAGTACTGCTGAGGATACAGCGCAAGTAGCTGTTTCTAAAGATGGACATATTCATAGAACCTCATGACAGACCATATCATTTCCCAAGCCTAGATATTTTTGAGCGAAAGGAGAGGTAGGTCAAAAACAATAATGATGAGGTTGCTTATAATGCAATGCGTCTCGAAGAGGTGTTGGCAAGCTTTGGGATAGCTGCTAAGGTTGTGAATGCTACGCAAGGCCCAACTGTAACACGTTATGAAATCGAGCCTGCTCAAGGTGTTAAGGTAAGTAGAATCGTCAATTTGACAGATGATATTGCGCTGAATCTTGCGGCTCAACATATTCGTATGGAAGCGCCGATTCCTGGTAAATCTGCTATTGGTATTGAGGTACCAAATACGAAAACTGAAGCGGTTCATCTTCGTGATGTACTAGATTGCAGTGACTTTAAAGAGGCACGGGTGGTATTCCTGTTGGTCTTAGTAAAGATATTGCAGGTAAACCTGTTATTACGGATCTTGCTAAAAATGCCGCATCTATTGGTAGCTGGTACAACAGGGTCTGGTAAATCTGTATGTGTAAATACATTGATTTCTAGTATTCTCTTTAGTCGTAAACCAGAAGAGGTTAAATTACTATTGATTGACCCTAAGATGGTTGAGTTATCTGTTTATAATGGGATTCCTCATTTGATGGCACCAGTTGTAACAGATATGAAAAAGGCAGCAGCTGTATTGCGCTGGGCTGTGCGTGAAATGGAAGTTCGTTATAAGGCATTTGCTGCATCTGGCAAGCGTGATATTAAAAGCTATAATGAAGACATCCAAAAGCGGTAAATGCCACTCATCGTATTGATTATCGATGAGTTAGCTGACTTGATGATGACTGCTCCTGATGATATAGAAGAGTCCATTAGTCGATTAGCACAGATGGCTCGTGCCGCTGGTATTCATATGGTTCTAGCTACGCAACGACCTTCTGTTAACGTTATTACCGGTTCTATCAGTATAATGTACCAAGCCGTATTTCCTTTTGCCGTAGGGTCTCAAATAGACTCGTACAATTCTCGATATGGCAGGGCTGAAAAACTCTTGGTAAAGGTGATATGCTGTTCTTCCAATTGGTGCGAATAAACCAATTGTGTACAAGGGGCTTTCATCTCTGATGATGAAGTAGAGCATTTGGTAGAATTTGTAAAACAACAACGAGAACCGGAATATGACGATACGGTGACTGCTGGAAGAGAAAAGGAATCTGCATCGCAAGATAATGATGAACAAGATATTTATCGCGATGAATTACTAGAGAGAGCGGTTAATCTTGTTATGGAATCTGGACAAGCGTCAGTTTCTATGTTGCAAACGTAGATTCCGTATTGGTTATACTCAGGCGGCACGTCTTGTAGATACGATGGAGGACCTCAAAAATTGTAGGTCCCTAATATGGGTAGTAAGGCTCGAGAGATTTTTAATGAGTCCAGAACAGGTGAAAGCAAGATATTTCTCTGATTCTGAAGAATAGAAAGGGATATACTGTGGCTGAATTAGGTGAAGAACTACGCCGTGAACGGGTACGTAGAAATCTCACATTTAAAGATATTGAACAAGTACTTCATATTAAAACAACTTATTTTAGTAGTCCCATCGAAGATGGAAATTTTGCAGTTATCCCAGGACGTGTATACGCCAAAGGTTTTATTCGTAATTATGGAAATTATCTAGGACTTGATGGAGAGCGTTTAGTAAAAAGCTTATCAAAAATCAAGTGGGTGAAGTAGATACTTTTACGATACGTCCTATTATGCGTCAAAAAGCAGGGAACTATCAACCTGTACAAAGTGAATACGTAGAGCATCAGATGGCAAAACGCCGCATGTCTTTAGAGACACGACAAAAAGCGTCAACGGTCTATCGCACAAGAACGCGTGATGTTAGCTGTTATTGCTGTATTCATAGTCATATTTATGATTTGGTTGTTTTTATTCTAAGATAAATCATTACGTTTAAGGAAAGGTTACATTGATGGATACATTTTTTTAGTTACAGAACGCTCAGATATGGAAGACGCGGATGGGCAGAGCTTGACTTTTGTGCTTATCAGTGGCGATGCGTATGTAGATCATCCATCTTTTGCGCCTGCCGTAATCGGTCGTTATCTAGAATCAAAGGGGTATCGTAGGCATTATTGCTCAACCTGATTGGAATGATGTGAATGCATTTAAACGATTGGGCAAGCCTCGACTGGCATCTCTGTAACCGCCGGAAATTTAGATTCTATGCTCAATAAATTTACGGCGGCTAAAAATTCGTCGAAGATGATTATTCGCCAGGTGGTGAGGCGGGACATCGTCCTGATAGAGCCACATTGGTTTACTCCGAATCGAATGAAAGAGGCCTACCGTGATGTACCTCTTATTATTGGGGGCATTGAAGCATCCTTACGCCGATTTGGACATTATGATTATTGGTCTGATACAGTGCGTGTATCCATTCTGGTTGACTCTAAGGCTGATGCACTCGTCTATGGGATGGTGAATTACAAATTATTGAGTTAGTGGAGGCCCTTGATAAAAATAGATTTGATGAGTCTTTGCCAAATATTCGCGGTATTTGCTATATGGCAAAAGAAATACCATCTTATTGTATTGAGTGTCCGTCCTTTGAAGATATCAAGTCTGATAAAAAAGCGTTTGCTGAGGCATTTTCGCATTCAATATGATGAGCAAGATCCATTTTATGGAAAGGCAATTGCTCAAAAACATGGCGATCGCTATGTGGTGCAAAAATACCCCAGCATTACCATTAACACAAGAACAAATGGATGGTGCCTACGATTTGCCGTATACTCGTAAATGGCATCCCTCCTATGATGATAAGGGTGGTGTCCCTGCATTGAGCGAGGTTCAATTTAGCCTCGTTAGTCAGAGGGGATGTTTTGGTAGTTGCTCTTTCTGTGCCATTACGAATCACCAAGGCCGTATCATCCAAAATCGTAGCCATGAATCATTAATTGATGAAGCAAAATTGATGATTAATATGGATGGGTTTAAAGGTTATATCCACGATGTGGGTGGACCAACGGCGAATTTTAGACACTTAGCTTGTGATAAACAAGCTGCTTATGGTGCGTGTAAAGGCCGTACTTGTGCAGCACCTATACCTTGTGAAAACTTAAATACAAATCATGATGATTATGTATCTTTGTTACGTAAATTACGAAAATTAAAGGGCGTAAAAAAGGTATTTGTAAGATCTGGTTTGCGATATGATTATGTGCTAGCTGATAATAATAAAGCCTTTGTTAAGGAACTTTGTGAACATCATGTGAGTGGGCAGTTAAAGGTGGCCCCTGAACATGTTTCTAAACGTGTTACAAACCATGATGGGCAAGGCTGGAAAAGAAGAGTTCTTACTTTTTAAAAAGTGGTTTGAAGAAGAAATCGTGAATTGGGGAAAAAGCAATATCTTGTGCCTTATTTCATGAGCTCTCATCCAGGATGTACCTTAGAGGATGCCATTGAATTGGCTGAATTTTTACGAGATCAACATATGTACCCTGAGCAGGTGCAAGATTTTATTCCTACACCGGAAGCTCTTTCTACTTGTATGTATTATACGGGCATTAATCCATTAGATGGTAAACCTGTATATGTAGCAAAAAGGGCGTGATAAGGCTAAGCAACGGGCATTGATGCAATATAAAAATATTGAAAACTACGATCTTGTAAAAGGAAGCTCTTTATTGAGGCTGGACGACGTGATTTAATTGGATTTTGGGCCCTCAATGTTTAATTCCACCTAGACCTATTGGACAGGGGAAATCACAAAGTATTGGTCATAAAAATGGGACCCTCAAGAGGATTTAATCGGTCTCATATAAGCGAATCCAAGGGTGGACGTAAAAGGAGATTTACGCGATGAAACGATGGATGGCTTTTTAGCATACTCATGCTGTTTGTCATAGGAATGTTAGGATATGGCATATACTTTTATCGGGCAGAGCAACTTGAAAAAGCGAAGGCTCCCGTACGTGGTGAAATCACAGTATATACCGATTTACCTAACAATTTAACTACATTGCTTGCTGATAAATATTTAGTGGAAAAAGAATGTAAAGGTTACTATTATGCCTCTTACAGAGGAAACAAATGGAGCAACGTGTTTCCTCTAAGTTGGCAGATACCTCTGGCGATGTAGTCATTACATCTGAAGATAATCTAGTTATCGGCGTCAGTCAGGATAAATTTGTACCTATTGTTAATGAACGTATTGATGAGGTTTTAGACCGATTAAAGGATTCCAATGGATACTGGGTTGGTCTTTGGTATGATCCTATTGTCTTTGTCCAAAAATGGAACCTTTTATAAAGGTTTAGGCCAACATATTACGACTTGGGATACATTACAGAAACCAGGGACATGGCGCATCGTGATGACAGATTTTGTAGCTTCTCAAAATGCACAATCTTTTGTATAATATGGTGGAACATAAAGGCGAACCAGATGCACTAGCATATTTGCTCGCTTTAAAACCACATGTTATACAACATGCTAAATTCCTTTCTACTCCGATACGTTTAACCGCTCTTGGCGAATCTGATATTGGTATTGGCAATCTATCTGATGCCCAACAATATATCCGCCATTCATATCCGGTAAAAATGATTTATCCTAGTGATGGCACATCATTTTATTTGACTGGTGCGCTGTGCAAAAGGACTCTAAACATAAAAATGAAAGTATTGACTCATTACTTGGCTACATATCTAACGATACAGCCAAGTATATGATGGAAAATAATTTTACTTATATTTTCGCGAATCCAGAGGTAGTAGAACCATTAGATTCTCTAGGGCAATCTGTAGTATTATGGCCTGTTAATGGAGGCTATACAGTAGAGGGGAAAAAGCTACTAAATCACTGGGTAAGTCAAGTGCGTTTTAGAAAAGATCAATAGCTATTGAGTTTCATGATAAGATTAATAGATATTGAGTTTGATACAGGACTCTAATTGAAATAGTTACATTCTATAAAAGAAAGGATTTAGAATGACTAAATTAGTTGGGATACATTAGCCTAGGTTGCGCTAAAAATTTAGTAGATACAGAGGTCATGCTGGGATTATTAGCGATAATGGCTACGCTATTACCGATGATTTAAAATGAGGCTGACTTGATTATCATCAATACTTGTACTTTTATAGAGAAAGCGAAGGAGGAATCCATTAATACGATTCTAGAGGCTGCTCAATATAAAGAACAGGGCCGTTGTAAGGGCTTGATTGTAGCGGGCTGTTTAAGTCAACAATATCAAGATGAATTATTTAAGGAAATTCCTGAAATTGATGCACTTATCGGTACGGGCGCGTGGGACCAAGTTATGGTTGCCGTTGATGCTATTGAACATGGTAACCGTAGTTGCATTATGGAAAACATCACTAATATATATGATGAACGGATGCCGCGTATTCAAACAACACCTCGTTATAGTGCGTATGTAAAAATCGCTGAAGGCTGTAATAATGGTTGTACATTCTGTATCATTCCTAAGGTTCGTGGTGCTTTTAGAAGTCGTACCATTGAATCTATTAAGGCTGAAGTTGAAACGATTAGCTGATGCCGGCGTTAAGGAAATCGTTCTCATTGCGCAAGATACGACTAGCTACGGTATTGATTTGAATAATGGTAAACCATTGCTTACAAAAATTATTAAAAGAATTAACTAAGGTAGAAGGTATTGAATGGATTCGCATGCTCTATTTATATCCCTACATTCTTTACTGACGAATTATTGGATATCATCGTTAACGAACCTAAGCTTTGTAAATATGTGGATATTCCATTACAACATGTTAAACAATGATATTCTAAAACAAATGAATCGTCGTGATTCTCGCGAGGACATTGAAAGATTATTGAAAAATCCGTAATGCTTTCGACTCATGTAACACTTCGTACGTCTATCATCGTAGGTTTCCTGGGAAACCGATGAACAATTTGAGGAACTTTGCGAATTTGTGAAAGATATCAAGTTTGATAATATGGGCGTATTTACGTACTCTCAAGAGGAGGGCACTATTGCTGGCGCCCGTGAAGACCAAGTGCCAGAAGAGGTTAAAGAAGATCGTTATCACACATTGATGTCCATACAAGCTGCCATTTCAGAGGAAAATAACCGCGATTTAGAAGGAACTATTGATTATGCAATGGTTGAGGAATTAGAAGAAGGCGATAATGATACGCTTCTTGCTAAAGGTCGTTTAAAATCGCAAGCTCCTGATGTAGATGGCAATATGTATATAGAGGATTGTGGCGACAAAGTTAAACCTGGGGATATCTTGAAAGTTCAAGTAGAACAAGGTTTTGCTTATGATGTAGTAGCTACTATCGTAGAATAATAAGCAGTGTATTAGGTAATACCACTACTAACACATATGAAGTGATGGGAGGTATTTACGATGATTGTAGAATTAATTTCTACAGGCTCTGAATTATTACTAGGGGATACGGTGAATACAAATGTCTCCTGGTTAGCACAGGAGCTTAATAAATTAGGTTATTCCGTTGCCTATCAGTCCGTAGTAGGCGATAATCCTGGACGCATGGCAGAGGTCTTTAGAAAAAGCTGGTCAACGTGCTGATATTGTCATTAGTACCGGTGGATTGGGACCAACTCGGGTGATATAACACGACAAGTATTAGCTCTCATCGGATCGCAATGTAGTATATAATGAAGATGCCATGGCTGAGGTGAGACAATTCTTTAAGCGTGTTGGTCGAAATGCCTGATGCGAGTCGCAGAGAGGCTATGTTGCCAGAAGGGTCTAGTGTCCTAGAAAATCCTGTCGGTGTCGCACCTGGTGTAGTAACCCGTAGATGGGGATGTAACCTACATTTTGTTACCAGGACCTCCTGGTGAAATGAAAGGCATGTTTGAACAGAGCGTTGTCCCTTATCTTTCTAAGCGCTTTGGCTCTCAAGGGGTTGTAAACCTCTTATCGATATGCGGTTTATGATATTCGAGAAATCGATTTAGAAGAGCGTGTTATGGATTTAATTAAGCAACAATCCAATCCGACCATAGCTTTGTTAATTAAAAAGGTTACATCGAATTGCGCATTACTGCTAAAGGCTGAATCTTTAAAAGCAGCACATGATCTATTTGAAATCCATGGGCCCATATAATTTATCGGCGTTTAGGTTCGCATATTGGCCGAGAACTAGATATTTCTATGGAGGAAACCTAGGTAATACCTTAAAAGATGAATCTGCCACAATTGCTACGGCTGAGTCTTGTACATCGGGACTTGTTGGTAAATTATTAACCAATGTAAGCGGTAGTAGTGATTACTATATGGGAGGCATTATATCCTATAGCAATGATGTAAAGCACCGAGTGCTAGGTGTGCCACAAAAATTACTCGATACATATGGTGCTGTTAGTGAACCAGTGGCGAAAGCGATGGCAGAAGGAGCAAAGCGTGTATGTAATACTACATATGCAGTGTCCATAACGGGCATAGCGGGCTCTGGTGGTGGCACAGCCGATAAACCAGTAGGCCTTGTGTGGATTGGTGTAACTGGTCCACAAGGAACAGTGGCGCACAAAGTAAATTTAATTGGTAATCGTGAAGATATCCGTCTTAGTGCGGCTGAATTAGCATTATATTAGTGAACTTATATATTCAAGAAAAAAGGGGATAAATAATGGCTCTTGATGGTAGACAAGCGGCGTTAGATAACGCATTAAAACAAATAGAAAAGGATTTCGGTAAAGGTGCTATTATGCGCCTAGGTGAAGCTGGCGATCGCATGAATGTAGAGGTTATTTCTGGTTTCTTGCTATTGACCTTGCTGTAGGTGTAGGTGGTTTTCCGCGTGGCCGTGATTGAAAATTTATGGTCCTGAATCATCTGGTCAAAAACAACAGTGGCTCTTCATGCCGTCAGCAGAAGACAAAAACAAGGTGGTGTTGCTGCATTTATTGATGCGGAACATGCTATGGACCCAATCTATGCACGCAATCTTGGTGTAGACATCAATAATCTATTGATTTCTCAACCAGATAATGGCGAACAAGCTCCAGAAATTACAGAGGCTCTTGTCTCGTAGTGGTGCTGTAGATATCGTAGTAGTTGACCTCAGTTGCCGCATTGGTACCGAAAGCGGAAATCGAAGGGGAAATGGGCGATGCTCACGTAGGCCTTCACGCTCGTTTGATGAGTAAAAGCATTGCGTAAACCAACAGGTACTATTAATAAAACTAAAAACCGTTACTATCCTTTATCAACCAATTGCGTGAAAAAGTAGGGCGTAATGTTTGCAACCCAGAAACAACTACGGGTGGTCGCGCTTTTAAAAATTCTATTCTTCTGTACGTCTCGATGTACGTGGCAGGAATTGATTAAGGCTAATAATGAGAACGTAGGGGCTCGTACAAAGGTTAAGGTTGTTAAGAATAAGGTAGCACCTCCATTCAAAAACTGCTGAATTTGACTTGATGTATGGACAAGGCATTTCCAAAGAAGGTACTTTAATCGATATCGGTACTAATATGGAAATTATCAAAAAATCCGGTGCATGGTATTCTTATAATGGTGAACGCATGGGACAGGTAAAGAGGGCGGCTAAACAATATCTCTTTGATAACCCTCAAGTAGCAGAAGAAATCGATCGTATCATTCGAGATACATTAGCAGCTGAACCAGAAACATTTGATGTTGTAGGGGAAGATGTTACTCCTGAAGAAGATTAATTGTTACATCATATATACTGAAAGGGCTACTAGGTAGCCTTTTTACTGAGGTTATTATGACAGAAAAATATGTTTACAGAAGAAGAGAAACAGGCGGCCTTGGATCAAGCATATCGATTTTTAAGACAACGGTTTTTGAGCTCTTATGAATTACGCCAAAAAATGAAACGTAAACAAATTGCATCAGAATTGATTGATTACGTGGAAGAACGGCTGATTTACTACGATTATATAAACGATGAACGATTAGCAAAAACAAGTTGTATCGTATTTAATGAGAGAACAGAAATATGGTGCCTTTCTTATTAGACAAAAATGAAATTGCGTGGTCTTGAGGTTCCTCGTGATATTGAAAGCTATGATGAGTTAGCGGCTGCGTATCGCGTAGTAGATAAAAAAATACGGTGAACATATCAGTGATACATCACGCATAAAAGTAATGAATTTTTCTTCGCAATAGAGGCTTCTATGAGCACCATTACAAAGGTTTCAGAGGCCTGTCAACCTTGACAGAAAGGGCATTCAAGTCTAAAAATTAAAATAGCCTTGTAAAATATACAATTTAGTTATAAGGTTATGTAATTTGGTATTTTGAAAAATCTGGAATCAAGGGGCAAATGCCCGTGTGTGACGATACAGGAGGTGGGTCTGATTTTTAGAATATAGTCTAATTGCAGTGGTAATGGTACTGATTGACTAGGTGTAGGTTATTTTTTACGAAAAAATATCGCAGAAGGAAAACTGAATCAAGCTGAACAAGAGGCTGAGCGCATTATCGCAAATGGTGAGCGCATGGCTGAGTCTAAAAAGAAAGAAGCTTTATTAGAAGCGAAAGAAGAAATTCATAAGCTTCGTTCCGATGTGGAACGAGAAAATAAAGATCGTCGTTCTGAATTACAACGTATGGAACGCCGTATTCTTCAAAAAGAAGAATCTTTGGACAAAAAATTAGACAATATTGAGCACAAAGAGGAAGCTTTACATCGTAAAGAAGCTGACTTAGTTCAAAGCCAAGAAAAGGTTGATGCTTTATATGAAAAGCAAATGGCAGAATTAGAACGTATTTCTGGCTTAACCTTTGATGAGGCAAGGAACATCTTGTTAACCAATGTGGAACAAGAAATCCGTCATGAAACGGCTATGATGGTAAAAGAAATGAACAGCAAGCCAAAAGATGAAGCCGAAAAGAAAGCAAAGGAAATTATCTTGGTGCAATCCAACGCTGTGCAGCTGACTATGTAGCATGAAACAACAGTTTCTGTAGTAGCATTGCCAAACGATGAAATGAAGGGTCGTATTATTGGTCGTGAAGGCCGTAATATTCGCGCTCTAGAAACATTAACTGGTATCGATTTAATCATCGATGATACACCAGAGGCCGTAATTTTATCTGGCTTTGATCCAATTCGTCGTGAAGTAGCACGAATTGCATTGGAAAAACTAATTGTTGATGGTCGTATCCATCCTGCTCGCATTGAAGAGATGGTGGCAAAGGCTCGTAAAGAGGTGGACCAAACAATTAAAGAGGCTGGTGAACAAGCTACTTTTGAGGCTGATGTTCACGGTTTACATCCTGAAATTATTAAAATTTTAGGTCGTTTGAAGTATCGTACTAGTTACGGTCAAAATGTGTTAAAACACTCTATTGAAGTATCCCATTTAGCAGGTCTTATGGCAGCAGAACTTGGCTGTGATGTTACATTAGCTAAAACGGGCGGCTTAATACATGATATTGGTAAGGCTCTGCATCGTGAAATCGAAGGTTCCCACGTGGAAATTGGTGTCGATGTAGCTCGTAAATATCGTGAAAGTGCTACTGTAATCAATTGTATTGGTGCTCATCATGGCGATGAAGAATTCCAAACAGTAGAAGCTCGTTCGTAGCAGCTGCAGATGTTATCTCTGCAGCACGTCCAGGCGCGCGTAGAGAAACATTAGAAAAATTACTTAAAAACGATTATTCTAAATTGAAGAAATCGCTGAATCTTTCGAAGGTGTTGAAAAATGCTTTGCAATTCAAGCTGGCCGTGAGATTCGCGTTGTAGTAAAACCGGATAAGATTGATGAAAGTCTGAGTCTACATTACTTGTTCGGAATATCGTAAAACGCATTGAATCCGAATTAGAATACCCTGGTCAAATCAAGGTTGTTATCATTCGTGAAACACGCGTTGTAGATTACGCTAAATAAGCATTATATCTGAAATTAAGGCTGCAATATTATATTGCAGCCTATCCTTTTAGTTCTATCTATTCTTTTTAGAGGATTTTTGAAAGTTTTATCGAATATAGAATTATAGACCTTTTTCGTCTCATGGTTGTATAGTCGATAAAAATAGGGACTAAAGCAGGGGAGGTGTTCTGATGAGTCGATATTTTGAAAAATGAATTAATTGAACAAATTAAAGATGCTAATGATATCGTATCCGTTGTATCAGAACATGTTGCTTTAAAGAAAAAGGAAAAATTATTGGGGATGTTGTCCATTTCATAATGAAAAGACGCCGTCATTTAGTGTAGCTCAGATAAGGGGTTTTATTATTGTTTTGGCTGTCATGCATCGGGTAATGCTATTAAATTTTTGATGGAATTAGAGGGATTACCTTTAGAGGCCTTAGAACGCCTCGCAAATCGCGCGAATATACCATTACCAGAGGCAAAAGCTCACCAGAGGTACGAGGCTAGAGAAGAGCGGCGAAAGAAACTATATGAAGTGTCGCGACTGAAAAGTAGCGAATTTCTTTCATAATTGTTTGCTCAAAACATCGTTTGGCAAGGTGGGATTAGAGTACCTTAAAAAACGAGGACTTACGGATGAAACGATAGAAAAGTTTAAGCTTGATTTGCCCCTGATGGATGGGATAAGTTATACAAAGCCTTTAGAGAACGAGGAATCGAGGAATCGATTTTTGATTGAGCTCAATTTGATTCGTAAGAATGAAAAAGGGTCAAGCTTATGATTTCTTCCGAACCGAGTTATGTTTCCCATCATGGATGGTAAAGGCCGTGTAGTGGGATTTGGAGGCCGCGTCATGGATGATAGCACGCCTAAGTATTTGAACTCTCCAGAATGCCAAATCTTTGAGAAAGGGAAAATTCTATTTGCCTTTGATAAAGCCTATAAATCGATACGTGAGTACAAACAAGCCATCTTAGTTGAAGGCTATATGGACGTTATTTCAGCTCATAATAAGGGCGTTACCAATGTAGTGGCTTCATTAGGAACTGCATATACAAAGGATCATGGTCATATCTTGATGCGCCAAGCAGATGAAATTATATTAGCTTATGATATGGATGGTGCCGGACGTCAAGCTGCTGCTCGAGCCATTGAATTATTGCAGAATACAGATTTTAAGGTTCGCGTATTAGCTATGCCAGATGGTAAGGACCCAGACGATTATGTGCGAAATCATGGAGGTCAGGCGTTTAGAGAACTCGTAGAAAAAGCGGTTAAACCTCTAGACTATTTATTGAGTGAATCACTTATAAAACATGACACCAATGGAGAGGAAGGTGTTATAGGTTATAGCAGGATATATTCCCATTCATTGCTGAATATCCATAGCCAAACCGAAAAGGAGATGATGCATTAAAGGCACTAGCATTGCCGTTGTGGTTAGATAATAGCACTATATTTCGTTATTTTAGAAACTACACACAAAAGGGAAATATTGAATTAGTGAAATGAAGGGGCCACAAAGCCCAAGGATATTGTCAGTGGTGATGAAGAGTTATTAATGGCTTAGTCATTACAAATCCACAGGCTTTTACAAGAGGTTGTACAGTATTTACCTTTAGAGGACTTTTCAAAAATATTCAATATCGCGGTATAATAGAAAAGATATACACCTTATTTACTCAAACTGGTCAATATCAGCCGGAATCTGTGGAGGTGGTGCTAACGCCTCAAGAATATGAAATTTTTCACGGCTTATGATGATTGAAGTAAATGAAGTGGTGCCTGTACTTATCCGTAAAATACGGCTTCATTCCCTACGGGAACAATATAAAATGCACTCAATTTTGGCCGATCAATTAAAACGTGCAGGAGATTCGACATTTATTAGCGAATTACATAAGTGTCAGGAAATACAAAATCTAATTAGAGAATGGTCTAAATAGTGATTGATAAAGGAGAGCGCTGTACAGAAAGAACAAAAAGTCAAATAGAGGAGATTGTTGCACAACTCTGAAAAAGGCCGTAAAAAGCGGTGTGTTGGACACAATCGGAAATTTCAGATGCTCTTCATGAGCAAACTGATTTAACAGCAGAACAATTGGATGATATTTATGTTACTCTTAACAAGTTAAACATCGAAGTTGTTCCAGATGTTGATGACGAAGATAAAGATGATGCCCTCGAACCTGAACCTGATGATGAAGATGTTGAAGGCGCATCAGAAAAAGCATATATCCATAGATTTAAGTGTGGATACTAGCGTTAATATCGACGACCCAGTTCGCATGTATTTGAAAGAAATTGGTCGTGTTCCATTGTTATCCGCTGATGAAGAAATTGTTTTAGCAAAACAAATCGAGCCTGGGGGCAGCAGAGGATGCTACATATAAAGAAATACAGCTTAGCGAGAAGGCTAAGAAGAAATTGGTAGATGCTAACTTGCGTCTAGTTGTAAGTATTACTAAACGCTATGTTGGTAGAGGCATGTTATTCTTGGACTTGATTCAAGAAGGTAATTTTGGAGGCCTTATCAAAGCAGTAGATAAATTCGATTACACAAAGGCTATAAATTCTCCACCTATGCAACATGGTGGATTCGCCAAGCGATTACACGGGCCATTGCTGACCAAGCAAGAACAATACGTATTCCAGTTCATATGGTTGAAACAATCAATAAATTGATTCGTATTTCTCGACAATTATTGCAAGATAAAGGTAGAGAACCTACGCCGAAGAAATTGCAGAAGGCATGGGCATTACTGCAGAACGTGTTCGTGAAATTCAAAAATTGCACAAGAGCCCTGTATCCTTGGAAACACCAATCGGTGAAGAGAAGACTCCCACTTGGGTGATTTTATCGAAGACCAAGATGCGGTGGCACCAGATGATGCGGCTAGCTACATCTTGTTGCAAGAACAAATCGAAGACGTATTTACATGCTTAACTGATCGTGAGCAACAAGTATTGATTTTACGTTTTTGGTTTAAAAGATGGTAAACCACGTACACTTGAAGAAGTAGGTCAACACTTTAATGTAACACGTGAACGTATTCGTCAAATCGAAGGTAAAGCGTTAACGAAATTACGCAATCGTGGAAAAACGCGATAAAAATTAAAGATTTCTTATAAAGTCAAAATACAGTCTCTCTCAACATTACTCATATGTCATCTGTTTATGAGACAATTGAGTTCTCTGAGAGGACTGTATTTTCTGTATTATCATAGCATGTTATAATAAAAATAGATTACAGATATACAAAAAGGAGTTTTTATGTATACCGTTAGCAAACGTTTAGAGGTGAGTGCATCTCACAAACTAACGATTAGATTATCCAAGTAAATGTCAAAACCTACATGGACATAACTGGATTATTACTGTACATGCACGCAGTGAAGAATTGGATCACAATGGTATGGTTATTGACTTTACAATTATTAAAGAGAAGATTCATGGTCGCTTGGATCATAAACATATTAATGATGTGTTAGGGGATATTAACCCAACTGCGGAAAATATGGCAAAATGGATTGCCGACGAATTAGGTCCAAAATGCTTTAAGGTAGAGGTTCAAGAGTCAGAAGGAAATGTTGCTATCTATGAACGTGATTGAAATATTCGCATCCATTGATGGTGAAGGGAAGCGCCAAGGTTGTTTGACTACCTTTTTACGCCTCCATGATTGTAACATTCGCTGTTCTTATTGCGATACATTGTATAGTTATGGTCCTCAAAGTACTTTTGAAAGCATGAGTATTCAGGCTGTAGCGGATATTATCGAACAGCTAGGAAATCATCGCATCACTATTACTGGCGGAGAACCTCTTTTACAGGAACAGGCTGTTATAGAACTAATTGATGAATTGACGAAACGCAATCCTCAATATGAGTTTTTAATATTGAAACAAATGGTACTATCGTACCAAGCTTTCAAAGAGAAAATGTATGGTTCACTTATGACTATAAAACGCCATCATCATTGGCAGAAGATTCTATGAATCTAGACATTTTCAAGATGGCAACAGCTGAGGATATTATTAAATTTGTAGTTGGTTCTGTTCAAGATTTAGACCGTATGGATGAAGTTCTTAAAACATATCCTACGAATGAGTCAAATCTTCGTATCCCCTGTGTGGGGAAATATTGAAGGGGCTATGATTGTTGATTATATGAAAGCCCATAATTGGCAGAACGTTAAATTTCAGCTGCAAATCCATAAATTTATTTGGGACCCTGGTGCGAAAGGAGTATAACATGGACATAAAACGAATAGAATCTCTAGTGTATCAACTCACTAGAAGACAGTGAGGGAAAATCCAAATCGTGAGGGGCCTCGTGGAAACACCAAAACAGGTAGCTCAAATGATGGAAGAAATGTTCGAAGGCATTCAGTATACGAACGCGGACATTGCTGATATGTTTGGTAAAACCTTTGAGGTGGATACAAACCAAATGGTTGTGGTAAAGGATATTACATGCTTTTTCTCACTGTGAACACCATATGGCCTTAATGTACGATATGAATATCAGTATAGGCTATATTCCTAGAGGTCGCGTTATCGGTCTCTCTAAGATGCCACGTATTGCAGAAATGTGCTGTAAACGATTACAATTGCAAGAAAAAATCGGCGAAGACATTGCAGAGGTCATCTCCATCGCTACCGGCACCGACGACGTCATCGTCCACATCACCAGCTCCCCATAGCTGCGTCAGCGCTCGTGGCGTAAAAATCCACTAATAGCAAAACAACCACCCTCGCCACAAAAGGCATATTCGAACAAGACGATACGATCAACCGATTCCTAACACTAAAAATGCATAGGCGAATGTATCCTGTCTGAGCCCGGAGCACCGTAAATACTGAAAATTTTTTGCTCACGGAATGTAGGATAGGGTAGGACATGCAGTCCCTCTCAAACGACTTATCTCCTGTTTGGGCCCAGGGCACAGTGAATACTGAAAAGACTTAGGTGCCAAGTTGTTCTATAGTAACAAAAAGAAGGGTTGTCCAAACGACTTTGCTAAGTCGAGGCCCTAGGCCGAAGACTGTTAAGGCGGTGGAGGCTTGGGCAACCCTTCTTTTTGTGGCCACGTAGATAACTTGACGTACCTAAGAATTTTCAGTATAATTTTATACGCAAGCTTGGGCCTATAGCTCAGGGGTAGAGCAACCGGCTCATAACCGGTCGGTCCCTGGTTCGATCCCAGGTGGGCCCACCAAAACGCTAAAATGCGAACCGCTTGCAGATTGAACGCCAAATTCTGGCATTTCATTCTTATAATTAAATACGATTTCAACCCTATCACTATGTATGGTTACGTTCTTGATGAAAGTATCAAGAATACGCGAACGGCCTGCTTTTTGTGGTAGGGTTTTCGTTTGCTCATTCTTTTCGAGGAAATACTCGATATGCTCGGCTGTAAATTTGATAGGCGAGATTACGCTTTCATGGTTCGCTTTTTGCTCGAGTAGGTCTTGACGTTCTTTTTCTAGTGTTTCGATTTCAGATTTTAAACGTTCATTAATAAAAACCCTGCTTTAATCGCCGCCATGCAGTTATTTAATTCTGTATCAATAGCTTTAATTTTTGCCTTGTATGCCCTGTATGGCCGTTTTAGCCTCTTTTGGTAGTATGATTATATCCATTCATTACTAAATCGACTATACGGGCGATAATTTGGGGTTGCTTTAAGATTTCAAGAGTACGATTGATTACTAAATCTTCTAATTCATCGCGGCGTATGTTTGGCGCGCTGCATGTGTGATGTTTACGGCGATTTGTGCATACATAATAATGATGTTTCTCTCCGTTGCGTGATGTAGCGGTGGAACCCATATAATGCCCGCCACTGGCCGCATATCAAGCGGCCACATAAATTATACATTTCACTTCTCCGTCCCTTTATTTTTTGATTTCTAGTCGGTAGTATTTGTCTGCACCTCGTCGAATACATCACGGGCGATATTAGGCGGGATAGAATCCTCGATTCTAATATCACCCCATTGATACACGCCGATATATTTCTCATTACTCAATATATTGCGTATGACGCTGTACGAAATCTTGCCGCCTCGTTTGGTTGTATATCCTTTACTATGTAGAATATTCGATATTTTGGTTAGAGAGTACTGTTTTAGATACAAATCATATATTAACCTCACCGCCTTAGCCTCGTGAGCATTCACGGCTAAATGGTGGCTTTCTGTAAGGTCATAGCTAAGCGGAACGGCCGAGCCGTTCATTTTCCCTTTAAGTGCGTTTTCAGTCATACCTCGCTTAACCTTTTGCGATAACTCAACAGAATAATACTCAGCCATACCCTCGAGCATGCTTTCCAAAATAATGCCCGCAGGCTCATTGGTGATGTGTTCCTTGGCGCTCAACACTCTAACCCCATTACGGCGTAAAATGCCCTTATATTTGGCGCTATCCTCACGGCTGCGGCTGAATCTATCTAGTTGATAGACAATAACATAATTAAATGACTGATTGGCACTATCACGAATCATCTGTAAGAATTCTGGGCGGTTATCTGTTCGAGCCGATAAAGCCTTATCTGTATATATTTTTAGTAATAAGAATACCCTCACGCTGGGCGTATTCGGTGCATTCTCGTATTTGGCCCTCTATGGATTCGTCCCGTTGCTTATCAGACGAGTAGCGTGCATATATTACGCCTGTTTGTAAATCGGTAGTGTTCATTGTGTGATTTCCTTTCAAATTGTAGAAAGTATAGCCCCTTGATAGGGGCTTTTTATTTTGCGGTTGGTGGCGTAAATTTGCCAACACGTTGCGCGTTACCTAGTGCAATCATAGCCTCTAAATAACCATATGTATTTTGTTGTAACTCAACTCGTTTCGGCGGGTTATGCTTGCCATTTCTTAACGTTTTACCATTGCGGCCGTCGATAAGGTTAGTTTCGGCAATTTCTAATACAATACTTCTATTGGTGAAATCATAGTAATAATGCTTTTACGAATTCGGTGATAACAAAATTCCTATGTGTTCGTATATAACTATATATAGGCGTGATAATTTCTAGCTTATTATTATCATCTGAGTGTATTACCTGCACATCAATCGGCATGAATTGGATTTCATTCATAGCATTAGGCAATTGAGTATATCTATTATAATCGCTCAAATCTTGTAACGTTACAGCCTGCGCCGATAACGTGCATAATGCGAATACAGCCGCAATAATTAACTTTTTCATACTAATACCCCCAATAGTATATATTTATTTCCCTTTTAAAAACGCCTCTATAAAGTGTCTTTATCGGTAGCCCGCTCATCATCGGTGATGATGTGCTTGCCATAAGATAATACATTATCACGCTCAAGAATAACCTTTAAATTAATCCCGTCGGAACTTTCTATATTTAGCAATGTAGAGGGTTCCTTTTTAATTGCGGTATTTCAAGTTGCTGGATAACGTCCTTTTTAGCGCACACGCCACATACAAATCGTCAATAGCGTCATCGTCATAGTGTGATAAGTCAATATCTACGCCGCAGCTCCTTATGAAATCTATTTTTGTTGCCTTGCAGGGTCAAAACCGTCAACCTCACCAGTTAAGTAATACACCGATACACCAAAATAGTCGGCTAATTTTTTCAACTTATCAATCTTAGGCTTAGACCTACCTTTTCGCCAATCAGCTAATGACGCCTGTGAAATTCCTGTGTCTTTTGACACTCGGTAAGCTCGTTAATTCCCTGTCTTTCATTATCTCGAATATGCGGTCATATGCCATTTTGCCACCTGTTTATATCAATTTAAAAAAATAAAACTGTGTTTATTTACTATTTTTTTATTGTGAGTTAATTGAATTACTAGCATTTACGTAGTACTATGTAATCACAGGGCAACGCAAATACATAGCAATGTAAAAAGCGTTGTAATACTAAATAAATACTTAGTAATTTGATTGTAACAAAAAGAGAGGTGATAATCAATGAATTTACAAAAAGTAAAGCAGCTTATGGAAGAACGAAATATGACGGCTTACGCGCTGTCAAAGAAAAACTGGCATTTCACAGGCTGCTATAGGTCAATGGTTAAATGGCAAGAATGGAGCAAGCGCAACAAGCTTGCAGAAACTAGCTGATTGTTTTGATGTTCCTATCAACGAATTAATCAAAATGAGTGATTGATTAAAAATAGTGTCGTTTTAAATGGCGGGCTAAATTGAACTTAGGCCGTGAGGTTTATCACTAAAATGTGAAAAACTATCAAACATGGACAAAAAAAGTCTTAGTTGGGTAACGGACAGAAAAAGTCCGTAACTAAAGCGGTATTACTCAAAAAGAGTAACAGCTCAAAAATTACATAACTGACGATGGACAAAAATATCCGCCGTGATAATTGAAAAAGGAGTGAAAAGATGAACGAATTGCAAGTATTTAATAATGCAATGTTTGGGAATGTACGAGTTTTATTACAAGGCGATGAACCTTGGTTTGTTGCAAAGGACATTGCTGATACTCTCGGGTACCAAAACGGTAGTCGAGATGTAAACCGACATACTGATGAAGAAGATAGAACAAAGACAATGTTGTTTGATGGTAATCAAAATAAAGAAACGATTTTTGATTAATGAAAGCGGACTTTATTCATTGGTACTATCTAGCAAATTGCCAAACACAAAAACAATTTAAGCGGTGGGTTACTAGCGAAGTACTTCCTAGCTTACGCAAATATGGAACATATAGCATGGATATCCCCAGAACGTTGCCAGATGCCTTAAAAAGCTTACGCAGACGAGATAGAGCAGCACAATAAAACAAAAGCTTTAGTTGAGGCTCAACGGCCGAAAAGTGATATTTGCTGATGCGGTAAGTACTAGCGACACCGATATATTAATCGGAGATTTAGCAAAACTATTAAATCAAAACGGCCATAATATTGGGCAAAATAGATTGTTTGAGCGGCTAAGAAAAGAGGGATATTTGATTTCTAGGAAAGGCAACTCTTACAATACACCAACGCAAAAAGGCTGTGGAATTAGGGCTTTTTCAGAATTAAAGAGACAGCAATTACTCACGCAGACGGGCGAACAACAATAAACAAAACGCCAAAGGTAACAGGAAAAAGGCCAATTATATTTTATTAATCGCTACGAGGGCATACAGCTATGACGCTGTTCATTGACGAAATACACAAATTTTATAGTAAACCTCAAAAATCTAGCGGACTTTGAGGAGTGGAAAGAAAGGAAACTACACAATGATGACACAACAAAAACCACGGCGCAGACGCAGACCGATGAAGAAAAGAAAAACGGCATAATTGATGCGGTGGTAGTAATTGGCTATGTAATACTCATTTATATCGCCTTAGTGCTATGGCTGGCATAAAAGAGACAGTCAACAAAAAGCTGACTGTTCAAAAATTCCAATCGTTAAAACGAGAGGAAACCACACAACAATATTGTAATGTATTTATTCTTAATTGTCAAAAGAAAGGAAACCACACAAACATGTATAAGAAAAATTTTTGACAGTAAAAACGCCACTCGTGAGGAATGGTTAAAGGTTCGCAAGTTAGGCCTCGGCGGTTCGGATATGGCCGCAGTACTAGGGGTTAAGCCCTTGGCGCAGTCCTATTGACGTATGGCTTGATAAAACGAGCGACACAGTAGAGGAAAATGAAAGCGAGCCAATGTATTGGGGCAACGTACTCGAGGAAGTAGTAGCGCAGGAATTCGCCAAACGCAGCGGATACAAGGTAAGAAATAACAATTTCACTCTACAAAGTGAGGAATATCCCTATTTATTGGCTAACATTGACCGCGAAATCGTCGGCCCAGACGCTGGCCTCGAATGTAAGACAGCCAACGCATTCAAAAGCTAATGAATGGGACGGCGACAATGTGCCAGACGCCTATTATATCCAATGTCAGCATTATATGGCTGTTACTGGTAAATCTAGCTGGTGGATAGCGTGCTTAGTAGGTGGAAATACATTCTATTACAAAGAAATCAAACGCAATGAGGAAGTTATCAAAGCGATTATTGATACTGGGGCAGCATTCTGGGAATTAGTCGAAAGTAAGACCATGCCAGCGCCAGACGATACGAAACAGTGCGAGAATGCACTCAAAAACTATATCAAAAAGCAACGGCCAAAGCGTGGAACTACCTGCTAACTACGGGAACATGATTATCGATTATTTAGAAATCAAAAATCAACTATCAGAGTTAGAGACTAAAAAGCGTGGTATTGAAAACGTGATGAAAAGATTTCTTGAAAGATAACGAAAAGAGCCACATACGGCGAGCATTTCGTTTCGTGGAAATCCACAAAAGCGCGGGAAACATCTCGACGCTAAAGCGTTCAAGGATGACTATCCAGAGTTACATAAGCAATATATTAAAGTCGGTGAACCCAGCCGCAGAATGGACATTAAATAATGAAAACATATGATTTGAGAAAACTGCTCGAGGCTGCTCCTTATGATTTTTGATGTACACATCGAAACGCCTGTAAATATAACTCAGTATACAGCCGAGGCAAAAAGCTGTATATATCGACTTTGAAAATAAATTGTTTGTAATCGGAGATAAAAAAATAATGGAAAATACAGAAAATACAACAATCGAAACAGTAGAAACAAAACCAAAAGAAAGCATTTACTTGCAGAAATAGCCCAATTAAAGGAGCTTAACAAAAAGCTAGAAGATGACATCAGATATAACGGTTATGAGATTAAAAATAAGAAAGACAAAAATCGCAGAATTAAAAGCAGAAATCACCGCATTGCGTGCATATGTGGCAGGCATAAAAAGGCGACGCATTCCCAGAAAGCGAGGATAAATAATAATGGCAACTACAACAGGAATCGAACTAAAGAAAAATAACATCACAGCCGCAAAAGAGGCCAAGACAGTAAAAGGAATGCTTGAAACGCCAGCTTTCAAAAAGAAATTCGAGGAAATGCTTGGCAAAAAGGCAGCTGGGTTTATCTCAAGTATTATCGCTGTAACAAATAGCAGCAATTATCTTATGAAAGCTGACCCCTGCTACAGTCATCGGCGCAGCGGCACAGGCGGCCATGTTGGACTTGCCAATTAATCAATCTCTTGGGTTCGCCTATATCGTCCCATATAAAGGCGCCGCACAATTCCAACTCGGATATAAGGGTTATATCCAACTAGCACAACGCACTGACAAGTATGTTGATATTGGTTCGGCTACTGTATACGAGGGCGAGCTTGAAACTAAGAACAGGCTGCTAGGTAGGTTTGAATTCGGAGAAAAACATCCGATAAGGTCATCGGTTATCTAGCTTATTTTTAAGCTAAAAAAATGGATTCGAGAAGTATCTGTTTATGACAATCGATGAGGCTCAGAAACACGCCCAAAAGTATAGTCAAAACTATAAGGGTGGTACCGACAAATGGGGCCTTGCAGATTTCAATGTAATGGCCGAGAAAACAGTGCTTAAACGTCTACTTTTCAAAAATTCGGACCTCTTAGCATTGAAGACGTTCATATGACGCAAGCGGTCAGCAATGACGGGGCTGTTATCAGAATGAACGAGAACGGTGAACTTGATGCTACATTTGACGGCGAAACTATCGACGCAGAAACCGAAACAGATGAACATGCGGACAAACCTGCAGAAAATCACGATACCTATATCGTAGGTGGCGAGGTTATCGACGCAGAAACTGGCGAGGTAGTACATGATGACAAATAACGATAAAATGCTCGCTCAATTCGGTGCTGACTGGGTGAAAGTAAGGGATTTTTATAGAATCATTAAGGGCGTTTTATATTTCTTACACGCCTACGTTTATGGTGCGTATCGAAAAAGGAAACAGGGTACCCGCCAATACAGTAAAAACATTTTTAGACTACGCCCTACAGATTGGGCTGTATGGCAAGACACTCGATAGAGATTATATCACGTTATTTCCAGTTAAATAGAAAGGAGCAACATGGCAGAACCTAAGCGATATTTTTGGTTGAAACTGCACAAGGATTTTTCAACGTAAAAGAAATCAAGCGTTTGAGAAAAAAATCGCTGGCGGCGACACTTTATACAATCATCTATTTGAAAATGCTGCTACGCTCGATTATGAGCGAGGGCAAGCTATATTTTGACGGATTAGAGGACGATTTTGCCGCTGAGGTGGCGCTTGACCCTAGACGAAAGCGAGGAAAACGTACAAATCACTATCACATATTTGCTAAATAGTGGCTTGTTAGAAATGCGTTCCGACGATGAATATTATCTTCCCTGATACAAAAAAATAGTACAGGGTGCGAGACCGCAGTAGCTGCAAGGGTTCGCAGGCACCGAGAGAAACAAAAAGCGTTACAATGTAACACCGATGTAACGCAAGTGAAACATTTATGTAACGGAGAGATAGAGATAGAGAAAGAGTTAGATAAAGAGAAAGAGTTAGATAAAGAGAAGATATAGAGATAGAACACAGAGATAGAGATATAACTATATCTACAACTAGAGAGATAAAGAAATCGAAAATCCTCAATCTCTTTCCCCTGTTTCAAATATTGATATTTATGATTTGTGGACAAACTCATTCGGAGTGATTTCCTCTTTTGTTAAAAGGCTCACTTGATGACCTTATCGCTGAATATGGCCTTGTCAATGTAGCGGACGCCGTACGCATAGCAAAAGAGAAAGGCAAATCCAGAATACAATACGTTGATGGAATATTGAAAAATCAGAGGTTAGAAAATGGAGCAAATGGACGTAATGGCAGCACTCGAGCGACTACGAGACAAGATGAGCAAGTCAACTGGGAGCAAGAGGCGGCCAAGACCCTACGGAAAAATTGAGTTTTTAAGCCAATCTATGACAAGCCGATTGTACTTAAAACTAACATCAATGAAACATATGCAGCCACTGGCATTCCTAAACGCTACTACGGCATGAGTTTTTGACTGGCTCAAAAGAAAATGGCACCTTTTCAAAACGCCAATAAAGAGGCGTATGCCGTTGTTAAAGATTATAGGGATAATCTGGCGGAGTACATGAATACAGGAAAGGGCCTCATATTAAGGGGCCCCGCTGGCACAGGCAAGACGTCGCTCGCTGTATGCATTTTTGAAAGAGGTGATGAAGTTAAATACAGGGGCTATGATGATTTCAATGCCTAACCTGCTTGATACTATGCTTACCTTATCAAAGGGCGATAGAGTGGCGTACCTTGCCTATGAGCAAAAAGCTGAAACATATTCCGATGTTACTGCTTGATGATTTCAGGGGCGGAATACTCGAAATCGGATTGGGTAGCGGCTAAAGTCGAAAGTATCATCATTGAACGATACAACAGCATGAGGCCGATTATCCTTACCACAAACTACAGCGACCAATGGACTAAGGACAATTACAGCGGCCGTATATATGACCGATTGCGCGGCGAGTATAAAGTTGCGGTATTCATGGGGCAGTCTCACAGAGATAAAAATTGATTTATTCGCCCTGTATGCTCGTTTAAAATTTTCGACGATAAAATACTCGTGAGAAATATTACACAGGGCAAGACGGGCGGAAATCGACGCCAAATTAAAAATTAATGCAAAAGATATAGAGGTGAAATCTTGGAAATTGTAATTTATGGCCAACCAAGGACGAAAAAGAACAGCGCCCGCATTGTGATAATGGGCAATATCACAAAACTCCTACCCTCGGACGCATTTATTCGATACGAAAAGGCGGCATTGTTGCAGCTGGCACATGTTGGCACTGTTCAGGACCAATCTCAGTATGTTGCCGTTATTATTTACAAGACAGACGGAGCTGGCCCGATTTGGTTGGCCTATTACAAGCAACTTCCGACATATTGCAAGACGCTGGAATCATTGAGGACGATAAATATATCGTGAATTATGACGGCTCGAAATCGTAGGGCTTGATAAGAACAATCCTAGAGTAGCGATTACAATTCATCAAATTACCGAATCAAGTATCTTAGTGCGAGGAATATGCCAAGGCGAAAGCTAGAGAGTGCGACACCACTCAAAAGCCAAAACGCCGACAAGTTGCCAAGAGAGGGGCTAAGGCGAAACCAAAAAGCCCCTACCTCAATCTCATATATCGAATATCGAAAGTTAATGATGAAAGGAAACCACACACATGAACGAAACAGAGTACAGACTACGCCTAAAAGGCGAAATTGATATAGAGGCGGTTATAGCAGCCTCATCGGAAAGCGACGCTATTAATAAAGCGACCGCAGTGCAAGAGGCAATCAATAATCAAATTACGATTGATTGCGGCAATATCGCCAACGCGAAAGAAATCATCACAAATGAAATTACATTGAAATACGTATGTGCAGAAATTGCAGATTAAGGGGGATAACATGGGATATATTAAGGCAGAATATGGCAAGAATAATATGTTCGAGTTAGACATTGAAATTAAAGACTGCAATTCTATCGAATGCTTATTTTTTGCTAGTGGTGTAGCTGAGGAAATTCTCAACAGTATAGCAAAAGGGAAATCGAAAACGTTTATAGGCTACAAAAAGAGCGCTTATCGGTGCTATAGAAATGGCGGAGTTTAACAATCATGAATAAACTATCAGAGCGATTTGAACAAAAAATTCCGACATTCTTGGCTCATCTTGATGTATGGAATGACACACCTATGAATGCGTGTTACTATACGACGCACGATTATAATCGAGCTATGCGAAAGCAGAACTTACAGAAAATTTGTGTAATTTGTGGTAAGCCGTTTGCATGCACACACTACAATAAGAAACAACAATGCTGCAGTCGTAAATGCGGCGTCGAATTAGCGCGAAAGCATAGAACTGACAAAATAGCGAAACGTAAAGCAACGATGAAAGGGGTTTAATTATGTTTGTAGAGGATAAAAAACAATATTGTTGGGTTACACCCGACGGAATCGGAGGGCCAGAGGATAGCGTAGAGCAGGCAATTGAAAGCTACCTAGAATTACATAGACAAGATAACGATGATGATACTGTTATAGGAATCGGACACCCTAGTTTTTACATTCCAGACATTGACGGGGACAGCGTGATTGAAAGCGTTATTGACTTATTACCTGATGAAGTCTATGAAACGGACGAGGATTATTTATATAACGTCGAACGTGAGCATGTAAATGAATTAAGCGAAGAATTAACAAAGGTATTTCGTGCATGGTGTAACCGCCACGGATACCACCATAGAGGTATGTTCGTAGAGAATAGTGAGCCATATCATATTAAACGAGAAGAATACAAGGAGATAACACAATGAACATTAAATATTTAGCAGCAATTATGACAATCACAGCATTAACAGCGCCAGCATATGCAGCTGGTACAAACAATACAATCGGCGGTACTGATAACATCGCCACGGCTAATAGTGCGGCGGTGTTCGGCTATCAAAACCAAACAAACGCCAATAATACGCTAACATTTGGCGAGAATAACATCACAAACGGAACGAATGCGTTCGCAGGTGGTAATAATTCCAAAGCTGAGGGACGGAATACATTCGCATTCGGCAGCCACGCCGAGGCACTAACCGAATATACCTACGCGATTGGCTCGCAGGCTAGAACGTCGGCTTATAACACTATTGCCGTAGGAAACGGCGCTTATGCAGGCGGTGAGAGTACTATCGTTATCGGTAGAACGAATACAGTCAACGGCAAGAATAGCGTTGTAATTGGTGCCAATAATATGCAAGTAGACGGCGGGCAGTCTACTGTACTCGGCTATAATAATCGCGTTGATAATTCCCAAGAACAGACTATTCTAGGCGCTAATAGCCAAACAGCGGGGCAAGGCGCTACAGTTATCGGGACGCACTCTAAAGCAACAGCAATTGACGCTTTAGCGATTGGCAATAATACAATCGCAGATAAATCGAACAGTGTGGCACTGGGGACTAACAGCGTTACAGATGAGGCTGTAGCCACTCGTCAAGCGGTTGTAAACGGCGTAACGCATGTTTTCGCTGGTGATTCCCCTGAATCCGTTGTATCGGTTGGCAGTAAGGGCCGTGCTGGTTATGGTGGCGTGCAATATTACACTCGACAAATCACCAACGTCGCAGCGGGGCAAGTAGACCCTAGCAGTACCGACGCCATTAATGGCAGCCAGTTGTATGCTGCTTATGACGAAATCAGCAGCAACGGCGTAGCAATTCAAAATTTAGCCAATACTACCAGACAACAATTCGCAGCGGTAAATAACACTTTACAAAAATCATGAGGGCTAGAATTACAACGCTGGAACATAACACAGCGGGGCAGATTTCTCATGTGTTGAGCGAAGTGGCAAAAACTGGCGCAGCTAATGCAGCACTTTCCGCCTTGCATTATCTAGGTTATAACGCCGATGACAAACTAACTTTTGCAGCTGGCTATGGACATTACAAAAACGCTAATGCGGCCGCTATTGGGGCATTCTACGCACCGAATGAGCATGTATTATTCAACATCGGCGCAACGCTTGCAGCACTGCAATGATAAACGCTGGCGTATCATTCCGATTGGGTACAGGCAGCGAGTACGAATTGAATCATAAAGGTAAAATCGCGCAACTCGAGGCGTTAGTCAATGAGTTGATTAATGAAGTGGCAGAATTGAAAGAGGCGAAATAATGAAAGGGTTAGTACTAATAATTGGCGCTGTATTGGGATTAATGGGAAAGGTTGCGAGCATTGCGCTCGCAATCGCCCTTATACTTTGGCTAATTGGGTTATTCGGAATTACTGGCGCCGATGTGTTAAGAGTACTATTTGCAGTAATTGGAATTTACGCAACGTCAATAATATTGTTTGTAATCGCCGAATCAAAAGAGGGCTAGCATATGACATTGTTATACAAAAAGCTAAAGACTACATTTTAACAAGCTACGATTTAAAGCAGCTTGGTCAACGCTAGCCATAAATGCAAAGCATTTTATGATGAGGGTGAAATTACAAAGCTAGAATATCAAAAGCTAATGAAGTGTATTGACAGGGTAGTTTTGAAAGGCTGTAAATGCGAAAGAGTAGGGCTATAAAAGAGGTGGCACAATGACAAAGAAAGAATTCACGAACTATTTATTTAAAATTATGTACGAATTAGGGTACAGGAAAGCCGAAGTTGCAAAAGGCGGAGTATTTTTTTACAAGTGCGCCGCGATTGTAACTGTATGCACGCCTAGAATTCCCGTAGAATTAACTTGTTTCGTAGATGAGCCGCAATGCATTGATATTGGTGAGTATCTTGACATTATTGACTGGGAAAATGTTGAGGTGGACACGCCTATATTTGTCAAAATGAAAAGGTGATAAGGTTTGGAAATGTAGATATTTTTCAAAATACGAAAACGGAAAAGTGTATGCATGGGTTGACGGCAAAACGTCATGGAGCAATCGCATTTGCGATGAGCCGATTTGTTGGGACATTGTAAAATTGGCAGGTGATAGGGCATGAATAAATACTTGATTACATTCGAGAGTGGTAACTATGAATGGACAAAAGAAGATGAAATCAAAGGCATAGCGGCCGCAAAGTGCATAGGTGTACAAAAGGCAAAAGAGCAAAATAAAGATATATTTTACCTCGTTGAATGTACGCAGTGGTGGCCTCGTGCATATAGCTGGGCTTGCGAGCTTGTTAATGTTCTTAAAGACGAATGCGAACTTTTAGCATGCGATGATGAAGTGATGCGTAATGTATCAAAGGCGGAAACTGACGAATTGCGTCAAGGCGTGGAGAAGTTGGTTAAGCAGTGGCTAATAAGAAACAAACGTATTCCAAAAGGTGCATATTATGGAAATGAAACAGCATATAAGATAGTCAACGGAAAGGCGGTAAGAGTTGGATAAAGAGACGCTTAACGAGATAATGGAAAAGGTATCCGATATTGCCATGTTGATTATAGGGGTGGCGTTTTGTACAACTCTTCTCATGATTGGTATATTTGTAGTAGCAGTATTTTCACAATGGGCAAAGGGGTAGCATATGGAACATCAAAGGACTTTCACAGAGGGGGAAGTAGAGGCAATCGTCAAAATAGCCGCAGAGACAGCAGCACAAACGGCGATTTCTGAATTTAACAGACGCAATGAAGATATGCTTGCCAAGAAAAACGAGCGGGCCTATAAGAACACTACAACGCTGCTCGAGGGATACACGGCCATGAAAGCACATTGTAAAAGCGCTATCGCCAAAAGCGAAGATACATTGACGCCGAGCGATTTGCAAACAGTATTGTATGAAGTATTTAACCGCCGCGGACTACTGCAAATTGAGGCAATTCTTGCCAGTAAGCGGCGCACCGAATTGATTATTGAACACATTGATAGAATGCTAGTATCGTATAAAGAATACTGCACAAAATAATGGTAAGCATTATTGTGAGTGTGTAATTGACCGCTATATTAACGATATGACAATCGGCGAAATAGCCGATAAACATAACACAGTAGAGAGGAACATATACAGGTGGCTCGAAAAAGGGATAGATGACCTTTCAATATACCTGTTTGGTGCTTATGCGTTGTAAAAATTGTCAAAAAGTTGTCATATTCAGTGCAATATAGCAATGGTATAATGTTAGTGGTGAATGGTGTTGAAAACGAAGTTTACGTTTCATTTACCCTCCTTTCAAAGCTTATAGACATAACGAAAAACCTCGGTTGAGTAACAGGGAACTCGCCGAGGTTTTTCGTATTTTTCTTTAGAAACGAGGTGAGACTATGGCGACTAAGACGAAGAAAGCAGAACCAAAGAAAAAGCGTAGAGCAGGGCGTACGCCCTAAATATGAGCAATGGCTCGAGCCAGATAATTTGATAAAGCTAGAGGGTTGGGCGCGCAATGGCCTCACCGATGAACAAATAGCTAGCAATATTGGTATTAATGTATCGACATTGTACGCTTGGAAAGTCAAGTATAAAGATTTTTCAGAGGCGATAAAAAGAGGCAAGGGAAGTCATCGACATTATGGTAGAGAATGCCTTGCTTAAAAAGTGCTATGGGTTACAAGTATGATGAAGTGGTGAAAGAGCGGATATATAACCCAGATACTGGCGAGAGCGAAATTGTAGAGGTAAAGCGAACTACTAAGGACGTGGCACCGAACTCTACCTCATTAATATTCTGGCTTAAGAATCGACGCCCAGCAGATTGGCGCGACACTAAGAACATAGACGCAGCCGTTGAGGTTAAAAAAATCCATTCGACGGAATTGATACGGCTGATATTAAGAAAACTTATCGGCGATGACTAAACTCGACATAAATGCGTGAAAGGTGGTGAGGATATGCAAATTCGAGATAAGAAAAGAAACAATTATAGAGCTAGCTAAAGGGAACTCGCACGGCGCGAGGTTTTTTATTATTGCCAGTTAAAGACAGGAAACTTTTTACAAGAAAAGCAGAAAATACCTAGTCAATCTATGCAATGAGCTAGAGCATTTTATCAAGAATGATGAATACAACGTTCTTATCATGAATTTGCCCCCGTAGCCTCGACATGGTAAGAGTTTAACGGCGCAGCACCTTACGCAGTGGTGGCTAGGGAATAACCCAGCCGCCAAGATAATGACTGGTTCATACAACGAGACATTATCTAAAATGTTTAATAAATCGGTAAGAAACGCAATTCAAGAGAATAAGGCCGATGATGATATTATCGTATTTAGCGACGTATTCCCTAGTGTTCATGTAGCAGTAGGCGACGCACAGGCTCATCTATGGAGCCTAGAGGGATATACGAATTCATATCTAGCTACATCGCCAACAGGTACAGCCACGGGGTTCGGCTGTTCCTTGATGATTATTGACGATATTATTAAGAACAGCGAAGAGGCCTATAATGCCAGCGTGAAAGAAAAGCACTGGGAATGGTTTACCAATACCATGCTTTCACGGCTCGAAAGAGGGCAGCAAGATTATAATCATCATGACGCGCTGGGCGAGTGATGATTTAGCAGGCCGAGCAATTGAACATTTTAAAGATGACCCGTTATTTAAGGCGAAAGTCATTACAATGAAAGCCTTACAAGATGACGGCTCAATGCTATGCGAAGAGGTATTGTCTAAGGCCTCGTATATGTCAAAGGTTAGGGCTATGGGCGAAGATATAGCCAGCGCTAACTATCAGCAAGTACCGATTGACCTCAAAGGGTGCTTGTACACAAATATCCTCACATATGACACATTGCCAAGAGATACAAAAGGCAATGTGTTATTTTCTTGTATTAAGAACTATACAGATACAGCCGATACTGGCAGCGACTATCTAGCAAGTTTTACTTACGGAGTATATGAGGGAGAGGCGTATATCCTTGATGTAGTTTATACAAAGGACGCTATGGAAACCACAGAGCCAGAGGTGGCGGATATGCTGCATAGAAACGGCGTGAATGTGGCGGACATTGAAAGCAATAACGGCGGCCGAGGGTTTGGCCGTAACGTTCAAAAGTATACTTAAACAGAAATATAACTCTAATAAGTGTGTGATTAATATGTTTCATCAAAGCGGCAACAAAATAGCCCGCATTCAGTCAAATGCTACATGGGTTATGAATCATGTGTATATGCCTAAGAATTGGCGTGATAGGTGGCCTCAGTTGGCTGCTGACATTACGAGATACCAACGAGAGGGCAAGAATGCATACGATGACGCACCCGACGCACTCACAGGGATAGCGGAGAAGATAAACGCGCCACAGGTTAGAAGTGGGCGTATTAACATATATTAGAAAGGGGAATACATGGCAACTATTTATTCTAATCCTCGAACAGATGAATACGAGATACTGCATGACGCCTATTATGGTAGTGGTATGTTCGCCAGCGGTGCAGCAATCACGCCGCACAGACGAGAGGGAGCCGATTCGATTAAATTTAGGCGTCAAATTGCATATTATCTAAACTATACAGGGCCTATCCTCAACGCGAGCGTAGACCCAATTTTTAAAGATGAAATCAAGCGGGAGTATAGCAAATCTGTACTATTTGATGAATTCATTAACGATGTAGACCGAGAGGGTACTACATTACAGGAATTCACACGTCAAAATGCAACGCTTGCGAAACTCTACGGCGTGATGTACATAGTAGTTGATAATGTAACGGAATTCGGCAACTCATTGGCTGATACGTTGGCTAATCGTTCCATGCCTTACCTAACAGCGGTAGAGCCTAAGAATGTAATGAATTTCACGTTCGATGATAACGGCCGCTTATCTGTATTTACCTATGCGACATACTTGGCAAATGCAGACGGAACAGTCAAAACGCATTACCACACTTGGACGCCTACGTCATGGAGTATCAAGGACGGCGACGGCAAGACGATTGGAGAGGGTGAGCATAATATCGGACGCATTCCTATTGTGCAATGGTTTGGCCGTGCTGCTCGTAAGCGGGATATATTACCACCGCCCGAGTATTTGAGTATCGCCAAGACGAATGCACATGTCTATAATCTATGCTCATTATTGTCTCAAATTCTCTACAATCAAACATTCTCAATCTTGACTATGCCAGTAGATAGTAACGGCCTTTCAGATGTAACAATTGGCACGGATAACTTACTCGCATACCCTCATGATTCAGCGAGGGCCCCCGACTTTATCGCACCAGATAAAGGGACCCGCTGAGGTGCTTATGGCGCAAATCGATAAGCTAATCAATGAAATGTACCGCATGAGTGGTATTGATTCGGTTATCGGTGTACAGCAAGCTAAAAGCGGCGTAGCTAAACAATGGGACTTTGAGCGTACTAATCAGCGACTTTCTGATTTTGCAGTGCAATGTGAAAACGCAGAATATGATATTATCGCACTTTTATAAATTATGGAGCGGTGATAATATTGAGTATTCTTGCGAGTACCCTCGAGATTTCAAAGTAAATGATGTAACGGAAAGCCTAACACAGGCGCAACAGGCGAAAGACCTAGCATTTAATTCCGATACATTCGACAGTGAAATCTTAAAGAAAGTGATTGACGCTACATGCCTAACCTCGAGAAAGAGGTTAAAGACGAAATCATCAACGAGGCGCAACAAGCAGCCGATGAGGCACGTCAAAAATAAAAGCGTTTGATGAGTTGAGACAGCGGCGCACCGCATGACAATGATGAGGGCGTAGACGATGAAGAATACAAAGACGGCGAAAACGATTGACGAGGCACTCGAACAATTTGAACGTATGATAAAAGGAACTTATAGACCTCGGCTATTCGCCCGATATGGCGAGTTAGAACGGCATATAAGTCTTATCCTATTATGAAATTGTTAGAGGCGCCTCTTACGGCTGATATGGTGCAGAATTTTTAACGCCGCATATCATGGTGTACTGGTTGCCAATCGTGTAGCAGGCCATATGCCTTTTAATTACTATACGCAGTCAATTAGTGAGGCTATGCAAGAGGCTTGGACGAGCGACGGCCTAACCTTATCAATGCGGCTGCACAACAACACGGCCAAGATACAACGCGATACAGCGGAAGTGATTCGGCAATCGTTGAAACGCGGTAAATCAATCAAGCAAATGGCAAGAGCCATATTTGAGGGCTACGGAAACGGCGGAACAATTCAGACGGATAAGCTACCGAAATATATTGAAATGGTTAGACGGCTAAAATGGCCTAACTACTTGAACGATGATGAAGTAGCTGAATTCAAGCAGGTACTACGCCAAACAGAAAGACAGGTTCGACAGAATACAACGCCGAGCCTACGAGCTGCATATACTGGATTGATAAAAGCCGTTGACGAGGCGAGCGCAATTGACTTATCAAAATCGGTAAACGTAGCCGTGCAAGAAAAAGCACGATACAACGCCGAACGGATAGCACGCACAGAGGCGGCAAGAGCCTACGCAGACGGGCAAATGCTACGTTATAAGAATGATGATGATGTAGTGGCCTTGAAGTGGCAGCTAAACAGTCGCCACCCTGTATGTGATATATGCGACGTGTATGCAAATGCTGATTTCTACGGATTAGGTAGAGGGATATATCCAAAGGGATAAATTTCCGACATTGCCCGCTCACCCTCACTGCTTATGTAAGATTGCCCCTGTATATGATTTCGAGGTTGATATACATAAGGCTGAGGAAAACATCGAAGAGGGCGGCAAGCGATACATTAATTCATTATCTAAAGTCAATCAAGAGCGCATTCTTGGCGTTAATGGGCGAGAACATGTACAACGTGGTAAAGAATCATGGACACAAAGGGCGAGAGGTTGGACTGGGAAGTCTTTCGTGTAAGGGCACCAAAGGAAAGTATTATACAATCGCAACCTAAAATTATAGAACCTAAAAAAACAACAATGTTAATAATCCATATATTGTTGATAAAAAAAGGATTAATTCGAAGTCTTATAGAGATAATTTTGAGTTGTTACCATATAAATCAAAAGTTAATGATGCACTACATAGAGAGGCAATCAAGTGCTTTAATGCATCAAATGGGCGTAATGTAGAACGTATTGCGTTAATCGATGCAAGGAATGGTAAGACGATAGATTATTATGTAGGAAAGGAAAAACTCAAATAAGGTTGGTATTAGCGAACCAGCTGGATATACTCGAGACAATTCAATAGTTGTAATTCATAATCATCCTAATAATAGTGGTTTTTCTCGTGTTGATATAGATACATATGTTAAAAACGCCTCAAATACATGGCGCTGTAGTTGTTACAGGAAACGGAAAAAAATATATTCGGTATCGAGTATAGATAGAGATAAACCCATTGAAAGGTCTTTCGAGATGTTTTATAATGTATATAAAGAAACTTATGGCTTACATAGGGCATCTGATATGGTATTGAAAGACTTACACAGAAAGGGGTGGTTAATATATGAAAAATATGAATAATAAAATGTTACTAGATTATATCGACTTTACTCTGATGAATTTTGGAAGAATTAATGCAGCCACCTAAAAACGTTTTCTGAAGAGGAAGAACGTTTAATGAAAATTGAAACAGATAAGAAAGTTAAAGAGATATTTGCAAGTTTAGGATATTAAGCCACCTATATAGGTGGCTTTTTTTATTAAATTCATAATAGATTTACAGGCTCACACTGGCGAAGGTGTGAGCCTTTTATATGCCATTAAGTAGCAGGAGGCGAAAGGTGGCGCATTCATGTTGAAAAGGAGACAGATACATGACTTTAGCAGAATTGTACGCAAAATTAGAGGGAATCGACGGCGGTAAAGACCTAATTGCAGGGGTTTAAATCCGAGATTTCCAAAATCAATGACAGGGCAAAAAAACGGAACGCCTAAAACTTGAAAACAAAATTACTGAATTAACAACGGCGCGCGACGAGTTAAAAGGTAAAGTTGACGAGTACGAGGGCGAACAAAGGGCAAAAACACCCGAAATTATTGCACTTGAAAAGCAAATCAAAGGCCTCACAGACAAATACGAGGCAGCAGAAAAAGGCTCGACAAGATGAAATTCAAAAAGCGTACCGATTCAGAAATTAGCGCCCAAACTATTGCGGCACTAACAAAGGCAAATTGTACAGACGCCCAAACATTCAGCAAATTAGTCGCTGGACAAATTAGCGTGCAAGATGACGGCTCATATGGTTGGAAGAAAGAGGATGGCACTATTGGCACTATTGAAGAGTGCGCGACTGCATTCCTTGCTGATAAGCCGTATGCGGTTAAACCTGCACAAAATGGCGGCAGCAGTGCAGGTGCTGGCAATGCAACAGGCGGAAACGCACAACTTGCCGAAATGTTCAAAATCGCTGGCATTAAACCGCCAAGCGAAAATAATTGATTTACTCAAAAGAAAAGAGGTAAAAACATGGCAATTAATACTTTACAAATGGCTCAAAACTTTCAAACGTTGCTAGACCAACAAATGGTAGTAGGTGCTACATCTGGATTTATGGAAGTTAACGCTGGCGAAGTTAAATACAACGGCGGCGATACTGTTAAAGATTCCTACTTTATCCGTTGACGGCTTGGCGAATTATGACCGTGATAATGGTTATAATCGTGGTGGCGTATCCTTGAAATATCAAGATTTTAAATTGACGCAAGACCGCGGCCGTAAATTCTTACTTGATTCTATGGACGTAGATGAATCTAATTTCCTAGCAACAGGTACAAACGTTATGACAGCGTTCCAAAAAGAACAAGTAATTCCAGAAATTGACGCTTATCGTTATTCCAAGGTGGCAGCATATGCCAAACAAGAAAAGCCGTAAAACAGACGCATTCACACCAGATGACACAAACATCATCAAACAATTAAACAAGGAAATCATGGAAATCGAGGACTTAATCGGTGAAACTGGCGACCTTGTAATTGTAATGAGTGCGCGTGTTCAAAGTATTTTGAACGAGGCAGCAGGTAAAAAAGGCTTGCTCGATGTAGGCAACTTTACGCATGGCGCATATAATACACGCGTTCGCATTTACAATGAAATTCCTATTATTGGCGTGCCCTAGCGCTCGTATGAAATCTCAATATGTATTTAATGACGGCACAACTAGCGGCCAAGAAAAGGGCGGTTTTAAAAGCTGATACAGGTGCGAAAGCTATCAACTGGCTAATTATGAGCCGTGCGGCAGCGATTGCTGTATCTAAAACCGACCAAATGCGTATTTTTGACCCTAACACTACACAGCAGGCAAATGCTTGGTCTATCGATTATCGTAAATTCCACGATGTATGGGTTCCAAAAATCAGCTTGGCCCGGTGTATGGGCTAACTTTGGCGCTTAATTAATAACGGGGGTACATCATGGAGAAATACAGACTTGTACGAATGAACGTAGTCAAATATACAGATGATGAATTCATTCTTGAACAATTGCTTGATGAGGGCTATACATTAGAGCCTGCATTTGAGCCAGACAAAGAGCCAACAGACGACGCTGGCGGAGTAGACGATAAAGAGCCAGACAAAGAGCCAACAGACGGCGGAAAAAAGTCTACAAAATCCAGTAAGAAATAATCATGAATGCGCGTGAAATCTTTGAGAGAAGATTGAGGCAAGCGGTAAAGGCTAGCGCTAGAGAGGTACAAACGGCGGCGCAAAATAACCATAAATTCACATCGCACACGGGGCAACTCGAGAGGGCTATTGATGTGCGCATGATTGGAGATAAGACAGCAGAGGTATATATCGACAGTCAAGCCGCATATTATGGCCCGTTTGTGCATGAGGGAACTCGGCCGCATGACATATTTCCAAAACGGAAAAAGGCCTTACGTTGGGTCCCTGTAGGTGGCAATGGGTTTGTATTCGCTAAACGTGTACATCATAGAGGCACAAAGGCCGACCCGTTCTTATACGAGGCACTAGACAATAGCCGCGACGAAATTCGTGATATATTTGCGAAAGCGGTTGATGTATCGCTTAATGATGTGGCTCGAGATATTGAGTTAAACGCCAACCGCACGCATTTAGAAATTAAACTGTAAGGGGTTTGATATATGCTATGCAATTCAAGAGATGACATTCGACGATGAACTACTAGGCCCTAACGTGCTTGAAACAACGCTGACAAAAAGCCGAGCAATGGCTGTATGTGCTAGCTAAACGGCTAGGCGTACAAGAGAGCGATGTAATTCGTTCATTCGTTGCTGATGAACTCGTAACACTATACTGCTACCGAGAGACATGCATGAATAAAGCAGCCTCATTGGTAGGGCCGTATAGTCGCAACGGTCAAGACGATGATTATTATTCTAAGAAATTGACATATATCAATGCTAGAATAGCGGTTTTAGAAAAACCAAATCACGGCGGAGCAACTAACAGGGCAGCCAGCTAAGTATGCGGGATATAGATGTATTCCGCTTTATCGAGGTGGCTAATATGTGGCTTGAATTATTAAATAAAATTAAATACACAATCGAGAAAGCTGGGTTTGACGGAAAAGTCGAACTCGGCTTTTTAAATCCTCAAAATGCGGGCGTCGATACGCTTGGCATGGTAATGCTAGGGCGTGGCGAATGTACGCCGATAGACGATAGAGTGCATAACATGCTGAAACAAGAGTTTTATGTTGAGGTATGGGCTAAATCCGACAGCAACGAATTCGGTGCAGCCTATACGCAAATATCGGAACTCGAAAGCAAAATAGAGAAAATCTTGATTGCATTTCGTGAGGCGTGCGGCGTGCTTAACGAGGAGTATTGTGTATTACAAAATAGCGGCTATCAAGTTATTGATATTCGCTGCACAAATAAAACAGACGACCATGACAGTATGAGGGCCTTTTATTGGCACTCAATACAGATTTGAGGCTCGTTTGTATGACTTAAACAATGATACTAAAGGGGGTATTTATTAATGGCTGAAACAAAACTATATAAACCAGCGGCGGTAGATATGCCAACAGCGGGCAAGAACTACCTTTTATATTTGAATGTTGGCACAGATGAAAAAAAGCTGGCGCTAAATGGCTATTATTGGGCGGTCAACGTAGCGGGGACCTTTCTCGTAAAGCTGATAGCATTGACGCGTCTCACAAAGGTTCTGGCGGTTTGGAAATCTACTATCGCAGGCCTTAAAGAATGGTCTTTTCTCTATTGAAAGCATTGCTTATGCCTAAAGAGGAAAGCTTAAAACTATTAGAAAAAAAGCATTCCTTGACGGCGATAATGTAATGATTAAATTCGAGTACCCAGATAAACGCTATTTCACTGGTATCGCCAGCGTTACAGAATTATCTATCAACACGCCTCATGACGGCGTAGCAACTTATAAAGGTTCCTTGAATGGCGTCGGTCCTTTATCCGAATTACAAGACGCACCAGCAGGCAGCCCAGTAGTTGGCGGCTAATTCAATAGAATAATCCTACTTTTTAGCGCTAAACAATAGGAGATTTATTTATGAAAACAGTTACATGTGATTTTTTTAGAGACGGCGATTATATTATGTTCAACATGCAGCGCCTCATGGAATTTGAGGCGGCAGTAGGCAAACCTATTGGCGAACTTTTACAAATGCCGACTTGGCCTATTAATAGTATTGTTTCTGGTTACGCTATCGGCATGAAACAGCACAAGCGGAATCCTCAACAATACTATGAATTGATTGATAATTTGCTTTCTGATGATGAAAGCGAAGTAAGTTTATTGACGCTACAAGCGCCATTAATGAAAGCGATTGTTGCAAGCGGCGCGTTTGGTATGAAAATGTATTATCAAATGTTCCCCGATGAACTTACAAAAGCCGATAAATTGGCAATCGAGGAAGAGGCCGAACAACTAAAAACTAGACGAGGGCCAACGCGCCCCCTCTTTTCTTTATGGCTGAGAAATGCCGAAGAAATTGCGTATAGTGTGCTGGAGTTAAAACCTTGGGAATTAATGCGCTTACAGCCTATTGAGTATAGAAAACTCGTACAGGGTTATGAGAGACGTTGCAAAATCCAAGACCAGAATAGAGCGTTCTGGGTAACAAACATCATGAACACGCAATTATCAAAAAGCAATTGAGCCGAAAAGAAATTTATAGATATTTTTATATCCGCCTACAGACGCACAAAAGCGCCAAGATGAGGCGGATTTTTATTCGTGAATTTAGAGAGGCAGGGGGTGAAATATAGACAATGGCAGATAGTAATATCAATGTGCGAATTAGTGCGGACAGTACAGAGGCGCAGGCGGCCATAAATAAAGTTGCCAATAAGCTAAGTACTGACATACCGAAAGGCGTATCAGAGGCAGGCAGTAAGGTAGCCAAAGAGGCGGCTGGAATTCGTGATGAAATCAAATCTATAATGGGCCAAGTCAATAAGGGCTTGCAATTCGCTGGCGCTGTTACTGGCATAGGGATAGCAGCGACAGCCGTCAAAGACGTGGCAACGGCAGCAGCACAGACAGCGGACCAATTAACAAGCATCCGCTCACGGATTAACCTTATTAATGACGGCACACAGACGACGGCCGAAATTATGGAGAAAGTGTTTGACGCGTCGCAGCGGTCTCGAGGTAGTTATCTTGAAATGGCTGATAGTGTAGCCAAGCTGAATATGTTAGCAAAAGACGCTTTCGGCTCGAATGATGAGGCTATATATTTTGTTGAACAGCTGAATAAACAGTTCAAAATATCTGGCGCAGGCATTCAAGAGGCTAGTGCGGCGATGTATCAGCTTACCCAAGCTATGGCAAGCGGTAAATTACAAAGGTGATGAATTCCGTTCAATTATGGAAAACGCGCCAATGCTTGCGCAATCCATAGCGCAAGAAATGGGGCTTACAGTTGGCCAATTGAAAGAGATGTCATCGCAAGGTCTTATTACGGCGGATATTATCAAAAGTGCATTATTTAATAGCGCCGATGAAACGAACGCAAAATTTGCAGAAATTCCGATGACGTTCGCAGAAATGGGGCAGTCTATCCAGAATGAAATGTTATTAGCGTTTCAGCCTGTGCTTGAACAGCTTTCAGCTATTCCTCAAAATGGCGACTTTCAAGCGTTCGTTCAAGGCGTTGGCGTTGCAATTCGTGCTATGGCTGCTACAGCCTCGGCATCGATTGGTATTATAAGCGCTGCATTTAACGGGCTGAAATCGATTATTACAGTAATAAGCCAAACGATACGCAGCTTTACAAACTTATTTATCACTACCATGCCAGAGGGTTAGCGCAGCAGTATTGGTCGTTGTAGTGGCTTTTACTACCTATCGGGCAACTATGGCAATATGCAGCACTCAAACGGCGGCTCTTACAGTGAAAACAGTAGCATTGAAAACGGCACAATTAGCCTCGGCAGTAGCGACTAGAGCCTACGGCATGGCGATAACAGCGGTTAAGATTGCAATCCAAGGTACTATATTAACAGTCGGAGCCCTAACTATGGGGACTACTGTATTGAAATCCTTATTCCTAGCTTTTGCGTGGCAGTACGCTGGGATTAGCGACGGCTCAGCGTGTGCTTAATGCGGTAATGAAAAGCCAATCCAATCGGCTTATTAGTATCGATTCTTATGACATTGATAACTGTATTTGCAACGGCAGCGGCAGCCTCTAATGGGTTTGGTAATACGTTAAGCTCGGTATTCTCTACAATCGTACATACGGCGGTTTGGGGCGTGAATAAGATTATAGAGGCGCTTAATTGGCTTATTAACAAACTCAACAGCGTAGGCGACAAGGTTGCTAAATTCTTTGGTACTACATTTACCGCAATACAACAGGTTGATACTATCAGCGCAGATTCGGCGCAGAGTATTGTAAATACTGCTGGAGATATGGCAGCGCAAATCACGCAGGGCCTATCTGGTGGCGGTGGTGATTTAGACGTTGGCGGTGGTGGCGGCGGCGAAGATATTGGCGGCGGTGCTGGCGGTGGCAGCGGAAAAGGCGGCGGCGGTTCAAGTAAACAAGATGAACTCGTCAAAGAGGCCAAACAAACGCATGAGAAGATATTGCAATCATATCTTGAAATGTTAGGAAACAAGCAAGAACTTGTACAACTTGAATACAAACAAGAACTTGATGAACTCAACAAATCGAAAGCCGCAAATGTCAATTATAATGAGGATTTAGCCAACCTAGAGGCAGTATACTCAGACAAGCGCATAAAAAGCCAAGCAGGAAGAGGCTCAAAAGTTACTAGAAATTGAGCAATCTGTACGCGATTACGTCAAGGATTTCAATTTCAACATAGCGCCCAAAGGATTCTACTGGTAGCGTGTCCCCTATGACACAACTCAAAAAGATTATGCCGACGCAATTGATGAAATCACTGATAAATACGCTAAAATGAACGATGATTTCGTGAAAATGGATAAAATGCAACAACAGCATTACATTGACACGCTAAAAGAAAAGGGAGTTATATTCAAGGAAAATGCTGACGGCACTATTTCGTTTGAAGAAATGAAGAATGCTGAATTATTGGCGAAACAAAAAGAATTTAATGCTAGGGCTGCACAGCTACAGCGAGAGCTACAAGAGGAAAAATGGAATATTGACGAGGCTATGCGTACGCAGAATTTCGAGGCGTTGCAGCAAGCACTTGACGATGAATATGTAGCTACCCAACAAAGCTATGATTTGAAGAAAGAACTACTTACAGAGTATCAAGACGCAGTAATGAACAGCCATTTCAACAGCCAACAATTGATATGGGACGCTGCAAGTGCTGGTATTGATAAATTGCAAGAGGGTATTTCTGGGCTATTGCAAGGCACTATGACGATTACACAAGCTTTTCAAAATATGGGTAAAGCAATACTCAAAACAATCGCCGATAGTTTGGCTCAATGGGTAGCGGCACAGGTTAAGCAGGCCGTGCTCGGTAAAATGCTACAATCGCAACAAGCGGCGACCAGCATTGCAACGGCACAGGCTCAAATCCCTGCATGGTCTCAACTAGCTCAACAGGTTAGTATGGCAGCAGGTGGCGCCAGTGCGATTGCTGGTATGGCTGCATGGAGTAGCAATACGGCTGCAGGGTATAGCACAGGCCACGTCGTTGGGTAGCGTTGGCAATCTTGGTGGCTCGCTCAAAGACGGTGCAAATTTTAGCTCTATGTTTAGCGCAAAAAGCATGCCAAAATTGGCCGAGGGTGGTCTTACCTATGGCGCTACCCTTGCACAAATTGGTGAGGGTAAATATGAAGAGCTGTATTGCCCTTATCTGATACAGTATTCGACCGATTAGGCGACGGAATCAACCGCGCCAATGGCGGCGCAGGTACTGGCGGCGCTACTATCAATATTAATGCGATTGACGCCGAAAGCTTTGGCGGGTTCCTTGAAAGCCGAGGCGGCAGGGCCTTACGTCAATTCCTTGTAAATCAAGATAGGGAATTCATAGCAACAGCAGGGGACGTGGTAACATGGCAGATTTATTGAAATTCCCTAAGATTATTTCATTGGGGTGGAAGTCCCAAAAGATACAAAAATGGGACACTAAAATCAAGACAACTGGCTCGGGTAAGGTGCGGACCATGACAACATGGAAATATCCGCAATATACGATTTCGACAGATTTCGAGGTACTAAAGCCAGCGGAATATAAGGAACTCATGGGGTTCTATTCCAAAACAAAGGGCGGTACAATTCCTTTCTTATGGCTAGACCCCGAGGACAATCAAGAGAAAGGCATACAACTCGGCACAGGCTCAGAGGGTTCATGGCAAGCCGTGAGAAAATTCGGCGACTTCCTCGAGCCTGTTTATCATGTTGAGGATTTGAAACTATACGCCAATGGTACGCCGATTCGTGCAGTTAGCGATAAAGGTGTTATCAAGTTAGCACAGGGCCAAACAGTAGCGCCGAACGCAGTTATAACCGCAGATTATACCTACTATTGGTTAGTGCGGTTTAGCGGCGATATGACGGCCGAGTATATTTTTACTGATGTTTACAAATCGAAAACATTCAAATTAGTAACAACTCGATAGGGGGGCAATTATGAAAGCAGTGAACGAGGCGCTAAGACAGCACCTAAACAATGATAAGTATTTCGTAAGTTGCGACCTATACGAGTTGCGCTTGCGCAGTGGTGTTTCTTACTATTGGGCCGATTCAGACGCGGACGTTTCTTATAACGGGCAAATCTATAAGAGTAACGGGCCTATTATTGTAAGGGATAAGATAACCACAAACAGCACTGTAAGCGTTGATAAAATGACTGTTAGTATTTCGACAAATGAACAGGATACAATAGGCGGCGTCCCTATTATGGCGGTGGCTCATAATGGTGGATTTGACGGCGCTGAGATGACGCTACGCCGAGCATTCTTTGACGATAGCTATAAAATCATCGGTGTAGTTGGTTTATTTACTGGCTTATGTGAGGTTACGCAAGGCGGCGGCCTCACATTAAAGCTAAATGTAAAATCAATCGTGCAAAAGCTCAATATCGAGTATCCTAACCGCCGATATTATCCTCAATGCCCTTTCAGCGTGTACTCTAAGGGTGCGGCGTTGATATTAAACAATTTCGTAAGAGTGGCAAGGTTACAGGCCTCGGCAACGGGGCCAATTCCATAAGAATAGATATTCCATTCGAGGACGGCTATTATACGGCTGGCGGTATAGATTGGCTCACTGGCCCAATGGCGGGGCAATCAACACAGATATTACAAAGCAATGACGGCGTAATTCTGTACATGAGCGCCCTTGAAGTAAGCCCAAGAGTTGGCGACCAATTCTATATATACGCTGGCTGTAATAAGACGCCTATAGAGTGCAAGAATAAATTCAATAATTGGGATAGGAACAGAGCGACGCCTTACGTTCCATTAAAGGAGAGCATACGATGACAGATATTAATGAATTAACAACAGGCGAGAAAATCGCCAATGCGGCCGTTAAATGGTTAGGTACGCCGTATGTCAATAATTCAATGGTTAAAGGTGTAGGCGTTGACTGTTCCTATTTGCTCGTTGCTGCAGTTGTTGATAGCGGAGTAATGAAACGCGACAGAATCGACATAGAAGATTATTCAAACGAGTGGCACCTGCACCATTCCGAGGAAAAAAATACCTCAAGTATGTGCAGCAAGTAGCCGATGAAGTAAAAAGAGGGCGCACCGCTTGAAATAGGCGATTTCCTACTATATCAATATGGCCGTTGTATTTCTCACGGCGCCATATATATAGGGAAAGGCCTTGTAATTCATTCGTTTGTTGACTATGGCGTAATCATCTCGAAACTTGATGATGTACTATTTTTCGATAAAAAGGCCGCTCACGATTGAGAGCGGTGTATCGATACAGAGGAGCGCAAGTAATGGGCTTTCTATTTGGTAGAGGCAAGAATACAACAAATCGAGCCGACATGATAGCCGATTTTTCAAATCAATACGGCCTCTTATGGCGAGGTAGTCCCAGAAATATTAGGAACTACTCGGGTCAGTGGTAACATCATTGACTATGACGATTTCACCGCTCACGAGCATAAAAGCACCACTCGGACAGGTAAAGGCGGCGGCTCGAAACATACAGAAATTACATACACTTATACAGTAGCCGCAGCTATCGCATTATGTGAGGGGCCCTATCGCTGGCGTTGGCAAGGTGTGGCGTGATAAGGAAATATATACTTATCCTAGTGAAAAAAATCGAGACTTACCTTATTCAATGGTGAGCAAGGGCAAGCCCCTTGGCCTTATATGTTGTCTAAGCACCCAGACAAGGCGCTACCATATAGCGGATTGGCTTACATGGCTGGCGTGGTTGATTTGGGTGAGCGTGGCAGCTTACCACAATACAACTTTGAAATTATGGGTAAACTCAGAGATACAGGCGACGGAATTGACGTAAACCCAGCGGACTATATCGAGCATGTACTGCAATCAGTTGGGGCCGATGTGCAAATCGAGGGCATTGAGAACTATCGAGCCTATTGTAGGGCGGCTGATATATTAATCAGCACACCGCCCGAGCAAAAGAGCGCCAAGGCTCAAAGCATTATCAACGATATAGCCGAGATTACTAACAGCCTTGTATTTTGGAGTACCGACCGCCTAAAAAATCGTACCTTTGGCCGATAAGCCTATAGGCGATTGGACGCCAGAAAATCAAATTCAATATAATCTCACGGCCGATGATTTTATCGCTGGCACAGACGGGCAGCTTATTTTTATATAAGCGCAAGGATACGAGCGAGGCATACAATGAGGCAACAGTTGAATTTATTAATCGCACCAATAGCTACGAGAAAGAAACAGTATCTTTTGAAGTAGTGGCGGACGTACAAAAGAACGGCCTCAAACCAGCCTCAAAGAAAACGGCTCACTACCTTTATACAAAGGCTAGAGCGCAGTACTATGCGGAACAATTAGCCATGAAACGGCTATATTCAAAAACACAGTACACTTTTTGAGGCTAGATTGGGCCTTTTTGTACGCTCGAAGTTGGCGACCTTGTAACTCTAACAGATGAGGCTTGTCAATTAAACAAGCAAATCGTAGTTATAACCGCAGTCAATGAGGCAGCCGACGGTCAACTTGAATTCACGGCCGAGGGCAAGCCAGCAGGTACTTATGCGCCAGCACGTTATGACGTGCATGAAAACGAGCGCCCTTTTGTGGATTACAATCAAGAGGCGCCTAGCGTCAATGACGTGGCAATATTTCAAACAGTCGGCGATGTTGGCGGTAATCAAGTATTTATCGGTGTAAATGCGCCAAGCGGTTGGGGCGGCTGTTCCGTGTGGCTATCTGATAATGACGAGAACTATGCAAGAGTTGGTTCTATCACGCAGCAGGCACGCATGGGGCGAACTCTTACCGCATTGTCTAATACAGGCGACGGCGTAAGCGTGAAACTTAATCAAGGCAGCATGAAAGGCGGTACACACATCGACGCCGAACGTGCGAATACCCCTATCATGGATTGACGGCGAGGCGTTGAGTTATGAGGGCGCGCAGCTGCAGACAGACGGCAGCTATAAACTAACTGGATTTGTTCGCGGCCAATATGCAACTATACCAACAGACCACGCAAGCGGTGCGCGGTTCATTCGGGTTGATGAGGCGCTATATCGCCATTCTTATCGAAAGGAAGATATAGGGAAAACAGTATATTTGAAATTTACCTCTATGAATCTATTCGGCACAAATGAACAAGGCCTTGATGAAGTGCAAGCCTACCCGTATAAGATAGTGCCTTACTATATCCCAGAGGTTGGTAATTTAGCACTATATACCAAATATTACGAAATTGGTAACGGCGTATTATCCTTTGACGTGGTGGCTCAATTTGATGTACCTCGTATCAATAGCCTTGATACAGTCGAATTGTGGTACAGAGAGCAAGGCGGCACATGGAAATATGGCGGTGCTGGCGAGGGCCTTATCACTGTTAGCGGGTGCGAACTCGGACACACCTATGATGTGAAAATTCAAGTAAAGGATACGCACGGCAACACATCGCAAGGCATTACGAAAAGTATTACAGTTGAGATGAAAAGCGAAGTACCGAATGCACCGCAGAGCTTTTCTGTTTCGTTTGGAGACATGGCACATTTCAATTGGCTCGAAGTTAGAAATGCCGATGTAGATTATTATGAAATCAGATTAGACCTCAGCGCAGGGGCAAAATGACGGGCTAATTGGACGAAGTAATAACACCACATTCAGCACCCTATTAACGGAACGCACCTCAAAAGTATATTGTATTGGTCATAATCCTGCTAAAGGATACGGCGCACCAGCTGAATTGACGTACAACGTGCCTATACCTAAGCAACCGACCAAAGTCAAAGCAACAGCCAATATCAGCGGTATAGGTGTTACGTTTGAGCCGATTCCAGTCAATTGCAAGGGGGCGAACGTATATATTGATGACAATGTGTATTACATCACTACGAACGTTATCAATGTACCGCTCGAGGCTGGCGTATACGCTATACAAGTGGCATATGTTGATATGTTCGGAGAGGGACCACGCAGCAGCGCGGAGAATGTAGCCGTAAAAGCTAAAATCGATAAGTCCCTACTCGACATTGAAAGCCTAGGCCTAGAGGGTATCGACAAAGCGGTAAATGACTTAAAAGGCGAAGTCGGAACAGTCAAGACGGCAGTCAACGGAATGGATAGCAAGATAATCGACCTTGGTAATGCGTACCAGCGCACTTTGAGCGATTATCAAAATAACGTAAATTCACAAATCACGCAGATTTCGAGAGGTATTGAGCTAAAAAGTAACAGAGGCCATGAATAGCCTTGACGGTGCTGCAATTGTAAGCCGAATCAACTTGACGCCAGCTGGTACAAGGATAGACGGCAGATTATTGCACGTTACTGGCGACGCATTATTTGACAATAACATCATCACTAAAGGCATGATACAGGCTGGGGCTGTTACTGCTGATAAAATGCAGGTAGATAGCCTTTTCATCTATCACGGCTACAATCGGCACATTGCGAACTAAAACAAGTGGCGCAAGGGTTGAAATTAGCGATAATCTAATTCAAGTATTTGATGAGAATGATACATTGCGAGTGAGGTTAGGGCTTATGGCAAGACGATTGATTAATTTTTGTAAAAAGAATATTTAATTCGTTATTTAAGCGAAAGGGTGATAATATGCCAGCGGGTGTAGAAGTATTTGATAAAAATGGCAATATAGTTGCTGATGTAACAACAACATTAACAAAAAAATTGTATGGTTTAAAGTGCTTGATACATTCGAGCCGTCAATCAGCGTTACTATACCCATTTATAAAAATCAAAAAAATATTTACAGCGCGTGAATTCAATCCGTTATCAAACGAAAGATACACGGCCAATTATGTTGCAAAAAAATAACAGACGATACAGTTACTTTTTGTATTGACTGATAACAACGCTATAGGTAAAAATGTTCTATTAAATTAATGATAGGGGTGTGCTAACTATGCATATGTTTGAAGTTGTAAATGATAACAATAAAGTTGTGCTAGATGATACGCAGAAGTGTATGCATTTAAAGTATTTGTTGAAATATACAAAATCAAATTTCGTTACTCTTAATAGGTGGACGTCTACGTATGGCGCTTATTTTTCTAAATTTAAAAATCCAGCGGCTAACTTATATACAGGCAGTCAAGAACAAGGGCAAAGCAATGCAACGCGTATTTATTAAAAGTGCCGATTACGAAACGCGATAAAGATGAATTTTATTTATACTCTATCCACTTCCCTCATGAAGTGCCGTCATTTAGAACGAGTGAAACTTGTGAATATGATAGTAATGAAATGTATTTCAACCTCTTTTCTTGCTTACTTTGTATTTACCAGCTGGTGCAGCGGTTGAGGATATTATCGAGGACTTGGAAGTATATGTATATTCGAGTAAATTAGACCGTAAAACAAATTTTTGGACTTGAAATATTTGATAAAGATAGAAATAAATTGTTTAGCAGCTCACTGTATTATATGCGTGTATGCGATGTAAAAGATGCCTATTATACAGTGAACAATAAAAACGCACAGGATTTTTACACGCAAACAAGCTATAACGGCATAAAAAAAATAGGCTTAACACGTATTAATTCATGGCGAACCCAAGAAATTGCAATCAATGGAAACACAGTAACAACTTATTTAAGTAATAGCCAAAATACACAACTATCGTTAAATCATGGATATGACGGGCATATGATGTATATTGTATCAGAATTAGACGGGCATAAAGATTTCCCTGTTTCGCTTGATTTAGGCGAAATTTAAACGAGGTGCATATGAACTTTATCAGAAACGAGCCAGAGACATTACACATCGGTGCTGACTATCGTAGAGGTTACGAGATTGGTGCCGATTTTGATTTAACTAACTGCACGGCAGTCATGAAAGTGCGGAGCGTGCAGGGCAAGCTATTGGCCGAGGCTGAATGTGTAATTCATGATAATATCGTGTACTGTACTATCACCGCCGAGGCAACTAAGAACATAGGCCGCAATTATAGGAGCGGTCAATATGATGTGTTCCTTATTCATGGGAACGATACCACTAAAATCGTAATGGGTGATATTAAATTCATTCATGATATTTCAGCACATTAGGGGGTGCAATAATTATGGAAGATACAAATAACTTTGAATATGTGAACGTTAAAGCAAGGGTTCCGAAAAGTGATTGATATTGTAATTCCAGGAACGCAAGGCGTACAAGGCGAGCAGGGAAAACAAGGGTTACAAGGACCACAGGGCGAACAAGGGCCAAGAGGTGAGCAAGGTCCTAAAGGTGATAAAGGCGACCCATTCACATATGCAGATTTCACCGCCGAACAGCTAGAGGCCCTAAAAGGCGATAAAGGCGAGGACGGGCGAGACGGCGCAAGTGCCACAGCCGACAACGCTCATCAGTTGTTGCTGCAAGGTAATGTATGGTGCGAAAGTACAAATATTGACGATGTGCTCACAGCCATGATTGGAAACATTGGCAAGCCGTTTCCTCGTACTGAATTTAAGCCGTTGACTATTCCAAGCGTTATCCAAGGGCAACAGGTGGTAACAGTAATAGGCGAACCGCATTACAGCGTTAAGGTAGTCGGCAACGATACACCTTTCACGCTAGACAGTACTGGAGCTTGTAGCGTGAATATTCCGCCATTAGGTGAAGATGATATAAAACTCACCTATCACAATTTCACAGTTGAGAAAGTAGGCGATTATAAGATTGCTGGCGTTCAAACTGGTGCAGCTGCTGATAAAGAATACGAAGAAAAATGGTATTGTGTACAAACGCTATGGCGATGTGTTGAAAATGAACATTACCAACAACACAGTGGATGGCAATTTTAAGGATAACCCTAAGAATTGGAATGTTACGAAAAAGGTGATTTACGCCAATAAGCCTTCAACGCTTAATTTAGGTGATAACTGGAACAGCTACGGCCCTTATTATATTGAAACGCCTGAAAATATAACATTTAAAAGGATTTAACAACAATATGCGACTAACCATCGCTACATCAACACAGGGGACTACAACGCTGGCCTTTAATCAGAATACCATTGAATGGGATGAGGCTAACAGTCGCTACATCAACACAGGGGACTACAACGCTGGCCTTTAATCAGAATACCATTGAATGGGATGAGGCTAACAGTCGCTACAGCAACACAGGCGACTACAACACTTACCATATATAATTAACCAAACCACAGGAGAACACATGCAAGAATTAACTGATTTCATGAGCGAGGCTTGGCGGACGTTGACGGATTCTTTTCGTATTAAAGGCCTTGCTTGCCGTAATCGCTGATGTAGCGATATATATGATTGGCTTAAAACATGTGCAGGTGCTAGGAATATTCATATTATTGGTATTCCTAGACCTCATCACAAAATGGGCAGCGCTTGGGTATAAAATGCTGGTAGACATGGGTGCTAATCCAGACAATCTAAGCATGGCGGATAAATATATAGCCATTCCTGCAGCATGGGGTAAAGGCTTAATCTCATCTAAGCATATGCGAAAGCCTTTCGTAACAAAAAGTTTTAACATATTGCCTTGCCACTGGCGCCGCATGGTGCTTTGACTATATGGCAGGTCAATACGCTTTCGCCGTCAATATCGTATGGCTATATCTCGGTTCGGTGGAACTATTGAGCATTCTCGAGAACATGAGAGACGGCGGAAATACTACCATATCTGGATTGCTCGACGTGGTTCATGCAAGAGTAGATATGATTTTGAAAAAATAATATAGTGTTGTTTGTGCCACGCTCGAGATATATGGGCGTGGCTTTTGTATTGCAGAAACAGAGGTGCATATAATGAAAATTGGTACATACTTTGATGATTATGAATTCGCATGCAAATGCGGCCGTCATGGGTACGATAGCGACGGACACCCTATTCTCGACCATGTGATTGATAAAAGGCTCGTTGATGTATTAGACGCTATCCGTGAACGTATCGGCCAACCTATCGAAGTGTTAAGCGGTTATCGTTGCCCAGAACATAATGCGGAAGTCGGTGGTGTTCCTAACTCTCAACACGTTGAGGGTACAGCGGCCGACATTACTTATGACGGCATTAACGTTGACTACCTCGCCGAAGTGGCCGAGGAATGTGGTGCCGACGGCATTGGGCGATATTATAATCAAGATTTCGTTCATGTTGATGTGCGCGGCTGGGCTGCTCGTTGGACAGACCAAGACTAATATAGGGGGCGTGTGATGTATGAAATTATCAAGAACAAAAATTGTACATGCGGTTACTATTCGGCGCGTTGTTTATGGTATTCTTGGCATTTTGCTCGTCTATCTCATTGGCAGCCTCGCCAGCGGATACTTTGAAACAAGAGCCGACTATAAACGTACCTTTGAGCAGCTGGAACGAACTCAAAGGGCGCTTGACGATAGCAGAAAACTCAATCAACAACTCAAAGCAAGCATTGCAGCAAGCCAACAACTTAACAGCGACGCAGGGGCGACGAATTGAGCAGGCTCAAGACTATCAACGAGAAACAGGGGCAAGCGTTGAGCGACTTGAAACAAATCAACGAGAAACAAGCGCAAGAATTGGCGAGGGCCTCGAACATCTCGACGCAGCAAGAGGAGAAATTGAAAGAGGCCTCGAACTCATTGGACGAATTGAGAGAGCAAATCAAACGCAACAAGAGAACGGAACAACGCCTTAAACGGCAACGCACAATATGGGGCGTAGTGGCTGGCGTTGTTACAGTTGCGGCAGCTGTTAAATAAAGCGAGGTGGTCCTTTATCTCCCTACCATACGAGGGCGGACGTATGGGAACCTGTTCAAAACGGAACGAGTTATAAAGTATTAGTTTATAACTGAAACGCATAAAAAGGCCTATCGTGGTTAGCGATGTACTAGCATGATAGGCCTTTATTTTTTTGACTATTTAAAAGCCTTTTTATTTATAGTGTAGTAGTGTAATATATTTAATATATCTTATATAATACATTAAATACATTTTAAATACCGAAAAGGCATTATTAAAAGTAATAGGGTAGGCGGTAGAATTTATATAAAAAGTGGTTCGCTTTATGGTATGAGTTGCCCACCAAACTTGTATAAAAACGAACCTAAAACCTGTCCGTTATGATATGTACCCATTTTTCCTGGACACATATTATTTACTAGCCTAAACACATGGATGCTTCCCTGTATTTTACAGGAGGCATCCATTTTGTTTTTTTCTGAATCCTTCTGTTGTTGTAATAGTTAATATATTCTTCTATCGCTACTGCAAAAGCATTAAATGATGAATATTCTTTTTCAAAACCATAATATATTTCTGTTTTCAATCTACCGAAAAAAACGTCTCCATCACAGAATTATCATAACAGTTTCCTTTTTCTGGACATAGACTGAATAATTCCATGTTCTTTAAGTGCGTTCCTAAAATATTTATGCTGGTATTGCCATCCTTGATCAGAGTGGAAAATCAACCCCGAAAGATTAGGATACTTTTTGAAAGCTCTATCTAACATACGAGAAATCTGCTCTAAATTAGGCCTTAATGCCAAGTCATAGAAATAACCTCATTCGTATTCATATCTAAGATAGGTGATAAGTAACACTTTCCCCACGGAAAATTAAATTGAGATACATCCGTAGTCCATTTTTGTAATGGCGCTGTTGTACTAAAGTCCCTATTGATAATATTTTCGGCTATTTTACCTACTTGGCCTTTATAAGAGTGATATTTTTTTCTTTTTGGTCTCTTTCCCGCGAGTCCCATGACTTTCATAAGTCTTTGTACTCGTTTATGATTGACTATAAAACCTCGATTAAGAAGTTCTTGATATACACGACGCACACCATAACGGCCCTTATGCTCTGTAAAAATCTTTTGGATTTCCTCTTTAAGTTGTATATTTCTTTCATCTACAAGATCCACTTTAGAGAGCTCAAAAATAATAGGTGGATTTGGCCATTCCATAGCTTTTTAAAAAGATATTTTTAGTTGATATCCTTGCTTTTTGAGTGTTTTGATAATTGCTGCTTTTTTTCGCCTTGAGACGCGCAGACTCTTTTTCTTCTCTCAAGGCAATCTCTTTTTTTATGACTTCATTTTTCAGCTTTAATATAAGCATTTTTCAGCTCGTAAGCGAATGAGTTCCTCGTATTCACTCTCATTGAGTTGTCTAGGTGAAATATTCTTTGTTACTTTCATGTTAGAATCCTTTGGTCGTCGTCCTTTAGGCTTATTGATAAGACCATTGTATCCCAAAGTCTTGTATTTATGAACCCATTGATATAGCTGCCCAGAATTAATACCAGCTACAATAGCTACTGTTCTCAATCCTTGGCCAGAGAGCACTTGGCATACCAAACTATATTTTCTCTTCTGGAGACCAATACTTATTAGTCCCTCGATTTTTTTATTAATGTTCGGACCATGATGTTGCTCTAGTTTAACCCAGTCTCTTATTAGTTTATGAAAATGTATCTGTCGTTACACCGTTAGGTGTCTTAGGCCATTCACCTCGATTAAATAATTCAATTGCTTTCTTTTTTTAAATTCATAACTATATCTCATGAAAATACCCCCTTTACTGGTTGTCCAGTAAAGGGGGTACATATCATTAGGGGCAGGGTTTTTTTGTTATAATACAGATATATAGAATAAAAAAATTTGATTAATCTCTATTATTAATCTAGTAATATAGTAGATAGGTATATGGACCTGTTATAAACGAGGTAATTATGAAAGCAAGACCTATGATGGATCAGCTTAGAGGCGGTGATTTGATATCGTTCCAAAGGCAGACGCTATTGCTGATATTGGAACGGATCATGGTTATTTAGCGGTAGAGCTAATCACGCGGGGTAAAAGCAAAGCGTGTTATAGCTGGCGATGTGAATAAGGGACCTCTTGAATCAGCAAAATCATACATTCAATCTCGAGGTTTAAGTGATGTAATCGACTGTCGCCTTGGAGATGGATTACAGATGACGAAACAGGGAGAGCTAAATGGTGCCATTTGTTGTGGCATGGGTGGTTTCTTGATGCGAGATATCGTTAAAGCCGGACCGGAACCTCTAGAGTTTTTATGTATTGCAACCGCAAAATGGTCAAGCAGAATTGCGCCAATACATGGTGAAAAAAAGGATACCAGATTATTAAAGAAATTATCATGAAAGATATGGGGAAAATGTACACTGCATTTTTTAGCAATTCGTCATGATATGAATAGTCACAATCCTAGTCACAATGATGCTGATGTTACTATTTCAAGTGATAATCCTTATATAAATTTACCCACTACTTCTATTCTTTGGTCTGTAGGGGCTTTATTAGCTCAAGAGAAACCTGCGTTGTGGAATGAATATGTAGATTATTTAATTTATCAACGTCAATGCGCCTTAGACGGCATGACAGAGGCACTTTCACATACGAAAAAAATATAAAGAATTACAAAGGTGAAATCGATGAATTAGCGAGATTACGCTGATTTTTCGAGACGTTAGGAGTGATATTATGGTTACAGCAAAACAAATTATTGAATCAATGGAACGATGGGCTCCACCTCATTATGCTGAATCTTGGGATAATGTAGGTCTTATGGTTGGGTCGAAACAACGTGAGGTTTCTAAGATTATAACTAGCCTTGATATTACACCTGAAGTGGTTGATTACGCTATTTCAGAGCAAGCGCAAATGATTATTAGCCATCATCCCTTTATTTTTTTAAGGGCATTAAATCCCTAAATCTAGATAGCCCTCAAGGCCATGTGATTGAGAAACTTATAAAAAAACGATATTGTTGTATATAGTGCTCATACGAACCTCGATATTGCTGGGGGAGGCCTCAATGATATGTTGGCGAGCCGGTTAGGGTTAGTTAATGTGAAAGGATTTGTTCCTACAGGGGTTGATACGCTATATAAAATCACTACCTTTGTACCTGTTGATGCGGCTGATGCGGTGCGCGACGCAATGGCTAAGGCTGGGGCTGGTCGCATTGGCAATTACGAGGCTTGTAGCTTTAGTTTTACCGGCGAAGGTCGATTCAGAGGTAATGATGAATCCCATCCTGTAGTAGGCAAAGCGGGTTCATTAACAGTAGTGCCTGAGGTAGCTATCAATGTTATTGTGGACGGCAATTATAAACAAGCTGTTATTGAGGCTATGAAAGCAGCGCATCCTTATGAAGAGGTGGCTTATGAGGTATTTGCTATGTATGAGCCGAATATGGGTCGCACCTTGGGGCGAGTTGGTGAATTGCCTGAATCTATGGATTTTGAAAAGCTTCCCGCGAGCATATACAAGAGTCTTTGCCTCATGCTAATTTACGATTTGGAGGCATAAAAAGAGACCGTTAAAACTGTGGCACTTTGCTCCGGTGGTGGTGCAGAGTTTATTAAGAATGCAATCAAGGCTGATGCATATGTCACCGGTGATTTGAAATATCACGATGCTCAATTAGCAAAAGAATTAGGTGTACTCGTTGTTGATGCAGGACATTTTGGTACGGAAGAAATCGTAGCGGATGGAATTCGTGATTATTTAATGAATCAATCAGCAGAAAGTAACTGGGGCATTACTATACAGTCCTTTGAAAAATCAATGTGATTTTTCTTTGATTAGAGACTTTCATAATCCCTAACATAAAAAAATTCGATATTCTTGCATAGTGCATAGAGCTATGATAAACTGAATTGAAGCAAGTATGAAAGACGGTTGCGAGTCCATTGGATTCGAGGAAAGTCCGAGCTCCATAGGGCAGGATGCCAGATAACGTCTGGCGAGGGTGACCTTAGGGAAAGTGCCATAGAAAAGGAAACCGCCACGTAAGTGGTAAGGGTGGAAAGGTGAGGTAAGAGCTCACCAGCAGTCTGGTAACAGGCTGGCTCGGTAAACCCCATCCGGAGCAAGACCGAATAGGGAAGGGTTAACGGTGGTCCCGCCTACCTTCCGGGTTGTGTCGCTCGAGCGTGCAGGCGACTGTACGCCTAGAAAGATAATCGTCACCGCGCAAGCGGAACAGAACTCGGCTTAATGATTGCTTGCTGCTTACATGATATTTATATTGAACTATAAAAAGGAGGCCTTTCGATGGCTATCACTGCTATTACTAGCGTAGAACAATTTGATGAATTAGTATTAGGTTCTAAAGAGCTCGTTATTGTAGATTTCTGGGCTGGTTGGTGTGAACCTTGCACAGTTATGCGTCCGGAAGTAGAAGCAGTAGCAGAAAAATTGGACGGCCGTGTTAAATTCTTCACAGTAGATGCAGAAGATAAAAGCTTTGCGTCCTATCCTATTAAAAGAAGATGTAGAAGGTATTCCTTCCATGGTATTCTTTAAAGATGGCGAATTATTGGATCGCATTGCAGGCTATAAAAAAAGCAGATGTATTAGAAGCTTTTGATTAATGAAGTGATAAAAATAATTTATACATGAATAACACCTGGCTAGGTAATTATAAAAATTACTTAGCTGGGCATTTTTTTTGATAAATATATAGAGAAGTGAATATTATGTCATAGTTTTATGATTCTCAAAATGTTATAATAAATTAATGAAGAGATGATAATTCTCGATAGTAATAGTTAATTAGGTAATATAGAAATATTGATTCAAAAGTTGTTGTGAGGAGGCTGTATTCCATGAAAAATCGTGTGAACAGTTTATGGACTCTCTTTCAAGAGAGACGTCTCAGTCGACGTACATTTATGAAGTCTTGCGTGGCACTGACTGCTATTTTAGGTTTGCCACCTACCATGCTTAATACGGTGGTAAAAGCTGCGGAAACGACAGAATTACCTACAGTAATCTGGCTTCATGGTCATGAATGTACAGGTTGTAGTGAATCCTTTATTCGTTCTTCTTCACCGTTTACATCCGATGTAATTTTAAATATGATTTCTTTGGAATATGATGATACATTGGCTGCAGCATCTGGGGAACCATTAGAGGAACACCTCAAAAAAATCATTGCTGAGAAAAATGGCAAATATATCCTTGCTGTTGAAGGTGGCGTTCCGTTAGATGAAAACGGTGTGTACTGTACAGTAGGGGGCCGTACATTTAAGGAGTCCTTATTAGAAGCTGCTAAAGGTGCCGCGGCCATTATCGAGTATGGCTCCTGTGCATCTTGGGGTGGTATTCAAGCAGCAAAACCAAATCCAACAAATACGGTATCCGTATCCTCTGTTGTATCTGGTAAACCTATTATCAAGGTTCCTGGCTGTCCTCCAATTCCAGAGGTTATGACTGGTGTAGTTATGCACTATGCATTATTCGGTCAAATTCCGCCTCTAGATTCTCAAGGTCGTCCTAAACAATTCTATGGCAATCGTATTCATGATACTTGCTATCGTCGTGCCTTCTTTGATTCTGGTCTCTTCGTTGAAAAATTTGATGACGATGCATCTAAATCAGGTTGGTGCTTGTACAAGGTAGGTTGTCGTGGACCTCAAACATACAACTCTTGTGGTAATTTGCGTTGGTGGAATGGTTTATCCTATCCAATCCAATCCGGTCACGGCTGCATTGGCTGTTCTGAAAAGGGGTTCTGGGACAACGACGTATTCTGCAAACGTTTACCAGATATTCCGTTGGCAAACACCATTACTACGGCTGATACAATTGGCACAGTAGCTGCTGTAGGTGCAACTGCTGCAGTTATTACTCATGGTGCTGCAACCCTTATTCGCAATAAATATATTGATATTCAAGAAGAGAAACGCTTGAAAGAACAAGGTTTGTGGGATGAACATAAACATAATAATGGAGGAGGCCAATAATGAAACGCGTAGTAGTAGATCCTATTTCCCGTATTGAAGGTCATTTACGGGTAGAGATAAAAAGTTGACGAAGCGAGTGGTAAAAGTTGAGGACGCATTATCCTCCGGTACTGCTTGGCGTGGTATTGAACTTGTTGCAAAAGACCGTGATCCTCGTGACCTTTGGGCTTTTTGTTCAACGTATTTGTGGTGTATGTACTACAACTCATGCATTGACATCCTTACGTGCTGTAGAAGATGCGTTGGAGTATTACCATACCTAAAAATGCAAACTATATTCGTAATATCATGCATAGCTGTCTAGATGTACATGACCATATCGTACATTTCTATCATTTGCATGCGTTAGACTGGGTTAGCCCTGTAGCTGCTCTTAGTGCAGACCCTGCAAAAACAGCTCAATTACAAAATGATGTATTAGCTACATATAATGTATCTGGTTTTGGCACCAGACGAAACAGCATCTAAAGATTCTGCATATCCAAAAAGAGTTCCCTAAAGCTACAACAGCTTACTTTTGCAGCGGTACAACAAAAGGTTAAGAAAATTGTAGAATCTGGCCAATTGGGGATTTTCTCAGCTCAATGGTGGGATCACCCTGATTATAATTTGTTGCCACCAGAGGTTCATTTAATGGCTGTATCCCATTACTTGAATATTCTTGACCGCCAACGTGATATCGTTATTCCTCATGTTGTATTCGGCGGTAAAAATCCTCATCCACATTACATCATTGGTGGTATGCCATGTGCTATTTCTATGAATGACATGAATGCACCTATTAATACACAACGTCTTGCTGCAGTAGAGCAATCTATTGCGCTGGCTAAAGATTTAGTAGACAACTTCTATGTACCAGACTTATTAGCAATTGGTAAGATGTACGTTGAAAAAGGCACGATCGATGGTGGTGGCCTTGCGAAAAAAAACGCGTTATGTCTTATGGTGACTATCCTGATGAGTCTTATACAGGCATTTCTGATGGCGATTACCACAAAAAATGTATCGTTCGCTCTAATGGTGTTGTAGAGAACTTTGCCCTTGGCGTAGATAAAGCAACATTTATTCCGTTAGAAGGTAAGGATTTCATGGATCCACAATACCTTAGCGAAGAGGTTGATCATTCCTGGTTCACGTATCCAAATGGTACAAGCACACTTCATCCCATTGATGGTGTGACTGAACCTAAATTCACAGGCCCTAAATCTGGTACAAAAAGAAAAAAATGGAATTCCTTTGATGAAGATAAAAATACTCTTGGATTAAATCTCCCGACTTTCAAAGGTAAAACTGCAGAGGTCGGCCCATTAGCAAAATACATTGTAGTCTATACAAAGGTAAAACAGGGTATCATTAAAAGAACCAACTTGGGCAGAAGCGATGATTGTTCGCCAAATCGATACAGTATCTCAAGTATTGGGTGTACCAGCGCATGTGTGGATGACAACAATGGTTGGTCGTACAGCTTGTCGTGGTCTTGATGCACAAGTGGCTGCAAATATTAGCCAATACTTCTATAATAAAGCTTGTAACAAACATTAAGAACGGTGACACTGCTGTTGCAGATACAACTAAGTTTGAACCTAACACCTGGCCGAAGGATGCAAAAGGTGTTGGCCTTGTGGATGCACCTCGTGGTGGTTTGGGTCATTGGATCCATATCAAAGATGGTCGCTCTGCAAACTATCAATGTATCGTTCCATCTACATGGAATGCATGTCCTAAGACAGCAGCTAATGAACATGGTGCATACGAAGATGCTATGATTGATACGCGTGTTAAGATTGCAGATAAACCACTTGAAATCTTAAAGGTAATTCACTCCTTTGACCCATGTCTTGCATGTGCAACCCATTTATACAATAAACAAGGCGAAAAAATTGTTTCCGTCAATACCGATGCATTGTGTAAATAAAGGGTGGTGGACTTATGTTAATACATACTGACAAAAAAGCGTATGTCGTATTTAGTTTATGGCTGCGCATATTCCACTGGACTATGGTGCTTAGCGTAACAGCTTTGTTCTGGACTGGTCTATATATCGGTGACCCAGGCTTTGCAGCGATTACTGGTAATCCAGAACCAACCTTTGCGATTGATGGATGGTTTTTCTATGGAAACTATGCGTCGTATTCACTTTGGCGCTGGTGCTATTTTAACATTCTCCTTTATCTTCCGTATTGCTGCTGGTTTCTATAACCGCGAGGGATGATTATTACCTAAATTTAATCAAAAAAACGTTACTGGTATGGTATTAGAGAAACTGCATTACACTATTTGATGATTCCACAAAAACATGAACATCATTGGATTCGCAACTCCCTTAGCGCGAACTGCATATTTAATGGTGTATATTATGTTCTTCTTTGAAATTATCACAGGTCTTACAATGTATTCCATGATTGACCCTAATGGTTTTGTCGGTTCTATCTTTGAACCATTAGTAGGCCTATTTGGTGGTGAATATAAAATTCACATGATTCATCACTATATTGCATGGGGATTCTTGTTCTTTACTATTGTTCATGTATATATGGCATTCCGAGAAGATGTTATGGAAGAATCTGGTGAAGTATCATCTATGGTTTCTGGCATGAAGTATTATGCTCATGATCCGATTGATATTGAAGACCTCAATGGTAAACGTCGCCGCGGTGAGCGTATTGAAAAACCATCTGGTACTACATATCGTCCAAGCAATCCTGATGATCCACGAGAAAAGGAATTACAAGATGACTAATACAACCACTGAAGAACAATTTGGTGGCATAGAATACGCGGGCTCTCAGAGCCCGCGTATTGATTTACGTGCCATATATGATGATTATGATAATTCCATAGTCGTTCTTGGGGTAGGTAATATTTTGCTTACTGACGAGGGACTTGGCGTTCACGTTGTTAAAGAATTAAAAGAAAACTATAACTTCACTCCTGAAATCAGCTTGATTGATGGTGGAACTATGGGAATGGAATTATTGACCTATATGAGAGGATGAAACGAATTCTGTTAATCGATGCTATTAATGGTGGTGAAGCACCTGGCACTGTCTATGAATTTCCTCATCGCGAATTAGAACAATATTTTACAGAACATATTTCGGTTCATGAAGTCGGTATGCAAGATATATTACGTATTCGAGCTATCCAAGAGAACCCCTTAGAGGATGCTATTGTAATTGGTGTCGAACCAGAATCGTTAGAAATTGGCTTTTTGAACCAAGCGCACCTGTACAAGCAGTCTTACCTGAAGTAAAAGGAACGTGTGCTTCGCGTTTTTACGCAATTGGGAGGGTGACTAAGTCGAGCCTAAATAAGATTTGGATTATATTAGGTATTGTCATAGCTTTTAATAATATAAATAAGAGAGGAGGGGCCTATGATTGAAAACTATAATAATGTGCGTGCCGTATTAAATGAATTACGTCAAGCATTAAAGAAATTACGTGAAACAGGTGAAACCTATTCCATATATATTGAGAAAACCGGTCTTACTGAAGAAGAACAGGTAGAGGTACTAGAAACATTAGGTCGTGGACATATTACGATTAACTTTAATGAAACAGACCAACCAGTAGAGTGGTACGAGTCGCAGTTTTCTGGAATTTGGATTGGTACCTACAAAAATGGCCGTGATGACTCAATTCTTCACACTGTAGAAGTATCTCGGTACCCTGAGGTTGTAGGAGCATATGATGAGGATATTATAACTGCGGAAGAGGATCTTACTACATGGATTGATGCGGCAGGGCTATAAAATCAGGGTTTAACACCTATTTATATAGTGTGTATAAAACTGTATAAATATAACTCTTTAATAAATAAGTGTATTACTAATAAGTTGTTGTAATAATAAATAAAAATGAAGAGAATAAACCTCGAAATTCAATAAAAATCGCTTATTTTACTGGATTTATGGGGTTCATCTTCGCTATTGTTAACCTTTTTAGATTTGCCTATATTGACTATTTGACTGTAAAATATAAAGGTAATCGACGGAGGATATATGTTAATTTCAATTGTTGTGCCTGTATATAATGAAGAAGAAAATATAGCTATTTTTTTACAATGCCGTAACAAAGGTTATGTCAGGCCTATCATATGAATATGAACTTATCTATGTTGATGATGGATCTACAGATTCATCGGTCGTTATTTTGCGAGAAATGCAAAAATTAGATGCTCGTGTTAAAGTCGTTTTATTAGCGCGAAACTTTGGACATCAAACTGCTTTTGACTTTCGTGGTCTTGATTACGCCAAAAGGGGATGCAGTAATTACGATGGACGGTGATATGCAACATCCACCAGCATTAATTCCAGAACTCATACGGTTGTGGGAGAATGGGTATGATGTAGTGCGCACCATTCGAGACTCTACAGAGGATGCTAGCTGGGCAAAATCCTTTACTTCTAAATATTATTATAAGCTGATGAATAAAATGGCAGATGTTCCCATCGTAGAAGGGGGATCTGATTTCCGTTTAATGAATCGTAAGTCGCTAGAAACATTGAAACATTTCCGTGAACATGGACGTTTCTTGCGTGGCATCGTGGGGCCCCTTGGTTATCGCCAAGCAGAACTTCACTTTGTAGCGCCACCTCGCTTTGCAGGGGTTTCGAAATTCAGTGTACGTAAAATGATTCGCTTTGCTCTTGATGGGGTTACAGCGTTTTCTCGCGTACCATTGCGTGCGGCTTTGTACGTAGGTGTATTATGTGGTGGCTTGAGTTTTCTCTTGATTCTACATTTACTCTATGTGTACTTAACGGGGCAAGCATTAAATGGGTGGACCACCTTGGGCGTGTCCATATTGTTTATCGGCGGAATCCAATTAGTAGGACTTGGTATCATTGGTGAATACGTAGGACGCGTATTCGAAGAGGTAAAACAACGTCCTTTATATTGGGTGAAAGCTGCTATAAATTTTGATGGTGAAAATCCAGAAATAGCTTATGAACCATCAAAAAGCTGATGTATTTATAGCCAATCAAGTACCTGGCCCTGAAGAAAATAAAGACTAGCTGTATTTGTTGGATATGCAAATAATGAGACGGTTAGTATATTTTTGAATAAATAAACTCACTTTAAAGTATAGGAAGGAAGAATATGAAGTCAAAAATATAGTAAGAGTAAAATTGCGGCATTAACATTAACGTTTGTAGTGCGCTACCACTGCGATGGCAAGCGCCACAACATTACAATATGGTGATAAAGGTAAAAACGTAATTGCTGTACAACAACAATTAATTAAACACGGTTATAATGCAACCGATAAAAATGGTGTGTATGGTAAGGAAACAAAATGGGCTGTACGCCTGTTCCAACAAGATCGTGGTTTACCTGTAGATGGTATTATTGGACCAGCAACGCATAATGCGTTGATGGGTGCTCCTCGTACAACTAAGGCAGTATTGTCTAATAATGCAGCTACAAAAAGCAGTAGCAACAAAAATCTGCTTTCACAAATCAAAATGCACTAAATCTAAACGTCTTGCAGGCCAAAACGTTAAATTGAATAACTTGAAAAAGGTGCAAACACCAAAACAACATTCACGCTATTTTAGCGGAAGCTGACAAATATCGTGGCGTTCCTTATGTGTTTGGCGGTACTACGCCTAGCGGTTTTGACTGCTCCGGTTATGTTAAATACGTATTTGCGAAACAAGGCATTGCTTTGCCACGTCTAGCGGATGAGCAATACAATGTAGGTACATCTGTATCTCGTGCAAATCTTAAGGCTGGCGACCTTTGTATTCTTTGAAACATATGAACCAGGTCCATCTCATTCCGGCATTTACATCGGCAATGGTCGATTTATCAGTGCTACATCCAGTCGTGGCGTAGCAGTTGCCGATCTTGACACAGGCTATTGGGGTGAACGCTATATCGGCGCTAAACGCGTTATGTAATATCCTGGTATTCCCATAATGGAATCCATTAGGAACTATATAAGCCATAAGAGGGGTTATACGAATCAATTAAGTTTTGTTGATTTGTATAACCTCTTTCTGTATTTTATATTGCTAATTTTCTATATGTATCTCTATATCTATCTTAACTATAATCGTAAAGAATATTCATGGCTAATGATAGTCTAGAGGTTATAATAGATTTTCTCTGTATTTTACGTTATAATTAAGAGTAAATTATTTTAGGGAGGAATATACACATGAAAGGTAATGAACTGCGTCAAGCATACTTGCAGTTTTTGAAAGCAAAGGACATTTAAAATTAGAAAGTTTTTCTCTTATCCCAGAAAACGATCCGTCTCTATTATTGATTGGGGCAGGTATGGCGCCATTAAAGCCTTTCTTTACAGGTAAATTGGTACCTCCTTGTCGTCGTATTACAACAAGCCAAAAAAGTATGCGTACTGGTGACCTTGAAAATGTAGGTCGCACAGCACGTCACCATACATTCTTTGAAATGCTTGGTAACTCTCCTTTGGTGATTACTTTAAAAAGAAGCGATTCACTGGGCCTGGGAGTTCTTAACAGAGGTTATTAAGCTCGACAAAAACAGATTATATGTTACGGTATATCCAGATGATCAAGAGGCATATGATACATGGCATAACGATTGTGGCGTAGAAGAAAGCCACATCTCCCGCTTAGAAGACAACTTCTGGGAAATCGGTGAAGGCCCATGCGGTCCAGATAGCGAAATTTTCTTCGACCAAGGCCCTGAACATGGCTGTGACGATCCTAACTGTGCACCAGGCTGCGATTGTGACCGTTACCTTGAAATTTGGAACCTCGTGTTCACTCAATTCAATAAAATGCCAGATGGCACATATGAGCCATTACAACATAAAAACATCGATACAGGCGCTGGTCTTGAACGATTAGCTTCTGTATTGCAAGGCTGCAAAACAAACTTTGAAACAGATTTAATTTATCCAATCATTGAAGCTACCGCAAAACGTGCTGGTGTTACATATAACGAAAACCCAAATACAGACGTATCTTTGAAGGTTATCGCTGACCATGCTCGTGCTGTAACAGCATTGATTTCCGATGGTGTATTACCATCCAATGAAGGTCGTGGCTACGTATTGCGCCGTATCTTGCGTCGTGCCGTGCGTCATGGTCGTTTGCTTGGCATCGACGGTATCTTCTTAACACCACTTGTTGATGTAGTCGTAGAAATCCTTGGCCCTGGCATTAAATCCATTGCAGAAAAAAACAAGATTTTTGTAAAACGTGTAGTTCAAAACGAAGAAGAACGTTTCAACCAAACATTGGAACAAGGTCTTGAGTTGTTGAATTCTTAATCGATACATTAGATGCTGAAAAAGCGACTGTAGTTCCTGGTCCTGAAAGTATTCAAATTATATGATACATATGGATTCCCTTGGGAATTGACAGAGGAAATCGCCGGTGAACGTGGTTTCACAATCGACCATGAAGGCTTTGAAGGCTGCCATGAAAGAACAACGTGAACGCGCTCGTGAAGCACGATGTAAAGAAGATGCAAAGGTAGCAACACCAGATATTACATTCTTAAAAGATGAAGAACTTCTTGAAGATGAGCTATTAAAGCATCCTCTGTATTGATGATTGGTAAAGGTTCTGAACGTTTACAAACAGCTGCTGATGGCGATGAAATTACTGTAATTGTTCGCACTTTTCTCCATTCCATGCAGAAGGAGGCGGTCAATTAGGCGATACTGGCTTTATCGTTGGTCCAATGGGCAAGGTAGAGGTTCATAATACAAAACGTTTACCAGAAGGTACTGTATACCACATCGGTACTGTTATAGAGGGTTCTATTTCAGAAGGTGATGATGTAGAACTAGAAGTGGATACAAAACCGTCGTTCTGCGATGGCTCGTAACCATACAGCAACACATTTATTGCATGCTGCACTCAAACAAATTCTAGGTGACCATGTAAACCAAGCTGGTTCCTTAGTAACTCCAGATTACTTGCGTTTTGACTTCACTCATTTCTCCCTGTAACACAAGAGGAACTCGATCAAATCAGAGCCCTTGTAAATGAAGAAATCCTTAAAGCAACTGACCTTGCGATTGCTGAAATGTCCATGGACGAAGCAAAAAGCAAAAAGGTGCTATGGCACTCTTTGGCGATAAATACGGTGATGTAGTTCGTGTAGTAGAGGTTCCAGGTTTCTCCGTTGAATTGTGTGGTGGTTCTCACGTAGGTAATACAGCATTCGTTGGTTCCTTCCGCTTAACATCTGAAGCTGGCATCGGTTCTGGCGTACGCCGTATTGAAAGCTATCACTGGCCGTGCAGCCCTAGATGCAGCTAAACAAGATCAGCTTTGACTATCGAACGCATGGCAGGGGAACTTAAAAACGAAAGCGCCTCAAGTAGAAGAACGTTTACACCAAGTATTAGCAGAGGCTAAAGAAACAGCTAAAGAATTAGACCAAATCCGCAAGGAAATTTCTGCTGCTGGTGCTGCTGATATCGTGGCTGGTAAGGTTATGATTGGTGATGTGGCATTTGTTGCTGCTTCTGTGAAAGCGTCTTCTATCGATGAATTGCGTGACTTTGCAGATATGGGCCTCGATAAATTAGACGGTTCTGGCGTAGTCCTAGTAGGTGCTGTTATGGGCGATGACAAGGTAAACTTTTGTATGCAAAGTTTCCAAAAGATGTTGTCGGTAAAGGCGTAAAAGCAGGTAATATCGTTAAAGCGGCAGCTCAAGTAGCTGGTGGTAATGGCGGCGGCCGTCCAGATATGGCACAAGCAGGTGGTAAAGAACCAGCTAAATTGATGGATGCTTTAAAAGTAGCTGGTGACGCTGTTAAGGAAGCTCTTAACGCATAAATAATGGGGTATAATAGCTGTATATGCTATAATAGATACACGAATATACATATGAGGGGTTACTATAGTGACCCATTCATACAAAGGAGGATACCCATGAACGTTTCAGATGAAACTATGTTATTCCGTAAAGTAGACGATGAACCGATGACGGCCGAAGAGGTGTTGACTCGCGTTTATAAATCTATTCAAGAAAAAGGATATAATCCAATTAATCAAATCTTAGGCTATTTAATCTCTGGGGATCCAGCGTACATTACAAGCTATAATAATGCGCGTAGTGATATTCGCCGTTTAGAGCGGGATGATTTAATCGAAGAATTATTAAAAGAATACGCAAAGGCTAAACAACTATAATGAGAATTATGGCATTAGATGTGGGCAGTCGCACTATTGGTATCGCATGTAGCGACGCATTGTTGATGACTGCACAAGGCATTGAAACGATTCGACGTACATCCTTAGAAAAATGATTTTAAGCGACTAAGCGAATTGATTTCAGAATACGAAGTGCATGAACTTGTTGTAGGCATGCCTAAAAACATGAATGGCACAAAAGGTGAACGAGCTGAAAAGACCGAGGAATTCGTTGAAAAATGAAAAGAGGTCATCGATTTACCGATTACCTTTTGGGATGAACGTTTATCTACCGTAATGGCAGAACGCCAGCTCATCGCAGCGGATGTGAGCCGTAAAAAACGGAAGGACGTTATCGACAAGATGGCAGCTGTCGTTATTTTACAAGGCTATTTGGACCGATTACAATTTAGTAAATCCCTAATTGTAACGAACACAAAAAGTCCTTGTGTATAAACTATAAAGGAGGGAATTCCTGTGGTTGATCAAAATTATGAAGGCGAAATTTTCTATCTTGAATTTGAAGATGAAGATGGTAACAAACAATATTTCACTGAAGATGTTATCTTAAATCACGAAGGTCAAGAATACGCTGTACTCGTTCATGTACAAGATGAAGAACATGAAGGTCAAGATGATACATATATGATTTTGGCTCGCATCGAAACAAATGATGAAGGCGTGAAGAATACGTTCCTTTAGATGAAGATGATGAAAAACTTCGAAGCATTAGTAAACCTATACGAATCAATGGGTGAAGAAGAATAATACTAAGGCCCTGATATAGCAAATGTTATATCAGGGCTTTTTATGAAAAGAATAGATACATCGAAAGGCTTTTAATATGGTATAATAAGATGATTTACAATAGTTTGTAATAGAAAGGAACTCATCCATGAGAAAAGCCTTAAAAATATGTTTCCGTAGGTATTCTTAGCCTTGCCATTTTTAGGTGGAGGTGCCTTAGGTGCAACTTATTTCGTACCTAATACATTTCTAATGATGGTGGCTCGCAAGTCCTAGTGATAGGCAAGAATGCAACAGGAACAGAAATTGCCGATATGCTCTATGAACATGGGCTTATTCGTTCTACACAGGTCTTTAAATTATGGTTAGCTCTTAGTGGGACAGGTTCAAAATTGCAATCTGGTCATTATCAGATTCCCAATAAGGTATCTGTCCATGAATTAATAAATTTATTACAAGAAGGCCATGTAGAGTCTATTAAATTGACAATTCCAGAAGGCTATACAGTAGGGGATATTGCTATCGCTCTAGAAAAAGCCCAAATTATGAAGGCTTCCGAATTCTTAGCAGAGGCAAAAACCTTTACTCCTTACCCTTATATGAAAGGCACTAAACCGACAACATATCCTGTAGAAGGATTCTTATTCCCAAGCACTTATGAGATTCCTGTAGGTGCTACGGCGAAAGATGTCATTATGATGATGGCTGATGAAATGAATCGCTATTTAACGCCAGCTGTAAAAAAGCAAATTCAAGCGCAACACATGAGTATTCATGACTTTGTAACCTTGGCATCTATCGTTGAACGTGAATCTTTATTTGATGCAGATCGCCCAACTATTGCAGGGGTCTTTAAAAAGCGTTTAGCCCACGGCATTCCATTACAGTCTGATGCAACGATCTCTTATGTACTTGGTTATGCAAAAGAAAATGTATCGATTGGCGATACGCAATTACAAAGTCCTTATAATACATATGTAGGTAAAGGTTTACCGCCAGGACCTATTGCAAATCCTGGTAAAAAATCCTTAGATGCGGTATTGTATTCTGAAAATACGGAGTATCTATACTTTGTAGCTGACAAGGAAGGGCATAATCACTTTTCCAAGACTTATGCTGAACATCTAGCAGCTATTGAAAAATCTATGGTGGGGATCTGCTACCACATCATCCTCTGATCAAGGACAAGCTCCTGTATTGGCACAGGCTGGGCCTAACTATGACGTGGCGGCTACGTCTGAGCCAGACTATAACTATAGCCCTGTAGAGGCTGTAGAGGCGGATGCTAAATATGTTGATGTAGAACCAACAAATACATATAAACCATCTACAGTACCGTCAACAACACAGTAACACCTACGCCAGCTGCCGTTCCTACACCAGAACAACAACCGGCGACAACATCTACAGATAGTCAAATATCACCTAGTATGCAACAGGTAGTACCTCAACAATCTGTACCTGTTCAATCTGCGCCAGCAGTAGAGGAACCTCGTATTGTGAGACCTAGTACAACCCCTAGCACACAAACGTTACCAAGTACAGGTAATACACCGGGCGGTGTTGATAGATAGTGTATCTATATCTTTACATTAATTCTTATGTCATATACGTGCAGCCTTTTTGCGTGTATATGATTACTTTCATGATTATATATATACCAGGAATTTATAATATATTTTATGGAATTAAATGAAATACTAAATGAGCAGCGTATTTACGCGATGATTAATAATGTGCCCATCCTTCGAGAATCTGAGGTGCATCTATTTGAAGAATTGATTGATTATACAGGCCCACCTCTGTGTTGGAGGTGGGCACCGCCATTGGTTACTCAACATTACTGATGGCACCCTTATTGAGCAAGGCGGACGGATTACGTCTATCGAACTTGATGAGGTACGTTACGAAATGGCAAAAATATTATATCGGTCAATCTGATTATAAGGATCAAATCACATTGATTAAGGGGGATGCGAAGGACGTATTAACTAAGATTAAAGGGAATACGATCTCGTGTTTTTTAGATGGTCCTAAGGGGCAATACCTAAGTCAACTAGAGGTGATTTTACCTCATGTGAAAGAAGGGGCGTCATCCTCGCAGATAATGTTCTGTTTAGAGGTTATGTACGAGGCGATAAAGAGCTCCACATCGCTTTAAAACGATTGTTAAACGATTACAAGCATATTTGGCATATGTAGAAAATAAAGAATTATTTAACACCACCATTTTACCCTATGGGGGATGGTATGAGTGTGAGTGTGTGGAAAGGACACAACAAATAATGGCAGATCATTTTATGGAATTACTTTGTCCGGCAGGTAATATGGACAAGCTAAAAATGGCCATTCGCTATGGTGCGGATGCCGTTTATTGTGCAGGTAAACGATTTGGCTTGCGCGCTGGTAACTCCAATTTTTCCGACGAAGAATTGAAGGAGGCCGTTCAATTGTAGCATGAACATGGTAAAAATCCATGTTACATGTAATATCATCCCTCATAATGAAGATTTTGAGGGCCTTGAGGACTATTTAAAATTTCTTGAAAGTATCGGTGTTGATGCGATTATCGTGGCTGACATGGGGATTTTTAGCTTGGCTAAACGAGTGGCTCCAGGTCTTGAGCTTCATGTAGGTACACAAGCATCTACTACGAACTGGCATACGGTACAAAATGTGGAAAAGAACTTGGTGCGGCTCGCGTTGTAGCGGCTCGTGAAGTATCTGTAGCAGACCTTAAAGAGATGAAGGAAAATGTAGATATTGAAATCGAATCCTTTGTCCATGGATCATCATGTATTTCCTATTCTGGTCGTTGCCTTTTGTCTAACTATATGACGGGTACACGCGATGCTAACCGCGGTCAATGTTCTCAATCTTGCCGCTGGAAATATAGCATTGTAGAATCCAATCGTCCTGGTGAATACTATCCAATCGAGGAAGATGAACATGGTACATACATCTTTAACTCCAAAGATTTGTGCCTTATCCATCGCATTCCTGAATTATACAGAAGCAGGCATCGATAGTCTTAAGGTAGAGGGCCGCATGAAATCTGTTCACTATTGTGCAACGGTGGCTAGGGTATACCGCACGGCTATCGATACATACTTGAAAGAGCGTGAAAATTGGTACGTTCGTCCTGAATGGATTGCTGAGTTAGAAAAATTTCTCACCGCCCTTACACAGATGGTTTTTGCTGATGGCCGTCCTGATGAAAGTGCTCAAAACTACGGCAAATCTACGAATACCCAAACACATGACTTCATTGGTTTAGTTCTTGGCTATAATGATGAAGAAAAATATGTGGACCTTGAACAACGCAATAATTTCAAGGTAGGTGACAAGGTAGAGTTCTGCCAGCCTAAGGGTGAACTCGTAGAGGCTGTTATCGAAAAATGACAGACGAAGATGGTAATCCTATCGACGTAGCACCTCATGCACAAATGAAGGTTCGCTTGTACATGGATACAAAAATTAGAACCGTATTCCATGATGCGCCGCGAGTGCAAGGTGAAAGAAGACTAATATGGTGGAGTCACATACCATTGATATGACCGCCTGTAATGAAGAGGCCTATAGAACTTCTAATGAAGTGCCTTTAGTAGCATCTCGCTCGTTACAAGGCTTTCCAGAACCAACTGTTTATACAGGGACAGGGGAGGAATCCTATTTGTACTTTTCACATCGATCCGAAACATACAAATTATGTCAATCGAATCTTAGAAGGCTATGAATATGTAGGTGTCATGACTACTGTCGATACAGCTGGACGCTGTATGCTTAGATGTACACCTGACACACGGGAACTGGCTATTGATATTCTATCGAGCCCTGCCTATAGTTACTTTAGTATGCTAAACGTAGCGTAGAGAATTATCCGAATCTAGGAGAATAATAATGAAATGTAATGTATTAAAAACGCGCATTGGTATTAACTGCTCTTGGGGCATCCATGGCAACAGCTGCTTTTGCAGCGCCAACTGGTCCTGTTATGATTCCACAACCAGGCACTGTTGTTATTATTAACCATAATCCAGACGTAACCTTTGCGGGCAATATCAATTTTTGATGTTGAAAGCCAAGAAAACAATAACTTACGAATTGGTTCTGCTGAAAGTAGCCAAATGTATTATATGGTGCTGTATTCAACAAAGCAGGTGCGCCTGATACAATCGTACCAGCCCAAACCTATGTGTTCACAGGTGCTAAAGAAGTGCCTGCTGCTTTGACCTCTCCTAGTGATGAAGGTAAACCAGGTGCAGCTTGGTCCGTAGAAACCATTAAGAAAACAAAAATCTGATGATATCCAAGTGGCTAGCCGTGGCGTACCTGAAAAACCATTGGGTGTACAAATGGAAATCATTAAAGATACTTTTTACAATCGGGTGCTATCGATAACAGTAAGACTGTGTTAGGTGAAAATAGCAAAGGCACATTGTACATGACTGTTCCTAAAAGAATTAAAGTTGAATCCTAGCACCGATATTCCGGCCGACGTGCGTGAAACAATGCCCGCTATGCTCCGTGGCCGCATGGGTGAATCCTTGATGGTGAACCCTATTGCCACTTAATGACGAAGAAAAACAACAACTTCGCAAACTAATCCACACAATGCAAATACTATCGTATTTAATCGTGCCATGGGTATGGCTAGCAGTATTGGAAACTCTGCTAAACAAAGCAAGGTATACACATACATGAAAGATCATTACCTCAATATGGTTATCGTTGCAAAAGACTACGATGATAATGGTGCTCGTGGTAGCGGCGTATTGATGGTATCTAAGCAAGACAACTCTGACGATGTAATGTTAATCTTGTTCAAAGGTCCAGACATTACAAACGCTAAAATTGAAAAAGTGATTGGCTCCCATGCTGTCCGCTCATTTTGAAAGAAAATAATGAAGTGGTAAACTAAAGTTGGACTACAGAGGGTGGGATTTTTAACACTCTCCAGAAATACTACAGGCCTGTAATTAATTTGAAGGTGCGCTGATATGGTGCTCTTTCAAAATAGTACAGGCCTGTTGTGATTTTATTGTATAGTTGAAATTTTTTTAATGTCTATGATAAGATGATTAAGTAAAAAGTGATGCAAAGGACATGATTCTCATATCCCTGTGTACCAGAGAGAGGCAGATGCTGGAAATGCCTTACACATATATTTGAGTTACCCCTTTAAACTGATTTGTCGAACTTAAAGTAGGCAAAATACGGCAGCCACCGTTATCGGGCTTAATGAAGTGAATTACTATACATATATATTTGTATAGGTAGTTAACTAGGGTGGAACCGCGAATGATCTTCGTCCCTTGTTTGTAGGGATAGAGGGTCTTTTTTTATTACCAAAATCCAACTACCCTAGTTTATAAATTGGAGGAAAGAAAAATGGCAGATGTAAAAATCATTTTACCTGATGGTAGTGCAAAGGAATACGCTGCGGGCACTACTCTTGGGGAAGCAGTAAAACAACTATCTAACAGCCTAGCTAAAAAAGTACTAGCTGCTAATGTAAATGGCGAATTAACAGACCTTCGCGAAGAACTCGTTGATGGTTCTGAAGTAGCGTTCTTAACATTCGAAGAAGATGGTGGTAAACATACTTTGCGCCACACAGCTTCTCATATCTTGGCTCAAGCGGTAAAACGCTTATGGCCTGAAGCTAAATTGGCTATCGGTCCTGCTATCGATAAAGGTTTCTACTATGATATCGATATGGAACATACTTTAACTCCTGAAGATTTAGGCAAAATCGAAAAGGAAATGAGCCGTATTGTGAAAGAAAACTTGCCTATTACTAAATCCGTTATGTCTCGTCAAGAAGCTATTGAGTTCTTCAAATCTAAAAATGAAGACTACAAGGTAGAATTGATTGAAGATCTTCCTGAAGATGCAGTAATCTCTTGCTATGCGCAAGGCGACTTCATCGATCTTTGTGCAGGTCCTCACGTGGCATCTACTGGTAAGGTAAAAGCTTTCAAATTACAAAGCATTGCAGGTGCATACTGGCGCGGCGATGAAAAGAACAAAATGTTGCAACGTATTTACGGTACAGCATTCGAGAAAAAAGAAGAACTTGATGCATACCTTCACATGCTTGAAGAAGCAGCTAAACGGGACCACCGTAAACTTGGTAAAGAACTTGGTTTGTTCGTTATCAAAGAAGAAGGTCCTGGCTTCCCATTCTTCTTGCCAAAAGGTATGGCTCTTCGCAACGAACTAGAAAACTTCTGGCGTGAAGTTCACCATGAATTTGAATACGAAGAAATTCGTACACCAATCATCTTAAATAAACAATTGTGGGAAACATCTGGTCACTGGTTCCATTACCGTGAAAATATGTACACTACAATCATCGACGAAGAAGAATATGCAATTAAACCAATGAACTGCCCAGGCGGTATTTTGGTGTACCAAAACGAAATGCATTCCTATCGCGATTTCCCATTACGTTATGCTGAACTTGGTTTAGTTCACCGTCATGAATTGTCCGGTGCTTTACACGGCTTATTCCGTGTACGTGCATTCACACAAGACGATGCTCACGTATTCATGTTGCCAAATCAAATGCAATCTGAATTGATGAAAGTTATCGAATTATTCGACCGCATTTATAGCCAATTCGGTTTAAAATACCATGTTGAATTGTCTACTAAACCAGACAATGCAATGGGTGATGATGCAATTTGGGAAGCAGCTACAGAAGCATTGCGTAATGCTATCGAAGCTAAAGGTATTCCTTATGTAATCAACCCTGGCGATGGCGCTTTCTATGGTCCTAAACTTGATTACCATATCGAAGATTCCTTGGGTCGTACATGGCAATGTGGTACTATTCAATTAGATATGAACTTGCCTGAACGCTTCCAAATTGAATACGTTGGCGAAGATGGTCAAAAACACCGCCCTATCATGATTCACCGTGCATGCTTCGGCTCCATGGAACGTTTCATTGGTATCTTAACTGAACACTATGCAGGTGCGTTCCCCAACTCTGGATGGCTCCTGTACAAGTTAAAAATCTTGCCTATCTCTGAAAAACATGTTGAATATGCTAAAGAATTGGCAAAACAAATGCACCATGACTATGTACGTGTAGAAGTGGACGATCGTAGCGAAAAAAATTGGCTACAAAATCCGCCAAGCACAAATGGCAAAAAGTTCCATACATGCTTGTGGTAGGCGATAAAGAAGTTGAAGAAGGCACTGTTAACGTTCGTAAACACGGCGGTGACGAATTAGGTTCCGTACCATTCGAAGAATTCTTCAATGCTATTAAAATCGAAATCAAAGAACGCAACTAATCTAATAGTGTATTAAAAGTACACACTATAAATAGCCCCCTATATCTCAAAGTCTTTTTAGATTTAATCTAATAGATAAGTGAGAATATAGGGGACTTTTTATTTATTAAGCAATCCCTATCCAGTGCCAGTATGTAAGTGCAAATACGAGCATCATTACATAGCCGATAATGGTTAATGGAATACCAGTAGTCATAAATGTTTTTACGTCGAATGTGTCTGTACCGTAAGCCACCATACCTTGTGGTGAGTTTACAGGTAGTACTAGGCCAAAACAGATGGCGTATTGCATGAGCATTGTTACGCCTAATGGGTTATAGGCCTTCTGCGTTATGTCCCATAACGATAGAAATAACGATTGGAATCATAGCAGAGGAGAGGGCTGTAGCAGATGCAAAGCCTAGGTGAATTAGAATAAGGAATGCAGCCATAACCGCAATTAATAGGAATACGCTGGCTGTTTCAAGGAGAATGCATTCACGAATACTTGAGCGAGCCAAGTAGCTGCTTTTGTTTTTTTAGTAATACGGAGCCAAGACCAATACCAGCACCAAACATAACGATGGAACCCCAATCGATATTTGGTTGAGCAAATTTCAGTCCATAATCCCTATTTTTAGGCAGGAAGAATAATGCGACAGCTACAATTGTTGTAGTTGTAGTATCGATGGAATGTAATTTACCACCCTGTTGCCCATAAAGCAAGGAGCGTAATGGAGATACATAATAGTTTTTCATCAGTGCTCATAGGCCTCGATTTCTTGGCGCATCTTAGCGAGCTGTACATCACCGCCAATGAGTTCCTTGAATTCTGGGTTTAATGAAAGCTTGTGTTAAGAAGTACGTAATAATAACCATAATGATGGAGAATGGAGCCGCTGCCATGAGCCAGTCAATCCAGCTTACGGCACCTTTCATTTGGGTTTGCATGAAACCTACCGCTACAAGGTTTTGAGCTGCCGCTGTTTGAATCATGATGTTCCAGAACGTATCTGCTTGTACAGCACCTACCATCAGGAGGGCCGCAACGCGGCTTTTACGTTCAATACCTAAGTTCTCAACAATACCAATAATAATCGGGGCTAAGCAGGCGATACGTGCTGTGGCACTCGGTACGAAGAAGGCGAGGATGAGACCAGTGATAATAACGCCTAAATAAATGCGGCTCACCTTAGTGCCTACGCTAGATAATACAAGCATCGCAATGCAGCGATCAAGTCCCGTTTTACGCATAGCTACAGAGATAAACATAGCCGCACCAACGAGCGATCATGGCAGGGGACGAATAACCCGAAATAATCAATTTCAAAGCATTAGCTGTGCCCATTGCTTTGGCTGGTGCCTCTGGATTTGGTGAGAAACCTAATAGCAATGCTGTGAGTGCTGTAATCATGGTCGCACTTACAGGATAGGATACAGCCGACGTCATCCACAAGATGATGGCGAATGCGAGGACTCAATCATGCGATGACCACCTGTAGATAATGTTTCAGGTGTTGGTACTAATAAAATAGCGCCTAGTACGATAAAGGCAAGAATAAGACCTATATTTTTGCACCGTTGTGCGAGCCTTTTTGAGGGGCTTGATTAGATGGTGCTTTAGGTGGGAGAGTACTATTTGTTGCACTCATAATAAAACCTCCTTAGAATATACTATAAATACAAAGAATAATAACATAAAAAAATAATTTATAACTACTATTATTATATAATGATATATATAAATTTGTCGATATAATAAAAGAGTGTACAAGGACAAGAATTTTTGTTATACTACAGTAGTTATAAAAAAATATAGTTTTTGCTGAAAGTTATTAAGATTGTTCTTGACTTTCACAATTCTATTTGTTATTATAATTAAGTAATTTATGAAGAGAGGCCATCCGCCACTCACCTAATACCACGAAGTATAAGGTTAATATAGAGAACTCTATTCGGATGGTGTTTGCCATCCGTTTTTATTCTCTTGGAGGTGAACGCTATTAGCAAGGATACACCACGCATTAATGAAGAGATTCGTGCTCGTGAACTTCGTGTAGTAGGTCCCTGAAAACGAACAAATCGGTATCATGTCTGGCCGTGAGGCGTTGGCATTGGCTGAAGAAAAAGCATCTCGATCTTGTGGAAATTGCACCCTAACGCTAAACCACCGGTAGCTCGTATTATGAACTACGGTAAATACCGTTATGAACAACAAAAACGCGAGAAAGAAGCGAAAAAGAAACAAAAAATCGTAACTTTAAAAGAAGTTAAGTTACGTCCACATATTGAAGACCATGACTTTTACGTAAAAATGAAAAACGCATCCAAATTCTTGGGTGAAGGTAACAAAGTAAAAGTAACTATCATGTTCCGCGGTCGTGAACTTTCACATCCTGAACTAGGCATGGCAGTGTTGACACGTTTCGCTGAAGAACTCAAAGAAACGGCGTCTATTGAAAAAGCAGCTAAATTAGAAGGTCGTAACATGACCATGATTTTAGTAAGTAAATAATGTTTTGGGAGGATTATAATTATGCCAAAAATTAAAACTCGTCGCGCAGCGGCTAAACGTTTCGCAGTAACTGGTACTGGTGAATTCAAGCGTGCAAAAGCTTTCAAAAGCCACATTCTTGAGAAAAAATCTCCAGCTCGTAAACGTAATTTACGTAAAGCTACATTGGTTGCAAAAAGCTGACTACAAACGCGTAGCTAAATGCTTACCATACGCTTAATCGTTAACTATTAGATCGATACATCGTAATTTAGGAGGAATATACAATGGCAAGAGTGAAAAAGGGCGTTACAGCTCATGCACGTCATAAAAAGATTTTAAAATTAGCTAAAGGTTACCGCGGTACACGTTCCCGTTTGTTCAAAAAAGCTAACGAAACAGTAATGAAAGCGTTGTACTACGCTCGTCGTGACCGTCGTGCGAAAAAACGCGAATTCCGTCAATTGTGGATCGCTCGTATCAACGCAGCGGCTCGCATCAATGGCACAACTTACAGCCGTTTCATCGCTGGTTTGACTAAAGCAGGCGTTGAAGTTAACCGTAAAATGTTGGCTGACTTGGCAGTTAACGATGCAGCAGCATTCGCTAAACTTGTTGAAGTAGCTAAAAACGCTTAATAGCATAATATAATACACTAAGGGCTCTCTAATGAGGGTCCTTTTTTGTATGGTGAAAGTATGATATAGTGTATCTATATGTACTAGTCCCCTTAGATTCCTAGTGCCATCTAGAAATCTAGTTAAGGGAGACTTACTAGAATTATGTTGTATTGTGTTAAAAGGAGAGAGACATGGAACATATAGAACACATGGAATATATGCAATACATAGAATACCTACCTTACCTATTGATACCATTAGGGCTTTTTCTTTTGTACAATGGCATTAAATACACACTTCGCTTTGCTAAATCTAAGATGTTGTTTGAAATGCCCTATGTGAATAAAGAGGGCAACTTTCAGCTAGATGAAAGTGGGACATATGGTATTTGGCTTAGTGGCAAAATGTTTACTAAAGCACCTATTGGGGAATTTGGTTTTGCTATCGTTAATGAACAGACAGGAAAGCGTATTTCTATAATGCCATCCATCATGAGAACTAGGGTAAATGGCTTTACAAACCTAGAATAGAATTATACACCTTTAGTGCTAATGCTGGCAGCTATACCTTATCACTTACGAACGATCCATCTCTATTAGATACAGTTTCAGGTGCTCTAGGTAAAAGTGGTGAGCAAAAAGGCCGTTGATTATACACAGTTCTCCATACAAATCTATAAGAATAAACCCACTATACTATTATTCCTATGCACTTGGTTAATTATGCTAGGATTTCTTTAGCTTTGTAGGAGGGATTATATTAGCAGTACTTACTGGTACAAAAAAATATAAATCATTATTTTTATTGTAGAAGTCTGAATAAACTTAATAATTATTGTATAATAGACCCTCGTATATATTTTTGATTTGTAAGAAGAAAGTAGAAGGTAGAACTATGGAATCAAGATTTGAAGGATCTGTAATTGAGTATATCGGTTATAGCATTTTAGCATCTTTAGTAACTATATTTACGTTTGGATTAGCATTCCCTTGGGTGGAAGTGATGTTCCAAAGTTGGGTTTGCCGCAATACCATTATCGATGGCAGACGCCTACGTTTTGATGGAACAGGTTCACAACTATTCGGCAATTATATTAAATGGTTACTGTTAACATTCATTACTTTTGGCATCTATGGCTTCTGGTTGTTTAATAAAATGACACATTGGCGCGTTAAACATACACACTTTGCTGATTAATAGGTATATAAATAAATAATGTCATTAGGCTCTCTAGTGTGAGGTACATACCTTTGCAATGGGGAGGTTATTCTAATGGAACAACCTATATTGGATTTGCACCGCAATCTATTGAATACTTTAATCGCATGAATTCGTAATAAAGGTGGCATTATATTGTATGTTTTCGGACTGATGATTCCCCTAGGACTGTTGTTACTCGTACTGAGCATTAAGCATATTGTGAAAGTGTATACGATAACGGCCATACATGATATGCCTTATAGAACAGACAAAGGGATATTTACAATACAAACAGCTGGTCACTATGATATATGGCTTAATGGTAATCGGTTTAAAAAAGTCTCCGTTAGGGCTGTTTGGACTACAGCTTATTAACTGTGAAACGGAAAAGGAAGTCCCATTAAGAGCTAACTTGATACCCGTTAGTGTGACTAAAGTAATCGACGTACGACTCGAGCTCTATACATTTTATGCTAAGCCGGGGACATATCAGATCGTATTTAACGATAACCCTAGTCCAATGTCTAAGATTTTTGGTACCATTAGTCGATTTTTGATGGGTGGTAAGGATGATTATAGCTCTTATTCCATCAGAATCTATCCATATCAATCTATAATCTATTCGTTCCTTAGTATATGGGGATTTATATTTGGTGTTATGGCCGTGATGTGGGGGATAGCGGGATTAGTTATACATTAAAAAATGCCTAACGTATAAGCACTGCGAATGCTTTTATACGTTAGGCGTTTTATCTAAATTAAAACATAAAGCCTATAGCACGAAAATCGTACTATAGGCTTCTGTCATGTCTAATATCTTATCTTCTATATCCGCCGCATCCTCTAGTATTAGAGTTTGGACCGCAATAGTTTTGGCTGTTATTGTTACATGGTGCATAGTTAGCACTGTTATTGCAGTTGTATTGTGTGTTAGTATTGCAATTGTACTGAGAATTATTGCATACATAATCGTAAGCAAATCCTGTGGACACTACAGCAGTCACAGCTAAAGCAGTCATGATGAGTATACGTTTTGTAAATTTCATAGTAATCACCTCCTATTTCTATATTTATATTGTACTACAATATGTCAAGCAAAAATATTATAATGTAAGGGAAAGCCTAAAAATATCT
>BNJV01000718.1_pt1 | contig 90128 bp, 115 predicted proteins | sample 8540591 | NCBI WGS metagenome assembly BNJV01 (sample SAMD00202457, study PRJDB9452) | human saliva metagenome | host: Homo sapiens
CACATGCTAGCTATTAAGTAAGGCCCAGTGCGCAAGGTTGCTTTTAATTGGTTGCTTGGTTAGATTTTTCAGTAGCAACAATTTCATCTGCTACTAAAGATTGTTTGTTTGTGGCCGATTTTCACGCAAATAGCAGGCATTTTATGGGCGGAAAGCGCGGGAAACATCCAAGGCTTTCCAGCATCGTATTCAAAACTTGCTTTTCTTTTTAATGTGACTCGGAGTTACCACCCGGCGCTCATTGGTCGCGCTGAATGTGTAATAAAAGAGCGCGGTAATTGCATCGCGAAGCATCCATCTGCTGCGATGATATCACTGCCAGTGCGTTACGCTGAAGTGCGACAATGTGCCTGTTTCTTGGAACAACGACTCGCTCAAGCTTCCAGATAGTTTATTTGTGCTGCGTGCTGCTTTACGCACGTGCCACTGCGTTTTAATACGAGGCATTGAGCCTAAAAAGTGTTGTAAAGGCAGCAGCGGTTTCACTGAATTAAATGATGGCGCGTTTATTACACGCTCCATCATGACATATTGATATTGCAAGAATTTTAAACTATCATTGGCGCTTTGTAAATTGAGTAAAACCTGTTCCCACCCGCAACCCAACGTTTTAATCCTTCCAACCATCATTTTCTTTGTATGTTCTGGACCGCTGTAATCCATTTGAACAAGGTTTCGTGCGTATTGAATTTGTGCTCTCACCTAATCCCACGCGCCCACTGAAAAGTCGCCAATGGGCTCAAATGATGCGCCTGTGCAAGTACTTGAACTGCTTTGTGATCGAGTGTGCCATCTTTTGGTCCAACGTCTCAAAGTTGGAAATCATCATCCGGGCTAAGCCAGCTGAGACTGACGGATCTTCTTTTAATGCATTGGCAGCATCTAATCCACCGCCTGCTCACGATCACCGTGCAAAAACCAACACCCACATCAAAGCGTTTTTCTACATCGTGACCACCCAAGCCATGTTGATGTGTAAAACTGGCAGGGAAGCTAATCAAGGCTTGTGAATCAATTGCAATCAAAAGCAATAGTTTTATTTTAAATCTTCAATCGACTGGATAGTTGATCATTAACAACTAAATAGCTTTGACGATCTTGGGTCACACGCATGGCACCATTTGTTTGTCACCGCCACTACGCAAGTAACCATCTAACCAAGCTTAGGAGAGTTCCACGCTACATCAATTTCATTGGCTGAGTAACATCAACTGTCCTTGTAGTCCTTGAAACACTGGCTCAATAGGGAATCCTTCTTTTTCGAAAAAGTTCCGCAAGTCAATTCCCTCAAACTACTCAGTACTTAGGCGTAGATCATCACCCCACTTTAATTCTCTCACCTATTTTCACCGCACTCTGTGGAATCGCTAAGGACCTGCAACGGCTTTTACCTAACCAAACTATTTAGCACTATGCGATCACTATGGCGCTAATGATCGTGGCTTGTTAATGCATCGCGTTCCAGTCCATCGGGTCCCATTTTTGTCACATAAGCCTTGCCACCGCCAATGCGCATACCAATTTGAGCAAGAGCACAGCGTTTTCGCTGCGCGAGAATCTGGGCAGCTAACACCTAGCTTAATGCACTCCGCATCACCTCTGTGGCTGCACGAGCCGCATCTCGCGTAGCAGCATAACAGCAGCATTTTGTATCTGCGCAGGATTTTAGCGCGAATCTTGCACGGTTTCGATCAGCCAATGCAGTACCCGATGGGATATTACGGTGTGTAAAGAATGTCGGCAATTGCCCCAGTAAGTACACTGCCTTTACAAGACGCCGCCACAGACAGCCGCTAAGCCGCTGATAACAGGCTGGTGCACGCCACCAAATACTTGTTCTGCGCCTGTGCCAACTTCTCGCCACTACGCCAGCTACGCATCCACCTGGCATGTCGGTCGCGCGTGCATAAAGAAGAGACATTGCTACGCACACCTAAGCCATCCCAAGCTATCGACTTCTGTGTTAAGCCTTTCGAGTGCCAAGTGAAGCACCCAGTTATCCACAGTTCTCACTCATTTTCGGAAGCGGCAAAAGAGCTGGAAAGGAAGGAAGAGGCATAATCGCCCGATGTCACCATTGATTTTGCCACTGAATACCGTATGTTCAGCATTAACGTAGTGCGGTTGCGTCGGTAACATAGAAGTGAGTCCCCGTGCCTAATTCACTATAGGCGAGCGCGGCAAAGCGTTTGATTTTGAACAACGTCTGAAAAGACTGTTTGAGCTGACTCCTGCTGCCGCCGCCGAATAGATTTAAACACTCACTGCAACGTTACTCATCATGTAACAGAGTACCCAGCAGAGGCTGGAACTGTCAGCCACTGCCATACAGACTTCAGCGTGTTCTTTTGAGTTAATCCTATCTGCCGTATTCTTTTGGAATTAAAAGTGAAACCAACCGGCTTTACCTAACTCCCAAATGCCTGAACAGGAAATTCTGATCGAGTTCGTCGGCGTAAGGCTCAATAAACTGTTCGCCAATCCTTTCCTCACTCTGAGTATAGATTTCAGGGACATCATATCTCCTTACTGTGTGTTGAGAAAAACTTTCTACGAGGCGGATATCATTATGCTCAGCTTTTCTCTCAGTATTTAATTGGCTACAGCCACAGCAATGTGGATTGGGATTGAGCATGCTTCCCTCATTTGCGAAAGAGCTTGATTAAGTACAAAATCGCCTTATACAAACCTTCAAACACCGAGAAACAGTGGTGAAGCCAGATGCAGAAAGACATTGAAATCCAGAAACGCGAGATCTTTCACCTCCAGCGTTTGAAAAGGTGCAGCGAGAGCTCGCCTTAGCTCGCAAAGCGGAGATTGCTTATCTAAAAAGGAGTTGGAGGCGCCACGACCGTCACAACGACATAGAAAATTATTGAAAGATTGAAGCCAAACCACGCATTAAATGATTTACTACTATGTGACTAAAAATGCCTCGCTGCTCCAAGCTTTTTACTATAAAAGAGATTAAGCGAAATTATCACGAGGTAAAGAGGCTACATGTCGCTGTATAAAAAGAACAGAAAACGAGATGGTTATCGCCCCACGACGCGTTTAAATTACGCAAAATGGGTTTTAATTGAATCATAAAACGGTGTTGAAAGCTGATGAACGAGTTAGGTATTCATATTCCACGGCACACACAGACATGGAAAACGTGGAAAACATCGCATTATTGTCCTGAATTTGCTAACCGTGATTTTACAGCAACGGTAACTCCAATCAAAAATGGGTAACGGATGTAACGGAATCACGCGTTAGCAAAAGAAAAAGCTTTATTTTTCAATGCTGATGGACTTAGCTAACCGAGTAGAAACATAAGCTCTGCCTATAACCTTTTCAACACGTCCCACTCTCATTACGAGATGTCAGCACATAGCAATAGTCGGCTTAGACAGAATGCCCGATTATCTCATAGCGACCCGCGTATTGTATGGCGAAGCGGCGGAATGAGAAATGTTGAAGGTAAAGCAGTGCAGTAGCATGAGCGCATTGAGGAAAACGGTTATAGCATGATAATGCGCAGGACTGAAAGCTTTCTTTGCGATATTAAAATCAGAGTGTCTTTTACCTCGACTTATCATTCAATTGTTGAATTACAGGCTGAAATTGAAGAATATTTAGTGTACATAACCAAAACGAATTAAACTGTGTTTCAAAGGATTGAGCCCAGTGCAATACTGAGCTCAACATTTTAAGTTGACTCACCTGGTCTCAACCTTTTTGCAGATCATGTTGTGTTTTAAAATAATAATCAGCTATTTTTAGTTTCACCACTGGACTGGGCAACTGAAAATCTGTAGGATCTTCCGCGCCAATTCGTTGTGCCCATCTCCATACTATTTGTACACACATCTCACTCCGTGTTCACTGTGTAGCTTACTAGACGATAGCGGCTGTTTCCATCACCACCACATCTTTTTATTATGAACTTCTCTTATGTCAATCTCTTACATGTTTCTTTATCTTCTTTGGAACACAAAACTCCACACAATCAAGTAGAGCTTAAAAGCTTTATGTTTCATAACAGATTTCTTAACTGCTTTTATTCGCGGCTTCTTCGCTAGTAACTCGGATTTGCTTTAGGATCGCACTTAACGCATTAGCTTTAACCCAGCCTGGAAACACTCATGGCCGGCTTTTGGTCTGATAAATACCACAATGAAATCATATCCGCTGTAATGGGGATGTGAAGGGTTGCAAAAGATCGTTTTTATTAACAAAGACTTTCGGTGTTTACATATCTGCTAGTGTGAGTGTCAGTGTGTGGAAACATAAGCGCCCTTGTTGAACCACTCTTTTAGCTCACACCTGCTCACTCTCTTCGTTATCTGCTCGATCTTGAACAGCCTCAATCCACACAGCAGCGTTTGCTGTGCCAATGCAACTTAATCGTCAATAAAGCAGAAAGATAATCATGGTTATTTTATCCATACAGGTGTGTGGGGTTTAATTGCTAATTGTCTGAGCCGTCACTACAGGTTACCAGCCATGAATTCGCAAATATCCGGAAATTTTGCAAACACTCCGTCAGAATTTACAACTGTCACGCCCAATCATGACGCCCAAGACAATAAAGCTCGACTTCTTCCGTTAGAGAATACTGAACAAACGCGCCTACTTTTCTGGATAATTAGGGTCTTGGCTATCTGGGAGATGTGAGACTTGACTCACAGCCTTCTTCATGCGTGTTCTGCCACATTTAATGCTTAAACGAAGGATCTGAGTATATTTTCAAGATGGTTGAGTCTGGGAGTTCTTGAATTACGTGCTTCGGATACACTTTGTTTAACCAAGTTAATTTTTGCAGTCACTATCATCATTTGCGTATGAGAGTGAAGGACAAGTTAGTGCAAGGCGTACGCGAGATACCGTCATAAAGATTCTCCTAAATTGAATGTGGGTAAAAACTACCTGTGCATCTATAATGAGAGAAGTGATTTTCCACCTATATATATATAAAAGCTAGTCATCACTCCAAATTTTGTATTTTCAAAAAGCAACCGCTTGCGTGTGTGAGAAGAATTTTCTGTTATGTGTTAGCAACAATCTATGTGTTACATAGAGAAATATAACAAGTTTTGTTTATTGGAATCACATTATGAAAAATTACTTCGCAAAAGCTTACTTTGCATCCATCGTTGTTTCGAGCACAAAACCCTTCCAACACTAATACTGACGCCTCATACTACGAATTCGTACAATCTTGCTGGATTTAGTCCCACCACAAGGGTCATAGTGCGAAACCAACCTTTTGGGTACCATTACCATTTAGCAATGATTACCAAACAGTACAAGCGGTCAGAAATTTGACGAAATCCATGCAAAAGCTTATGTAACTGGAAAATCAATCATGGCGCAAAACCCTTTATGCTAACTGGGATGCCAATGCAGATAAGCGCTTGCTCATGCGTGAACTAACCATTGAAACCAAAGATCGCGAACCAATGGCATGAAAGGTGCATTAAAGATGACCACGGCGCCGTGACTGTTTACGTCTAGTGGATGTTCAAGAATATTCTTAAACCGACTACTCACTATTAAAGCTGCCCTGCGTGTAGTAAAACAGTTCTGCCGATAAACCGTCAGTGAAAACCAATCCGCTTAGCACAGCGATCACTCAACGATCGTAGAAAACATGGAACGTGACAATTTGTAGTTAGCTGCGGCGAGCTGGCGTTGAAAACGCGGTAACTAGCGGCGTGTTAGGCAAATGTACCGATATCAACCTGTCTTTCGTTCGCGCTTGCCCGTGCAGCGGATATTCCGCACGAGAAGTGAATTCGTTTAGGTGCAGCGAAAAACTGGAGTCATACCGTCAAAACAGCATTTGGTAGCGCCGAGATGGTGTGGCGGAATGTGAATGGCGCCAACACCGTCGTGCAGAGTTTTGACGTAGCTGGTTTTGGCGTTCAGCTCGCTGATTCAGCTGATGTCGCATGCGCTTAACCGAGAGCAGCCATCGGCTAAAGAAACACAAGCTGCCGCGATTATCTTTCGGTAAACTGGAGGCAAACTGACGGGTTATAACCATGCGCGCGATTTCGATCTTGATCAGCAACCAGCGTTAACCCCAATCAATAATAACTTTGCTATCCGCAAGTGGAAATTGGTGGTGATCCACTTAACCTCATATGATGCAAAAGTTATCTGGTTATGAATTCATCCCACCCAAACTCAAGTAATCGACTCATTGCACGTTGCTGGACTCGCGGTAAGCGCCGCAGTTTCCATTCTCAGCCGCTTTGTTGCATTAAGTTCCCGCTTTATCATTTGATTTTTGGCGTTTCTTCGCCGGCTGCATGAGTTTAAGTGAATATGACTCACTTTGCAGCCGCCATCGCGATCACCTCAATCGGCGTCTTTGGCTGCGGCTTTGGCTAACTGTTCTTTCTAAAAACTCACTGCACGCGCTACTCCTCGTCGCCATTGATGATCTGCTCTAGCAGCATTGTGCGATTCTATGGCCTTTCCAAATTTACTCCCCCTCACATTCCACCTTGGATGCTCCATGATGCTCAGCGTGTTATTAGCAGCACTGCTATTTTCCATCCACTATGCAAATCACGAGAAACACCTGCATACGCAACAACAAACCGAAAACTCCAGAGGTGCTACTCTATATGCCAAAGAGATGCACTGCCAACCTTTGCGATGTATTTAGTGAATAAAGAGCTATCGAGCAGAAGGAGTTGAATCAACCAGCAGAGCATGAGTAGCGCCAAGTAAAAGTTGGGGCAGCACCGAATGTTACAGATGCACAACTAATTGAAGCGGTAAAGAAAATTAACCACACCGCAGAAGTAGCGCTAATTATTTTTACAAGCGGTCGAATGCAAAGATTTGCGCAAATTCGACCGCTTTGTTTCGTTTTTCTGTGGAAAAGCGCGCCTTTCTATGTTAAAAAGTGAGCCGAATCTACTTTTCATTTGATATGTTTAAGGAACACAACAATGTCTTTTACAAGCAATTATTAGCGGCATTTGAGCGCCGTGCGGATATCACCCCTAAAACTGTAGATGCTGAAACACGTTCAGCAATCGAGCAAGTTATTGAAGGATTAGATAACGGAACTTACCGTGTTGCAGATTGATGGCGAATGGGTAACTCACTATGGTTGAGGGTATTACTTTTCATTCCGTATTAATGATAACCAAATCATTGATGGTGCTGAAACCAAATACTATGACAAAGTGGCATTAAAATTTGCTGACTATACTGAAGAACGTTTTGCACAAGAAGGTTTCCGTGTAGTACCTTCTGCAACCAGCGTAAAGGCATATATTTCTAAAAACTGCGTGTTAATGCCATCTTATGTGAACATCGGTGCTTATGTTGCTGAAGGCACCATGGTGGATACTTGATGCAAACTCGTAGGTTCATGTGCACAAATTGGTAAAAACGTACACTTATCTGTGGCGTCGGCATTGGTGGCGTATTAGAGCACATTACAAGCAAAACCCAACTATCATTGGGCGACAACCGCTTTATCGGTGCACGTTCAGAAGTGGTTGAAGGCGTGATTGTTGAAGATGGCTGCGTAATCTCAATGGGCGTATTTATCGGTCAATCTACTCGATTTACGATCGTGAAACAGTGCAAATCCACTACGGTCGCGTACCAGCAGGTTCTGTGGTAGTTTCTGGTGTCTTCCATCAAAAATGTGGCAAATATAGTCTTTACTGTGCGGTTATCGTGAAAAAGTTGATGCAAAAACTTTAGGTAAAGTGGTATCAACGAATTACTCGTACTAATTGAAGAATAATTTTTAATCGGTGTCACATCCTCTGTATGTGGGGCGTGTTGAACACGCCCTCACTTTCTAAAATAAATCAGAAAGGATACCGCACCTGTGAGGTTTCTAGTGACGACCTATTCTCTACATCTTAAAGCCAAAAACGAACTTACCCCTCATCCAACCGCACAATATTGGCGAAAATGCCGTTGAAGAACTTTCGATCTTCCTTTATGGATTTAGCTTTTCCGTGCAGCAAGTATTCATCGAGAAAATTTTGATCCGAATGCGATTCAACTTTCAACCTTGCTTTCCATTAAAACCGGCGGTTGCGCTGAAGATTGTGAATATTGCCGCAATCTGCCCGTTACGATACAGGCGTTGAAAAGCAAACCATGTTAAATGTGGATTACATTGTTGAAAAGCACAAATTGCCAAAGCACGTGGTGCAAGCCGTTTCGTATAGGGTGCCGCATGGCGTGGGCCAAAAACCGAAAGATATTGAAACGGTTTCACATCATTAAAGCCGTTAAATCACTTGGACTAGAAACAGTGGCACTTCACTGTTAGAAGATGGCATGGCAGAAGATCTTAAAGAGCTGGCTTAGATTATTACAATCACAACCCTTGATACAGATCCAGAACGCTATAATAAAATTGTGCATACCTGTTCACATGACGATCGTATGGATACGCCAGGCAAGTGCGTCACGCAGGCTTAAAAATTTGTTGTGGTGGGATTGTTGGCATGAATGAAACGCGTGCGGAACGCGCAGGTTTGATTGCAAGCTTGGCTAACCTTGATCCGCAGCCAGTGAAAGTGTACCGATTAACCAGTTAGTGAAAGTGCCAGGCACGCCGCTTGAAAATGCTGAAGATCTCGATTGGACAGAATTTGTGCGTACTATTGCCGTTGCGCGTATTACCATGCCACACAGCTATGTTCGCTTATCTGCAGGTCGCAGTATGCCAGAATCTATGCAAGCGCTTTTGTTTTATGGCGGGAGCGAATTCGATTTTGCTATGGCGCATACGATTGCATTACCACCGAAAACCCCAGAAGAAGATGGCGACCGTATGCTAATGGAAAAACTGAATATGTATCCGTTAGCTTATGAAGTTGACGATAGCACTCGCAAAAACGTTGCGAGAAAATTGACCGCTGATATATGATTTTCATCGTAGGCAAGCTTGCCTCTACGAATCATTTTTATAACAAGGGCGGTTTTCTTATTAAGGTAGTAAATCCATGAAAAATTCTTTCTTTTAAATGGGCCCAAACCTCAACATGTTGGGCAAACGTGAACCCACTAAATCTATGGCGCTCAAACCCTTGCAGATATTGAAGCACACTTACAAAACCGAAGCTGCCAAACGAGGTTATGCATTAGACTATTTCAAGCAAATGGCGAAGAACCGCTCATTAACCGCATCTCATCAGCCTTCTCGAAAATGTCGATTTTTATTATCATCAACCCAGGCGCCTTTACACATACCAGCGTGGCCTTTGCGCGATGCCCTGCTTGCCGTATCAATTCCATTTGTTGAAGTACATTTGTCTAACGTCCATGCGCGTGAACCTTTCCGCCATCACTCTTATCTAAGTGATATTGCTAAAAAGGCGTAATTTGCGGCTTGGGCGCTAAAGGATATGATTACGCATTAGATTTTTGCGATAACTCAACTCGAAAAATACATTGATTAAAAATAAGAAACCGCTATGTCAGTAAAATATGAAAAATTTATTGTGCTATGCAATGGCTTATCTCTGTTTGTTTGACAACATTGTGAAAAATGCTAGCTATCCATTTCATGCACTTTTTCCCCAAAAACGCTTTACCATTCCTGAGTTTAGCCCCTGCAAAAATTAGGCACACATCGTAAAGATAAAATTAACCGCACCATTTGTGCAAACCAACTATTCCAATAAAGTGACCTTGCCAATGTATTGTAACTACTTATTCAACCGTTTGATGTCGCTCAGTTACGATTATCGTTATGTCAGTACTGAAGCACGCGAAGAATATATCAAAGCACACGCAGAACCTCATGTTTTTGCAGCTTATAGCCAATTAACTGATGGCGCAGCGCAGGCAGATTTTTGGCGCGTTTTTACCCTTTGGCGTGAAGGCGGCATTTATATCGACATTGATGGACATTTAGTTTTCCCACTCTCACAAATTATTCAAGAGCAAGATTCAGAAGTGCTCATTAAGCGTCGAGACAAACACACGAACTTCTTTCTCGCTTGCGAAGCTGGGCACCCAATTATGAAAGCAACGCTTGATTGATTGTAGAATATTATTGAAAACCGACGTGCATTGAGGGTGGCGTGTTTGTGACGACTGGGCCAGATACGCTGAACAATGCGATTGGCGATCGCTGTGAATACCGCCGAGATAAAATTACTTGCACACAAGGCACGTTTACCAACGAGTATTTCCAACATATTGATAAAACCTCGCAGCAAGTGGAACTATAAGAAAAACGAAGAACTACTGAAATAACAAGCGGTAGATTTGATATTTTGCAAATCGCAAGGGAATCAAACCGCTTTGCGATCTTGGCTTCTCGCTGGAATCAATCAGCCCACGATGCCTTTTATGTCGAACCTTAAATACGGCTCAAATCAAATTTCTAACTCACTTTATCTGGCGTGCCATAAACTGGCTAAGCGCATGGCGTAAAGTTTCTGCGCGTTTCGGTAACCCTTTTTCGCATAGTCACTTGTTCATACACCGCTTGTTCAGAAACGCAGTATTATCGCCAGGGCTAGCCGTTAAATTATCACCGCTGGCGAAATAACGGAAATTTGCAGCGGTGGCGAGAATCCATTCAATCGCTTGTGGTTTGACTCCCTGCTCTGCTCAAACTCACGTTGGCGTTCAGCCGATCGGTGCCATCAGGCTTCATACCAATAACCAAAATCTTCAATTTTTCGACGTCACGCCCCCGCAACCAACTCAATGCGAAATTATCGGCATGCAGTGCCGCTGTAATAACCGCGCGCAACAAAATCACATGATAAGGACGCTCCGATTTTACGCCATCTTCATCTGAAAAATTCGGCGCAATTGGGTAATCTCCGCCTTTTTCTAAGCGCAATTCTTCAGCAAAGCATTGATTGAAAAATCGCACAATATCTTCGATATGATGTTGTTCTGATTCATGTCTATTTTGGTAAAAAGAGAAAAATCTGACCGCTTTGCTAGCCGTTATTTTAAAGTTACACAGGCTGGCTCGGTACTCGAACCTTGATAGCTCAAATTGGCGCCATGTCGCTCATAAACCAACGGCTACCGTGTTAGATAAATTACTATCATTATTGCTGTTCCTACAATGTACGCGAATTTTTGTGACATCGGCAAAGTATCTAAAATTGACATCGGAATACCACGACTTCGCCCGAACATCAAGAAATCGCCTAACCCATACGTACTCACTCGGTTTGGCTCGCTCAGGGTAGGCAAACAGACGTCTGGTTTAGCGCAAGGAAATCTTCAAAATTCTTGTATTTCTGAATATCGACAAATTCATGATAACCAAACCAGAACGTTGAGTATCATCCTAGTGAATCCAAGAGGTTCAATAAAATGATAGGCATGAAAGCCACAATTAGCACATAAAACGGATAATATGGGCTATTTTTGTAGAATGTCGTGTCAGACAATATTCAATATACTTTTTAATAACGATGTAAACTGTTAACCCAGTACGAAATTTTTCTGGAATATCGCTTCAATTGTTGTACGGCGTACTGATAGCGTGAAAAAGGCATTGCTTGCGCCACCATGGCTTTTTCGTCACCATACTTTGGAGAGTCCAAGGTTGCACCATTATGGCGATCAGGGTTAATTTCTTGCAATTTGCGATAATAGCGATAAACAGTACGCGCAAAAAACAACGTTTCACTCATCTCGCACACAACCACATACACTCTCACTAGGTTTCTTCAGCAGCTAAAATATTTTTAGCCGCCCCTTTCCGCTGCTTTTTAACGCAATATTGCCACTCAACCATCACAAACGATAACATCGTTTGATGATTCATGTTTATCGCTTTCGATAAACCTTGATAATTCAGGTCATAACGTCTTTAAATATTGTGTGTGCTAAGACCTGATTACCCCTTACTTTCCGTACCGATAAAGCACAAATTGAGTTCTGATAAACCAACCCCACTGGTTTGAGCAAAATATTCATTTTCGGCAAATTGTTGCAGATGTTTCTGGCGTTACTTTCTGCTGAGATCTAACGACACTGTAGATTTTCCATCCATCGTTGGAATAAGTGAGGTCAACGCCGTTCACTATTAGAAAGCGGCGCTATCAATAATTTTGCAAGCCCATTAACGCACCGGTATTCCCACTCACTACACAACCTTGTGCTGACCATTTACAACAGCTTCAATAGCAAGACGCATAGAGCTATCTTTGCTGACGAATAGCAAGCGAAACGGGCACATCATTTTCAATTTGTAGCATGATGAACAAGATTCGACTTTCGTTGTGCTTCAGGAAGCTTTTAAAGAAAGGGATTGGCAACATGCGCTGATCGCCAACAAAGAGAAAATTGGCCTTTGGATTTCTCAGCCAATGCTTTGATACGGCTGATAGTAAATACGGGGACCGAAGTCCTCGCCCATGACATCTCAACGCAAGCGTTAGTTGTTTCACGAACCCCCAAATGATTACTTGTTGATTACTTTACGACCACGGTAGTAACCGTCAGCAGTAACGTGGTGGCGGAAATGAGTTTCGCCAGAAGTCTCATCTACTGATACGCAGCAGTGGTTAATGCATCGTGTGAACGGCGCATATCACGACGTGAACGAGATTTTTATTTTGTTGAACAGCCATTGGCTATACTCCCAAGTTAGTTCTTTTTAAATTAGCTAATCACAGCGAACGGGTCTCGGCTTCTCGCCACGTTCTTCAGGCACCGCCAAAAACCCGTTCCCTGCGTGGACACTTCACGTGTGCAGCATCATGCATCGGACCACTGGCACCAACGATAACTCATCTTTCACCATATTCCAGTAAATTTACTTTCGCCAAATTCGTTAGTTTCGATAGGCTCATAAATTCCGGGCAAGTCGTCCGCCTGATCCATATTCGACACTCGACTGAAACAAAATGTGCAGTCGAGCGTTTGCGTAAATGGTTACCGCAGCGTTACAGTCAAGCGCCACATCAACTAGCTGCCGAGCCTTTAATCACGACCAGTTTGTGGATCAACATATAACGAGAGTAATCTCAGCATCGCTTAGCACTTGGCTCACAGATCCACCCAAGCGGTTTAAAAAGCGCCATTGAATGATGCCTTCATAATCCATTCGACGCTGTGCGTCTTTGTATGGGTCAATAGTGAGGGTAGTTTTACCTTTGCATAGGGTCGATATATTACAGAGAATGTCAAATAGTCAAAAGGAAAATCAGCGTTTTTATGAAAATCATCTGGCTTTCATGGATAATTCAAATTTCTTAAACGTTAAAATCCATCTATAATCTCGAGCATTTTGTGTCTTCTATAAACAAGGTAATTATGCAACCAATCAAAAACAACTCCTCATTACTTAAAAACAATATTAGGGCTATACATGTTCCTAATTATTGTGAGCACTATAAATGACTTTTATCACACTTCATATTTTGAATAATTTTGAAATGGCATTATTCCTGATTATGTCGATCAATTTGATGACTATACCACCGTATTTACATTCTATTTCTCGTTATACTCATTAGTGTTTTTATTATTTCAGGACTTTGCTCTACCGCTCGCATACAAACGCTATCGATTTTGGGGCGTTGAAAAACTTAAAATTTAGCTGATGGCAGTTGTGTGTATGGTGGTATTTTGTGCCTTTTATGGCTTTTATTTAAACCGTATCAAACCATGCGAGAAACCTGGTTTGCAAAGCCAAAAAGCCATCTGGCTGGTCTTTATCTTTCATCGCCAACGTTGTTATCTGGTGATTATGGATTTTTCATTATGGCCGATAGTGCTTATGCACGATTATCATTTAAAGTAGATTCTGGAAGATTTAAATGCGCTGGCTTTTTGGACCAATTTTTCTATTTTTAGCAACATTTTTGATTTCTTATCTGCCCTTATGTTCTTTCTTGTTGTCAAACAAGTCAACGAAATGCAAATGGCTTATCAAAATAGCATCCAAGCCACGCCATAAACAGTAAGTGGTTGTACTCTTTATGAATTTGCAAAATATTAAGAATACAACCGCTTGCATTTTTTCCCTTTTCATTTTCAAACTTTGACCTAAGGTAAACTTAACACTTTTGGGAAAAAATGCTCACCAGCATAGCCAAACGCGCAGAAAACCGCTAACTTTAGCATCCTATTGAAAATAATTTCAATTGACGGAAAAATCATGATTTTTGCTATTTTCGCGATAATCGCTATGCTGGCGCACTATTATGGGTAGTCCCAACCTTGGTTAACCTAGAAAATCAAAACCGGTAAGCAAACTCAACCAACATCAAAGCAGTGTTTATCATTGGTTTGCGGCGGTTGTTTGCCATTTTGCTAGCTCTACCACAAACTTTATTTTAGAAGGTGGTGCCAAAATTATTCTTTAGCGAATGCCAATGTGTTGATGAGTTTCCTGAGTGTATTGTAACCTAGCCCTTCTTCCCGTTTAAAAACCATCTGGTTTCCACTGATGGTGGTTTATACCATTTGCTATTTGTAGCATTGTGTTAACCTTTGTTTACAACGGGTAATTTTATTCGGAATTTAGCACAGAATTCAGGTTTGGTTTTCCACTAGGATTGCAGCCATTCTCTTATGCGCTCTTTTTCCTCGCACTATATGCATTACAGATCAATGGTTAGATAAAAACTGAAAAGCAAAAATTTATTTTTCGCCAAATGCTTCCACCATTGATGACGGTTGAACGCCACTTTTTACGCTTACGGTTGCAGCACAAGCATTATCAACCGTGACGCTCATTAGCGGTATTATTTACTACATATTTCCCTTTTGCGCCAGAACAAGTGCATATAAAGCCGTCTTCTTTTGTTGCTTGGATAATGTATAGTGTAATATTAGGCAGTGGAAATGGCGCTGGCGTGAAATCGGTGCTTATTTACCGATTTCGCAGATATTACTCACAGTTGGCTATTTTGCAGCTATCAATCAAGTAATTGATTAGGTAAGGGTCGAATTTTCTGTTTATTGCAAAACAGAAACTAACGACCGCTTGAAGATTTACTACTCATAGATTTTTATTTTGGACAGTATCCCCTGAGTGTCTCTTTTATTACTCTTTACTATTCTTCTTTTGCTCTCTGCATTCTTTTCGGCTCTGAACCGGCTACAGTCTCTAAACCGCTACAATGAAACACCTTGCTGAGCATAAGCATAAAGGGCGAGGCTAGCAGAAAACTCGAAAAACCGATGTTTTATTAAGCCTCATCTTAATTTGTAATAATTTAGTCAATATCGCAGCCTTCTGCGATTGCAAACCATGATTGGCATGCGATTAGCTGGCGATATGGGGTGGCGATTGCCACTGGGGCATTAACTTTGTGATGTTGGTTTTCCGAGATCTACCAAACCATCGCAGCAATTTTCCCGAACGCTGGCATTTGTCGAAAGTGATGTCCTCACGCCACTGAAAAATCGCACTGCCACTAGTGTTCTTAATGAACCTAATCATTAACGGCTAATGAAATTGTTGCATATTCGCAAAATGAATCGCAAGGATTAAGCGCAGAAGAGCTTTAAAGGTGTGGTGCTTTGAAGCCGGCAACTCATTCCAAACCGAACACCAAGACATGTTGCTTTCTATTTTAGATATGGGAAAAAGTGATCGGTGATGAGATTATGGTGCCACGCAACGATATTGGTGGTACTGATATCGAAGACGACTGAAAGCGATTATGCGCCAACCGACGGTGCAGCACGCACGCGTCGTAATTTATAAAGGCAATGGGACACGTACTCGGTATGCTCCGTGCAGGTGAAGCATTCTGCCTGATGCTTGAGCGTAACGAATTCACCAAAGAGATGTTAATTCGTGCTGTTGATGACAGCTCATTTCATTCCATGAAGGCACACCATTAACAACCCAGCTCATGAACTTAAAAACGAATACAAAGAGCGTGATTGGTTTAGTGGTCGATGAATGTTACACATTAAAGCGGGTTAGTCACACTGGAAGACATTTTAGAAGAGATTGTCGGGCGACCCTACCACTTCAACCGCACCAACCCTGGCGGAAGAAGTGAAACCACAATCAGATGGCACAGTGATATTGAAGGCCCGCCAACTTGCGTGATTTAAACAAATGTTTGATTGGCAACTCGCCAGTGGATGGCCTCAGTACCTTTAACGGCTTAACCTCGAACATTTAGATCCCTCGAAGAAGATACGCACTCGAGCTATATAATCTGAAAGTGACCATTATGGAAGTGGCAGATAATATGGTAAAACAGGCTCGAGTTGAACCACTTCAAACTGAGAAACGTTAGCAGCTTCAGCCTATATTACAAGCGGTCAGATTTTGCAAATATTTTTGCAACTGACCGTCATCGTATATATAATTTTTTCTGCTGTTTTTCTCTAATCCGACAAGTGCACTAATTTTCCTACCAAATATAGCAAATATCACTAAATTAACCACTATTATCAGTTTAAATCACTAGAAAACCAAATTCACCACCCTTGCAACACACTTACACCCTTTACATCCCTAAATACTCATCATATTCTTTTGCCTCCACTTGCGAATTATTCGCAGAAATTTTGATTTAAAACAAACATTCTATTTTTAGAGGAAACTTTCCGTGTCTGAAAGTCAACTCCATTTCAACAAAAACGCGCGACTTTCTGGTCGTCAAGCGCTTTATCATGGCCGCAATCGGCTCCTGCTGTCGGCTTTGGGAAATATCGGCGTTTCCGCATGCTACTTCAGGAAAACGGCGGTAGGATTCATCATTCCTTATATCGTGGCACTATTAACCGCTGGGATTCCATACTACTCTTTCTTAGACTTTGCTATCGGGCACCGCCATCGTGGGGCGCACCACTTTCTTCCGCCGCTTAAAACAAACACTTTGAAACCTTCGGCTGGTGGCGTTGGCGGCGAACGTCATTATCGGGGTTTACTATGCCGTCGTGCTTGGCTGGCACGCTATTTACACTTATTTCTTTCGCAAAAACTTGAAAGCATAAAACCAGCAGATTTCTTCATTGGCGAATTCCTTTAAAGCGGGCGATATTGCTAACGGTATTAGCTTTTGAATGTTTGTTGGCATGGTCATTGGGCACACTATTGCAGTTTGGCTAATCTCACTAGTAGTGTTAGCACTAGGCGTAGAAAAGGGATTGCGAAAAGTTCAAGCATCTTAATGCCGGTATTAGTGGTAATGTTCTTAGCGTCTGTTGTTTATTCCTTACTTTTACCAGGTAAGCAAAAGGCTTAGATGCATTATTTACGCCAAACTGAAAATTAGCTGAGCTCAGTGGATTGCCGCTTACGGCAGATCTTCTTCTCTCTCTCATCTGTTTCGGGATTATGATTACTTTCACCATCTTACTTGAAAAGATTCAGATTCAACTGGCACCGATTAGTGGCTGGTTTTGCAAACTCAAGCTTTGAAGTTCTGCAGGTATCGGCGTATTTGCTGCATTCTGGCTTTACATGGCACAGCGTCAGCCAAGAAGTGAGTGAAGTGGCAAAAGGTGGTATCGGATTAGCTTTTCATCGCTTTCCCCAACTATTATTAACGAAGCACCATTAGGCTCTGCCTTAGGGTATTATTCTTCGGTTCATTAACCTTGCTGCATTAACTTCTTTCTCATCTCAGTAATTGAAGTAATCATTGCCGCAATCCAAGACAAATTAAAATTAAGCCGTGTTGCAGCAACCTTTACCGTTGGCTTACCAATGATGTTAATTTCAACCGTGTTATTTGGGACTACCACTGGTTTACCAATGTTGGATGTCATGGATAAATTCGTCAACTACTTTGGTATTGTTGCCGTAGCCTTTGCTTCATTAGTGGCTATCGTGGCAAAAGGCAAACTCAGCACTTTAGGTCACCATATTAACAAAACATCCTCACTTAAAGTGGGAACTCTATGGCGTTTAGGTGTAATTATTACGACAGGCGTATTAGCGTTCATGGTATTTAGTGAAGCTATTAAAATCTTCAATGAAGGCTATGAAGGCTATCCAAGCCGTGTCTGTTAACATCTTCGGCTGGGGTATGGCAGATTATTATTAGTTGTTGCATTTATCCTTTCGCTACTGCCTTGGAAAAATGAAGCTGAATTTAAAGTGGAGGAATAATCATGAGTAGTTCTGCAATTATTATGATGAGCATTGCGCTAGTGATTATTTGGGGCGGTTTAATCCTTTCGATTAAACGCTTACTAAAAGAATCACCAGCAATAATTCTAGAAAAACGCCCGCTTGTTGTTTCACCAAGCGGGCGTTTTTAGATTTTTGCAAATTAGCGGTTAACCACATATTGGCCAACACCAGTTCATCTTCTTTCACGCGTACGCGCAATCACACTTGCTGCAGACTCAACCATCGTAAACCCATTTCATCTTCAGTGCGAATAACCCTCGCCACGTAATGAGTTGGTGTAAACATTCGTATTTTCGCATCCACAAATTTGATCGATCATATCTGGCGTTCCCACGAAGTTCACTACGCGGTTGTTTTCCGTACGACCAGTTAATTCCATGATGTCTTTCTTAGACGGGCCTTCAACCAAAATACGTTGTTCTGTGCCAAGCATCGCGCGACTCAAAACTTGCATGGCTTGAAGTTAATACGTTGCTGTAAGCGAGCTAAACGTTCTTTTTCTCTCTTCCGATACATCATCTGGTAAATCAGAAGCTGGTGTACCTGGACGCGCAGAATAGATAAAGCTGTAAAGCTCATATCAAAGTTTACTTGCTCAATCACTTTCATTGTTTGCTCAAAAGTTCGGCAGTTTGCACGGGAAGCCAACAATAAAGTCTCGAACTCGATTTGAATGTTCGCGCTACGCAATTCTACGAACAATCGCTTTATATTCTAATGCAGTGTGGTTACGTTTCACACGGTTAACACACGATTCGAACCACTTTGAATTGCAGGCGTAAGAAACTCACCAACTCTGTGTATCGCGGTACACCTCCACAATATCACTCGGTAAAACTCAATGGGTGGCTTGTGTATAACGCACACGGTCGATGCCATCAATAGCTGCCACTGCTGCAATACCCTGCAAAGCTGCACATCTGGCCATCGAAAGTATCGCCACGATAAGCATTTACGTTTTGACCTATTGTTAACTTCACGCACGCCTTGTTGCAGCCAATTGGCAATTTCAACAATACATCATCTACGGACGAGAAACTTCCTCATCACGCGTATAAGGCACCACGCAGAATGAACAGCATTTGTTACAACCTTCCATGATAGACACGAATGCGGTTGGGCCTTCTGCTATGGCTCCGGTAAGCGTCAAATTTTTCAATTTCTGGAAAGAAATATCTACGACAGCACGATCGCCACCACCACGGATTTTGTTAATCATCAGGTAAGCGGTGCAACGTTTAGGACCGAAAACAATATCAACGAAAGGCGCACGATCACGGATATGCTCACCTCTTGCGAGGCAACACAACCACCCACGCCGATAATCAATTCTGGCTTGTCTCCAGTTTTTCCAGCGACCCAATTGAGAAAACACTTTCTCTTGCGCTTTTTCACGAATTGAGCAGGTATTTAATAATAAAACGTCTGCTTCTTCTGGATTTTCAGTTAATTCTAAAAACCGTGCGTTGCTACTGAAAAGATCTGCCATTTTAGATGAGTCATACTCATCTCATTTGGCAGCCCCAAGTCGTAATATGTACTCGCCATAATCATAATAGATTTATCAGTTGAAAATAAAAGCGTAGAGGCTGGCTTTACGCTAAAAATCGAGGGATATTCTACCCGATTGTTCATCGCCATAACTAATCCGGAGAAATCGTTAGGCGACTTTGATAATCCCTTCGCACACCCATTTATAAGTGGTCAGCGCTTCAAGTCCCATCGACCCGCGCATCGAAGCTTTTTGCGTACTTACCGCAACTTCCGCGCCTCAATCCAAATCTCCGCCATCCGTAAATCGCGCACTGGCGTTATTATAAACCGCAGCGGCATCAACTTGCGCAACAAACTGACGCGCGAGCTTATAGTCTGCCGTTAAAGATTGCTTTTCAGAGTGTTGTGAGCTCATATTCACGAATATGTGCCACCGCCCTTCTAAACCCTCTACTACAACGACACTTAAAATCTAAAGAAAGTCATTCTGGCGTAATTTTTCTTGATCAAGCGGTAATTCTATCTGTTTTTGCACCATCTGTGTGCAGCGTTACGCCTCAATCCCGCCATTTTTCAGCTAATTTTGGCAAGAATTCGCCGCAATAGTACGATCAACTCAACAACGTTTCGCAGCAGTGCTTGACGTTGCGTTTTTAGCATTCGCAATCACTTCCAGCGCCCGCGCTGATCTGCACTTTCTGCTACAGTGACAAACACCAATACCACCGACAATAACTGAATGGTTGAATTGCAGAATTGATGCAATCCCGCACCACCGCGTGGAATCAGCATAATCAATATAGCGGGTCAAGTTTGAGCAATTCGAGCAATAAAGCACGGTCAGGATTTGTCACCGCCTGTACTGCAAATTTTGGCAATCCGCTTTTGTTCTAATGCTTGTTGCACAACTTCAACTCAGCACTGCATTTGTAAATTTGGTTTCTTTACCACCGCGCAAAATAGCAGCATCTCTGCTTTTTAAACAGAGCGAAGCAACATCAATCGTCGCACATTTGGGCGCGCTCATAAATCGTTAGCACCACACCCAATGGCACACGCTCGCGCTGAATTTTTAAGCCTGAATTTAATAATCCGCCATCCATTACTTGCCCGACTGGATCAGCCAATTTCGCTACATTACGCACATCATTCGCGATGCCTTGCAAACGGCTTTCTGTTAGCAACAAACGGTCAATAATCGCCGCTGAAATCCCTTTGCGACTGGGCAAATTCAATATCTTTTGCATTTGCCAAGATTTCCGCTTGGCGCTTCAAGCTGTTCAGCAATCGTCAATAATGCCTGATTTTTCTGCACGTTACCTAATTGAGCCAAGACGACACTTGCCGCTTTAGCCTGTTTAGCAATCTCTAACATATTTTGCATAAAACTCCTTATCGCCTTGCAATTAGGCTGAAATTCTGTGGCGAATAATCCAACAGTTATGAATGTGCGGATTGCGCCTCGAAATCTAACGGTAGTGTTTTTTCGAAATATTTTCCGCCGTTGCCAAGCTCTCACGCATCGAAATCCATTTTAAAGCCACGCTTATTGTTAGAAAAACACAATGGTGCCATCGTTTGTTAAAATGCGTTTTAGCTGGGTAGCAGCTTAATGTGATCACGCTGTACATCCCAGCTTTCATCCATACGTTTTTGAGTTAGAAAACGTTGAGGTCAACGAAAAATCAATTCGAAACGTTCGCGACATTCCCGCAAGCCATTGTAAACAATCAGCTTGGAAACAAGCGGTGGTTTTTACCTAATAAATTGTTAAGCTCTCTAAATTCTGTTCTGCCCAATTCAAATAAGTATTTGACATATCCACTGTTGTAGTTGCTTTTTGCACTATTTAAAGCCGCATGGACGGTAGCCGATCCGGCATAGGCAAAACAGATTTACAGGTTTTTTGGCCTTTTTGCCATCTCACCGACCATTTTGCGGGTTAAGCGCTTATCAAGGAACAATCCTGTGTCGAGATAATCAGTCAAATTCACCCATACTTTCGCGCCGTACTCGTTCACATAGAAATAATCGCCTTTGATTCGCCAATTTTTCATATTGATTGGTACCTTTTTGCTTTTTGACGAACTTTCAACACTAATTTATTAGTTTCAACCCCGTCACATATAGCGTTGCAGAAACAGCATCCAACAAACGCTGACGAGCTTTTTGTTCATCAATATTTTTCGGCGCAGCATATTCTTGTACAACGATATGATCTCGCATATCTATCAACTGCCAAGTTATATTCTGGCAAATCTGCATCATATAAACGGTAAGCATCAATGCCTTGCTGTTTTGCCCATTTTTCAATTTTCTTAATATTTTTCGCTAAGCGATTGGCAAAAATCAGGTGCAACTTGTGCATTTTTGTTCAAATGTCAGGTTTTCTGCTTGCTCCTCTGCTTTTCGTTCACTTAATTGATAGTTTTTTTCAGCAAACATTCAAGCGAGCCATTTTTCGCTTTAAACTGGCGATGTGCGCGCAAACGTAAACAGTTAAGCACCCTGGCTCGCCACCAAAAATCGACACATTCCATCCAGCAAACTCACGTTTTAGGCGTTGACCAAACACAGAGTAAAGTGCAATAAGCGCAGGCAGTTGTGCCTAAACGCTCCCCATACAAGGCGGGTTACACACCACAGTGCCGACTTCTGTTTCACACGGATTTTTCAAAGCGGCAATATCGCCTTGTTGCCAGTGAATTAAATGCCCAACCCCGCATTATTCGTATTTTGTTTTGCTTTTGCCAAGACGCGATGGTCAAGGTCAAAGCCATAAAATAGCGGTCGAATTTCTTCATTTTTGCAAATAGGCTTCATCTAACACGGTTTTCCAAATGGCTTGTTGATGGCCTTTCCAGGCATTAAAGCCCCAATATTTACGATGAAGTTGTGGGCACTTTTTGCCTGCATTTGCGCGGCTTCAATCAATAACGTGCCTGAACCACACATTGGATCGACCAATGGCGTATCTGGCTGCCAACCAGAACGTAAAATAATGGCGGCAGCTAATGTTTCACGCAATGGCGCTTACCCTGTTTCTTCACGATAGCCACGCATATGTAGCGCTTCGCCACTTAAATCCAGTGAAACAATTAAATCATCACGATTAGGTAAACATGCAAGCGAATATCTGGCTGGATTTTATCCACCGTGGACGCGCAAAAACCTTTACGCTCAAAGTGATCGACAACCCCATCTTTCACACGCATGGCACCAAATTGTGTGTTACGAATTTCACGGTTCGTCCTGTTGAAATCGACATAAAAAGTATCGCGCGGGTCAAATACCGTTTCCCAAGCATAACCAACTATTGAGGCATATAAATCTAACTCGCTGAAAAATTTTTGTCGTAATCAGTGGTAATAGAATTCGTGAAGCGAGACGGCTATGTAATAACGCTTTATACATGCCTTCTTGTGTGGTGCTAAATGCACACCGCCTTGTGCAACTTGGCATTGCGCTTGGCAAATTTGTTCTAATTCGGTTTTAAGCATTTCAAAAACCGCGCGCCGCTGTGGCGAAATAAGTGGTTGTTGTCATGGTCAATTTTTCAGAAAAAGTTAGCCTTATTATAGCGGATCAAGCGCGATTTTTCTTGGAAAGTTTTGCAAATGCGCTAGACAAGCAAGATAGGAAGATCAAAAATAGACAAATTACCTCAATTAGGTAACTTGATTTAGGCACAATAGCACGGAAAAATAGCCGTTTTTGAGGAGTGTAGCAATGACATACAAAATTATTTTTAATTGACGATCATCCATTGATGCGCCAAGGCATGCGCCAAATTTTATCTTTAGAAGATAATATTGAAGTAGTCGGCGAAGCAAGCAACGGCACCGAAGGTGTTGCATTAGCTTTAGCAACCGAGCCAGATTTAATTATTCTAGACTTAAATATGAAAGGCATTTCTGGCTTAGATACTTTACGTGCTTTACGCGCGAAAGGCATAGATTCGCGTATTGTTGTGTTGACGGTTTCTGATGCACAATCTGATATTTTTGCATTGATGGATGCTGGTGTTGATGGCTATTTATTAAAAGACAGCGATACAGCTGAGTTAGTCGAAAACATTCAGCGTGCACCGAAAGCGCTGAAATGGTATTAAGCGACAACGCACGTCAACATATCTCTAAATCGCCAACCAGAAAGCGATCCATTGCATACGCTTACCGATCGTGAGCGCGATGTGCTGCAGTGGATTGCCACCGGTATGTCGAACAAAACAAATTGCCGCCCAACTTTTTATTTCGGAAGAAACCGTAAAAAGTGCATATCCGCAACTTACTCCGTAAGCTCAACGTACATTCACGTGTTGCGGCAACAGTACTACTAGAACAGCAAAAGGCTAATATCGCCGAATTTTGCAAACCAAGAGAATTCATCAGGTCATGGCGTTACTCATTACTCCAAATGTACCAATTGTGACATATGCTTACCCGAATGCCCAAATGAGGCAATTTCTGTCGGGGAAGAAATTTATGTTATCGATCCTGTTTTTGTGTACAGAATGTGTAGGCCATTACGATAACCCGACTTGCCAGAAAGTTTGCCCAATCAGCAACTGTATTATTCCGGATCCGGCGCATCAAGAAACGACCGAAGAACTTTGGGAACGATTTGTGCTCATTCATCATGCTGATGATGTTTAACTACACTCTGCGTCCTGAATTTTAACGCTGATCATCTTTGCTATTTCCTCTCCCATCAAAGGAGAGGAAATTTCATATTCCACCAAAGATTGAAAGAAAACTATGCACCAAACCTACTACCGCAGACGTTTTTTTCCGTTGCGCCAATGCTTGATTGGACAACTCGTCACTGTCGCTATTTTCATCGTCAATTTACGCAACACACGCTGCTTTTATACCGAGATGATTACAGCACCGGCAATCATTCACGCAAAATATGATTTACTTTGCATTTGATCCCGCTGAAAATCCAGTTGCATTGCAATTAGAGGAAGTGATCCAACGCAATTAGCCTATTGTGCCAAGTTATTAGAAGAACGGGTTATGCGGAAATTAACCTTTATCGTTGGCTGCCCCTCAGATCGCGCATGTACAAAACGGCATGTTTGGTGCTTGCTTGATGGGCAAAGCTGATTTGGTTGCAGATTGTATAGCTAATGCGCGATGCGGAAGTATTCTGCAACGGCGTAAAACATCGCATCGGTATTGATGATTTAGATAGCTATGAATTCTCGTGCGATTTCATCGAAAAAGTGCAGCCTTATTCACAAGATTTTATCGTACATGCTCAGTAGCATGGCTTTCAGGCCTTAGCCCGAAAGAAAAATCGCGAAATTCCACCGCTGGATTATGAGCGGGTTTATCAGCTAAGCGTGATTTTCCGCATTTAAATATTTCGATTAACGGTGGCATTAAACTATCGACGAAATCAAACCCACCCTGCAATTTGTTGATGGCGGATGGCTGGGCGCGAAGCCTACCAAAACCCTTCGCCACTGGGCGCGATTGATTCGCAAATTTTTGAAGTAAAATCGACCGCTTTGTCACTGCCAAAGAAGCTGTGGAGAAGATGTCCTTTACATGAAAGCAACAACTTTCACAAGGCGTTTACCTAACCATGATCGTGCGCCATATGCCAGGTGCTTTCCAACACTGCAAAGGCGCTCGCCAATGGCGTCGCCATTTATGAAAATGCAACCAAACCCGGTGCAGGCGTAGAAGTGATTGAGCAAGCATTAGCATTCGTGCAAGCGGATTAATCTGAATAATCGAAAAATTATCAAAAATCGTGGTGGTTGGCACTCTAACTCAACCATCCGCTCTCACTCTCTGCCGTTTTCGGCCCATGTTTTCTAGCCAAGCAGCCATCGCCTCTAATTGTACTTCACCGCCTTGTGCAATCACTTTCACACTGCCATCAATCCGATTTCGTACGGTACCTTTAGCCCACTTTGCCCGCTTGCAAAGTAAAAAGCGAAATCCCACTGCCTTGAACTTCCAAAACAAAAATTGTTTTGTTTGCATACTGCCCTCCTCATTCTTAGTCTGAGTTTTAACTCAATTATACTAAAAATGCTCAACGGTTCATTCCCGACTAAAAAGTCTAAAAACCCTCAAACAACCCGCCAAGAAAAAGATGATATTTCAGAATATTATTCTAAGCAATCCTAAAACAGAGTCATTATTTGGTTGATCGCATAGCATAAAAGTCGAAAAAGTGACAAATTTGCATTTTTACTTTCGTAAGCCGTTATAGTGAACGAGTAGTCACACAAGCGGGGCGAGTTTTTGCAAAATTTTTGCATATTCCACCGCTTGTTCTGTTTAAAATTCAATTGATTTAAAAGTGGGATTATTATGGCAAAAACACTCTACGATAAACTTTTCGATGCACATGTCGTGTATGAAGCAGAAGGCGAAACACCAATTCCTTATATTAACCGCCACTTAATTCATGAAGTGACCAGCCCACAAGCATTCGACGGCTTACGCGTAGCTGGCCGCCGTTCGTCAGTTAGCAAAACTTTCGGCACGATGGATCACAGCATTTCTACTCAAGTGCGCGATGTTAATCAACTAGAAGGCCAAGCCAAAATTCAAGTACTGGAATTAGCCAAAAACTGCGAAGCAACGGGGATTTCGTTATTTGATATGCAAACCAAACAGCAAGGATCGTCCATGTTATGGGGCCAGAACAAGGCTTAACCCTACCTGGGATGACCATTGTCTGTGGGGACTCCTATCACCGCCACACACGGAGCATTCGGCGCGTTACCTTTGGTATCGGAACTTCTGAAGTAGAACACGTTCTTGCTACCCAAACTTTAAAACAAGCCCGCGCAAAAATATGAAAGCGAAGTGCGCGGTAAAAAGTTGCGCCCGGCATCACTCGCAAAAGATATTGTATTAGCTATTATCGGTAAAACCACAATGGCGGGTGGTACAGCGCTCATGTTCGTGGAATTCCTGCAGAAGTGTTATTCAGATCTTTTCTATGGAAGGCCGCATGACGGTATGTAATATGGCGATTGAATTTGGTGCAAAAGCAGGCTTTAATCGCGCCAGATGAAACGACTTTGCATACTTAAAAAGGTCGTCCGCACGCGCCAACTGGTCAAGATTGGGAAGATGCTGTTGCTTTATTGGAAAAACTGAAAAATCAGATGACGATGCTCACTTTGACAGCATCGTGGTGCTAGAAGCGAAAAAGATATTGCACCGCAAGTGACTTGGGGACAAACCCAGGGCGAATTATTGGAATTGATGAACGCGTTCCAAACCCAGCAGAAATGGCTGATCCAGTGACAAAAGCTTTCGGCAGCAGCATTAGCTTATATCGGTTTAGAAGCAGATACCGATTTCAAAAATGTTCCTGTTGATCGGTTTTATCGGCTCTGCACCAACTCCCGAATTGAAGACTTGTACGCGCAGCCGCAGCGGTCATGAAAGGCCGTAAGAAAGCGGATAACGTCAAACGTGTGTTAGTTGTTCCGGGTTCAGGTTTAGTTAAAGAACAAGCCGAAAAAGAAGGGTTAGATAAAATCTTTTTGATAGCCGGCGCAGAATGGCGTAACCCAGGCTGCTCAATGTGCTTTGGGGATGAATGATGACCGTTTAGCGCATCGGGAGCGTTGTGCTCAAACCTCTAACCGTAACTTTGAAGGCCGTCAAGGTCGTAATGGTCGCACTCACTAGTTAGCCCAGCAATGGCAGCCGCCGCGGCAGTATTTTGGTCAAATTTGTTGATATTCGTGATGTGAAACTCAACTAACCCCTCAGATAAGAAAGGATAAGAAAAATGGCAGGTATTAAACAACATTCAGGCTTAGTGGTTCCACTTGATGCAGCAAACGTGGATACGGATGCAATCATTCCAAAGCAATCTGCAAGCAATTACTCGCGTGGGTTTTGGTAAACATTTATTTCACGAATGGCGCTATTTAGATGCGGCAGAAACTCAACCAAACCCAGAGATTTTGTGCTCAATTTTCCACAATATCAAGGCGCAACTATTTTATTAGCGCGTAAAAATTTAGGCTGTGGTTCTTCACGCGAACACGCACCATGGGCATTATTGACTACGGTTTTCGAAGATGATCGCCCCAAGTTTGCAGATATTTTCACAATAACAGCCTAAACAATCTATATGTTGCCAATTCGTTTAAGCGAAGAGGAAGTTGAAGAGATTTTCCAATGGTGTGGGCAAATGAAGGCAAGCAAATTCATGTTGATTTAGAAGCCATGACAGTGACCAAGTTGGCGAAAAAGTATATCATTTTGAATTAGATGAATTCCGCCGCCACCGCCTATTAAACGGCTTAGATAACATCGGCTTAACCCTTCAACATGAAGATGCGATTGCGGCTTACGAGAAAAACATTCCCGCATTTCTTCGCTAAGTTAAACATTGACATCAAAAAGCCCCAAATCAAATTCGATTTGCTTTTCCCTGTTTTACTGGCTTATCACGATAACTTTTCTAATGCGCGCCATTTTTGCAATCAGCCATTAATGCCATTGCCTTGAAAGCAATCTGCAGGCGTGTTGCTTTCACCACTCCCTTCAACGTTGACAATGGTGCCTGCCCAAATTTCGGCGTCACTTTTGTTTGCCCTCATCTTCCAGCTGCTATCATTGAGAATGGAAGCGGTCGTTTTTGCGACCTGTTTTACAAATGTGTTATTTTGTACAAAACTCGCAGCACGGTTAATGTTACCACGTGCTGAATTTCACGAATATGCGCTTCTGGGAGCTCTTCAATAAAACGTGATGCCACTGGCGCTCTTTCTTTGCCATATAAACGGCGTAATTCCGCATAGCTGTCGGTTAATTTGCGTTTAGCACGCGTAATACCTAAGATAAGCAAGACGGCGTTCTTTCTTGCAATCGCCCTTCATCAAAAACTCATGCCACTTGGGAAAATACCTCTTCAACGCCCACCATGAACACGCGCGGAAATTCCAAACCTTTGCTGAATGTAGCGTCATCAGTTCCACATAGTCTTGGTTCGAGAGGTTTAGCTTCGCCAGCTTCCAACGAAGCATGCGGTTAAAAAGCAGTTAAATCAGAAAGATCTTCGCTTCATCCGGTTTAGTAAATTGCTTTGTAGCCGTCACCAACTCTTCCAAGTTTTTCAATGCGACTTCGCCCTTTTTCACCTTTTTCTTGCTGATACATCTCTATACAAGCCCGATTTTTGATTACAAAATCAGTCTGTTCAGATAAATTCATCTCGTTCCGTTTCTGATCGAGCGCGTTAATTAAATCTACAAAGCGCAACAACGCATTCGCCGCTCTGCCTGATAATAACTCTTCATTTACCGCGACTTGAATGGCTTGCCATAGCGTGATCTGACGATCACGCACCAACTGACGAATGGTTTCTAACGTACGCTCCCTCAATACTCGCGTGGAGGAGTGTTAACGACTCGCTCAAAAGCGGCATCATCAAACGGTTACTAATCAAGCGCAAGTATGCCAATGCATCCTAATTTCTTGGCGTTCAAAAAGCGCATTCCACCATAAATGCGATAAGGAATGTTTGCTTGAATCAGCGCTTTCTTCAATCACACGTGATTGACTGTTGCTCCGATAAAGCCACAGCGACATTCAGATAATTCGCCCTCATCTTCTTTTCCATTGCTTAATTTGTGCTGCCACAAAACGCGCTCACATCCAATTCGTTAAATGCGCACAATTTCAACTGGATCACCATCACCACTTTCCGTCCAAAAGATTTTTCCCCAAGCGGTTATCATTATTGGCGATTAACTCATTGGCAGCGGAAAGAATATGCCTTGTGGAACGATAATTTTGCTCAAGACGAATAGTCTCTGCACTGTTGGTAATCGTTTAAAAACGCTGAATATTTTCAACTTGCGTCACCACGCCAACCATAGATAGATTGGTCATCATCGCTCACAATCATCACTTTACCGGTTTGCCCTGCTAACAAAATGAATCAGGTCATACTGAATGTTGTTGGTATCTTGAAACTCATCAATCAAAATATGTTGGAAACGTTAAGCTGATAACGTTGCAAAATCAATTTATTGTGTTTTAGCAATTCATAAGCGCGAATCAATAATTCCGCGAAATCCAACAAGCCTCGCACGATCACAAGCCTCTTGGTACAAACGATAAAGTTCAACTAATTTTTTCTCATTCGGATCGTTGTATGATCGATATCTTTGGCACGCTTGCCTTTATCTTTTTGTGCATTGACATACCACGCGACATGCTTCGGTGGAAAAATTTTTCTCATCAATATTATGCAACTTGTAAGCGTTTAATCAGACGTTGCTGATCTTCCGTATCCATAATTTGGAAATCTTGTGGCAAGTTGGCGTCCAAATAATGCCGCACGCAACAAACGGTTTGGTAATGCTATGGAAAGTCCCTACCCACATTCCAAATAGACGTCCGCCACCATTTGATCTTCTGCGGTTTGTGCAACGTATATTCGATTCGATGATTTACTTTCTGCTGCCGCTTTGTTGGTAAAAGTCACGGCTAAAATATTCGATTCTGGCACACTTCTCCACGCCAATTAACCACGCAATGCGCGTAGTGAGCACAGCGTGTTTTGCCAGAGCCTGCCCCTGCAAGTACCAAACATCACTAATCGGGCGGCAACTGCTTCACGTTGCTTATCGTTCAGCCCGTCTAAGAGTAAAGAAAAATCCATGATGAAACCTATCTCATTGTATTTTTATCCATTATATCGCAAGCGGTCGTTTTTGAAATTTTTGCAAAATACTCATTAAAGAAAAAGCCATTCTTTCGAATGGCTTAAAATTAGTGTCCGCTAAGACCTGCGCAGGAGAAAGTTTTGGCAGCACGCGAGGTTGGATAGAGGCTCGCACACAAACTTAGCACGAGGGTGCAAGTAATACATAAACAATATCTTGCCAATGTAATTCGCTTGGAAGGAAATCAATAAAGTAGATACCATCTGAAAGCAATTTAACCCCGAAGAATTGTTCTAAAGATTTGATAATTGCGGTTAAATTTCAGTGCCAGCAATACGCCCAAAATTAAGCCAACGTTACTGCACCTTTCATGCCTCGAAATCAGGCCATACCAAAGGAAAAATCTGCTTAATAAAACGATTATTAGCACCCAGCGTACGCATAATTGCGATGTCGCCTTGCTTGTCTTTTACCGCCATAATTAAAGTGGAAATAATATTAAAACAAGCTACGCCAATCACTAATACCATCGCAATATATCATCACCTGCACGAATCAGCTGAATGTCATTATACATATAGCCAAATTTGTTCTATCCAAGTATTGAGATAAAGTGGTTGCTCAAAAAGCATTTAACTCAGGAGCGCCAATTGATTAACTCTGCAAACGGCGCTTTTTAAAGAGAGCTCAACCCCTGAAATTTCTTGAGGGCTATATTCCAACAGCTCTTGTGCTTTGGTTAATGGCAACGCATAACTGTGATCTCAACTGCCCTTCTAATTTCAAAATACCCGTTACTGGCAAACTAAAACGTAACGGCTGAGCTAATTTGCCATCTTCAGTCGGTTGCGGAAGTAATGAAGTCACTCCATCGCCTGCTCAACCGATAAATCTTTTAGCAATGCCTGCGCCTAAAATGAGCCCACCCTCTTGACGCGAACGCTTGCCATTGTTCTGCCGGAATATAGTGACTTAATTGGCTCACTTGGTCTTGCTTTTTCGGTCAACGCCACGCACTTGTGCAATTTTAAGTTGGCTACCATTTTCAATCAGCCCAGTAAAACTTCACGAATGGCGAAACCGCATTCACATTCGGATTCTCGCTGACTAATTTTTCTAAACGCTCGCCCGCCTGAATTGGCACATTTTCATTACCATTGTAAGAATAGAGTTCTGCGTGCGGCACAACAGAAAGTACGCGCTGATTAAGCTCACGCTCAAAACCATTCATCGCACTTAATCCAATAATCAACACCGCAAACCCCAAGCGCAATCCCCACGCTTGCATGAGGGAAATCAGTGAAACAAGGCGATTTTTCTGCTTTGCCTCGCTGATACTCGCCAGCTAATATGGGGTATTCATTAGCTTTCCTCAGTTAAAAATGCCATCACGCATGACAAAAACAACGAGAGAGTTTTTGCGCGAGATTCAAATCGTGTGTCACTAATAAGAAAGCAATGTTTTGCTCATGATTTAGCTGTTTGATTAAATCGAAAATACTTCTCTGTGGTTTCTCGATCCAAGTTTCCTGTAGGCTCATCAGCCAATACGAGGATGGGTTATTAACCAAGCACGTGCAATCGCGACTCGTTGACGCTCACCACCTGAAAGAGCCGATGGAGCGATGCGTCACCGTGGCGATAATCCGACCGCTTGCAGCATTTTTCAGCACGATCTGCCGCTTCGCTTTTGTTCTGACGCCCGGTTAGCATCGGCATCATGACATTTTCCAGCGCAGTAAAATCTGCCATCAAATGATGGAATTGATAAACGAGATCCTAAATAGCGGTTGACGTAAATCGGCTAACTGATTGGCACTCAATTTTTGTAATGATTGATCCGCAATCCAAACCTCGCCAGCACTCGGTTGGTCTAAGCCACCCAAAACTATGTAGTACAGGGTACTTTTTACCTGAACCAGAACTCCCAACGATTGCCACCTAGCCCGCCTTTTTCCATCGAAAAGAAACATTTTTAATACTTGAACTTGCTGTTCGCCTTCTTCATAAAACTTGCTGATATTTTTCACAGCGCAATAATGTTGTCATGGTTTAGCCTTTTTATTGTTCATATCTTAACGCCTGCGCAGGTTCAATTTTTGCTGCGCGGTAGGCTGGGTAAAGGGTGCAGAGCAGTGATAATCCAATCGAGGCTTTGTAATAATCACTGCAATTTAGTGTACTCGAAATTTCTGTCGGTAAAAAGCAGCATTGGATTAAAGAGGTGCAAACAATTTGGTCTAAGTAGTGGCTAATTAACACCTAGCCCTCCACCAATGAATGCGCCAATGACACCCACATAGCACCTTTGGAAAACAAAGTATGGCCATAACCGATCTTTTCTTAAGCCCTTGAGTTTGTAAAATGGCGATCCACCTTGTTTATCCCCACCATCAGACTTAATGAAGTCACAATATTAGAAATTGCAACAATAATAATTAGGCTAATCAATAACCCCATCATATTTTTCCATCCGGACAGCTTGGAAAAACTCACCTTTTTGTTCACGCCAGTCGCTAATTTGGTAATGTGCTTCATCAAAAGTTTGTGCAAGTCTCTGTTACTTGGAATGGGTCTTGCAAGAATAAGCGCACGCCTTGCACTCTTCAGGCGCAATACGGAAGAAGACGCCCTCACATCCGTCAAATTCGCAAAATAGCGTATATTCTGCTGGCACTGCTTTGACTTGGATAGATACCCGAAATTTCAAATAAACGCTGAACTGGAATTCTTCCCATTGGCGTATATTGGCTATTCTCGGTAATCATCAAACGAATTTTATCGCCTATACTTAGAATTTAGTTTATGCGCTAATTGGCTACCGATAAGCACCTTAAATTCACCTGCGGGCAAACGCTCAGCAACTGCTTGTTCATCTAGCAGTGATCGTCTTCGCTTTCGTCACACCAATTAGCTGCCCCGCTTGAATACCACTTTGGCTTTGAATAATGACATTGGCACGGTTAATCGCCGTGCTTTTTGCACAAAATCTGGCAGGTTAATTTTTTCATTCTGCGTAAAATGCCCTTCTTGCGGGGCAATAATGGCATGCGGTAAATGGAAAGGAGATTGCGCTTTTGCATATTTTTCTAAAACCGTTCATCACAGAAAGCACAATCACAAGCGCCATCACACCTAGCGTAATGCCAAGGCTGGCGAGATTAGTTACCAAACGCCCGAAACGGTCAGCGCTCGTGCGCCAATAACGAAAAGGCAATAAATAAAGGGTTAAATTCTATTTCTGGTCATAAAATAAAACAAGCGGTCAAATTATACTGAATTTTTGCAAAACTCTGCATAAAAATAACCGCTTGTTTTGAGGGGAGATAAATTAAGCCGGATGACGCCTCAGCGACTTCTTTTAATAAGCTTTGTAATTCGCCTTTTTGTGCCATTTCCAAAACAATGTCACAACCACCCACCAATTCGCCTTCTACCCATAATTGTGGGAAAGTTGGCCAGTTTGCAAATTTTGGTAATTCTGCACTGAATATCTGGGTTAGTTAAAATATCTACATAACCAAAATGGTGCCAGCGGCTAATCACTGCTTCTACTGCACGCGCAGAGAAACCACATGAAGGGAATTTTGGAGAACCTTTCATGTAAAGTAAAATTGGGTTCTCGCTAATTTGTTTTTGATTTTTCAATCGTTTCCATTGTTACCTCTAAGGATTATCTAAAAATAGCCGAGTGATTGTATCAGATTTTTATTAAGAACTAAAGTGCAATCTCTCGTCTACCCGTAAATGCATGAGTAGGGTTGTTCCATCTACCATTTCTAATGAACCACCAACTCGGCACACCGTGCGCAATACGACTGTTTTTACATTATATTGATGACACATTTCTGCAATGTAATTGGCGGTTGCATCACCTTCAATGGTTTGGATTCGTCGCTAAAATCACTTCATGGAAAGATTCATGCTCTAAGCGCTGTTGTAATAAATCTAACCCGATTTCGCGTGGCCCAATACCATCAATCGGCGACAAATGTCCCATCAATACAAAATAACGTCCTGAAAATTGACCGGTTTGCTCAATCGCTTGAATATCTTCCGGCATTTCCACAACACAAAGCTGTCCGCTCATTTGACGACGCGGATTCTTGCAGATGTTACATTCCTCTTCTTCGGTGAAGGTACGGCAACTTTGACAATGCCCAATATGAGTCATAGCTTCATGCAACGCTTTTAGCAAGGTTCACGCCCCTGCACGATTGCGTTGCAGCAGATGAAATGCCATTCGCTGAGCCGATTTTGGCCCTCACTCCGGCAATGCCCGCAAAGGCTTCCATCAAATTTCAAGTAAAGGACTGGTTTTGTATAAAATTTTACCGACAAAACAAAACGGCACATTCTAGTGCTTTTCACCCAATTTTGCTACTTTTTCCAAGATAGGTTGAAGCAAACAAGCGGTCGATTTTTCAGAAAATTTTGCAGAAACCGGCACATACCACCAATTAGATTGCGCAAGGCTTGGCACTTCACGGCATCTTTTTCTGTCATCAATAACGGTGTGTCAACTTCAGCTAATGCCTGTAATTGTTTAAGTTCAAAAGGTTGATGATCAGCAAAAACCTACTTCATCACGCAATCGAATGCCCTAAGCCTTTTTAACATTTCAAAAAGCGTGGGGGAGCGATCAATCCCTGCAATCGCAACGCAAGGCGTTTTAGTAAATCTCGGTTAATAAACGGCGTCTCGTGGGTCACAAGATTAACTGCCCATTCAGGTCTCTAATGTCATGAAATGTTCGCCAGTTTGCGGCTGCCCACCGTTGCAAATGACTGCTTGCACCTGTTTGAGTCTACTCGGTAGCTCACGTAGTCCACCTGCTGGCAGTAAAAAACCGTTACCAAAACGGCGTACACCATCAACAACAACCCATTCAATATCACGCGCGACGCGCATAATGTTGCAAACCATCATCTGCAGCAATCAAATCCAGCGAAAACTGACTGAGCAATAGCTCAATACTTTGGCGACGGTTTGGTGATATTGCTAATGACACGCCTGTTCGCTGTACAATGAGCACAGGTCATCACCCACCATTTCAGCAGAACTGAATTTGTGACTCAACTGCGGAAACTGTTTGGTTTTACCGCCATAGCCACGAGAAATAACGCCTACCCTTATACCTTTTGCCTGCAGCTGTTCTACTAACCAAACAACGACTGGCGTTTTACCATTTCCCCCGACGGAAATATTCCCCACAACCAATACAGGTACAGGAGCACGGTAAGATTTCAAAAATATTTTTCTGATATAACCATCGGCGTGTTTGGCTAATCAGCCAAAAAGCATGGAAAGGGGCGAAAGCAGCCAAGTCAGTACAGATTTTGTTTGCCGAAAGTTTCATTGTTTTTAATGTCTCGATCATTTCACGCAGTAACAATAATTCGCGTTTTTGATTTTTCAATAATTTCGTTTTTATGATGCGAGCAATTCCTCTTTATGCAAAAGAATCAGCCTAAGTGTTTCAGGTTTCTTGACTCGCGTTGCCTCGCATAAAGGTTTCCTTTCTTCACCATAAGATAATAATTGGCAAATGTGCATGCCAAAAATTCTCGGCACTTGCTCAAGTCGAGGCAAATTAGACAGCGTTTCGCCTCATCTCATTGGCATAGCCTTTTTGTTGTCATATTCAGCTTCTGCGCCATTTCTTCTTGGGTCCATTGGCGCACTTCACGAAAGCTGTTTAATTTTCATTGATTTTCATATCAAACACCCACAAACTGTAGAGAAAGGATAACATTTGTTCCCTAAAAGGGAGTGAAATTTGTGGATTGTATCCTTTTCATACAATCCTTAGAATACCGCCTCTTTAACTCTACTACTATCATGAGGTTTTATTATGAATTGGTATTTAGCCGTTCTTAAGAAATATACAACTTTCTCTGGTCGCGCAAGAAGAAAAGAATATTGGATGTTCACACTTTTCAATATCATCGCAGCTTGCATTGCTATGGTAATTGATGGCGTATTAGGTGGCACAGGTATCGTGACTATCATTTACGCTTTAGCAACTCTCTTTACCAAGCTTAGCGGTAACTCGTGCGTCGCTTACATGACACAGGTCGTAGCGCGTGGTGGTTATTACTTGGTCTTGTTCCATTTGTTAGCATCGTTTTAATTATCTTTATGTGCCTTGAAGGTCAACTACAAAGCAACCAATATGGTGACAATCCTAAATTAGTGAGATCCAGCATAATCCCTAATTTGATTATCTTGCTAAAACAAAAACCGCCAATGAGGCGGTTTTTATCGTTTTATTACATCGTTAATCAAACATCTCAGCTACACTACGAGCGTTAGATTGCGCATTGGCTGCAGCTGCACGGTCACCAACTGACCGACAGACACGATTCCGTTCTCCGCTGCTCACAACACGTGCATTAAAACCTGACATTGCTAAACGAGCCTGCATATTCTCTGCTTGCGCTTTATTTTTAAATGCCCTGCATTGTAATCCAAAACGCCCTGCAGTAGCAGCTGGTTTTTCTGCTGGTTTAGCCGTAGTTTCTTTTTGGCATTTCAGCTTTTTTTGGCTGTTTCCACTTTTGCTTGTTCCGTCGCTTTAGCTGCTTCAGCCTGTTTAGCTTGTTCTACTTTTTTCGCTAATTCTTGCTGTTTTTTGAGCTCTGCCTGCTTACGCTTTTCTTCTGCAGCTTTTTGCTCTTGAGCTTTCTGAGCAGCAATTTGTTCAGGACTTGGCGCTGGCGTTGCAGAGGTAGTTGGTTGCGCTGTAGCCGTATTATTTGTTGTACTTTGAGCAGTTTGCATTTCAGTATTTGTTGCGGTAGTTTCTACTTGCTGCGTTTTCTGCATTTAAGCGAGCTGCTTTCTTCTTGCTTACGCTTTTCTTCAAACTGTTGAATCTGTTCTTTAGTCAGTTGAGCTAATTTTTCTTGTGATTTTTTGCTACTATCGGTTATCACTTCTCGAGATTCTAAATCACGAATATAGCTGTACACTTCTTCTGGTCGGCTCGGCAAATTGCTTGATTTTTGTGTTGGCACCTGAACTTGCACATTGTTCGGAATCACAGGAGCTGGCGCATTTTCTTTTAAGAGCCATAAAACCTAGCCCTGCTGCTAACAATAAAAACAATGATGAGCGAAAATAATGTTGATTTGTTCATGCCGCCCTTTTTCTTTTTAGAGCGAGCCATATAGTCACGTTGAGGCACAATGGTTACCTTATCAATTTTATATAGAATGAAATTCTGTAAATTTTACTGAAAAACAACCGCTTGCCTATCGTTTAAAAACAGTTGATCAAAAATTATTGTAAACTTTTTGTGAATAAAAGTTTAATTTAATTTCCTGATTGATGAGAAAGATCAAATATCGAAACGATGATTTTTGGTAGTATGCGAAAAATCTGGCTTCATATCTGCCATAAACGGCGCATAATCCGGACGTTTCACAACCACCCGTTTTCTTGCTAAAGCCTTTGCGGGTAGAAATAAACTATCTGCATCTAAATCCGCTCCAACAAATGCTTTGAAAACGCGCATCTCTTTTTCACTAATGCGCTTTTTGTTTATGCGTGATACATGGGATCTAAATAAACCACATCGGCTTGTTCTTTCTCACAATCTAGTTGTGCAATATGCGAAACCGCCACTAATTGCATTCTTTCTTGCATGAACTTGCCGATTTCTGCATCAGCATACGCACGAGCTAAACCATCTTCTCAGTAATGCTGCAACGACTGGATGGCGCTCAACCAAACGCACTTTACACCCAATTGCGGCTAATACAAAAGCATCACGTCCCAAGACCTGCCGTTGCGTCAATGACTGTTGGAAAATCATTTCCTTTAATTCCCACTGCTTTAGCTACCGCCTCTCCTCGTCCGCCACCAAACTTACGGCGATGAGCCATTACCCTTCAAACAAATCACAGCAATCGCCCCTAATTTAGGCTCATCTAGCTTACGGAGTTCTAAGCGTTTATCTGTTAATACTAAAGCAAGCGGATTCTTCTGATTGATGGTAAGTTGCCACTTATCACAAATTTCTTGAAAAATTCTCTTTTTGTGCGGACTCGTTAATTAGCTGAATCATACAAACCACTCATCCAAATGTGCTAGTAAACAATCTTTGCCTGCAAGCGGTTCATTTTGCCAAGCGATTTTGCAACATTTCTGCATTAAATTGTTTTCTCATATCGTGCTGAAATTGATTGATAACTGATATGCCAAGGCTCAAAACCAACCTGTGTATTGTGAATACCATCAAATGGAAAAATAGGAAGCCAAAATCAGCGGCATGTTGATGTAACCATTGCGCTAACAGTGCAAAATATCCCTCTTCTGATATTCCCAAAGGCTCAAGCTGCAAAAGTTTTGCCTTCAGGGAGAAGATTCTGGGTCAAAAATATCAATTTCAGTTCCCCAATGATGACGACTCATTCCCGGCACCGCAGACCAACGTAAATCGCTTGAATTTTCTGCCATTCATCCAATTTGTTCACATCTATTGGGTTACCAGCATCATCATGCACCTTGCGTTGTCCTTCAAACTACGCATTCCAAATTGACAGCTGACGCTCGAAGTCTCGATACGTAGAAGCAGGTTGCAATTAAACCCTGCTTTAGTTTTGCCGCTGCTTGTAAAGCCAGAAATGCTTCCTACCACTTCAGCTTTCAGGCAATGTCATCTGATAATGGATTGGTAAAAGCAACCAAATGTGCTCGACTTTGCCTGTTAATAAAGCCGTTAGAATTATCCATATACTTTCCTATGCTTCGAGTAAATTGGTTAAAATTTGATAATAAACTTCACCACATTTTGCCAAATCTTCAACACTGACATACATTCATTGACTTTTTATGAATAGTGCGATTTAATGGCCTGAATTCACAACTTCTGCGCCCATCAGAGCAATAGAAAACGACCATCAGACGTCCCACCACTAGTATCTAATTTCGGTGTAATTTGCGTTACATTTTTCGACCGCTTGCTTAGCGAGCTTGAACCAACTTTCCGTGGCCAGCAAAGAAATGGCTTGCCCGATAAATTCCAACTGATTCGATATTTCAAACCATGCTTTTCTAGCATCAACCGTGGCTTTTAATGATTTCATCAGTAACTTCCGTGCAGTAGCGTAAGTTAAATTGAACATAAAGTTCACCTGGAATCACATTATTACTGCCAGTTCCTGCTTGAATATTCAGCAATTTGCAAACTTGTTGCTGGGAAAAATTCATTTCCTTGATCCCATTGATACGTGAGTTAATTCCGGTTAAGAAAACCCAAGGCTGTATGCACTGATTTTCTGCTAAATGCGGGTAAGCAACATGTGCCTTGAATCCTCTATATAAAGGTTACCTGTGATTGAACCACGGCGTCCGATTTTTAATCACATCCCCAATACTTTTGGCTACATGACTAGCGCTCACTCTACCACGGCATAGTTTACGATTTCTTGGCGTGCCATGTAGGCTTCAACCACTCTAACTGTTCCATCTTTTTCGCCGCTGCTTCTTCATCAGAGGTACTAGCAACGCAATTTTGCTGCGATGATTAGGATGGTGCTTCACAAAATTTCTCAGCCGCAATCACTAAAGCCGCCAGTGAACCTTTCATATCTGCAGCACCACGTCCATAGAGCATGCCATCCACAATTTCCGCAGAGAATGAGGATATCGCCAGCTTGTAAATCACCAACTGCACAACATCAGTATGCCCAGCAAAACCACGCAAGGTTCAGCATCACAACCGTGAGTAGCCCATAAATTTAATGTTTCACCAAACGGCATCCATTCAATTTTGAAATCCCTTGAATGCTGCTAACCTATTCACGCAATCACTTGTTGACAACCGGCATCTTGAGGGTCTAATTGATCTCTCTGCTGAATTAACTCTTGAGCAAAGCTCAATAATTTGTGATTTTATCTTTTCTGTTGATTCCTCATCTGAAAGCATTAGGAAAAAGCTACACTATACGTCTCGTCAAATCCCAATCAGGGCAAGCTCATCTTGTAAAAATAATTGGGCGCTTAATCAGCGTTGGTTGTTCAGCTAATACTTTTAATGCGCTGGCGCGATCTCAGATTATCCTGCACTGCTTGATCGAGGTTTCTCCAAGTCGTTGAGCGCTTATTGACCAATGCTTCCCAACCAAAAGCCTTTTCCGCTTGATTTAACCAGTACATCTAATCCATCTACACGATAGTCGTGCAAACGATGCTCAACATGATGCGCTGAAAAGCTTTCAATTAAGCGCTTTTTACCGTGTCACAATTTTTAATGCCATAAACAATAATCGTCATATTATGTCCTTTTAATTAAAATTATATTTACCCATCACTTCTAGTCGGAGTTCTTGCTATCACTGATTTCGATTCCACAAATGAGGAAATATTATGAATAAAATTCTGCTTACTTGCGGAATGATATGCTTACTCAGTGCCTGTTCTAGTGAAACATACACGAGGGCTAATCATACTCGCAAATCAACCCAAACCCATCACAAAATATAAAATATCTGATGAATTAGCCAAAAATGGGTCATCGAGAAAAATAATAGTGCAACAATGCTTGTTTCCCTAAAGAGCAATCGCATTGCTGCTGCGCAACCGTTTCTCTATCAAATGGCTATTTATAATCACTCCATTATTACAAAGTCATTGGTGAGCAAAAATTATCAAATCTTAAGCCAAGCCCATCTTCACAGCAATATGTAAAGTGCAACATGCGTACAATTTAACCACATCAAAAGCAAAATTTTGGCAAAAGTTGGTGTAATGAATTACGTAAAAAGAATACGGCACTTTAGTAAAATTGGCACAAGCAAACCACATAGCAACGACGCTTGAGAATGAGTTACCAAAAGAAAAATGTACAACTAAACCGCCAAGCAATTAAGATTAAATTGCCACCAATACCAAACGTGTATATGTGAAAGTGACATTTTAGATGAAGAAATTACCACACAGGATACTGCGCCAATGTCGCCAATGCCGCGGCTCAATCAACAACGCCAACAGCACCAGCAACACCAGTAACACCTCAAAAACCGGAAAACGACACCAACGCCACTCAGCTGTTGGGGCCATCCCTTCAAGCTATGATGGCGATGAGCAAATTCGCATCAATAACAGAACGTTTAAAAAGCGAAGTAATTCATTTCTAGTTTTAATATACAAGCGGCTAAAATTTACTGGCTGATTAACTCAGGCTCACAAGCGGAAAAAGAGCTATTCTTTTTCCGCTTTTTATTGTACATTTGGTAAATTTTAGGTAGAAAACCGCTTGTCAAAAAACAAAGCGGCTTAACAATGGCGGAGGAAGTAGATTCGAACTCACGGAGGGTGCGTAAACCCTCGCCGGTTTTCAAGACCGGTGCCTTCAACCACTCGACCATTCCTCCGTGTTGAAACATATTCTAAAGTGTACTCTCTAAAAGAGAAAACTTGCTGCAAATCAACAAGTTAAAAATTTGATGGGCGGAGGAAGTGAGATTCGAACTCACGGAGGGCGTAAACCTCGCCGGTTTTTCAAGACCGGTGCCTTTCAACCACTGACCATTCCTCCGTTGAAAACAGGCGCAATCATGCTCGAGAGAAAGTTGCGCTGTCAAAATAGAATTCATAAAAATACTTTTGATTGTATTTATATTAAACAAAAAGCTATTTTCTGATTAACCAAACGCCACTTTCAATATGATGGGTATAAAGGGAACTGATCAAATAATGCTGCTCTCTCAACCTGATGTGTTTGGCAAAAGCTGGTTTAGGGTTTTTCCGCTAATGTTTCAGGATTGCAGAAATATATAAAATGCGCTCATAACCTTGCACCATATCTAAAGTTGGTTGATCTCAACCCAGCTCTTGGTGGGATCAACAGTAGGGTGTTACATTCATACGCTTTTTAAATCAATGCCTTTTAAACGATTAAACTCACGCACACCATTCATTGCTTGCGTGAATTCTTCAGCCGACATTCGAATAATCTGTAAATTTTCTCACACCATTTTGCACAATGTTATATTGTGCAGAATTCTAGAAGATTTTAGAAATTTCAGTCGCTAATACTTTCGGAAATTTTCAGCTAATGCAATGGAGAAATTCCCCAGTTACCGCAGTAAAAGTCTCAACAAATCGCCTTCACTATTTCGGGTACACTCTCTTGCCCATTCAAGCATTTTTAATGTTCATCTGTGCATTGAGGTTGGGTGAAGCTATTTTCAACCTGACGATAAATCAACGATTTACCATCCACCTTAAGCACTCCTTCTACATAATCACAATCTAAAAAGCAATTTTTCTGCTTGGTTGCGCGCCCAATAATTTGGACATTAAATCCTTGCTTCGTCAGTCGCGTTTTAAGCGCTTTTGCCTCACTTTCCCATTGTTCATCAAGCTTTTTATGATAAAGCAAAGAAACTGCAATTTCGCCACTTAATGTGCTGAGGTAGTCCACCTGAAATAGCTTACGAGGTGAGCACTTCATTACCTTGAATTTTAGCTAATAACGCCTTCATCATTTGATTGATCAGGACACTCGCAATCGGAAACTCATCCACACGATAGCGCTGCTTGGTCGCTTGATCAAACATAATGTGATACAACTCATCCTCGCCAGCCGCATTTTTATCATGCCAAAGGCGAAGCTCTGCGCGCATACGAAAATGATTGGGTGCAGATTCAAATACATCTAAAGCTGGTGGATTAAATGGCGCTAATAAAGCGGTCAGATTTTTCTACTGCAAGTAGTTCGGGGTATTGCTCAATAGGTAATGTCATAACAGGAAATGAAAAATGCCCCTCTGATAGCAGAGGGGTAGAGATTAGGACTATTCTGTCGCGCTGAAATCATCGCCGGCATCGCCGCTGCATTGCCTGAAAGGGTATAAATACGTTTGGCTTTTAGTCGTTAAAAGAACGATATTTTAACCAAGATTTCTCAATAATGCTTTGGGCAATTTCATCGCCTTTCATCACAGCAACAAAGCGTTCTTCTTCTTGAGTTACCGGCTTTACGCTCGCCTAATTCTAATGCTAAACACGCTTGACCGAATCGCTTTCTAAAGTTTGTGCTTCACGGATAAGTAAAATCGTCGTGGCGAGAGAAACCCGCGTGGATAGTTTTATCATCAAAATAACGACGGGTAACACTAAAACTTTCTGCCATAATATGCCTCTTATTTTTACTTGAAATTGCCAAAGAAAATTAACGCTCTATTAAAACAAAACCGCTAACGAATATGCAAGATTTAATGCAACAAAGCGGTCGATTCTCATCAATTTTTATCAAAATCTTCAAATTTGACCGCATGTCATTCGAAATTTATGAGGAATACTCACAATAAATAGCGCCATAACAAAGCAATCCACAGCCCGTACAATCCAAATTCCATGTTGTTTTAATGGAATAAAAATCCATCATATTCCAAACCAACAAAAGTAACACTAGATAACACGAGTTAGTAACAAAATTGGCTTTTTGGGCAATTGTACGCGTGTTAGGATGAGGATAACGTTTCGCCATCGCCCGCAAATACCACGCAATGCAGACTCAACCTAAAACAGTTCCGCCATACGAGCACCACTTATACATTGGAATATAAAAATTCTTGTTGTAAAAATGGCAAAAACTCGAACAGAAAGTGCCTGATCCATGCGTGAAATTATCCAAGAAAAATATGCGACAACATGCCTATCCAAGCGGAAAATAGAAAAATCAGTAGCCATAACCACGGGAACGATGGGGCGAATCAGGTAAACGGTGCGACCAACGCTGAGGCAAATTCGCCAAAGTGGCGCTCAATACCGCAACATAGATAGCGCAAAAGCATAAGCAAAGCGGTAAAGCCCACTCCTATGAAAAATCGTATGCCCGCCATCTGCCGGCTTTCCTGGATAAATAGTAAATAAAATCAGGCGACATTGAGCCCAAAAACTAATGCTGGAAAAATGAAAATATCGATGAGAAAGAGGCAAAAATAATTGCAGGATGTGCAAGTGTAAATGGCATAGCAATTCAGATTTCTACAAAAATAAATTAACCGCTTGTATAAATTCTCTCCATACAAGCGGTTATTTTAGAAAACTAATTACCAATTAGTCAATCGAGTGGTACATAGGTGCCATTTGCAATTGCATCTTTAATGCGGTTTGCTTCAGCTAAGACTTGAGCCAACAATGCTTTTTTACGTTTTTCAAGCGTAGCAATCGGGCTTAATGTCGTCATTTTTCAGCGATTGTTTATCGCCAACCTTAGTAACGCCAATATTCGCTTCGCCACGGGCAAAAGTTCATCTGCCACATTTTGGTTTAAGGCATCTAAAAATTCTGCTGGATAGCCTTTTGGCACTACACGGAATAGCACTGATGCGAACTGCGTTGGCACGAGCATTTCTAACTCTTCGGCTTCATTGATATAACCTTCTACTTCTTTGGTCAATTTTAACACCATGATCAATCATTGAAGCGTAGAGTTCTTCGCCTAATGCTTCCACGGTAAACCATAATTTTTAAAGGCATCAAAAACGACGTGTTGTTTGTAGAGATTTTGCCACCAAGTTTGGCACGCCGTGCTCTTCATCATATTCTGAATTAAGGTAATCTGCTTTGTAGTCGATAAAGCGATAGTTCGCTTGATCTTTAAGCAAAAATGCCCCACAAAGAAATGGTTTGGAAGAAGTGCTTATGAAAATCAAGTGTAATCGAATCCGTTAGCTCAATCCCATCTAAGCAAATGACGGAATTCTTTAGAAAGCAATAATGCACCACGCCCAAGCAGCATCAACGTGTAACCATGCTTGGTATTTATCAGCCAGTTTGCGAATCGCTTTTAGATCATCAATCGCACCAGCATCGGTGGTACCAGCTGTTGGCCACAATACAAAGCCACAACTTTACCTTCTGCTTTTTAATTGCGCCAAAGTTTGTTCAAGCTCGTTGACATCCATTTGTGCATTAGCATTCGATGGCACGGTAACCTACAGATTGAAAGCCCATTCCCATCATTGCCATATGCACAGAGAAATGCGCATTTTCTGAACAAATGACTTTGACTTTCTTCATGGCATCAACTGGAATACCATCACGTTGCACCGACCATTCTGAGCCATCTTCATTTTTCCAGTGATTCGCAATCGCCCAATCACGCGCCTAATAACACGCCCATTAAGTTAGACTGCGTACCGCCCGAGGTAAAAACACCCCGAAGTGCCCTGCCCATATCCCAATTTTGGCGTAACCAATCAATCAAATGCTCTTCCATAATTGAACCTGCTGGGCTTGATCCCAAGAGTCCATAGATTGGTTCGTGGCATTGATTAACACTTCCGCGATTTGGCTAGTAACCATCGTTGGGCACGTAAATGCGCTAATGAATGGAGATGATGTACTTTTAAACCCTGGATTTAAGAAAATTTCAACGAGGTGATCCAGCGCATTTTTCTACGCCTACGCCAGCTTGGCTTGGTTTGAATCCATCAATCAAAGCACGCATTTGTTTGATTGAGCCACCCGTGTACATTTTGTCGTTTTAACCAATTTGAGACCGCTTGCACGGCTTTATTCATCGCATTTTCATAGTCTTTAATCGACTGCTCATCGCGACAAAAAGGGATTGTTTATGTTGTTTGGGTCTGACATAGCCATTCTTTTCCTAAAAAATTCTCTTTGACAAAGAGGGGAATACAAGCGGTCAATTTCGCACATTGCGAAAAATCTGACCGCTCTTGAGTTAACCACGTACAGCTTTTTAATGCATCTACAACAAGATTGTTTTAAAGCGTTTAATGAACTCTTCACATTCTGCTTGATTGATGTGCTACCGCACAAAAGTACACGTACAACGTTACCGCCACGTCCGCCGCGCTCTAACAATAATTTATTATTAAAACAGGCTTTTTGGATAGCGACCGCAAGTTCGCCATCTTGTGGATATGCGCCTGTTGCATCTTTGGCACTGACGTTCATCAACAATATCAATCCCATCATTAAGCCTTTACCGCACGTTACCGATACACGGGTATTCTTTGCTTAATTCGCGTAACTGCGTTGGTTAAGTACTCGCCACGTTCTTTAGCATTTTTGCGCTAAGTTTTTCAGTACGCATGATTTTTAGTGAAACGCATAACCTGTTGCCATCGCTAATCTGGTTACCACGGAAAGTACCGGTATGACCTGCTGGTTGCCAAGCATCAAATTCTCTTTGATTGCAAAGCACGGCTAATGGCAAGCTACCGCCCACCGCTTTTTGACATCACAACGATATCAGGTTGAATGCCCGCATGTTCAAACGCAAACATTTTTCCTGAGACGGCAGAAGCCCGCTTGCACTTCATCTACGATCATTAAAAATGCCATGTTTTTGGTGACTTCACGGACTTTTGTAAGAAGCTAATTGGCGCTGGCAACACCACCTTCGCCCTAGCGAATCGCTTCTAAAATTACCGCAGCTGGTTTCTACTACACCGCTTTCAACATCTTCAATAAAGTGTTCAAAAGTAATGTTCAACGGCTTTTGCACCAGCTTCACCACCAATGCCAAATGGACAACGGTATTCATGCGGGTAAGGTAAGAATTGCACGCCTGGCATTAAGTTTTTGCACAGCATTTTTCGCACCTAAGTTACCCGTTAGTGATAATGCGCCATGAGTCGCATGGAAACCGCCAGAGAACGCAATTACGTTACCGCGGCCTGTATAAGTTTTCGCTAATTTAATTGCTGCTTCATTTGCATCTGCGCCTCGATGGGCCAGTGAATTGTAAAATGTATTCATCTTTCGGGAAGAACGACAACAATTCTTCAGTGAGATGCATCTTTTAATGGGTCGTTAAATCCAGTGTGTGCAAAAGGCAAACCGCTATCTAACACATCACGAATCGCCCTGCATTAACACAGGGTGGTTATGCCCTAATGCTAGGGTGCCTGCGCCAGCTAAGAAATCAAGGTATTTGTTGCCTTCAACGTCAGTAACCCAGCAGCCTTCTGCTTTTTCATAAGCAAAAGGTAATTTACGCGGATAACTACGAACGTTTGATTCCATTGCATCTTGGCGATCTAAAAGTGCTTTATTGGAAGCAAAGAATTGCTTTTTACAGGAGTGGTAATTGTCATTGATTAAAACCTTCTAAAAGAGGTGATAAGTCGGGTGCCTTGCGGGAAGCTCTAAACTTTCTGTTTCTAAAAACAGACGCCGTGGGGCATTTGACTCGCTACTTTATTAAAAAGCGTTTCAGCTTTTTGTTTTTACCCTAATTGCCCAAAGAGGTTGGCTGGGTTGAGACTAGTTTGATGTGAGGGCTACATCAGAACGGGCTTATTGTACATTTTTACTGCAAAATAGAGAGAAAATTCTACCGCTTGTTGTGCCAAGTGGGCGAATTCTAGGCAAACGTTTGCTGTCAATTATAACCCGCAGACATCTGCGGGCTATTCTGATTAACCTAAGCTTTCACATTTTCTTTTAAAAATGCTAATAAAAGCTTCTTTCGCAATCATCTGTTTTTCACCTGTACGGCGGTTTTTATATTCAATCTCGCCGTTATCAGGTTTTCTCACTAATTACTACCATATGTGGCACGCCAATAAGTTCCATATCAGCAAACATCACACCCGGACGCTCTTTCGATCATCGAAAATCACATCCACACCTTGTGCTAGGGTTTTATATGAGATCTTCTGCAAAGCTTTTGGACCTTTTTCAGATTTGTGCATATTCATTGGCACAATCGCCACTGTAAATGGTGCACTTCATCCGATGGCCAAATGATACCGCGCTCATCGTGATGTTGCTCAATTGCAGAAGCCACAACACGGGTAACACCAATACCATAACAACCCATCGTCATAACGTCAAGCGGTTTACCATCTTCGCCTTGTACAGTCGCTTTCATTGCTTCAGAATATCCCTAATTGGAAAAATGTGACCAACTTCAATGCCGCGTTTGATTTGTAACACACCTTTACCATCTGGGCTTGGGTCGCCCTTCAACTACATTACGTAAGTCGAAAATTTCTGGCATTGTCACATCACGCTCCCAGTTTACGTTGAAGTAATGTTTACCATCCACGTTTGCACCACAGCTAAAGTCTGACATCAATGCCACGCTACGATCAGATAATCGCAGGAATGGGAAGATTAACCACCCTAATGAACCGGACACTGGCGCCAATTTTTGCTTTGATTTCAGCTTCGTCTGCAAACTCAAATGGGTCGGCAACTAATGGGTGTTTTTGTGCTTTAATTTCGTTTAATTCATGGTCGCCACGAATCACTAAAGCAACAAGCGGTTGATTTTCATCAGCGCCTTTCACAATAAGGGTTTTAACCGTTTTTCAATTGGTAAATTGAATTGTTCGACTAATTCAGCAGTCGTTTTTGCATTTGGCGTATCGACTAACTCCATTGCCGCTGTTGGCGCTTGACGCTCACCTACTGCCACAGCCTCCGCCAATTCAATGTTTGCCGCAAAAATCTGATTCTGTTGAGAACACGACATCATCTTCACGCGCTTGAAGCTAGCACTTGGAACTCGTGCGAAGCTGAACCACCGATTGAACCCGTATCCGCTTGTACCGCACGGAAATCTAACCCTAAACGGTTTGAAAATATTGCTTAAGTAAACTTGTATACATCAGCATCACAAGTTTCTTGCAAACTTTCTGGGTAGTGTGGAAAGAATACGCATCTTTCATAATAAATTCGCGAGAACGCATTACTCCAAAAACGTGGGCGAACTTCATCACGGAATTTAGTTTGAATTTTGGTATAAATTCAGCGGTAATTGTTTGTATGAGAGATACTTCACGGCGCACTAAATCAGTAATCTCTTCGTGAGTTGTACCTAATACGAAATCACGGTTGCCCGATCAACAAAGCGTAATAATTCTGGGGCCTATTGTCCCAGCGGCCAGATTCTTTCCAAAAGCTCAGCTGATTGTACAACTGGCATTAACACTTCAATCGCACCCACCTTTGTTCATCTCTTCACGGATAATATTTTTCCACTTTTTCAACACTTTCTAATCCCTGTTGGCAACCAGTTATAGACCTGATGCCAGTGGGCGGATCATCCTGCACGCAACATTGGTTGGCGGCTTACCACTTGTGCATCATTCGGGGTCTCTTTAGCGTTGAAAAGTAAATACTGACTTGTACGCATTGTTTTTCCTATTTCGTAAATTTCGATTCAAAATGGCGCTATTTTAAAACAAAAAGCGGTCAGATTCTGTAAAGAATTTTGCAGATTCTTCCAAAATCTAACCGCTTGTATGAAGTTAGCTGCTTTATTCCGCTTCTTCTAGCACTAACCAACCTTGATCTAACCAATCACAAAGGGTATCTAAAAGTAACTCTAACTCTTCTTGGTCTTTTGCCTTAGAGGCCAATTTATTCCACGAAACCGAATCGCCAGTCGCAATGCGGATCAGCAAGTTCATTTCAGCTTCTGTTCAGCTCATCAATCCACTCACCATTCACATAAACACGTTTCGGGTTCTCGGTATAAAGCATTTTCACATTGGCATCTTGTTGCACCCAGCCGCCAGATTCTAATACTTCTTGCACTTCATCTGGGTAATACTCTTCTTCCTCTTGCAGCTGTTCGTAACGACGGCTACTTACTGCTTTGGCAACAGCTTGTTCAAAGAGTGAATCAAATTGATCTGATTCTTGCAACAAGTTAATCAATTGACGTTTTTAAGGTCGCGACCATTTTCGGGTCAGCTGTGCATTCGGCTGTACATTTGGTGAAAGACGGAATGGAATATGGAATTCCGACACCCCAGCACTTTCTTGTTGTTGGGCTAAATTCTCGGTTAATTTCTCTAATAAATCTGCCGCATTCGGAAACGTAAGCCGAATGAGAAAGTTAAAGAATCGCTTTCTGATACCCCGTAATCGCGCCATACGAGAGAATATAAAGTACATCGCCGGCTGCATGGTTTCATCCACTACTAAATCGCCCATATCATCAAAAATACGGATAGGTTGATTTGGTTGGAATTCAGTAGAAGGGTCGCACCATTTACCCACTTGCCAGCGACGTTCTCCATAACCTTGCACTAAAAATACATCGTATTCATCGTAGTGTTTCAACAGTACCACCTTTAGGCGAGCAGAGACACCATAATGTCATCACGCTGCCATTGAGGAATAAAAGCCAAATGCTTGCCAAAGTTCACGCTAATTCTGTTGACCATTGCTCGAGGTTTTGCACCATGACTGACCATTGCGCAGGTAAGTTTTTGCAAATCTTCCGCTTCAAGCGGGCTGCGTTTAATCGACCATTGTCCGTCTTCGCATTGAATTAAACGAGCTGTTACGTCCTCTTCTTGCGCCAAATCTAAAAATATCTTCTGGCTCAAACAAACCAATAATTTGTGGCAAAGCCTTGGCGAATAAGAAGCGGTCGTTTTTGCCAATAATTTTGCAAAAAAGTCATGCGGCGAAAATGTGTTCGGGTAAACAGAATGGAATGATCATAAAAGCGTTCCTTCTTGGTCTGTGTTGCAATTAGCCCTATTCTAGCGAGGTTTGTGAAATTCACGGAAAGATTGATAAAAGTGTGGAGTAGTTCTCAAAAATGACATTAAACCGCCAGTCTTGCTTGACAAAAACAGGCATTATCGCTGAAAGTGAGTGAAATTTCCACCTAAAATAAATGAGGGTCTTTATGAAAAAACTCGCAGTAACCTGCAAAGTGCAGCAGTATTACTTGCAGGATTAGCTGGCTGTTCCACACAAACTTATATTGTGTCTAATCAAGCAGCTTCATAAAACCGCAAGCTATGACAAAATGCAACATTTCTTTTGTTGGGGAATCGGTCACAATCTGAAAAAGATACTAAAGGAAGTCATGTCCCTAACGGTAGTGTCGCAAAAGTACAAACTCAGCAAAACCTTCTTAAATGGTTTCTTGGGTGCTATCTCTTATGGCATCTATTCACCACGTGATATGAGAATCTATTGCAAATAAGGAATAATATGATGAAAAATTTTTAGCAACACTATTAGCGGAGTACAACATTATTACTTTCGCTTGTTCAATCACAAACTGCCTATGTAAAAAGCCCAGCAGGTACAAATTAACCTATGAAGACAGCCAAAAGCTTCTTCTTATTTGGTATCGGCCAAGAAAAACAGTTAATGCTGGTGAAGTTTGTGGTGTGAAGCAAAAATCGCAAAAGTTGAAAGTGAGTTAACTGCACCAAACGTTTTATTAGGCCTTGTAACGCTAGGGTATTTATACGCCCTCGTACTGCTCGCGTTTATTGCCAATAATTTAAAACTTAAAAAGGCTAACGATATAAATTTTATACGTTGGCCTTTTTGATTGAATATTTGACACATTTTATACTGATACTATCATGCTTCCCAAGATTGATTGATTTTTAAAATAGATTAAACAAAGGAATCACTATGCTCTCTCCTCAATTTTTTACAGAGAATATCCCGATTATCAACAGTTAAAAGATCAGAATTCCAACTCCCTAGTGTTTATTCAGCAGCGGTAAAACAATATGTCGAATCATCCTACTTGTAGAATTACTCGAAAACCGTTTACAAAAAGTATTGCTATGAGATGATGTTGAGCAAATCCTACAAGTCACACAAAATGAAGATCAATCATTCAAGGTTGCGTTAGCAGCGATGAAATAAGTTATTTATTTCTGTATTGAATTTAAAGATAACCTTCACCCCTGATGCCTGGTCTTATGAATCAGCAGAATACCGCCAACGTTATTTATTAGAAGATGAGCGAATGGAAATGCAACAAAGCCTAAATTGTTGAATGCCTAGCATTTGGATTTAAATGCGCCACAACAAGACACCATGATTCAACTTGCTGTATTAGATGCAGTTGCTGGCGAATGTTATGCTGTTGTTGATGAAATTTCTCGTCTGTCTTTTTTGGGGGAACATGGTTGGCTGAAATGGCAATCTCTTATACGCCGCTAAATCCTGAAGTGAACTATATTCATCCATGCTGTTAGCCCCTGAAAGCCCCAGAAGAAGGCTATTGGTTCACACTCATGGTTTACTGAAATACAGTTTACTGGTTAGAAATTCTCACAAAGTTAAACAAAATAATATTTATATTTGTCAGTATCTCATTCAAACGTTAGCTTTGCAGTTGAGTGATAACCCTGAGCTGTGGTTAGAAGACAAATGTTGTTTAGCGCGATCTGAACAAGAAGAAATTTGGGTAAGTTTTCATGCCTTGGCAACAAGCTATTACCTCGATTTATTAGTGAAGAAAAAGGTTATTTCGTAAAAAGTGTTGCCTTTTAATGGCGATATCCGTGATCGTGATGATGAAATGCACGATGCGCTTCTATCGTACTATTTGCCAATATCAATGATCAAGTTTGTGCATTGAATGATTATGGCGATACATTGAGATGATGAGACACATATTGTTCGCGCATTACCAAATAGTGAAACCATCAGAATGTCTGCATTAGCCCAGAAAAATTTGCACTTTATCAGCAATGTTTTTCAAGCTAATCCGCCTGAAGTCGATAAATGGCACTATATTATTAAATTTGCTTGTACTTCGGAACAAACAGGGGCAACAAGAACATAGTGGTTTGAAGTGCTAAGCATTGAAGATAAAACATTCAAAGCAAAAACTCGCAAATACACCATTTGAAATCCCTGAAATGCAAATGGATGAAATTTATTTCATGCCATCTGAGCAAAACTCACAGATTGGATTATTTACAGCACACCACTAAAAACTGCAATTACACCAGATTCAGTTTTTGAATTAAGAAGATATTTGAATCGCCACTAGCATGGGAAAAATAAGCATTCATCGCCTGAGCAGAGACGATGTGTTTGTTATCCATAATTTAAAAACTCTTGAAAAAGGCTAACGATATAGATTTTATACGTTAGCCTTTTTATCGAATATTGACACTTCCTGTGCTTATACCTATCATTCTCCCAATATTGATTGATTTTCTAAAAAGAGCAAACTATGTCACATAATCAAACCGAATTACTGAAAAATCCCTCGCTGAACGCATCCTTATTTTTAGATGGTGCGATGGGAACGATGATCCAAAAATATAAACTACTGGAGGCTGATTTCAGAGGCGAGCGTTTTAAAGAAAGTGCGGTTGATTTACGTGGCACAATGACTTCTCCTGACCAACCGCTGTTAATTTCTGCCATTCATGAGAAATATTTACAAGCGAGCGCCGATATTATTGAAACCAATACTTCTCAGCTCTACCACCATTGCAAGCGGATTATGACTACAAGCGGTCGCTTTTGAGTTGAATTTTTGCAGGTGCGAGATTAGCGCGTCTGGCTGCAGATAAATACAGCACACCAGAAAAACCTCGCTTTGTCGCGGGCGTATTAGGGCCAACCAACCGTACGGCCTCTATTTCTCCCGATGTAAACGACCTGGTTTCCGTAATGTCACTTTTATGGAATTGGTGGATGCTATGCCTAGCAACTAAAGGTTTAATTGAAGGTGGCGCAGATTTAATCACCATGATCGAAACCATTTTCACGACGTTAAATGCAAAAAGCCGCTATTTTCGCGATTGAAACCGTGTTTGAAGAATTAGGTGTGGAACTGCCGATGATGATTTCTGGCACTCGTTACTGATGCTTCAGGCCGTACCCTTTCAGGGCAAAACCACTGAAGCGTTCTGACAACTCGCTTCGTCATGCTAAACCACCGACGTCTGGTTTGAACTTGCGCTACAGGCCCGAAAGAACTCTCGCCAATATGTTGAACAACTGTCTAAAAATCAGCGAAACCTATGTATCTGTTCACCCAAATGCAGGCTTACCAAATGCTTTTTGGAGGCTATGATTTAGGGGCTGAAGAGATGGCGGCACACCTAAAGAATGGGCTGAAAGTGGCTTTGTGAACATTGTCGGTGGTTGTTGCGGTACGACGCCAGAACATATCAAAAGCCTTTGCGGATGCTATGCAAGGTATTGCTCCGCGTAAATTACCTGAAATTAAAACTGCGATGCGTTTATCAGGGCTTAGAACCACTCAATATTGATGATGAAAGCTGCATTTGTGAACGTGGGTGAACGTAATAACGTGACAGGTTCGGCGAAATTCAAACGCTTAATTAAAGAAGACAAATTTGCCGAGGCGATTGAAATTGCTATCGACCAAGTGGAAAACGGCGCGCAAGTGATCGACGTCAATATGGACGGAAGCCTTATTGAGACGGTAAAAATGCTGACCCGTTTTCCTCAATATTATGGCGACCGAACCCGATGCGGCAAAAAGTGCCAGTGATGATCGACCCGTCTAAATGGGAAGTGATTGAGGCGGGCTTGCAGTCGGTGGCAAGGTAAACCAATTGTGAACTCTATTTTCGTTAAAGAAGGCGAAGAAATCTTTATCGACCACGCCAAATTGGTACGTAAGCGTATGGGGTGCAGCTACGTGGTGGTCATGGCGTTTCGGCGAAGTGGGTCAAGCCGATACCGAGATCGCAAAGTTGAAATTTGTAGCCGAGCTTATGACATTTTGGTGAATCAAGTCGACTTCCGCCAGAAGACATTATTTTCGACCAAATATTTTTGCCATCGGTACAGGGATTGAGAACACCGTAACTACGGTGTGGATTCATCAATGCCACAGGTCGTAAAGCGCTTTCACGCGCAAAATCTCGAGTAGGCGGTGTCGAATGTCTGCTTCCTTCGTATGTGACAATGCGATGAAGCTATCCGCCGTTTCTCTACCATGCCATCAAGCAAGGCATGGATAGGGGATATGAATGCAGGACAACTCGCGATTTATGACGATCTCGATCCTGAATTACGTGAAATTGTGGAAGATGCGGTATTGAAACCGCCAGCCCTGCTACCGAAAAACTGCCGATATTGCGGAAAAATATCGCAATCGTAGCAAACGATGAAGAGTGCGGTGGATTCTGTCGCAGAATGGCGTGCCGCCAGTGGAAGAACGTTTTAAAACGTACGCCTGGTGAAAGGGATTACCACTTACATTGTGGAAGATACTGAAGAAGCTCGCCAAACATTGCCAGGTCCATTAGATGCGATTGAAGGCCCGTTGATGGCAGGGCATGGACGTAGTCGGCGATTTATTCGGTGACGGTAAAATGTTCCTGCCACAAGTGGTGAAAACCTGCACGTGTGATGAAACAATCTGTGCGTATGAACCATTTATCAATGCCACCAAACAAGGCTCAAAAGCAACGGTAAAGTGGTGATTGCGACCGTAAAGGCGACGTACACGATATTGGTAAAAACATCGTAAGCGTAGTAATGCAATGTAATAACTTTGAAGTGATTGACTTAGGTGTGATGGTACCGGCAGACAAATCATTCAAACCTGCATTGATGAAAAAGCGGACATCAATCGCATTAAGTGGTTTAGTACCCTTCTTTAGATGAAATGGAATACTTCTTAGAGAAATGACTCGCTTAGGGCTTAAACCTGCCTGTGATGATTGGCGGCTGACCACCTCTAAAGAACATACAGCAGTTAAACTTTATCCAAAATATAAAGAACACGGCGTATTTTATACCTCAAATGCCTCCCGTGCGGTGACAGTGTGTGCGACATTGATGAACCCTGAAAGCCGTGCAGAATTATGGGAACAATTCAAGAAAAGATTACGAGAAAAATTCAGCACAAATCTTTTTCCTCTAACCGCAAACCACTGCGTAAACAGTGGGCATTGAAGAAAGCGCGCGTAACCGTTTTGACGGCTGGCGGCGAATGGGCAGATACGTGCCGCCAACACCAAACCAAACTGGCATTTATCGGAATTTAAAAACGTGCCGATTGCCGAGTTGGGTAAATTTATCGACTGGTCACGATTCTTCCGTATTTGGGAACAGCTCATGGGAGGCTATCCTGATGCCTTTGATTACCCAGAAGGTGGCGAAAGAAGCACGCAAAGTGTGGAACGACGGCACAAGCGTATTGGCTGAATTGACACACAAACCACAAAACTCAGCATTCCGCCGGCATCTCGGCATTCTCCTGCCGAACGTGTGGGCGATGATGTAGGTGCTTTCTCTGATGAAGAACGCTCACAACCCATTGGCACCGCTTACATGGCTTACGCCAACAAACGGAACGTGGCAAAACAGCAGTAAAGCCCGTTTAATCTTTGGCTCAAGCGCGACTTTATTGCCGATCGCGAAAGCGGTAGACTGGATGGGTATGTTTGCCGTCTCGTGCGGGTATTGGAAGAAATGGAATTAGTGGAAGGCTGGCAAAGCGGCGAGGCGATTGACTACAATGCTATCTTTACACGCTGCGCAGATCAGCTTAGCGGAAGCGCGGCGGAATATTGCACTGAGCTACGCACCCGCAGCTTTGGGGCTATGCCGCAAGAAAGTTATGAATGGACAAACTGAGCGGTTAATCAACGAAAACTATGTCGGCATCCGCCCGCACCGGGCTATCAATGCGCTGGTACATACCGAGCCGCGATTTGACGGATGTGTTAGAAGTGGAACAACGCATCGGCATGAAACTACTTTGACAGCTTTACGCCATGTGGCTGGCGAGCTTCCGTCTGCGGTTGGTACGCATACCACGGCAAGCAAACTATTTTCACTCAGGTCGCATGGATGAAGACTCAAAGCTCAAGATTATGCCAGGCGTAAGGTTGGGATGAGAGAGATGACGAAGTGGTTGGGTGTGAGCGATGAAGTAGGTAAAATATGGGATGGACTAACCTTCTCAAGCTGTTGAATTTAATAATTTTACAAATGTATTTTTAAAGTTTATCTTACCTTTTATCATAAAACAATATTTGAGTTATTGAGAGCGCATGATTACCTTTTAAATATATACTGCCCTCGCTCATGCAGGACTGAAAATAGTGGGTTTGAAGCGAGAGACTTATTATGAAATATATATATAGAGATGAATCAATATCTATGTAACCTGTACATACCTGGTGATTGCAGCATTATTTCCAGATATAACAGTTCTTGATAGTAATTCTTATAATGCTGGGCTCATTAAGCAATTTAGAGCTAAATTAGACAGTTCTACTTTATTATACCTAAATAGAGCATATCATGGACGTAGCAAAGTTCACCACACACAACTTGAAGCAGAATTCCAGAATATTTACCTGAGCGTGTCATTGATGAACTAAAACCGCGGAAGAATTATATACACAGTCTCAAGCTAAGCCTACTTATTAAAGTATCTGGTGCGCATATCGAACTACGCCAGAACTGAGGCATTGCGTGGATTAGCTGAAAATGATGCTCAAGCCAGTCAAACAAAGCGAATTGAGAATCTTTTGATAACGAAAACTAACGATTAGCGATCTCATTTCGCTCAATCATTATGCGTTCTTTAAGTGGAGATGCTTCACATACTTATAATGATTTTTCTTTAGAGGAATTGAATGAACTTAGATTATTTACTCGTGTTGTTTCTTGCGTTATACTTTTACATTGCCGGCAATGATCTCGATGGTTCAAAGAAAAGACAACCGACAAATACAGGAATTAATAACCTCTATGATGGCGCAAGCATCTTGCTTGATGCCTATCAACTAAAAGTGTGGCTGCAAAAATCCCAGAATTTTGAATATTGGTTCTGCCAACAGCTTATGAGTATTCGCAATGTTTTTATTAAACGGCACTCTGCGAGGACGCTAGCGCTATCTTTGCTTAGGCATGAAGTAGACAAAATAGTTGCTAAAAGAAAGTGGCTAGCTCAGCAGTACAAGTTGCTTTAAGTCAGTCTGCAAAATATGAACAAAAATACTGTCCATTTTGCCAAAGGAGAATTGCAAGAATAAAAGAAACATGGTAAGCAAAATAATGCTCAACGTTATTTTGTAATCAATGCATAAAACATTTATCCTAAAACAAATTAGATCCTATTGCATTGGGCTGATTACACCTCTGAAAACAAACCTCAACAGCTCGCACATAAAAATATCAGTGTTCAGTTAGAACCATACAACGATATATTGATAAAAGCCCTAAAACATCTTTAAATCAGCCTAAAAATCGATACCTTAATATTATTATGGATACGACCTTTTTCATCGTTATTCTGGTGTTTTTAGTGATGATGAGTTCAAAACAGATAAAGTCGTTTTCATATCATTTTGTAAGGACGGAAAAAGATATCTACTATAAACTTGCATTAAAATAGATTAAGAGAAAAACATAGTAATTCAATCAATTACTTGTGATGGTAGGCGAGGTCAATGAAAGAACTATTTAATACTCTGTGCAGATGTGTCAGTTTTCACTATGGTCGCTATTGTGATGCAATTAAGGACATCAGTCACAAGCAGGTAGAATTGAAAATACTGTGAAATCATTGGTAAAAGTTCAAAATGACTTTTATCGTCGTTTATATGCTTGGTTTGATAAAGCATGAGGATTTTTAAAAGAAAGTGATAGGAAATGAAAAGGCTATTTTCTTATAAACATAGAAATGTAAGAGGGCTTATGCCAGTTTGAAGTATTATATGAATTATTTATTTACCTTTGAAAAGCATACTAAATGAATATAGAAAATACAACAAATAGGCTAGAGGGATTATTTAAATATCTAAACGTCAATTAAATAATCATAATGGATTAACGAAAACGTAAGGTTATGTTTATAGAGGATTTTCTAAATAAAAGAGTTGCTAATATTTTAAAAATAAAACATTAGCAACTGTTTTGTCCACATGGCATAGTGACGGATTAGCAACTATTTTTGTCTACTATGCTTTGCTTATTAAGCGCAATCTTTTGTGCGCACTCTTACTCAGCGTTTTTCCTAGTTTACTAAAAACTTCAAAACTGACACTTTATTTGCTTTCTAGGATGAAAATACTCAATCAGTAATAATCAACATAAAAGGACTTGTAATTCAGTTTTCTATTTCTTTAATAAAAAGATAGTACTCTTTTCTTCATATTTAGATTCTTGATTAAAAGTATTTTCTAGATAATAATATCTCATTAGATAATTTATCTACTTCAGACCAATATGTGCTAGAAATAAAGCTCATTTTCTCTAGTAACTGAAAATGTATAACCAAATGAATCATCATATATCCTAACCAGGGAAAATATCTTTTGCTATAAAATTCAATTTATCATCATTAGTAGCTAAAAATGATCTGTTATATAAAATCATTACCAATATGTTCCTTTTTATCACAACCAAATGCTATCGCTCTTTCAGTATTATCCATTGCAGCATTGATACAAAACTGTTTTACACTTTACAAAACTTGATTGTTCTTTTTGTAAAATCCGAATAAATTTTCTTCTTTCTCTAATTGAGTTGGGTAATTGCATTATTTCCTTATCAGTCAAATCCCAAAATGCATATTTTGCAATCTCAACTCAAATGCAGAGATCATATCTAAATAATAAATTATTCCATGTAAATAATATTCAAACTTCACTTTAGAGATTTATTCTTATACTTTTTAAGAATGTTTTTGAATAAGCAAGAATGGAAGATAAAAATAATCCTATAACTTGCTGACTATCTTCTACTAAATTACTGAACTCAACTTTTTCTCTAACTCATCAAAAATCTCTATAGATGGCATCAGGAGTATTTCGACTATTCTCCCAAAATTTTTACAAAAATAATTCATAGGAATAATTTGCATAAGACACTTTACTACCTGGCATTTTCAATAGTTCCTAAAAGATGCTAATAATACATTAGGGCATTCATTAAGAATTCTATATAAGGATATAGTCCTACTTTATCTACGTCATCTAAAAGTAGAGTTTTTCAGTAAGACTTTCCATCCGTTGAATAGTACAGTTATCTAGACTAATTTGAACACATTCTTTAATGGCACCTTGCTTTTTATATAGGCTATTAAAGATCCGAAATCATCGTATTTATTTCTGGATGATAAAAACTAACCTCATTTCTTTTCATACAAAAATTTCTCTTGGATAAGCAAGTTTACTATCATATACCTATTTTTCTAAAAACACTTCAAAACTACTGCACTTTTTATTCTCTAACGCTAACATTGAAAAAGCATATATTCAAAACAAATAGCAAAACAATTTCGTAGATTAAGTAACACCAAAATCGTCGACCGCTTGTAGAACACTCATGATCATCTTTGCTTTGCTTAGTATTAGAACTTGTTCTAGTAACAAGACTTCATCTTCTCCTGAAGAAATCACATACATTTCAGAATCTTCAGGACTGCGACATATCAGTGATGATATTGTGTATATTCGAGATATTATCAAAACCCCAGATAACAAAATTTATTTGCTAGGTGATACCGAAGATTACGAGTTTTCAGGGCTGAAATAGAATATCTTCGACCTTTGTTCTAACCTGAATACATACTCTGATGTTAAAAGAAGACAAGAACTACGACCTTAGCATCATTATTTATGCTGATCGTAGCCGTAATAAAGTTCAGTTAAAATATCGTTTAAATATGCCGGTTAAGCACATAAAAACATTACGCTAAAAGTCTTCAGGGCTAAAACTCTCGTTGGACTACCTATTCGGCGGTGATACAGATTGCCATGCAGACGATTTTTCTATCCAGCACCTGCTGACTTTGCAAAGGAAAAACGCCCAACAAAACTCGTATTTGAAATAGATGCCAAAGAAGATGAGACTCAATGGGAGAAAATCGGCAAAACTGAGTAACCGAGATGATATTATGAAAAATCCATCTCTCCTATCGGCAATAAGATCGTATGTATATAATTACCGTTTAAAAACAGATAGAAAAACGTTCGGAAAAATGGGAGAATACAAAAGATGCTACTCAAGATGCTATCGGAGATGCTTTGATGTATATTACTGCACCAATTTGGATTCCGCATTCATGTTATTTGGACCTCCTCCTGGGTAAATAGTTAGTCTCTAGATTTTACTCTCCTTTGATGGCACACGCCTCTTAGCGTGTGCCTAATTCAGTAAAACACTTCAAAACTAGATGACGTTTGAATCTCAACACTAAAAATATATGTCCTAAAATAGCAAAAATCAATTTTTGGATTAAGTAAACTAATTCCAAAAATCCACCACTATAAAGGAACCCTATGATCATCTCTTTGCTTTTGCTTAGCATTAGTGGCTACATTCTGCATAGACTTCATCTTCTCCTGAAAATCACATACATTCAGAATCTTCAGAACTGCGACATATCAGTGATGACATCGTGTATATTCGAGAATTATCAAAACCCCAGATAACAAAATTTATTTACTTGGTGATACCGAAGATTACGAGTTTTTTCAGGGCCGAAACAGAATATCTTCGACCTTTGTTACAACCTGAATACATCACGCCGATGTTAAAGGAAGACAAAAAGTACGACCTTAGCATCAGTATTTATGCTGATCGCAGCCATAATAATGTCAGTTAAAATATCGTTTAAATACGCCAGTTAAGCATATAAAAACATTACGCCAAAGTCTTCGGGGGCTAAAACCACGCTGGACTAACTATCACAACGATGGGAGATGCAATACGAATGATTTCTTCTATCCAGCACCTGCTGACTGCAAAGGAAAAGAAAGCCCAACTCAACTCGTATTCGAAATAGATGCCCAAGAAGATAGACTCAATGGGAAAATCGTAAAACTAAGTAACCGAGATGATATTCTGAAAAATCCATCTCTTCCTGTTGCAATAAGATCGTATGTATATAATTACCGTTTAAAAACAGATAAGACGTTCAGAAAAATGGGAGAATACAAAAGAGGCTGCCAAAGACGGGGTTAAAGATACGCTAATGATTATTACCGCACCAATCTGGTTGCCTCTCTGTATCTATGGTTTCAGTGGCAGAATCGGTTAATTAAAATAACTATTTTCAATAGCACCAACCAATCCGTTGGTGCTATTTTTATTCTAGATTTTTACTTTTACATCTTCAAATAAAACAACATGTTAGTTGAATAAATTCATCCGTATAGTATTTTCATCATAAACCGTTAAGTCGCGTTCAAATCTCGTTTGTGAATACTTCCGTGAATCTTATCAACGTTTTCCTGCTTGCCCTCTTTTAGTAATAATTTTTCATCTCTTGCTAGACGCTTGTTTGGCTGTTCGAGTAATTTTTCAGCATCATTTGGCAAAATAAACGTTATTTTTCCTTCTCATTCAACCATTTTGCCTTGCATTAACCAAGCAAAATGCGTTTGTACTGACTTCTGGCGAGATCTCGCGCATCTGGGCTACGTAAGGAATCAATAAAATAGGGCGATTTGTCAATGAGATCAAATTTCGAGCAAAGTCTGCTTCTAGCACATCACATTGACGTAACACGCCAATCAGCCCATGGGGATCTTTGAATATTTTCTTTTGGCTTGTTGATAAGCATTTGGTTCGATCTCTAGCGCATAATTTGACAATTTGAGCTTGTTCGTTGCGTAACATTAACGCCACCAATCCTGTTACCTGTGCCAATATCTAAGGCTGCATTAACACCTTCATCGCTATTGCCTAATAAAATACCATCTGTATTTTACTTTCGGCACATTTATCATGTGCGATGAAAAATTATTTAAATTGGCCGCTGGTTTACTCATTTTCGTGATATATACAAATTTCGCTGAGAGATAAGCTATAATCGCATTGTACCTCTACAACGAAGAGAACTAAAATGAGCTTAGAAAACGGCATGCCAGCTGGTAAAATTACCAGACATTTTATGTTGTGATCGAAAATTCCAGCAAATTCAGATCAAATCAAATGCAAGTTGATTAAAAAGCGGTGCATTATTTGTTGACCGTTTTATGGCAACTGCAATGTTCTATCCAGCAAACTGCGGTTATGAATGACACACTTTCTTCAGATGGCGACCCAGTGGACGTGGTTCCAACTCCATGCCCATTCAACCGGGTTCAGTTATTCGTTGTCGTCCAGTTGGCGTATTAAAAATGACCGACGAAGCAGGTGGCGATGCGAAAAGTTGTTGCCAGTTCCGCACACTAAATTAAAGCAAAGAATGCGAATCACATTCAAGATGTCGGCGACTTTCCCACCTGCTTTATTAAAAGCACGATCAACACTTCTTCGAAAGCTACAAAGCTTTAGAAGCGAGCAAATAGTGGAAAGTTGAGAGGTTGCGATGTTGGCGAAGCTCGTAAAGAAATCTTAGACTCATTTGAGGCGTGCATAATCACTTTTAGCGCAAATGCCAGAAGAGGTCACTGCTGGCGTCTACTATAACCATTTTAACCTTACGGGAATATTATGACTTTAATTAAAAGAGTATGTTTATCCTGCTTTTTAGCGGCAGCCCTCGCTGCTTGTGTTAGTGCTCGAAAAATGAATGCTAAAAGCTTATGCTGGCTATGCACTAAGGCTGAGAAACAACAAAATGCGCGCGCTGTTGATACCACCTGCTTCAACGGCGGGAACGTATTCACACAGTTATTCAATCGCATGAAACTTTATGCAGAAGGCAAATACTCTGGCGCCTTTCAGTGGAAATTACGGTTTCCGCACCAACGGAAAGCTAAATGCTTGGGCAATGGCAGGCGGAAAAATGAGCTTCACAAAGCTTAGTTGATCGTTTAAAAATGACGGATGATGAAATTGCAACCGTAATGGGTCGCCCGAAATGGCGCACGCATTAAAGGGAACACAGCAAGTCGGCGCATAACTTTGAAATGACAGCTGAAGGTACATCTTTGGTGCGATCGCAGATGCGGCAGCTTCTGCTGCATTGAGGCGCAGACACCGGTGGTTTATTAAGCGCAGGTTCAGATCTGATCGCAAAACAAACCGTCTCCCGCTCACACAGAAACCGAAAGCGAGATGAGATCGGCAATGTTAATGGCTGAATCTGGCTATAACCCTTCAGCAGCACCAAGCGTGGCGGTGAAAATGAGCAAAAGAATCTGGCGGCGGCGGCAGCATTTTCTCCACTCGCCTTCAAAGCGAAGATCGTCAGGAAAATCTAGAACGTCTGATTCCGCAAACAATGAAACTTTATAAAAGCGAGCAAACGCTAATCGGTTCAAACTTGAGCTCCGATGAGCCAAAAAGCAACAGAACTGATACACTATCACTATTTTCAAGCGGTTGAATTTCGCAAATTTTTTCAGTATTATGTAGCGGATTTGCACAAAACCTAACCGCTTGAAAATACTAAAATCTCCTTGAAAGTTTAACTCAATGGAGATTTTTAATATAACGAGAATCACCTTATTTCTCAACTTGCAAAATTAATCGAAAGTAGCTATAAAGAAAAAGCAATTCTTGAACATCCAACTTGATCAATTAAAACAACAGAAATCCGAATTTAGAGGATAAAATACTTTTGTTTTGAGAATACCTTGATATACATTGAACCCAATTTCGAGTTTAAAGGCAAATCAAAACACAATTCAATGTTTCAAGGCTAATAAAACCTCGATTGTTTAAGCAAAATCTTCAATTGTTGGTTGCAAGGTATTAAAGCAAAGTGATGGTTGGAAAACATTATACTTTTATTACAGAGGCGGCGTTGGAATTAGACACTGGCAAAATTATCCTCTACCCCCAAATAGAACGCAAATTAGCTGTTGCTCGGGTATTGAAAGAACTGTATAAGAAAGGGGTATTGAACGGAAAGGAGTTTGAATTACATAAACGGACACTAAAGCGAAAGATTTTTCAGGCGTTCTGAATGGGATTAAAACCTCTTGGTAGAAATGGATAAGTAGCGGTAAAAATACCGCTATGTTTCCATTGCCAGTGAACCTCATTCAGCTGATTTGAACTCTATTAATCCATTCCCTTTTATAAAAACTCATTCAGTTGTTTACGAACGGAATCAAGATGTTTTCGGACAGGTGTATCAGGATTTTGTTCAATATCGAAAATGCGCTGCATGAGTTCGGCAATTGTGAAAAGCTTTGTTGGGTGCTTCTCGCATCATTTGTACGATGTATTTTACAATTTTTCCCTGAAAGAGCTTATATTTGGAACGGTACACAAAGTTGTCCATAGTTATAAAGGCTACATCAGTTTCATTGAGTAAGCTCAATAGCGTTTTAATGTGCAATGTTTGCATCAAAGTAAAGGCTAGATGATGCAATACCTGTTTACGTTCAAATTCAAACTCTTTGGTTTCTTATCTAAGTTATATGCATATCTACTGCCAAAATCGCGCTCTTGATGGATAATTTTCGTTGCCAATAACCACCATTCATTGTTGTCGTTGGTGGTTTTCAAACATCGAGCTTAATACATCCAATAAAGCTGCGCTTTATTTGAGGTGCGGCGATTATTGTCCTCACGGTGAGGCAATTTCATTAGCATAGTTAAGTAAGTATTCGTTGCTGATTCACGGTGAGCTTACGTCCGTAATACATCCGCTGAAACGACTGACACGACTTTCTGCTTGATTGTTTGTGCACGCCCTAAAGTCACTACGATATTCTTCTTCTTTATGGTTTTCTGATTCTCAAATGCACAATGAGTGGCAATACATCTTAAAGCCGTGCTTTCATCGGTATTGATTTACGTGTAATGGGTTTAATGAGATTTGTCAGCAAAACTTTTCTACACTACCGATTACGCGAGTTATACTGTATGCGCCACACGTGAGAGAGCGTTTTGCCCTGCTACAATCTGGCATTACTGGCTTTTCTTCGGCGAATAATGTCGACAACCATTACACAGCGTTTCATCGGATTCTGATTTTCACTTTAAGCGATAGTCCAATGCGGGTGAGTTCTTGTTGCTTGCGACGTGGTGCCGGGATGAACATAAGTGCATCCATATCACTACCGCCTGAGTTTCATATCACGACTTTCTAATGATGCCTTGCGGAATTTGATGTGATAAAACAAATGCCGTGCGAGGATTAGAAGTGCATTACGTGCTTGCTAATTGAAGGATGATAAGCCTGTTGGCGGCGTCACCCATTCCATTAAAGCATAGAGATAAACCTTAATCGGTTTCTTGCGATTAGCAAAAATGGTGCACCAGAAGTGACACTAGAGTGTGATTGCAATGTTTGCAACGCCATTTGTTTGCGATGTAGATATAATAAAGGCTTGTGTTGTACCCACATTTAAGGACAAGTAATAAACTCTTGCCACCCCATCTTTGAGGTTTCACAAAGCGATCACCACGCTTCTTCTTCCGAGAGTTTGATTGCTTTATCTCGTGGGAGAAGCGTACGAAACTTTAACTTGATAGAAGAGAGTGTTGAGCCATTAGTGATCAAGAGCGCTTAAAATTGTAATTTGTTGAGACATACCTAAAGATGTATAATTATCCTGTTGTATGTATGCCAAATGTACACAAAATAAATACAAAAAGGTCAGCCTAGGGATACACAAATGATACTGAGTGAGAGACTAAAACAAGTGATGGAAGTGAAGGTTTCAATCTAAAGAGCACTTTTCTGAGCAAGCTGATGATGCGCTTATCGAGACTCCTGCCAAAGAGTACATTTTAACTAATCGTGAACCTGGTAGCAGATCCCTGAGCTAAACTACATTCACAATTGGGTATTGATTTGGATTGGCTCATGAGTGGTGACTGGTGATGTTCACAAATAATACCGAAATAATTGATCTGTGAAACTGAGAAAAGGAGTTATTGGAAAGTTACCAGTCATAGCCGATAATTCAACCCAACGGTAAAATCACTTACTATTTCTGCAATTTGCTCAAGATAAAGAATAAATCCGCTGTGCTTACAGTAAAGATAATCCAGGTGAAGAATGTAAAGGTAACGACGAGATGCCAAGAGTGCTTACGTCCGAACTATCGATGTGATTGGGTAAAAGCACAATGCCCGAAGACTTAACGCGGGTACAGCGAGGAAAATGTGAGGTCCAATCTGTTTCAGCATCACTTTACAATGCAAACCTATCCCTATAGTCTTCATGTACAGGCAATCTAAAGCTGCATTGTCTGCTCCGAATTTGCAGTAATCTGCAGACCGGTTCTCTCAGTCAAAACCGGTTTTGAAAATTTTATTCAAAAATTGTTTCCAGTATGACGAAACAACTTCCGTGAAAGGAAATAAATCAAAATTAGATTCAAAATAGGAGTAGCATTTTACTGTGATTATAGGGTACATCTACACTAGAGCTGTGTTTTGTGTAGTATAAGAGTGTCCCAGAGTTAAGGGTATTGACAAGTATACTATTATCTAAAGCGTTATTTTATTCCATCAAATTCTGTTAAAGATCATGGCAAACATTATTCCTATCAATTTTACTAGCAAAAGAAAGTTTTCACTGAGGAGCAATGCTCCAAATCTATCCTAATGCAACAAGCGTGTAAAGACCTTAATGAATGTAATGATATGGAGCTATTACAGATATATTGAGGCTTTGAAGCCTTCCTCACTAGCAAGAATCAAAGGTATGCTGATGCGCAAATCATCTTCAGGATTTGATAGAAATTAATGATGAGATAGAACCTTTTTATGCAGTCAAAAGTCAATTACTGCCTCCAAACGGAGAAACTTGGAAGGATTTTAAAAGATGAAAAGGGGATATGAGAAAAGAGCTTATTCAGCTTAGAGCATATGGAATGAAAAGGTTAATGAAGAGAAGAGTTAATGTGCATTACTCGTGTTCATGAAAACAACTCAATGTGTGACAACTCAAGATCAGGCAGTGTAGCAGGATCAAAAACTTGTGAGCAAAGCTAATTATCAATATTCGCCATGGAACCATTAGCGAGTGCCTTTTACTTTCATCATTAAAGGAGCAAATTTTCTTTTAAGATAAAGCTGACCTATGCTATGCTGATGTATTGGTGAGAATTTCAGAACGATTTACACATTGATTGGATAATTCAAAATTATCTTTAAAAGAATTACAAAGAATTTTAAATATTGATGATGATTATTATTTGGCAGAAAGGCATTTTGGAATGCTTTTGAAGGCTTAAAGCAGTAAAATGTTTCTGATATATATAGTGTCTTTGAAAGTTTTATCCAGTTATCCCCTTGTAGCTCAAGAAAGTGCTAAAGTCCACAAATAAGTAGAAGTAAATAAGCAAGAATATAATTTTCAAGAACAGATTCGTTAATAATGATGTATTCTTAATATGTAGAACAAATCAAATTATGAAGATATTGCCTTGATAAAAGAAACAAATTCTGTCAGAACATTATACATCATCCGGCTTTCTCATTGCCATTTATGGATGATAGTCAGACCATTCTTTTATTAGGAATCAAAATATTACAGGGCATAAATTATGTCATTCAAAAATAAGAGCGTAAAAGATTTCATATATATAACAAAATAGAATATAAATATCTTGGAATAAATGATGCTGTGTTGATAATATCAGAAACAGTCTGACGTATCGAAGAGAAGAAGCAAGTGTTACATAAAGTTAAAGATGAGTATTTTCTCTGGTTCTTGCAGAGTATGCAGTATCTTCTAGTGTGCAGACTTTGGATGTTGATTGCATCTTGAATGTTGATATATCAAGTCAGAAAAAGAGTTGTTAGAGTCTAATAATGATGATTTGATTAGGGGATACAAGAAGAAGTGTCCAAATCTCATTGGATTATATTAATGATGAATTAAATAGATTTTTAATATTGACTCCATCCCAACCTTCTGATAAACTTTATTAAAGAAATATAAAGAGGATAATTGAGTAGTCGTTTTCAATCTGCGAGAGTGACTACCATATTACTCAAAAGAGTTTTCTTAGTCAATTACAATTAGCCAAAGAATGCAACTTTATTCAATCGCTTGATTAATACACATTAACAGGTGTGTAGCGAATGTTTAGGTGACAGAAAATTTCATCTTGTAAATTTCCTGTTTTAACAGTACGCAATTTCACTCATTTTTAAATAGAGCCTTCACAAGTTCCTTGTGGGTAACGGTGATTCGAGCATAAACGCTTTGAGCCGATCTGAATTTTTCAGATGGGCGTGTATCTGGCGTTTAGCAAATCTCGGATGCCTTTGTGCTACACAAGGAAATTCGCAATGGCTCAACATTATTTACTTTCAAGCAAATCAAAAACATCAATTTAAAAGATATTTTACGCCTTACAGAAGAAAATGCTTTTCACCTTTTAAAAAAACTCACCGTTGGGGAAACCCTAATAATGTTCGTGATGTATGCTGTCCGCATTGTGGTATTCGCCACGAAGCCTATTTCCTTCCTTCTCGTAAACGTTGGTGTTGTAAACATTGCAAACGCCATTTTTATATTACAACAAATACAGCCTTTGCCTTTCATAAAGTTGATTTAGTCTATATTCTTGCTGTCATCTTAATGATGGTAAATAGCTCAAAAGGCATTAGTGCGATTGATGTTAGTCGTCATCTTAATTTGAACTACAAAACGGCATTTGTACTTTGTGGGAAAGTTCGCGAAGCTTTATTTAAAACGCGCGATTTAAGTTCATTGTCAGGCGAAATTCACGAAGATGGAATGTGGATCAACTTTACCTTGCGTCCAACTAATTTTCGTAAAAACAATCATAAACAACGTCAAAAAGCCGATGAGAAAGGTCGCAAATATCCTAAATTTAGAACGACTAAACGTTGTCTATTCGCTATTACACAACGTGCTGCAAATGATAGTAATATATCTGGAGCAAATCGTACCATTGTTGCAATGGATTACACCGAAAATGCGGATACTGTTTTTGCATTAAATCAACGCTTTGTGAAAGCAGGCAGTGATATTATGTGTGATGAAAACCCTGCTTATAAAAGTCTTGATTTTCACTACACCCGTTGGTCGGTGAATCATCAAGAGGCTTATAGTGCGAAAGGTGTAAATAATAACCTTGCGGAATCTTTTAATGCCAGAATGCGCGACTTAATGCGTGGTACACACCATAAAACCGATAATAAATATGCCTTACACTATGCTAATCAAGCTGCATTCTTTTCAGATAACCGCCGTAAAATCAAACGGGAAACTTTTGAAGATGTCCCTCAAACGTTGCTTTATAGGTATCTGCCGCTCAAAGAGTGGGTTGGTTATTGGCAGGAAATCATCGTGAAGGTGAGCTCTCGGTATGAAAGCCTTTGCACCTAACGAAATTTCATCACACTACTTTTAAGCGACTTGAAGAACAAGCTGCATACGATGAAATTCTGATGGCAGCATAGAATCGTATAGACGCTAATAGACTAGATAGAAAAGAAATAGCTTACCTGAATGAAGGTTGAGCAGAATAGCTATGCCTTGAGTTTGATGGAAAATTTGATGTGAAAAATTGCGAGGTTGAAGTTAGAATTTTAGTAAAAAGAAATGCCTTTCACAATTTTTCATTCGGAAAGGCATTCAAATTTATGCGGTAAATTAGTCAATTTTTCGGACTTTGTGCAACTGCTACATAATACCGAAACCAAAACCCTTCAATTTTTATAGAGGAACAACAACAACACCAAACCCACAACCCAACAACACCCCCCAAACAAACAAACCACCCAAACAACAACACAAAAAACAAAACAACCAAAACTTGGAACCCGAAACCAACGCACACAACCTGCGTTGTTAACCGCTTCTGTGGCGATTTTCCGTGTATGGCAGAAAAATTCGAGACTGACCATCGAGTCATGGCAGGCCACAGTTTGAGCGAATACTCTGCCTTAGTGTGCGCTGGCGGTGTTAGATTTCAAGATGCCCGTAAAATTGGTGCGAATTACGTGGTAATGCAATGCAACAAGCAGTACACTGCTGGCACTGGCGCAATGTTTGCGATTATCGGTTTGAAAACGTGCAATTATCGATATGCTTGTGAACAAGCCGCAAAAGAAACAGGCAGAAATTGTTTCTGCCGTGAGTGTCAACTTCGCGGGGTCGAGTTGTTATTGCGGGAACTAAAACCGCGGCAGCTCGCTTTGCCAGGCGGTAACTTCAGTAAAGCTGGGCGAATAGCGGCATTGCGTTACCATTAGCCGTTAGCGTGCCTTCTCACTGTGCATGTGATGAAAGCACTGCTGCCGGAAAAATTGGCTGAAGCATTGCGAAAATATTCAATTAAATGCACCCGCTTGTACCGGTTATCCAACGATGTGACAGGTCGTTAGTGTGAGACAGACTCGGAGATAGAAATCCGCGATGCCTTAAGTTCGATCAGCTTTATAGCCCTGACGTTGGACAGAAACGTTTGATGGCACAAGATGGCGCGCAACCACATTATATGAAATCTGGCCCAGGCAGTATTAGCCGGTTTAACCAGCCGTATCGTCAAGAGGCTTTCAGCAAAAGCAGTCGATGATGTTGCATCATTGGAAGCGGTGTTAGCGTAGTCAATTCAATAGTGTGTAATGACTTTACTGCCAGACGGGATTTATTACGCGCTAAAAACAAAAAGGAACATGCAAGGGTAAAATCGCATTAGTAACTGGCGCAACCCGTGGTATGAGTAGAGCCATCGCTGAGAAAGAAATTAGTCGCAAAAGGTGCAGCCGAATTATCGGTACAACAACCTCTGAAAAAGAGTGCTGAAGCTATTTCAGCTTATTTGGGCGATAAGGTAAAGGATGTGTGATGCAAAGCGTGACCGAACCGCGAATCTATTGAAGCGCTTCGAGCTCAAGTGAAAGCGAGATTTGGGCGATATTGATAGTTTTGAAGTGAGGTTTTCAATGCTGGCATTACGCGATGACTTGTTAATGCGTATGAAAGATCAGGATTGGTTCACGATATTATCCGACTAACCTCACTTCAGTTTTACCGTTTATCAAAAGCAGTATTACGCCCGATGATGAGGCGGACGTCATTATAACTTATCGTTCTGTGGTAGGTTCTGCGTACCCTGGTCAAAACGAACTGCACTGCGCAGCGAAGCGGAAGCTTAGTGGTTTTTCAAAATCATTGCTTAGCAAAGAAGTGGCTTCACGCGGGATTACAGTTAACGTGGTCGCGCAGGCTTTGTCGCAACAGATATGACCGATGAGTTAACCGAAGATCGAAAACAAGCGATTCGTAGCCGTCCAGCCAGAATTAGGTTCAGCGCAAGACATCGCATAAAGCCGTTGACATTCTTAGCTTCAGATGATGCACGTTATATCAATGGCGAGGCTTACACGTTAATGAGGTGGGTTATACTATGAACTAATCGCCTACAAGCGGTTTAGTTCTGCGAATTTTGCTATTATGCCAGCTTAGGTAAAAAGCAAAGATTCGGCATTTACTTATTATTTTCTCTAATGCTGTGTGTGTTTTATGACTAAAAATAATTTTGTTGTTGGCTTTATGCTGTTGCCATCTTTTTGGCGCAGGTAACCTAATTTTCCCGCCTAAACTTGGGCTGCAGAAAGTGGAGGGCATTTCTTACACCGGCTATCCTCGGTTTTATTACAGCCAGTGTTGGCTTGCCAACTTCCTTAGAGCATTGTTATTGGCGAGAGTGCACCTGCTATGAAGGCGGTTATAAATCGGCATTATACCAAGGAATTAAGCACTGAGTTCTCACTGATTTTCTTAGCAACAGTTACCTTTCAATCGGGCCATTTTTGCTGTGGCCCTCAGTACCGCAGAAACGGCAACCTTGTAAGTGGCGGTTTACCTCGTTTCTTAAAGAACCAAGCCGCATCTCACTCTTCGTCTCGCACTTATCTATTTTCCTTAACCACTCTGGATGATGGTCAACCCTTCAAAATGGTTGACTTCGTATCGGCGCAATTTTACAACGCCTGTGTCTTTAATTATTGATATTATTGGTCTAGTTATCCGTGCTCTTACTGAATACAGAAACCATGCGCACCTGCAGTAAGCGAAAACTCTTGGTTATTTAAAAGGTGTTTATCGACGGATATTTACGCCGCTGGATGCACTAGCATCGCTTGCAGCTTCTCTGTTATCGTATTAAATGCGATTAAAAGCGAAAAAGGTGTCCAGCCCTTCTGCATTGATTAAACAAACTGCAGTGGCGGGTGTGTGTGCCGCAAGCGCTCAGGCGCGTGATTTATTTTTCGTAGGTTGGATTGGTAGCCATGGTGAGTGTGCACCCTTGCGACGTTGAAAGCCAATAAACAAGATCTTGGTACTTATATTCTAAACACTATTACCATTCAGGCATTCGGTGAATATGGTCCGAAGATGCTACTGGGCGATTATTGTATCGCTGGCTTGTTTAACCTGCGCCGTTGGTTTTATGCGCGTGAGTCAGTGAATACTTTAATGAAGTGTTCCCAAAAATCAGCTATCGTACTATGTGATTCTTGTCTGTATTAGTAGTGTTAATTGCCAACTTAGGGTTAAAAGAGAAGTCAGTACGCGCTACTCAATTCCTGTGTTACTGATTCTTTATCCAATTGCAATGACAGTAATCTCTTAATGCTAGGGAATCAACGCATTACACCACATTCCGCTATTAGGACAACGCGCCTTGCAGTGGGGCTAGTGACCATCATCTCAATTTTATCCGGTGATTGGTTTCTGGCTTTGCGATCAACTACGTTTAAATCTTATTCCATGGAATGGATGCCGTTTTACCAATAGTGGTTTTAGTAACAGGTTATATCATTCATCCATTTAATCACGTTAATCCAACAAGCGGTCAACTTTTGCAAAAACTTTGTAAATTTGACTGCTACGCTATAAAGGAGTCTTCATGCCTGAGTGCCGAAGTAGAAACTAGCCTACGCGGTGTCGAGATCGCTTACTTGGATCGGCAAACTATTAAAGCTATTGTTTTGCGCGTGCCTAAACTCCATGGGCCATTCCTCATGTCTTAACAGAGTATGTCTGGCGCTATTGTTCAACGCCTTTCTAGACGTGCGAAATATCTGATTTCTTCATACGAATCAGGGAGATATATTGATACATTTAGGGATGTCGGGTTCATTTAAGCATTCTTCTTAGAAGATGAAATCGCCCCTAATAAACATGACCACGTTGAGTTTAATTGCCGAATCAGGTGTGGTGTTGCGTTATAACGACCCACGCAAATTTGGCTGTTGGCTTTGGGCTGAAGAGTGCATCCAGAACATGAACTCGTTTCACAGAAACTCGGGCCTGGGCCGCTTTCTACGGGCATTTAGCCTGCGAAATTTATCTCTAAGAAGAGTCGAGGGAAAAGTGTCGCTGTCAAAAACTTTATTATGAATAATGATATCGTGGTTGGTGTGGGTAATATCTATGCATGTGGATCGCTATTTATGGCGAAATTCATCCAAGAGCTGATTACACAAAACCCTGGCACGAAAACAATGCTGAACAGTTGAGTACGCACGTGAATTAAATCGGTGTTAAGAAAGCTAATGGCCAACAGTGGAACGACTCTAAAAGATTTTATTCAACCTAACGGCAAACCTGGTTACTTTGCACAGGATTCTCCAAGTTTATGGGCGAAAAGGGAGAATCTTGCCATGTTTGTGGAGAGTTAATTCCAAGCAAAAGTTATTGGGCAAAATGTTATTTCTTGCAGTGTATCCGACTCCGCGTTCCTCAATAAATATAAAATTCCTTTCAAACAAAAGGCGAACTATTTAAATTGGTTCGCCTGTTGATCTCATCTCATGTTTGTGGGTGTAAGCACTACGTTTAGCATCTAAAAGATAATTTACCTGGGCCAATCGCACGCGAAAATTAAAAATGCCATGCAATACATAATGAGCTAATTCGCCTTTGTTTGCTAACGGATTAAAGTAATCGTTCTGCGCTCATATGCATAAAGAAATAAGCATAAGCCATTTGACCTGCTAATAAGGAGGAATGAAATTGGACGAGTAAATAAGCCTAATGCTAATGATGATCCACCTGCAATTTCTGAAATACCACCAACAATCATCATTGGATCAGTAACTGCACCATTTCCACCGAGTCAAGTGACATTGGATATTCAAAGATTTTTGCTGTACCGTGGTAAAGTAAACATATAACCAACTTACGATCACGAGCAAGTAAAAGTACAACGAGGGTGCAAATCAAAGTTGAATTCATAAGTTCACTCTAAAATATAGGATTTCGTTTCTCAAATGCTGAGGGCTTATTTTACCCTATATTCTGTTTTCAATAGTAGATAATTGGAAACATATTGTTTTCCTCTAAATAAAGCAATCCTGATGCTAGAGTATTGAAAAGTAGACTATTAAAAATGAATAATAAAGGAATATGAAGGAGGTAATAGGAAGGTTTACATCATTGACGCGATCGATTTAAAATCTTTCAGCAAAAACCCCGTCACACTCCAGTAGCGGTCTCTCTATTCAATCCGGCGATGCCCTACTCTCACATGAAGCCCACACTGCCATCATTACATTGGCATTTGCTTCTGAGTTCGGTATGGAGTCAGGTAGAACTACTGCACTATGGTCCGCGGAATGTCCGGTCGCATGATCCATCTCATTATCTTATCTGTTCTTCTTCTCAAAATCAAAAACAAGCCTCAAAACCTTTCATTCTTGCCCAAAAACTAACTTGAGCGTTGTATGGTTAAGCCTCTCGGGCAATTAGTATCTGTTAGCTCAGCTTGGCTCACACCGACTTACACACCAGACCTATCTACGTCGTAGTCTCCAACAACCCACCACAGTCTTATAGACTGGGAGAACTCATCTCGAGCAAGTTTCGTGCTGTAGATGCTTTCCTTTTGCATATCTCGTCCGCATGTAGCTGCAGCAATGCTTCTGTGCGTAAACTACTGGAACACCAGGGACGCGTCCCTCCGGTCCTCATCGTACAGGAGCAGCCCTTTCAGTTCTCCAACGCCCGGCGAGATGAGGGACCGAACTGTCTCGACGTTTCTAAACCCAGCTCATGGTACCACTTTGATGGCGGGTGACAGCCCATACCCTTGGAAGGACCTACTTCAGCCCCAGGATGTGATGAGCCGACAGCCGGTGCCAAGCCACCGCCGTCGATATGAACTCTTGGTGATGTCGACCTATTATCGGGTACCTTTTATCCGTTGAGCGTGGCCTTCCATTTCAGAACCACCGGATCACTGACCTACTGTCGTACCTGCTCGACTTGTCTGTCTCGCGGTTAAGCTTGCCTGCATTGCACTAACCATTCTCGATGTCCGACCGTGATTATGGCAAACCTTCGTGCTCCTCCGTTACTCTTTGGGAGGAGACCGCGCCCAATCAAACTACCACCAGACACTGTCCGAGCGTGTTTCCACTCTTCGTTAGCATCCAAACGTTAAGGGTGGTATTTCAAGGACTGCCCTCCACAATCACTGGCGTGACTGCTTCAAACTGGCTCCCACCTATCCTACATCAAATTCAATGTTTCGTGTCAAGCCTCCCATAGTAAGGTTCACGAGATTCTTTCCGTCTGTATGCGTCAGCACATCTTCACGGCGAATTTCAATTTCACTGGAGTCTCAGAGGTGGAGGCAGCCTGGCCATCATTATGCCATTCATGCGGGTCGGAACTTACCCGACAAAATTTCCTTTACCTGAGGACCGTTATAGTTGACGGCCGCCGTTTACTGGGGCTTCGATCAGGAGCTTCTCTTTCGATAACACCATCGGTCGACAACTTCCAGCACCGGGCAGGCATCCCACCCTATGCGTCCACTTTCGTGTTTTGCAGGTGCTGTGTTTTAATAAACAGTTGCAGCCAGCTGGTATCTTCGACCGGTTCAGCCTTCAGTAAGAAACCCCTTACAATCTACGCCGGCGCACCTTCTTCCCGAAGTTGCGAGTTGCTATTTTGCCTAGTTCCTTCGCACGAAGTCTCTCTCAAGCGCCTGGTATTCTCTACCGACGGCCTGTGTCGGTTTGCATGGTACGGTTTGGTATAATCTGAAGCTTGGTGGCTCCTGGAAGCGTGGTATCAGTTGCTTCGGTGCCGTAGCACGCTCGTCATCACTTCTCTCGGTGTTGTGAGCATCCGGATTTGCCTAAATGCTCACCTACCGGCGTAAACAACCATCCAGCAGGTTGATAACTAGCCTTCTCCGTCCCACATCGCAAATTACTACCCGTGCGGGAATATTAACCGTTTCCCATCGACTACGCTTTTCAGCTACTGCGCGGGAGGCCGTCGACTGCCCCGATTAACGGGTGGACAGAACCCGCGGTCTTTCCGGCGAACGAGTTTTTCACTCGTTTACATCGTTGCTATGTCGGCGTCGCGCTTCTGATACGTCCAGCAAACCTCTGGGGTGCGCCTTCATCCCGCACAGAACTGCTCTACGGCAGTATTGCTACTGATGCCTACAGCTTCGGTGACTGTTTTAGCCCCGTTACATCTTCCGCGCAGGCCGACTCGACTGGTGAGCTGTACGCTTTCTTTAAATGATGGCTGCTTCTAAAGCCAACATCCTAGCTATCCTAAGCCTTCCCACTTCGTTTCCCATAACTGTGCTGGGACGTAGCTGGCGGTCTGGGTTGTTCCCTCTTCACGATGGACGTTGGCACCATGTGTCTCCTGAGTATCCTCTTCGGTATTCACCCGGTTTGCATCGGGTTGTGTCGGGATGGACCCCTAGCCGAAACAGTGCTCTACCCCGAGAATTATCCGCTCAAGACTCTACTAAATAGATTTCCGGGAGAACCAGCTATACTGACGGTTTGGTATTTCAACCACAGTCATCCGCTAATTTTCCAACATTAGTCGGTTCGGTCCTCAATTAGTGTTACCCAATCTTCTTCCCATGGCTGAATAAACAAGGTTCGGGTCTATACACACAACTAACGCCCAATTGAACTCTCCAGTTTCCTACGCTCCTTATTCAGTTAACATGCTACAAAATATAAGTCATGACCCATTATACAAAGGTACGCAGTACTTTGAAGAACTCCACTGCTTGTACGTGCAGTTCGGGTTCTGTTCACTCCCCTCACAGGGTTCTTTCGCCTTTCCTTCACCAGTACTGGTTCACTATCGGTCAATCAAAATTATTGACCTTGGAGGATGGTCCCCCCATATTCAGACAAGTTCTGTGTCCCTTCCTCACTTGTCGTTAGTTTGGTTACAATAATGTTTTCGGATACGGGATTATCGCCCTCTGTAGTTAGCACTTTAGCATTCTAACAAAACTACTATCACTAATAAGCTCTTCCGCTTTTCTCCCGCTACTCACAGAATCTCCAGTTGATTTCTCCACTCGAGGGTACTTAGATGTTTCCAGTTCTCCCGGTTTCTTCACTTACCTGTGTATTGAGTGAGTGATGGCTGGTGTCTTCATCTGCTGGGTTTTCCCCATTCGGAAATCTTGGATTAAACGCCTCTTATCGACTCATCCAAGCTTATCGCAGATTAGCACGTCCTTCATCGCCTCTGATTGCCAAGGCATCCACCGTGTACGCTTAGTCACTTAACTATACAACCTCAAATGTTTTCATTTAGAAAGCATTGAGATAGTTTTAAACTAAACACTTAGCTGCTTTTGTTCAGCTAAGATTTTTTATTACTCAGACTTTCTCTTATCAGTTTTACTGACTTGAGTAAAATCTCTCAGTTTTTCAGCTTGTTTCTAATTTTTTAAAGAACAAAGATAATGTCTTTCGACGATCATCATTACTAAACACACCAAGATTGGTAAATCTTTGTGGAATTTTACCGCCTTGTATCAGAGCATGATGATTGGTCTGAAGAATAAGCAGGGATCGAACCGCTGACACTCCTGCGTGCAAGGCAGGCGCTCTCCACAGCTGAGCTATATCCCCCAACCATCGTGCTTTCCTTTTGGCTTCACTCATTTGCCAACTAACCTTGAGGTTAGTTTGGTGAGTGGGTCTGGGTGGACTTGAACCACCGACCTCGCCCCTTATCAGGGGTGCGCTCTGACCACCCTGAGCTACAGACCCAAAAGGATTTCGGTTTTTCTTTGTTAACGTCTATCAAACAATCTGTGTGAACACTTGCAGTCGCTTAATTTTAGTAAGGAGGTGATCCAACCGCAGGTTCCCCTACAGTTACCTTGTTACGACTTCACTTTGATCATGAATCATACCGTAGGTAAACGCCCCCGAAGGTTAAGCTATCTACTTCTGGTACAACCCACTCCCATGGTGTGACGGGCGGTGTGTACAAGGCCCGGGAACGTATTACCGCAACATTCTGATTTGCGATTACTAGCGATTCCGACTTCATGGGTCGAGTTGCGAACTCAATCCGGACTAGACGTACTTTTGTGAGATTTGCTCCCCTCGCAGGTTGCTTCCCTCTGTATACGCCATTGTAGCACGTGTGTAGCCCTACTCGTAAGGGCCATGATGACTTGACGTCATCCCCACCTTCCTCGGTTTATCAGCGGCAGTCTCCTTTGAGTTCCCGACCTAAATCGCTGGCAACAAAGGATAAGGGTTGCGCTCGTTGCGGGACTTAACCCAACATTCACAGCACGAGCTGACGACAGCCATGCAGCACCTGTCTCAGAGTTCCCGAAAGGCACCAATCCATCTCTGGAAAGTTCTCTGGATGTCAAGAGTGAGGTAAGGTTCTTCGCGTTGCATCGAATTAAACCACATGCTCCACCGCTTGTGCGGGCCCCAATCAATTCATTTTGAGTTTTTAACCTTGCGGCCGTACTCCCCAGGCGGTCGATTTATCACGATTCGACTACAGGGCTTAAAGCTCCAAAGCCTCCAAATCGACATCGTTTACAGCGTGGACTACCAGGGTATCTAATCCTGTTTGCTCCCCACGCTTTCGCACGTGAGCGTCAGTACATTCCCCAAGGGCTGCCTTCGCCTTCGGTATTCCTCCACATCTCTACACATTTCGCGCTCACGTGGAATTCTACCCCTCCCTAAAAGTACTCTAGCGACCCAGTATGAAATGCAATTCCCAGGTTAAGCCAGGGCTTTCACATCTCACTTAAGTGCCGCCTGCGTGCCCTTTACGCCCAGTTATTCCGATTAACGCTCGCACCCCCGTATTACCGCGGCTGCTGGCACGGGTTAGCCGGTGCTTCTTCTGTAGTTAACGTCAATCATCTAGTCTATTAAACTAAATGCCTTCCTCGCTACCGAAAAGAACTTTTACAACGAAGGCCTTCTTCATTCACGCGGCATGGCTGCATCAGGGTTCCCCATTGTGCAATATTCCCCACTGCTGCCTCCCGTAGGAGTCTGGACCGTGTCTCCAGTTCCCGGTGTGGCTGGTCATCCTCTCAGACCAGCTGAGGATCGTCGGCAGTGAGCCTTTACCTCGCCCAACTACCTAATCCCACTGGGCTCATCTCCATGCAGGTGGCCTTGCGGTCCCACCCTTTAATCTCTCGATATTACGCGGTATTAGCTACAGTTTCCCGTAGTTATCCTCCATAAGCCAGATTCCCAAGCATTGCTACTTCCGTCCGCCACTCGTCAGCAAAGAAAGCAAGCTTTCTTCCTGTTACCGTTCGACTTTGCATGTGTTAAGCCTGCCGCCAGCGTTCAATCTGAGCCGCTGATCAAACTCTTCAATTCGAGTTTCAATCGCTCAATACGCTGACATAAAAATGTCACTACTTAAAAAGTATAATGAATTTCTAGTTAGCACCTATTAAGACTTCAAAATTAAAAATATTTTTAAATCAAGTCCAATCAACAAGTGCCCCACAGATTGTCTGATATGTTGTTAAGAACATAAACGACGCACTGCTTTTTCTGAAGATTCACAACAGCGCGTCGTTGTGTAGAGAGATGCGATATAGAGAAATCTCAAATCCTTGCAAGTCTGCATATTTTAATACCGCTTGTTTGTTATAATCTAAATGTCGCAAATTTTATCACAAATTGGCGTTTTCTATCACTCACAGTTCAATTCCATTAAGCTTGCAAAACCCATTTTACTTGTGACTTTTCTCTCTAGCAGAAGGTTTGTCTGTTTTTGCAGGTACAAAAAGCGAGATTTGCTTTTAGTTTTATCCGATTCCGAACAAATAATCTGTTCAGATAATAAATACTCTTTTAGCAATCGTCGCAGCCAGAATCAACACTTCACTTGAGGCAATAATTCTTGTAGTCTCTGTACTAATGGAAAATGCGTACACCTAAAATTACCGTATCTAAATCTTTATTATCATGGTCAGGCTCTACTACAGCCTTTAATCTTGCGACATCAACGATCCCTGTTTGTTGTTTTCTCTTTCGAGCTAATTTCTACTAGATCAAAGTTGTGCCTATTTTTCCACTACACGATCGCGTGTGTTATCAATGAGATCTAATACATATTGTCGAACATTGATGGTGCCTTTCGTCGCAAGTAATCCGATAGTCTTCGTCTCTGAAATTTCTGCTGCTGGCTTAATTGCCGGTACTGTTCCTGGCAGAGGAAAAACAGCTTGGCGCGATGCGGTAATACCACGGTGACGCCGTATTGCGTGCAGCAACCACGGATCAAGCGGGTGTTTTCCCGCAGTACTGATAGCAACGCTTTCGATGATTTAATACCGATTCTGAGTCTGAATAAGGAAAACAAGCATTATCAGAAACAATATAAATGGTGCGCATTCGGCAGTGCCTTGCGCACTTCATCATAAACAATGATCAGCCCGCCCATGCAGCGAATCGTATAGAAGAATCGTCGGTTTCATACTTTATATAGAAAGAAAATAATGCGGAAATGCTACTCTCTTCTTTTTCCTCATTCAAGTATTCACTTTGCAAAAAATCGTAAGAATTCAACCGCTTGCAAAATTCTTCATTTTTATTTGATGCTTTTTCTCTCGACTAAGCAAATCAAATAGGAGGGGCTATCTTATGATCGGAGTTTATGCATTTGCGAAGTGAAAGCGAAGAGAAAGTGGCTGAGTTTGAAACTGTCGCAAAAAATTTAGTGAACGCATCCCGCCAAGATAAAGGCTGTATAAGCTATGACTGCGGTAAAGTGGCTGGTAAAGCCAACACTTATACCTTTATCGAACGCTGGGAAAGTGATGCCGATTTAGACCACCTACACACTAAACAGCTACACTTCGCCCGACAGTTGAAGCCTTTGGCGAACTAGCCGAAAGATATTGAAATCAATGTCGTTGATTGTTCTAAATATAAAAGGAAGTTTTGGTCATTGAATCAATCCAAACTTCCTTTCTGATCTAATGTAAAAGCTCGCGCCAGTAATTCAGCACCACTCTTCCTTTTTCCACCACTGGATCAAGATTGAAATACTTTCGGCATATAGCTACTTCACACCTGAAGTAGCTTGCGTCGCTAAGATACCTGATAAGCCTAAATCGCCTTGTGGTTTTACCAGCGTAATGATATTTGGTGCTAACTCTTTTTAACGGGCCGCCAAAATATTTGCCACTACCACATCAGCAACTAAATCTTTCGGCTGATCTTTAGCTAGAACAATCGAAGGCGATCCGCCACCCCATTTGCTTGCGCATTATTCGTTGAAGCTAAAATTGGCAGTGGATCAATGTTCTATTCCAATCGCGCGTTTTGCACAAGTTTTAACGCAGCAATCGCTAAAATATACCAGAACCACAAGCAAAAATCGATCACAGTTTTACCAGTTAAATCAAGCCCATCTAACCATTGTAAACAAAAGTGCCGTCGTTGGGTGTGTGCCTGTTCCAAACGCCAAACCTGGGTCTAACATCACATTGACTGCATTTGGGTCTGGAACCTCACGCCAGCGGGCAAATCCATAAACGTTTACCGACTGCATTGGGTGGAAATTATCCATCCATTCACGTTCCCAATCTTTATCTTCGATGTTCAATCTTATGTGCAAAATCACGGTCAACTAAACGGCTGTAATCAATGCATCAACAATCGCTTTCATGTTCTGTTTCCGCATCAAATAAACCAACTACATCTGTATTTCCCCACAAACGCGTTTCGCTGGAAGCGGTTCAAAAATCGGTGTATCTTGGCATCCATAAAGGTTACCGAAACGCCCCAATCTCTTCTAAAAATCACTCGATCTGCTCAGCTTGTTTATCTGTGCTATTTAAACGAATTTGTACCCACGCCATCTTATTATCCTTCTTTTCTAATAATGGGGTATTTTAGCGTTTTCAATACGTGTAAGTTTCTTTTGCCTTATACTGGGTTTAATCTATTACACGTATTATAATAATGGACAAAGTTTATACATGCCTGGAGCATAATTATGAAAAATCAGCATTAACTGCACTATTTTTAGGTGCAATCGGATTATCCCAATCAGTACAAGCTGAAATTATTTTCTCGTGTAAAAACCACAAATAATAAATACATTGAAGTGAACAAGCTAAATAATGATATTTATGAATATAAATTTGGATCAGCATCTAAGAATGAATTAACTTTGCGTAATAAAAATCTGAACTACTTGGGCGATCAGAAAGATGGACTGGTACTGGCAGGGGACGTTGGTCAGCAATGTCATTCCAAAAAGGCGAATATATTTACCAAGTTTATGTTAATTTGGATTCTATTGATCACACCACTGAAAGTGGCGTCGATGTAAAACATAAAGGGCAGCTAGCTGACTAGTATTTATGTACAGAAGAAACGGCTAAAAAGTAATTTCAATGATGAAGAGTTTGCTTGGTAGAAATAAAATCAGCTCTTTCGAGCTGATTTTATATCAAAAGCTAACCTCGGCCACCAACGGTAATTTTATCTAGTTTTACCGTTGGCTGCTACACCGACCGTACACTTTTGCCCTTCTTTACCGCAGAAATGCCAATACCTGGGTCAAGTTGCATTTTTACCCACGTTGAAACTTGTTTGCATTGCATGATGCCACTGCAATCAAGGTTGCGCCGGTCACAGGCTTGGTAATTTTCCCCTTTCAATCAAATAAGCTTCTGCGGTAAGAAAACAAACTTACCGGAAGTAATATCGACTTGCCCGCCACTGAAATGTGGCGCATAAATATAATCAACAGATTCAATCATTGCCTCAAACTCATCATGGCCTTCAGTCAGATAAGTATTGGTCATTCTTGGCATAGGTAAATGCGCCAAGATTCTCGTCTGCATTGCCTGTCGGTGCCACGCCCATTAAACGCGCATTGAGTTTATCTTGCAAATAGCCTTTCAGAATCCCATTTTCAATTAACACATTTGCGCTGTGAAGGCACACCTTCATCATCTACGGTCATTGAACCACGCACATTCTCGATTGTGCCATCATCGACAATCGTACAAAGCGTTGAAATCACTTGCTCGCCCAATTTTACCAGTAAACAGTGAAAGATTCTTATCGGTTGAATACTTCCAAACCATGTCAACTGCTTCGTGTAATAAAATCTCGGCCAGCCAGCACCCTAATACAATCGGCATTGTACTGCAGGTGCAGGCATTGCGCCTAGATTGACTAACGCCATTCTTACCGCTTCTTTGGCTAGGGGTGTAGCACGGTTGTAGCCGACCATTTCCCCATTGACGACTTGTGGCTCTAAAACCACGTTAAACCCGTAGCGACCACCCGCAGCTGAACCTCGTTCGTTTGCCATTTTCTTCTACCAATACTGAAACAGATAATCTAACCAGCGGGCGAATATCTGCAGCCAAAAGTACCATCTGTTGCTGCTACGACATCTCTTCATACACTGCCGAAATGCTAGCATTAGCTTGCACCACGCGCGGTCTTCTTTGCGCGCAGTACGATCCACTAAATGCCAATAATTCGACTTTCTGTTCACGACCTCAATGTTTCTGGCGGATTGATCGAAGCATAGCGCTTGCAAGCGGTCGTTTCTTTTGAAATTATTTACCAATAATTTTCCGCTTTCTGCCGTAATAGAACGCGCCGCAGTGGCACATTGCATTAACTGCTCTAATCCAATTTGATCTGCATAAGCAAAGCCAGTTTCCTCGCCTGAAACGGCTCGCACACCAAAAGCCACGGTCAATATAAAAGCCACCTTCTTTAATAATGGAATCTTCTAACGCCCAACTTTCATCTTGGCTTAATTGGAAATAAAGATCAGCATAAATTCAATTTGACGTGCCGAAAATTGGTCGTATTACTACGTCAAATGAGAGGTTCAAGTCCGCTTGGTGCAAGCAAACTTTCTGAAACTTGTTTTTAACATGAATTTTCTCTTGAAATAAAAACGGTGAGGCGTTTAGCAAATCTTCCTGCAGAAATCTAGCTACTTGTCTGTCTAGCTTATTTTAAGCCTTCGGCTACTTGTACCGCATTTTACACGCTGTCTGCTTCAACTCGCTGCATGAATGGTGAAAGCTGTGTTAAAATGGCTGAAGTCTAAACCTAATCGGCGACACCAATTTAGCATAATGTGAGATAAACATCTGCGACGAAAATCGCTTCCAAAGAAAATATGGCTTTCAAAGGTGCGTATTCGCTACAGCTAATTGTTCTAAAACTTGTTCAGCAGCTTGTTGGCGAATGGTTTTGGTTAATGCCTCATTGCCTTCCGCATAACTTGGTAAACGGAATAACGGCACAAAACGATTTTATGTACATCGCTATTAAAAACGCTAACCAACGCGAAGCTTTGGCTTTATCGCTTTGCATGGTTTTGCTACCAAATAATTTCACTTCAGGGAAGCGTTCATCTAAATAATGCAAAAATTGCTTGGTTTTGTGATAACACTAAATCGCCATCTACTAATAATGGCACTGACCGCGAGGGTTTAACGCCCGAAAATTCTGGTGATTTAATAAATTCACGCTAACTGCCTCAAACTCATAATTTTTCATGACTATGCGCTTTAACCCATTCTAACGCTACATGCGGCACAAAAGAACAAGCGCCAATTAAACCATATAATTTCATAAATTAAGATCCTGTCTAAAGGGAAAAGAATAGCGCTATTTTAGGCTTTTTATGGCAATGAAGCAAAAGCGAAATGCTGCTATAATGCCTTTAACTTATATTCAAGCGGTCAATTTGCAAAAATGCAAAACTGACCGCTGTCACGCAAAGGATTCAAAATGAAAAGATATCATTGTTGCCCAAGCTACACCGATTGGTCTGGTGGTGTAGGCATTTACGGTTTCCGGCCCACTTGCCAGCAAGGTCGCAGAAGCGGTGCTGGGTAAAACCTTAACGCCGAGAATGGCAAATTACTTGCCATTTAAAAGACAGCAACGGCGAAACGCTCGACCAAGGCATTTGCACTCTTTTTAAAGAAACCAAACTCTTTTACTGGCGAAGATGTCCTTGAGCTACAAGGCCACGGTGGTCAGGTTATTTTAGATATTCTACTTAAACGTGTTTTAGAAGTGGAAGGCGTGCAATTGCGCGTGCCGGTGAATTTTCAGAGCAAAGCTTTTTAAATGACAAGCTTGATTTAGCCCTAGCTGAAGACGATTGCAGATTTAATTGATGCTACCAGTGAACAAGCTGACGTTCCAGCATTAAAATCCTTACAAGGCGAATTCTCAAATAAAATCAATCAGTTAGTTGATAGCGTTATTTATCTACGCACCTATGTGGAAGCTGCCATTGACTTCCTGATGGAGAAATCGATTTTTCTTGCTGATGGCAAAATTGAAGCCCATTAAACGATATTATTCAGCAACTTAACGGCGTACGCCCAGAAGCTAAACAAGGCGCGATCTGTGCGAAGGCATGAAAGTAGGTGATGCAGGTCGCCCAAATGCGGGAAAAATCGAGCTTGCTGAACGCATTAGCTGGGCAGAAGCGGCGATTGTCGAATATTGCCGGCACCACTCGCGATGTATTGCGTGAACATATTCATATTGATGGCATGCCTCTGCATATTATTGATACCGCTGGGCTACGTGAAGCTAGCGATGAAGTTGAACGCATCGGCATTGCACGCGCTTGGGAAGAAATCGCGCAAGCCGACCAAGTATTATTGATGATTGATAGTACAGAACAAAAAGTTGATGACTTCAAAGCAGAATGGGCAGTGCAGCCAAATTACCACCGAATATGCCTGTTACGGTTATTCACGCAATAAGGTGGATTTATCGGGCGAACCAGAAGGCTTGGAACAGCTGGAGAATTTCACGCCATTCGGTTTTATCCGCCAAACAAAAAGTTGGGGTTGATTTATTGCGTGAGCATTTGAAAAATCAATGGGCTACCAAAGTTCAACCGAAGGCGGATTCTTAGCACGTCGTCGCCATCTACAAGCATTAGAAGAAGCGGCTGAGCATTTAGCCCGCGGACACGTTCAACTTACAATCGCTGGCTGAATTATTAGCCGAAGAGTTAAGAATGGTACAAAACGCATCTAGGTGAAATTACCGGTCAATTTACCTCTGACGATTTTGCTCGGAACATTTTCAGTTCATTCTGTATTGGTAAATAACGTTGCAAGCGGTCGAATTTCGCAAAATTTTTGCAAAATCTGCCCGCTTGTTTCTTGCCTATCCATCATAGCGAAGCGACAAATAAACCATAAGGAAAACGATGCCTGCGCTACTTCAACATCTCCATCAACAATTAGCTCATTACCAACCTAACCGCACTCATTTTTAGTGGCATTAGTGGCGGCATTGATTCCGTCGTCTACTCGCATCTATTAAGTCAACTCTTAAACTTACGCGCCATTCATGTCCATCACGGATTAAGTCGAATGCAGATAAGCTGGGCTGATTTTGCGAACAGCTATGCAAGCGGTTAAAATATTCCGTTTATTTTGCAAAAAGTCTCAGTACAAGGTTCAAAAGGCATTGAAGATGCCGCACGACATGCACGCTATCAGGCTATTCAAGCAGTGCGACAAGCCGATGAAACAGTAATAACAGCACATCATCAGGGCGATCAGGTGAAACCTTCTTTCTTGCCTTAAAACGAGGGTGGAGCAAAAGGCTTGCGGCAATGCCAGTGGTAGGCTTTGCTGGCAAATATACCACTTTTAGACCGCTTCTCGCTATCAAAAGACATGATTCAAGCATACGCTGTACAGCATCAACGAATGGTGGAAGATGAGTAATCAATCCGAAATTTATGATCGCAATGCAAATGCAGTGTTACCCACGTTAAATGAACGTTGCCGCATTTTGGTAAAATGGTTTTATCCGGGCGACAGAACATTTCGGATCAGCAGCAACAATTATTGGATGAGTTACTGGCAGAAACGCTCAACACAATATATCAACCCAACGAATCATACGTTAAATATTGCAGATGAGTTTTCTCTTTCAAAACAGCAAAGCACTTTTGCGCCTCTGGTTAAGCAGCAACAGCAAATGATGCCTAGTCAAGCGCAGTTATTGCAGATCATCAAACAAAATGATCATGAGCAAATCAGACAAGCAACCAGAGATCCAACTTGGTGATAAATGGCTCCGTCGTTATCAACAGCAACTTTTTCTTACACGTACATTTGAGCCAACTGGACATTTTCATGCCACGCTTTTTGGCGAACCAAAGCGATTGAATTGCCTGATAATATTGGCATTTTTAGTGCGGAAACAAGCTGAACTCAGATTAAACAGGCACTGTATAAAGCATTATGCGCTACCATCAGCACTTGCAAATGAGGAATTAACCGTAAAACTGCACCTGGGCGGACTGGTGGCGCAATATGCTAAACCACACCGTGAGCAAATGAAGAAAATTTGGCAAGCACAGCAGATTCCTGTTTGGGAAAAGAAGTCGCACACCATTAATGTAAGCACAACTCGTTTGTGTATTGAGTTAACCTCTCGGATGAAATTGTTGATGGAGTGATTTCAAACGCGCTTTTCGCCACGTGAGTATAGATTTGCGTGGTTGAGAGATCACTATGCCCCAATAGCATTTGAACAACACGTGGAAATCTGCCCCATGATTGACCAAATGCGTAGCAAAAGCGTGCCGTAGACACATGGGAGAGAGTTTTCTGTATCAATTCAGCTAACACTGCATAATGTTTAATACGGTGCCAAAAAGTTTGACGAGTCATTTGCTGACCTCGACGACTCGGGAAAACAACATCTGAAGGCTGATTAGCTAATAATGTAGCTCTGGCATGTTCAGTTTGAATCCAATAAACATCTTACCCATTGGCACAAGACGCTCTTTTATCTCCCTTACCAATCACTCGAACAACACCTTGGCGTAAACTAATATTATCTAAAGAGTTAGTGAAACCAGCTCTGTCACTCGCAAACCTGTCGCATAAAAGTAATTCAAGCATCGCTTTATCGCGAAGTTCTACTGGATCATAGTGTTTGGACTTTCAAGTAAAGCCATCGCTCGTGCTTCACTAATCGATTTCGGAAGATGAACAGCCTTTTTAGGCGAAGTTAATGTGCTTGCAGGATCGTCTTCTCTAATGTTCGTATAAAGAAAACGAAAGAATTTACGCAAACAGCTCAGCATTCTTGCTGAACTGCTAGATTTGTAACCTTGCGTTAAACGCGAAGCTAAAAAGATTGCAAACCAGAATGGTCAATAGAAAGGAATGTTTCTGGCGGTGTTAGCCAGTCCGAAAATAACGTTAAGTCTAAACGATAGAAGCCACAGTATTATCAGATAAGCCATGTTCTTGCCAAAGAGAATCTAAAAATTGTTCCATAATCGGGATCTATGTTTTCATCTTTAAGCCTTACCGTATTTTAACTATTGCCAAATAAACAGCCGATTAGCAAAAACTCATCGGCATTCTAAAAATAATGGCAGGGGCGGAGGCTCGAACTCCCAACACCCGGTTTTGGAGACCGGTGCTCTACCAATTGAACTACGCCCTAAAGATAAAGCGGTAATTGACTCGCTTACAATTGAAATGGAACGGACGGGACTCGAACCCGCGACCCCCTGCGTGACAGGCAGGTATTCTAACCAGCTGAACTACCGCTCCGCAAATTTAGGTATGATTGACATGCCCTACTCTCATGGGGAAGCCCCACACTACCATCGGCGTTACAGCATTTTTCACTTCTGAGTTCGGTATGGAATCAGGTAGAACTACTGCACTATGGTTATCAATCAAATTCTTTATTTCGTTAATTCTCTCTATTTAAGAAAACTAATGAAAATAAAAATCCTGGCGATGCCCTACTCTCACATGGGAAGCCCACACTACCATCGGCATTACGGCATTTTACTTCTGAGTTCGGTATGCGGAGTCAGGTAGAACTACTGCACTATGGTCGCCGGAATATCCGGTCATGATTCATCTCATTATCTTATCTATTCTTCTTCTCAAAAATCAAAAACAAGCCTCAAAACCTTTCATTCTTGCCCAAAAACACTTGAGCGTTGTA
>BNJV01000845.1_pt1 | contig 90069 bp, 122 predicted proteins | sample 8540591 | NCBI WGS metagenome assembly BNJV01 (sample SAMD00202457, study PRJDB9452) | human saliva metagenome | host: Homo sapiens
GTATGATCGTGCCAGGGATTATAGCCTGTGCCATTGGTTTCGCTCTTTGCTTCTTATTACGCGATCGCCCAACATCTATGGGACTTCCAACGGTTGGTGAATGGCGTAATGATATTGCTGAAAAAGAACATGAAAGTGAAGGTTTAGGTTTATCTAACTGGGAAATTCTTAAAATTTATGTGTTCAAAAACAGCATTATCTGGGCATTAGCATTCTCTTGGTGTTTTATTTATATTATCCGTACCGGTATCAACGACTGGGGTAACTTATATTTAACAGAAACCCACGGTTATGACTTGCTTAAAGCAAACTCAGCAGTTTCTTTCTTTGAAATTGGTGGATTCTTAGGGGCACTTTTTGCGGGCTGGGGCTCTGATAAGTTCTTCAACGGAAACCGTACCCAAATGAACATCATTTATGTGTTAGGTATTATTTCAACCTCCTTAGCATTATGGTTCATCCCAAGTGATAACTATTTTGTGATGTGTGGATTATTCTTCCTAATGGGATTCTTTATCTTTGGTCCGCAATTTCTTATCGCAATGGCTGCGGCTGAAAACTCTCACAAACATGCTTCAGGTTCTTCTACCGGTTTCGTTAGTCTCTTCGCCTATATTGGTGCGGCTGCTGCAGGTGCGCCATTAGCATGGATTATTCAATCGCTCCACTGGAACGGATTCTTTGGTAGCTTATTTATTGTATCTCTTGCCTGTGCATTATTACTTATTTTCGTGTACTTCTTGCAACGTAAGAAAAATAAACTAAAAGCCTAATCTAGGCATATAAAAATCGAGCTAAAACAACCACTGTTTTAGCTCGATCTCTTTTGTTTTAAGTAGCCTTTACAAAATTATTCTAAGCGTTTAGCCATTTCTAACCAATCTGCTTTAAATTCACGACGCATATTGTTGATTGCATCAATAATATCGTGGTGAACTAATTTTTCATTTTGAATACCCACACAGTAGCCACCTTTACCTTGTAGCAATATATCTACCGCATATACGCCCATACGTGAAGCTAAAATACGGTCGAAGGCACAAGGTGAACCACCACGTTGAATATGACCTAATACGGTAGCACGGGTTTCATGGCCTACACGCGCTTCAATCTCACGCGCAAGAGAATGTACATCTGTGATTAATTCAGTAATCGCAATAATAGCATGACGTTTTCCGCGAATAATACTGCGTTCAATTTGACGAATTAACTCTTCACGATTAAATTCCACTTCAGATGCCACGATATATTCACAACCACCGGCAATACCTGCCGAAATGGTTAAGTCACTACAGTGACGCCCCATGATTTCCACAATAGAAATACGTTGGTGAGAACTTGAGGTATCACGTAAACGGTCAATCGCATCCACTGCTGTTTGTAGTGCAGTTTCATAACCAATTGTGTAATCTGTACCAGCCACATCGTTATCAATTGTGCCTGGAATACCCACACAAGGGAAACCGTGTTCTTCAGTAAGCAATTTTGCCCCCATGTAAGAACCATCCCCCCCGATAACAACTAAAGCATCAATACCATGTGAACGTAAAATTTCTGCACATTTTTCACGTACTGCTGGATCTTTAAATTCAGGGAAACGGGCGGAGCCTAAAAATGTACCACCACGATTAATCACATCTGAGACACTATAACGGTTTAACTGTTTGATTTTTATTGTTATATAAACCTTGATAACCATCATAAATGCCGAATACTTCAAGCCCTTCTGCAAGGGCTGCGCGAACAACACCACGAATGGCAGCATTCATACCTGGTGCATCACCACCACTGGTTAATACAGCAATTTTTTTAATCATATTTACCTACTTTGAACTCTAAGAATAATTGGCATCAAGATTACACCATCCATTATTTCCTCTCTAGAAAAAAATTTTTTTAAAATTTACGTGGAATTTGATCTAGTATAAGTTTTAATGATGGAAATAACTTTCACACTTCCAAGAAAGGTCCGCTTTTTTTGTAATGTTTTGCTTTCTTTTGCCACTAAATATTTTTTTGTAAATTTTTTTACTATTTTTTTACCTTACTTAAGCGTTGAAATTTTTTTACCTTGTTCTACTTTTTTTGGGAATATTGATATTGTACAAAACCACAAGAAGGAATATTTTTTTCCCTTTTTGCAATATCTACCTGCCAAGATGGATTCTGTTCTGTTGGTGCATAAATAACATAACCGTTTAACTCTGTTGCAGGTTTTTTCCTTTTATTCGAATTTGCTCGAATTTTGAAATCTTGGACACGTAAATTACGATATACTTTTTCACGCAATGCCACTCGTTGCTCAATAGAACGAGATAAATCACGATCAAGCAATACTTCAATTTGAGATTGCCAATTTTCTAATGTATCAGGCTCTGCAAGATAAACATAACGCGCAATCGTATCCAAATCTTGGCTTGCTGTAAGTTTATAAGTTTTGCCGTTGTACTCAATTTTTTCAGGAGTTTGAAGCTGACTCACTTTTGCCGCACAACCTGAGAGTAAAAGCGCGGTCAATATAACCAGGATTTTATTCATTGATATCTCGCTTAAATACAAATTCTTTTTTCAGTTGAGGATGTCGCATCAAACCAATAACCACCTAGGTCAAACTCTTTCAGTTGTTCAACACGTTCCAAACGATTTTTGAATGATAAAAACGACACATTAAACCACGGGCTTTTTTCGCATAAAAGCTGACCACTTTGTATTTACCATTCTTATTATCTAAGAAAACAGGCTTCACAATCTGTGCATCTAATTGGTTTTCTTTTACTGATTTATAGTATTCATCAGAAGCTAAATTGATCAAAATACGATCGCCTTGCTCATCAAGCGCTTGTTGCACGGATTGCGTGATGATATTTCCCCAAAAAGCATAAAGATCTTTACCTTTGGAATTCACTAGCTTTGTGCCCATTTCCAAACGGTAAGGTTGCATTAAATCAAGGGGCTTAAGTAAACCATATAAACCGGAAAGCATACGTAAATGGCGTTGTGCGAATTGCACATCTTCATCAGATAAGCTATCCGCATCCAAACCGGTGTAAACATCACCTTTGAATGCCCAAATAGCTGCACGTGAATTTTTTTCGTTGTGAGATTTTGTCCATTCAGCAAAGCGAGCGGCATTTAAGCCCGCAAGTTTATCGCTGATAGACATTAAGGAAGAAAGATCTTGGGGAGATAATTGACGACAGATTTCAATCAGTTGCTCACTATAATCCGTCAAGTGCGGTTGAGAAACAGGCAGATTTCTGACCGCACTTTCAAAATCTAAGGTTTTTGCCGGGGAAATAATGGCTAACATAGGTTCTCCTTTCTAAAACTGAACCGTATCTTAGCACAGGATAGCCTCCTTACTCTACCCCGTTTACGCTATCCGCTTATAGAGTCCATTCTCATTGACGATTAAATCTTGTAACTCCAAATCTAACAACTGCACTAAAAGCAAATCCACCGGCAAATTCAATGCAACCGATAAATCATCAAGGCTTATCGGCGTATAACTGATATGCTGATAAAGTTCAGGATGACTCGGCTCCACCGTAGGTATTTTGGCTGTTAGTGGTTGAGCTATCGGCTTATTAATTTGCGTATTATGTACTGGCGGCTGAAAAGTAATGCTATGATTGAGGCTATCTAAAATATCTTTGACATTTTCCACCAACATCGCCCCTTGCTTAATCAGTTTATGGCAGCCTTGACTGTATTCACTTTGAATATTCCCTGGTAAGGCAAAAATATCGCGATTTTGTTCTAAAGCATAACGCGCTGTAATCAATGAACCGCTTTTCTCTGTGGCTTCAATGACTAATGTTCCTAATGAAAGCCCGCTAATAATGCGATTACGACGAGGAAAAATTTTCAGCAATCGGTGCTTGCGTAGGGATAAATTCAGAAACTAATGCCCCGTTATTTTCGATAATTTGCTCGGCTAATCGGCGATGTTTAGCGGGGTAAATGTGATCTAATCCGCTGCCCAATACGGCAATGGTCTGCCCTTGAATATCCACCACCGCCTGATGGCTAAATCCATCGATACCTACAGCCAACCCACTCGTCACCGTTAATCCTGCGAGAGAAAGCTCTGTCGCAAAATATTTTTGCCCAATATTCCCCATAAGCGGAACAATAACGGCTTCCAACCATGGCGATTTGCTGAGCAGAAAGTGCGGTCAAATTGCCTTTCACAAATAACAAGGGCGGAAAACCATTAATTTGTTTGAGTAAAAAAGGATACTCATCTGAAAAACAGTGGATTAAATGATGGCCTTCTTTTTTTCTGCCCAGTTCAAAGCGGGTTCAATAAATTTCATTTCTGGCTGAAACCAACGACGAATCTGCAACGCATCCCAGCCCATTTGTTGAAATGCCACTTCATCATAATTTAACAAGTCTTCTATATTCACATGGGCCAAAAATTTGTTGAATCCGCACACTGCCCAATTTGGGCACTTGAGCTAATCGCAACAAAATCGACGTAAAATCGCTCACAATTCTCTCCTTTAAAAAAAGAAAAATTATGGCGAGATTTGTCACAAAAAAATGAAAAGTTTGTCTTAATTCTGCGATTCAGATCGCAAAAAGAGAAAAAAATTTTTAGAAAAAAAATCGGCATACCAGAAACAAGGAATAAAACAGGACAAAAAAACAGCTTCTTAAAAGCTATTTTTTTAGAGATTAATTCTGAACAATGATTTATATTTAGAGAAATACACTTTTTAAGGTTATGTAGAGATATTCATTTTAGATATAAATCACTGATAAATGATTTGACAGCAACATTTTTTTATCCGTAATATGGTCAGCGTTTTACAGAATTTTTTTACAGGATTATCTTTTTTTATGTACCAAGCTGTTTCTTTATCTCTCAACCTCCTGCTCTCACATTCTTTGTGCGGCTAAGTTGTGGATAAAAAAACACCTTTATGTAAAAAAATCTATTATCAACCCGCACTTTTAAGATTGCGGGTTTTTTTCGTTTTAAAAATCACGGTAAAAAAATGACCGCACTTTGAGTGATAAAAAGAAGGAAAAACATTATGACAGATCGCGTTATTATTTTTTTGATACCACCTTGCGTGATGGCGAACAAGCGTTAAAAGCAAGCTTAACCGTTAAAGAGAAATTACAGATTGCTTTAGCACTTGAACGTCTCGGCGTGGATGTGATGGAAGTCGGTTTCCCGGTTTCTTCTCAAGGTGATTTTTGAATCTGTTCAAACCATTGCACGCCATATCAAAAAAATAGTCGTGTTGCGGCACTTTCCCGTGCAGTAATTAAAGATATTGATGCTGCAGCTGAAGCCTTAAAAGTGGCAGAAGCGTTTCGTATCCATACATTTATTGCAGTTTCAGCATTACACGTTGAAGCCAAATTAAAACGTACCTTTGACGATGTGGTTGAAATGGCGGTGGCAGCAGTAAAAACATGCACGTAATTATACTGACGATGTAGAATTTTTCTTGCGAAGATGCGGGCCGTACCGGTATCGACAATATTTGTCGTATTGTTGAAGCCGCAATCAATGCGGGTGCAACAACTGTAAATATTCCTGACACTGTTGGTTTCTGCTTACCTAACCAATTCGGCAATATTATTGCTGAAGTACGTAACCGCGTACCAAATATCGATAAAGCGGTGATTTCCGTACATTGCCACAATGACTTGGGTATGGCAACGGCTAACTCCTTAACCGCTGTACAAAATGGTGCACGTCAAATTGAATGTACTATCAACGGCATTGGTGAACGCGCAGGCAACACCTCTCTTGAAGAAGTGGTGATGGCAATGAAAGTTCGTCAAGAATTTATGGGCGTGGATACACGTATCAACACACAAGAAATCCACCGTGTCAGCCAAATGGTGAGCCAACTTTGTAATATGCCAATCCAACCGAATAAAGCGATTGTAGGCTCAAATGCTTTCGCACATTCATCCGGTATTCACCAAGATGGTATGTTAAAAAACCAAAATACCTACGAAATCATGTCACCAGAAACTATTGGCTTGAAGAAAGAGAAATTGAACTTAACCGCCCGTTCTGGTCGCGCAGCAGTAAAAGGCCACATGGCTGATATGGGCTACACCGAACAAGATTACGATTTAGATAAATTGTATGAAGCGTTCTTAAAATTGGCAGACAAAAAAGGCCAAGTGTTTGATTATGACTTAGAAGCTTTAGCGTTCATTGATATGCAACAAGGGGATGAGGATCGTTTAGTGTTAGATAAACTTTCTGCACATTCCACTAAAGAATATCCAGCAACTGCGTTTGTTCAAGTGGAATTGGATGGTAAAAAATTAAGCACCTCTTCTATCGGTGGTAATGGTCCGGTTGATGCAGTTTACAATGCGATCTTGAATTTAACCGGCTTAGATATCAAAATGTCGCACTATAACTTAACTGCAAAAGGCGAAGGTGCTGAAGCCTTAGGTCAGGTGGATATCGTGGTTGAACACGAAGGCCGTAAATTCCATGGCGTTGGTTTAGCGACAGACATCGTTGAATCTTCCGCACTTGCTTTAGTTCATGCAATTAATGCTATTTATCGTGCGCATAAAGTCGCCGATATTAAAAGCCACAAACATCATTAATCAATCTAATCTCCCCTTTACTTAAAGGGGAGAAAATGTGAAAAAAATTAACCGCACTTTGGTGTGACTGAAATAGGAAAAACAATATGCAATCATACAACATCGCTGTTCTACCGGGAGACGGTATAGGTCCAGAAGTGATGGCTGAAGCCATCAAAGTATTAAACAAAGTCCAAGAAAAAAATTCGGTTTCAAACTTAACTTTAACGAGTTTTATGTGGGGGGCTGCAATTGATCATTGTGGTTGCCCATTACCGGCAGAAACCTTAAAAGGTTGTGATGATGCTGATGCGATTTTGTTTGGCTCTGTAGGTGGCCCAAAATGGACAAATTTACCACCGGATCAACAACCTGAACGCGGTGCATTGTTGCCATTGCGTAAACATTTCAAATTATTCTGCAATCTTCGCCCTGCTACCCTTTATAAAGGCCTCGAAAAATTCTGCCCATTACGTGCAGATATTGCAGCGAAAGGCTTTGATATGGTGGTTGTGCGTGAATTAACGGGCGGGATTTATTTCGGTCAGCCTAAAGGCCGTGAAGGTGAAGGCGCACAAACCAAAGCATTCGACACTGAAGTTTATTACAAATATGAAATTGAACGCATTGCACGCGCGGCTTTTTGATACGGCGATGAAACGTCGTAAACACGTCACTTCTGTGGATAAAGCCAACGTATTACAAGCTTCAATCTTATGGCGTGAAACTGTGACTGAAGTGGCGAAAGATTACCCTGAAGTCACCTTAGATCATATTTATATCGACAACGCGACCATGCAATTAATCAAAGCGCCTGAGTCTTTCGATGTGCTCCTCTGCTCTAACATTTTTCGGTGATATTATTTCTGATGAAGCGGCGATGATCACTGGTTCTATGGGGATGTTGCCATCTGCAAGCTTAAATGAAGAAGGTTTCGGCTTATATGAACCGGCTGGCGGTTCTGCACCAGATATCGCAGGCAAAGGCATTGCCAACCCAATCGCACAAATTCTTTCTGCCGCGATGATGTTGCGTTACAGCTTCAACTTAAATGATGCCGCAGATACGATTGAAAATGCCGTGCAAAAAAAGTATTAGCAAATGGTCACCGTACGGGTGATTTAGTCGATGATTCTGCACCTGTTTCAACGGCGGAAATGGGTACATTAATCGCTAACGCAATCTAATAAAAAAAATTAAAGTGCGGTTTTAAAAACACCCTAAAAATTTGACCGCACTTGCTACTCTAACGAATTGAGAAAAATTATGGCAAAAACACTCTACGAGAAACTATTCGATGCCCATGTGGTGTACGAAGCTGAAGGCGAAACGCCAATTTTGTATATTAACCGTCATTTAATCCATGAAGTAACCAGCCCACAAGCCTTTGACGGTTTACGTGTTGCTGGTCGTCAAGTACGCCAAGTGAGCAAAACTTTCGGTACCATGGATCACAGTATTTCTACTCAAGTACGAGATGTGAACAAACTTGAAGGCCAAGCGAAAATTCAAGTACTGGAACTTGAAAAACACAAAAAGCGACCGGTATTCAATTATTCGACATGACCACAAAAGAACAAGGTATTGTGCATGTCATGGGGCCTGAACAAGGCTTAACCTTACCTGGTATGACTATCGTTTGTGGTGACTCCCATACTGCAACGCACGGGGCATTCGGTGCCTTAGCATTTGGTATTGGTACATCTGAAGTCGAACACGTATTAGCCACCCAAACCTTAAAACAAGCTCGTGCGAAAAATATGAAAATTGAAGTGCGTGGCAAAGTGGCGCCAGGCATTACCGCAAAAGATATTATTCTTGCCATTATCGGTAAAACTACCATGGCAGGCGGTACAGGCCATGTGGTGGAATTCTGTGGTGAAGCCATTCGTGACCTTTCTATGGAAGGCCGTATGACCATTTGTAATATGGCGATTGAAATGGGCGCGAAAGCCGGCTTAATCGCACCAGATGAAACGACTTTCGAATACTTAAAAGGTCGTCCACATGCACCAAAAGGTAAAGATTGGGATGATGCCGTTGCTTATTGGAAAACCTTAAAATCCGATGACGATGCGAAATTTGACACGGTCATCACGTTAGAAGCCAAAGACATTGCACCACAGGTAACTTGGGGAACAAACCCAGGCCAAGTAATCGGTATCGATCAATTAGTGCCAAATCCAGCAGAAATGACCGAGCCTGTGACTCGTGCTTCAGCAGAAAAAGCGTTGAATTATATCGGTTTAGAACCGAATACCGATTTAAAAGATATCCCTGTAGATCAAGTCTTTATCGGTTCTTGCACCAATGCTCGTATCGAAGATCTACGTGCCGCAGCAGCTGTTATGAAGGGACGCAAAAAAGCCGACAATGTAAAACGTATTTTAGTGGTACCAGGTTCTGGTTTAGTGAAAGAACAAGCGGAAAAAGAAGGTTTGGATAAAATCTTTATCGAAGCGGGCGCTGAATGGCGTAATCCGGGCTGTTCAATGTGTTTAGGCATGAATGACGACCGCTTGGGCGAATGGGAACGCTGTGCTTCCACTTCAAACCGTAACTTTGAAGGTCGCCAAGGCCGTAATGGTCGTACTCACTTGGTGAGTCCTGCGATGGCAGCGGCAGCGGGAATGTTCGGTAAATTCGTTGATATTCGTGACGTCACATTAAACTAAGGAGCAGAAAATGGCAGGATTTAAACAACTTTCAGGCTTAGTAGTGCCATTGGATGCGGCAAACGTGGACACGGATGCAATTATTCCAAAACAATTTTTACAAGCCATTACGCGCGTAGGTTTCGGCAAACATTTATTCCATGAATGGCGTTATTTGGATGTTGAAGGCACCAAGCCAAATCCAGATTTCGTATTGAACTATCCACAATATCAAGGCGCGACCATTTTATTAGCGCGTAAAAACCTTGGCTGTGGTTCTTCTCGTGAACATGCACCTTGGGCATTAGCCGATTACGGTTTCAAAGTAATGATCGCACCAAGTTTTGCGGATATTTTCTATAATAACAGTTTAAACAACCACATGTTACCGATTCGTTTAAGCGAAGAGGAAGTGGAAGAGATCTTCCAATGGGTGTGGGCAAATGAAGGCAAACAAATCCATGTAGATTTAGAAGCGATGACGGTCACTGTAGGTGACAAAGTCTATCACTTTGAACTGGATGAATTCCGCCGTCATTGTTTGTTAAACGGCTTGGATAACATCGGTTTGACGTTACAACACGAAGATGCCATCAGTGAATACGAAAAAAATATTCCGGCATTTTTACGTTAATCTGTTTTTTTACTCGGACAGCAAATATTGCTAACCATTCGGCGGACAATTTGTCCGCCTTTCTTTTTGAAAACATTCCATTTTTTTAACGCACTTTATCCCCTTTTATTTGACACTCTGTGTGCTTATACCTATCATTCTCTTCAATATTGATTGATTTTAAAAAGAGCTGTCTATGTCACATAATCAAACCGAATTACTGAAAAAAATCCTCGCTGAACGCATCCTTATTTTTAGATGGTGCGATGGGGACGATGATCCAAAAAAATACAAACTCACCGAGGCTGATTTTTAGAGGCGAGCGTTTTTAAAGAAAGTGCGGTTGATTTACGTGGCAATAATGACTTGCTCACCTTAACCCAACCCCTGTTAATTTCTGCCATTCATGAGAAATACTTACAGGCTGGTGCGGATATGATTGAAACCAATACCTTTAGCTCTACCACCATTGCACAAGCGGATTATAATTTACAGTCTATTGCATACGAACTGAATTTTGCAGGCGCGAAACTGGCACGTTTGGCGGCAGATAAATACAGCACACCGGAAAAACCAAGATTCGTCGCGGGAATTCTCGGCCCAACTAACCGCACTGCGTCCATTTCTCCGAATGTAAACGATCCGGGCTTCCGTAACGTCACCTTTATGGAATTGGTGGATGCCTATTCAGAAGCCACGCGCGGCTTAATCAAAGGCGGTGCCGATTTAATTATGATCGAAACCATCTTCGACACGCTAAATGCCAAAGCCGCCATTTTCGCCATCGAAACCGTGTTTGAAGAATTAGGTGTGGAATTGCCGATTATGATTTCCGGCACCATTACCGATGCTTCCGGCCGTACGCTTTCTGGGCAAACCACCGAAGCATTCTACAACTCGCTTCGTCACGCTAAACCACTGACTTTCGGTTTGAACTGTGCACTTGGTCCAAAAGAATTACGTCAATATGTTGAACAACTGTCTAAAATCAGCGAAACCTATGTTTCCGTTCACCCAAATGCGGGCTTACCAAATGCTTTTGGTGGCTATGATTTGGGTGCAGAAGAGATGGCGGCACATCTGAAAGAATGGGCTGAAAGTGGCTTCGTAAACATTGTCGGTGGTTGTTGTGGTACAACGCCAGAACATATCAAAGCCTTTGCGGATGCAATGCAAGGTATTGCGCCGCGTAAATTGCCTGAAATTAAAACTGCGATGCGTTTATCAGGCTTAGAACCACTCAATATTGATGATGAAAGCCTATTCGTGAACGTGGGCGAACGTAATAACGTGACTGGTTCGGCAAAATTCAAACGTTTAATTAAAGAAGACAAATTTGCCGAAGCCATTGAAATTGCCATCGACCAAGTGGAAAATGGCGCGCAAGTGATCGACGTGAACATGGACGAAGCCTTACTCGACGGCAAAAAATGTATGACCCGTTTCCTCAACATTATGGCGACCGAACCCGATGCGGCAAAAGTGCCAGTGATGATCGACTCGTCCAAATGGGAAGTAATTGAGGCAGGTTTGCAGTCGGTGCAAGGTAAACCGATTGTGAACTCAATCTCATTGAAAGAAGGCGAAGAAATCTTTATCAAACACGCTAAACTGGTGCGTAAATATGGTGCAGCTGTGGTGGTGATGGCATTTGACGAAGTCGGACAAGCAGACACCGAAGATCGCAAAGTCGAAATTTGTAGCCGTGCTTATGACATTTTGGTGAACCAAGTCGGCTTCCCGCCGGAAGACATCATTTTCGACCCGAATATTTTTGCCATCGGCACCGGGATTGAAGAACACAACAACTACGGCGTAGATTTCATTAACGCCACGGGCCGCATTAAACGTAGCCTTCCGCACGCCAAAATTTCCGGCGGTGTGTCAAACGTGTCCTTCTCTTTCCGTGGTAACAACGTGATGCGTGAGGCTATCCACGCAGTCTTCCTCTATCACGCCATCAAACAAGGTATGGATATGGGGATCGTGAATGCAGGACAGCTCGCGATTTATGACGATCTCGATCCTGAATTACGTGAAATCGTGGAAGATGCGGTACTAAATCGTAACCCTGATGCCACCGAAAAACTGCTCGATATTGCAGAAAAATATCGTAATCAAGGCAACGATGAAAGTGCGGTCGATTCTGTGGCAGAATGGCGTACATGGCCGGTGGAAGAACGCTTAAAACACGCTCTCGTAAAAGGTATTACTACGCACATCATCGAAGACACCGAAGAGGCACGTCAAAAATTGCCAACGCCGTTAGAGGTAATTGAAGGTCCTCTCATGGCAGGCATGGACGTAGTGGGCGATCTGTTCGGCGACGGTAAAATGTTCCTCCCGCAAGTGGTGAAATCCGCACGCGTAATGAAGCAATCCGTGGCGTATTTAGAGCCGTTTATCAACGCCACCAAACAAAAAGGCTCCAGCAACGGAAAAGTGGTGATTGCAACCGTAAAGGGCGACGTGCACGATATTGGTAAAAACATCGTAAGCGTGGTGATGCAATGTAATAATTTTGAAGTGATTGACTTGGGCGTAATGGTGCCGGCGGACAAAATCATTCAAACCGCGATTGATGAAAAAGCCGATATTATCGCGTTAAGTGGTTTGATTACCCCTTCTTTAGATGAGATGGAATATTTCTTGGGTGAAATGACTCGCTTGGGCCTAAATCTGCCTGTGATGATTGGCGGTGCGACCACATCTAAAGAACATACGGCGATTAAACTTTATCCAAAATATAAAGAACACGGTGTATTTTATACCTCAAATGCATCCCGTGCGGTGACGGTGTGTGCGACATTGATGAATCCTGAAAGCCGTGCAGAATTATGGGAACAGTTTAAAAAGGATTATGAGAAAATTCAGCAATCTTTCTCTAACCGTAAACCACTGCGTAAACAGCTCAGCATCGAAGAAGCGCGCGCCAACTGTTTTGACGGCTTTAGTGGTGAATGGGCGGATTATGTGCCACCAACGCCAAAACAAACGGGCATTGTGGAATTTAAAAATGTGCCGATTGCCGAACTGCGCAAATTTATCGACTGGTCGCCGTTCTTCCGTGTATGGGGCTTAATGGGTGGCTATCCTGATGCCTTTGATCATCCGGAGAGTGGCGAAGAAGCCCGCCGCGTGTGGAATGATGCGCAAGCGATGTTAGATGCGTTTGAACAAAACCACAAACTTAATCCAAGCGGCGTGTTGGGTATTTTCCCTGCGGAACGTGTGGGCGATGATGTGGTGCTTTTCTCTGATGAAGAACGCACACAACCTATCGGCACGGCTTACGGCTTACGCCAACAAACGGAACGTGGCAAAAACAGCAAAAGCCAATTTAACTTTGCCTTGAGCGACTTTATCGCTGATCGCGAAAGTGGCAAAAAAAGACTGGATGGGGATGTTTGCCGTGTGTGCGGGTATTGAAGAAATGGATTTAGTGGAAGGCTACAAAGCTGCCGGCGATGACTACAACGCTATCTTACTACAAGCCGTGGGCGACCGCCTCGCCGAAGCCATGGCGGAATACCTGCACTTTGAGCTCCGCACCCGCATTTGGGGCTACACGCAAGAGGAATTCGACAACCAAGGGTTAATCAATGAAAACTATGTCGGCATCCGCCCTGCACCGGGTTATCCAAGCTGCCCTGAACATACTGAAAAAGCCTTGATTTGGGATTTATTAGACGTGGAACAACGCATCGGCATGAAACTCACTGAAAGCTATGCGATGTGGCCAGCAGCTTCTGTCTGCGGTTGGTACTTCACCCACCCGGCAAGCAACTATTTCACTTTAGGTCGCATCGATGAAGACCAAGCTCAAGATTATGCCAAACGTAAAGGTTGGGATGAGAGAGAGATGATGAAATGGTTGGGTGTGGCGATGAAGTAGTATAGAGACATCGTAATTCATCAATAATTGTATTTAAAAATAATACTTAATTCAAGGTAGAATACACAAAAGTATTAATAATATATTGAAGGACATCTTTATGGGTGAAACTGTAAATAAATCAGAAATTGCCGAACAAATAGGAAAGAGGATCTTTAAACCATTATTTTGGGATGTATCTCCGCCTACAAATATAAACTTTTCTTGCTTATATCAAAAACCCAAAGACCCACAAGAAGTTATAGAAAATAAGACCTATCATACTAATCAAGGAACTCATCCGATGGATGCTTCTTTTTCTTACATTGACCCATATTTAGGGAAAAGAGTATATTTAAATACTGACTTTAAAAGTTATAGTAGTCAATCGATCACATCTCATAAAATTAGAAAAGATTTAGCTTCCTTAGCTGAAACAATAAACTGTGCACAAGATTCTAGTGAATGGGCTAATTTTGTTTGCTGTATAGATGAAATAAAAAGAAGTGAGAGGGCTTCTTTTTCTTATATAACACAGATTATAAATATGAACATAATATAGACTATATACTGAATAGAGTTAAGTTAGAAAAATCTTCCCATTGCAAAAAAACCAATATATTCATTTATTAGACCCTCTTACAATTAATAGAATTTATTCATTAGTTAAAAGATTTAGAGAGTCTTGAAAAATAAGTTATACGATAAATATTCTTTTTATTACCCTAATCAAAGATTGAGTAAAAAAATATTGTTTCAAATTCAATAGTTCCTCCATTACCATGCACTATTGAAATGATTTGTTCAACTTATACTGTTATTCAATATGAAAAAAATTCTACAAAAAGGATTCCTAATCTATTACAATGGGGAAGGGACTACCAAAGAAGAATTTATGTATTTATTTGATTATTTAACAAGTGTCCAAATTCCATTTAATGAAAAATTTAAAGATAAGAGCATCAAATGCTAATATCTCTAAAAAAATATAATTAATAACTTTAGAATGGCCAAACAAACATATTTACAAGATTGGAATTTTTTTCAGAAGCTATTGTCGAAAGTTTAAAAGATCTAGACATCTTTGTTATGAGATCAAAAATATTCCTAATTTTATAGAAACTTTGCAAGGGTGGGATAAATTAAAATGAAACAGAGTTTAGGATATGCTAATGATAGAAGTGTTTACAATGCGCTAAATCAAAATAAAATAACAGAAAAAAATATTCAAAAAAATTATTTTTTTAAAAAAAGGAATCTTATGTTCTAAATCAACAAAAGAGATGTTCTATCTGCATATTATTCTAGACTAACACATGACTTCTTTGATCATAAACTAATAGCAGATAGCCTCGGTATTATCCCTCGCAGAGAAAAATTACATCAACAGAGATTATCTCTAAAGATAAATCTAATATTTCTTATGATGATATAAAAAGAAAAAAATTTAAAGATCTAGAAACAGACCTAAATTCAACTGGTTGTATTGCAAAAATATAAATCAACTGGAAATGAACAAGAAATAGATATTACGTATACTGAAATAGATTATAGTAAATCTGACTTCCAGCAAATGACTACTAGAACAGGAAATATATCTGCTATTATTGATAATAATATAATTCATATCCGTTCTACTCAAACAAAATTTATCAACCAAGTAAAAGATTCTTTTTGTCAAAAAAATATTATTACATTAAATGAAGATAACTTAATAAAGAACAACATATGCCTTAATGAGTTAAATGACCATGAATTAAGAACTAAATTTTTTTCCTTGATACAGTTAGAACTATAGACGATTACCAATTAGAAGAAATACCACAAATAGGACTTTTTTTAAAAAAATATTAAATTAGTATTTGATGAGACAGAATTTGATACAAACAATGAGGATAATGAAAAAAATAATTGCAAATATTAATGATGCTCATCTGAAAGGTAACTCAGTTCATTTAACACCGGAATTAAGACTACTAGCAGAAAAAAAGGATTCTATTATGTAAAACTAGTAGCTGTACTCAAAGGTAAAAAAAGATAATTTACTGTATACTGTTGAAATTGAATTTAAAAAAATAAAGAAATATGTGATGAATTCTCCTATATAGTAAAAACATATTAACGAACCTAAATTTGACGAAGAAACTGAAAAAAATTATCATCATACAAAAACATCAAGGGCTCCAACCCCCTTAGAACAAATTCATTTTTATAGATAGATTAGAAAAAAATCAGCTAAGCGTACCTTAGAAGAATTAAAAAGTAGTCTAAGTCAGGAAAGTAATCAAGATTAGGAGGATATATGGTTAGATATCGGTGGTATCTTTTATTAACTAAAAAAATATTGATCATATATTTTTCTCAAATATCCACTTTAACTTTTTAGTAATAATAAGAAGAAAAGGATTTAAGATCGAGCATAAATCTAAGTATAGTATAAGTGGCACTTTTTTTATCATATATCGTCCTTATATCAAGACAATTTAAAAAAATTGAACTTCTAAACGCAATACAGTTTTCAATTTCATTGATTAAAGGTTCAATTTATTTAAGATTACAAGATCCAACTCGTAGCATAAAAGAATTATCGAATACTCTTTTTTTGAATTATGTGACTTAGATTTAGCATTTGATCCAGTTTCAATATCTTTTTGACAATATCAAGAATTGGATTTTTATCTAGAAATTATTATGCTATATTAAACCTAGTTAAGATATCTAATCTTAAAATTACTGATAATATTTTTCTCTGAAATAATATTAAAATCAGATAATGAAATAAAATTACTAGAATTGGATATTCTGAAAAAGCAAGCAATATACTATACACTCTATGTCTTGGTCTATAGTGATATCAGGTAGAAACTATAGAATTTCTATATCAAAACTAGGATTAATAAATATTAGTGAATATCTCGTACTAGACTTTATTGACTATATAGAATCTAAAATACTTTAGCCTACCACCTGATATCACAGCTACTTTAGCTTTTACCTATCAACTAAAAGTGAAGGTAAAAATCTGAAGGGTTTGAACATTAGTTAGCTAACTGTTTCTAAACAAAATTACTTCTTAATGGCATATGCTCAGAAGTATGTGCCAAAATTCCCCCTTGATGGCGCAAGCGTTCTCGCTTGTGCCTATCAACTAAAAGTGCGGTCAAAAAATCCAACGGATTTTGAATATTGGTTCCGCCAACAGCTTATGAGTAAAATTCGCAATGATTTTATTAAACAGCACCAGCGTGGACGCTGGCGCTATCATTTTGCTGTTAATCCTACAATTGGAACTTAGTTTCCAATCCAAAAGAAAAAAACAAAAGAAAACTGGAAGTATACTTCCAATTTTTCTAATTAAAAACCCAGTTGCCCCCACGATAGCGCATGCTTCCCCTTGATGGCGCAAGCGTCCTCTCTTGTGCCTCTCAGCTAAAAAGTGCGGTCACAAAATCCAAAGGATTTTTGAATATTAGTTCTGCCAACAGACTATGAGTAAAATTCGCAATGTTTTATTAAATAGCACCAGCGAGGACGCTGGCGCTATCTTTCCTTATTAGCACAATCTGTTGACGTACGCTTTCCCGCCCCCACGATGGCGCGCGCTTCTCAGCGTGTGCCTAATTTCACTAAAAAAACACCTGAAAAACTGACCGCACTTTAATTTCTAGGGCACGCGTTGGGAAACGCGCGCCAACATATAAGTTTAGTGAATAATTCTCTCCCACACTTTTTTAAGCTCTAACGTTAGCATTGAAAAATGTATATCCTAAAAATAAATAGCAAAATAATTTTTTTAATTAAGTAAAATCTTTAAAAATTTAGTCACTTGTAAGGAACTTATGAAAAAATTTATCTCTTTGCTTTGCTTAGCATTAGCAGCTTGTTCTAGTAACAAGACCCCATCTTCTCCTGAAGAAATAACATACATTTCAGAATCTTCAGAACTGCAACATATTAGTAATGATATCGTGTATATTCGAGATATTATCAAAACCCCAGATAACAAAATTTATTTACTTGGTGATACCGAAGATTACGAGTTTTCAGGGGCTGAAATAGAATATCTTCGACCGTTGTTACAATCTGAATACATCACGCCGATGTTAAAAAAAGCTGACAAAAATTACTACCTTGGCATAAGTATTTATGCTGACCGTAGCAATAATAATGTCCAGTTAACATATCGTTTAGATATGCCGGTTAAGCATGTGAAAACGTTACGCCAAAGTCTTCAGGGGCTAAAACCACGCTGGACTAACTATTACAACGATGGAAGATGCAATACAAATGATTTCTTCTATCCCGCACCTGCTGACTGCAAAGGAAAAGAACGCCCAACTCAACTTGTATTCGAAATAGATGCCAAAGAAGATAGACTCAATGGGAAAATCGTAAAACTAAGTAACCGAGATGATATTCTGAAAAAACCATCTCTTCCTATTGCAATAAGATCGTATGTATATAATTACCGTTTAAAAAAACAGATAAAGAAAAAAACGTTCAGAAAAAAATGGGAGGATACAAAAGAGGCTGCTAAAGACGGGGTTAAAAGATACGCTAATGATTATTACTGCACCAATCTGGCTTCCTCTCTATAGCTATGGTTTCAGTCGCAGAATCGGTTAATTAAAAATAACTTTATTTTCAATAGCACCAACCAATCTGTTGGTGCTATTTTTTTCTTTCATTTCATACTTTCTCGACATTTAACAATCCCTATAAAAAAATAAATAGCAAAAATAATTTTTCTATTCAGTAAAATCATTTTAAATCCAAATACTTATAAGGAACCTTATGAAAAAAATTATCTCTTTGCTTTGCTTATTATTAGCAGCTTGCTCTAGTAACAATACGCCACCCGCTTACGACAGTACAACGCCCTTTTACAAATATATGACTCGCTTGGAAAGTGAAGAAATATTGATTCGAGGTGCTGTTAAAACACCAGACAATAAAACTTATTTGCTTAGTGATAAAGAAGATTATGAGTTTTCAGGCGTTGATGCGCATTACCTACAACCATTGTTCCAACCTGAATACATGACAAAAGCTGTTAAAATCCAATAGAAGTGATGATAAATTTTCTTTAACGCTTGCCTTTGCTGCTGACCGTAGTAATAACAATGTTAAAGCATATTATAGAATGACCGTACCGATTAAATACCTTAATACGCTTCGTCAGAGCCTAGAGGGATTAGAGCAACGTTGGCAGGTATTCTATGAGGCTGGTGATTGTGTGGCAAACGATTTTTTCCATAAAGAACCTTCAGAATGCAAAGGGAATAAACCTAGAACCACAATTACCCTCTATATGGAAAAGGGAGATACGCCAATAATCAATGGGCGTATAGTGAAATTGAATAACCGTGATGAAATTTTGAAAAAATCCTCACTCTCTATACCAATACCTGCGTATCTTGATAATTATCGTCTAAAAACAGATGAAGAAATTCGATCAGAGAAACGAAATAAGATGAAAGAATCAGCCAAATATAGAGCAAAAGAAGCCTTTGACATCATTACTGCACCAATTTACTACCTTATGTTGATCGGGGCGGGTCCTGTTATGGGCAAGTAGTTACTTATCATATTTCATTTTCTTTATAATGGCGCACGCTCGCAGCGTGTGCCAAATTTTACTAAAAAACACTTCAAAAACTCACCGCACTTTCCCCTTTGTATATTGCACTATCCCCAATTTCCGCTATTATACTCCCTTTCTCATTCACTCTACTCTCGGAACTTTATCAATGAATAAATTTAAAATAGCATTACTCACGGTGGCATTCGTAGGTTTGTTTGCTTGTACCACAACACAACAACCAAAGAAAACCGTTAAAACGCGATTCCTTAAAAATAATATTAGCCAAACGGAATTAAACAATCCGAAAGATTACAAACGTTATTACTATTCTTGCCGTAATTCAGAAACGGGTTCAAGTTCGTATTTAACCACTTACTTCCCGCTTTCAAGAGAAAGCCGCATGAAAGATAACTTTGGTATTTATTTCCAATTAGACGGTGGAAAAGCGGTGCCATTTGATCATGTGGAAAATCGTACCTTAAATGCACAAGGAAATCGCTTTGAAGTAATTTATCGCTCTTATGAGCCGATTGATGGCAGTTATGTTGATTTAATCGCTCGTGAAAATGATTCCGTGTATTACAAGAATAATCAAGGCCTGAAAAGCACTTGGTTAAACTGTCGAGAAGGCTAATTCTCACTGAAAGTGCGGTCATTTTTAGACGCATTTTTTTCCAAACAAAAAAAGCACGAGCTTAAACTCGTGCTTTTTCTTTTTTATTTTGATTAGGCTTTTGCTTGTGCGCGTTTCACAAAAACGACTGAAAGCGTGAATGCCACCACAAATGAAATCACCATACCGATGCTGTACATCGCAAGGCTATCTGGTTTGATAGATGGAATACCTAAGAAACCTGCTGCGCCTAATGCAATCGCTTTTACATTGAAAAATGCGATAAAGGCACTTGATAAACCTGAACCAATCATCGCCGCAAAGAAAGCCTGACGATAGCGTAAGTTCACTCCGAACATTGCCGGTTCAGTAATCCCTAATAATGCAGAAATACCCGATGGCACAGCTAAACCGCGTACTTTTGGATCTTTTAATGCCACTGCCACACCTAAACAGGCTGCACCTTGTGCGATGTTTGACATAGCGGCGATCGGGAAAATAAAGGTACCGCCAGTATTTGCCATTTCAGCTAATAATTGTGTTTCAACCGCAATGAAGGTTTGGTGCATACCCGTGATAACGATTGGTGCGTAGAATGCCCCGAAGATTGCACCACCAACAAAGCTAAGGTGTCATATAACCAAGTTAAGCCTGATGCAATTAATGAACCCGCTTCACGACCGATTGGACCGATTACGGTAAACGCTAAGAAGCCCGCAATAAAGAGCGAGAATAATGGGGTAATGAGGTTATCTAAGTAAGAAGGCACAAACTTACGGAAGGTTTTTTCTAAGGTTGCTAATACCCAAGCAGAAACTAATGTTGGGATAACTGTGCCTTGATAGCCGACTTTTTCAATTTCAAGACCGAATACATTCCAGTATTGGATTTTGCCTTGTGCAAGGGTTAACGCGTAGTTCCAACCATCTGCTAATGCAGGGTGAACTAACAACATTCCAAGCGCTGCCCCTAAGAATGGGTTACCGCCGAATTTACGGGTCGCAGAGAAACCGAGTAATACCGGTAAGAACACAAATGGTGCGTTCGCGATGGTATTAATAAAATCCACTAACTCCGCGAGACCTGGGTGCATATCAATCACACTCAACTCATCAACGAAGAAACCTTTCGCTGTAAGCATGGAGTGAATACCCATTAACAAACCGCCTGCGACGATTGCCGGAATGATTGGCACAAAAATATCCGCTAAGCCTTTCACCAAACGTTGCAATAAGTTTTGGTTGCCTGATGCTGCTTCTGCCACTTCGGCTTTGCTCACATCGCCAATACCAAGCAATTTGGTAAGTTCAGCATGGACTTTATTCACCGTACCTGAACCGAAGATAATTTGATATTGACCGGCGACCGCAAACTGTCCTTTCACGCCTTCAATATTATCAATACCTTCTTTGTCCACTTTGCTTTCATCGTTTAATACAATACGTAAACGCGTTGCGCAATGTGCTGCTGTTGCGATGTTTTCTTTGCCGCCAAGTTTATCAATCACTTGTTGGGCGATTTGAGGGAAGTTCATTGTGCTCTCTAATGGATCTCTAAAGAAAAAGAAATTGACCGATTGTAACCAAAACAGGGGATAATAACTAGTTATTCAAGCAAATTTTAGGCGAAAAAAAAAACCGACTTGATTAAGTCGGTTTATAGTTGGTGCTCTGGGCGAGACTTGAACTCGCACGGCCTGCGGCCACTACCCCCTCAAGATAGCGTGTCTACCAATTCCACCACCAGAGCGTTTATTCTGTTTTTTTATTCCTTATTGCGGAATATCATTATTTTTTTGTTTTTCAACTGCTGGAGCAGCTTGTTGTTGCTGTTGTTGAACTTGTTCAGCAGTTTGAGATAAATCGTCAAATGAACCTTTTTTTGTACGTTACCGCGGTGAGAATTGATATTACCTAACACTAAAGCAATCACAAAAAGCCAGTTGCTAAGATTGCGCTGGTACGGGTTAAAAAAATTACCTGCACCTGCAGAACCAAACATAGTACCTGATGCACCGCCGCCAAATGATGCACCTGCGTTCGCACCTTTACCTTGTTGAACAAGGATAAAGCCGATTAAGGCGATACAAACTAATACATAAATAAATAATAAAATATTGTACATTATTCTTTCTTCTCTAAATTGCGATTTCGCAAGAAAACTGGGAGCAAATGTTATATAAAATTCACGTTTTTCGCAAGCGCTTTCCCATTTTTTTTACTTAATTGTATTAAGTTTAATCAATTTTCAGCGTTTAAATCCTCCGATTTTTTTGACCGCTCTTTTTTTGTTTAGCAGGTGCCGTATTTAAACCTTTTTGAAATTTGGCTTAAACGACGTAACGCGGGGAAATCCACAAAGCGCACTAAATCTGGCAACATTTGATTAAGCGTAAACATAAATTGCTGATAACTCGCCTGTTTTTGACTAATATCCGTTAATTGCGCTTCCCAATGTGCCGTCATATCAGGTTGTGTAGCAATATCTGGTAGCGCTGAAATGAGGATCTGCCCCGTTTCGGTGCTGTGAATATTGCGTCCTTTTTTGGTCAAAAAACCGCGCTTAAACAGCAATTCAATAATACCTGCGCGCGTGGCTTCTGTGCCAAGCCCATCAGTTTCACGCAGAATTTTTTTCAATTCTTTATCTTGCACAAAACGCGCAATCCCTGTCATCGCTGAAAGCAAAGTTGCATCGGTAAATGGTTTTCGGCGGTTGCGTTTTTTTGCTCACCACTTCACCTCGTTCACAATACAGAATCTGTCCTTTTTTGACGATCGGCAATAGTGGCTCTTGATTTTCATCTTCGTCTTCTTTACCAAGCAACTCTTTCCAACCCGCAGTTTGCAAGTTGCGTGCTTGTGCCACAAAAGTACCGCCTGCAATACTTAAGGTAATTTTGCTTTTACGATATTCCGCATCTGGACAGAATTGCAATAAATACTGACGCGCAATCAATTCATAAATACGTTGTTCATCAATACTTAGATTTATCGAGCGTGTGTTAGCTGTCGGAATAATTGCATGGTGTGCTTCCACTTTTTTTATCGTTCCAGCAACGATTACGCTGCTCGCTATCCACCACCGATGGCAAGGTTTGGTACGCCTGACAATGCTGTGAAATGGCATTCATCACTTTATGTCGTTCAGCAAAATGCTCTTCCGGCAAATAGCGACAATCAGAACGCGGATAAGTAATCAAACGATGGGTTTCATATAAACGTTGACAGGTATCCAACACGCTTTGCGCTGACATGCCAAACCGTTTTGCCGCATCAATCTGCAATGCTGACAAGGAATAAGGCAAAGGGGCGGTTTCTTTTTCTCGCTTATCCACATATTCGGTCACTTCGGCAGGTTGATCGGTAATACGCTTCACTACATTTTCGGCTAAGCCTAAAGATAGCACGCGCCCATCTTCATCTTGGTAGTCTTCGCAAGCTTTACTTGGTTGCCAAAGTGCAGAAAAAAGTGCGGTCGGATTTTCAGATGTTTTTTCTTCTTTAACCCACGCCAACACTTCATAGAAATCTTTTGGTTGGAAATTTTCAATTTCCAAATCTCTACGCACAATCAAGCCTAACACAGGTGTTTGCACTCGCCCAACGGAAAGCACACCATCATAACCGGCTTGGCGACCGCGAATAGTGTAAGCACGAGTCATATTAATACCATACAGCCAATCTGCACGTGCACGTGCCAGTGCAGAGGTGGCTAATGGAATAAAATGACGATTCGGTTGGAGTTTTTGTACCGCTTTTTCGACCGCACTTGGGTTAAGATCGCTAATCAAACAACGCAAAATGCCATCACGTTTTTCGGCGGATAAATTGGCATAGCTGAATACTTCATCCACCAACAATTGCCCTTCTCTATCGGGGTCACCCGCGTTAACTAAAACATCTGCTTGATGAATCAGTTTTTCCACTACGGAAAGTTGTTTTTTGACTTCTTTTCGTGGTAACAGAATCCATTTTTCAGGAATGATGGGTAAATGTTCTAAACGCCATTGTTTGAATTTCGGATCGTAGGCATCCGGTTCTGCTTGTTCGAGCAAATGCCCCACACACCAAGTCACGACATCATCATTGCCGCATTTAATAAAACCATCCCCCCGTTGATGAGGTTTTGGCAATACATCGGCAATCGCTCGCCCAAGACTGGGTTTTTCGGCAATAAACAGGCGCATAAGATTAGTCGATCTGACGACGACCTAAGAAAGAGTGAGTTAAGGTTGTGCCGTCCACAGTTTCTAATTCCCCACCGACAGGGATCCCGTGAGCAATACGGCTTACTTTAATATTATGTTGATGGCAAATTTCAGCAATATAATTAGCTGTGGCATCGCCTTCCACCGTTGGATTGGTCGCTAAAATCACTTCATGGAAAGATTCTTCGACCAGACGTTTTTGCAATAAATCTAATCCAATTTCTTTTGGGCCAATACCATCTAAAGGTGATAAATGCCCCATTAAGACAAAATAACGTCCAGAAAATTGGCCGGTTTGCTCAATGGCTTGAATATCCGCCGGCATTTCCACCACACAAAGTAAACCTGAATTTTGACGACGAGGATTGTTACAAATATTGCACGTTTCCTCTTCGGTAAAATCACGACACTGCGAACAATGCCCAATTTTAGACATCGCTTCCGTTAATGCACGAGCTAAATTCATCCCACCGCTACGATTGCGCTGTAAAAGATGATAAGCCATGCGCTGTGCTGATTTCGGACCAACACCCGGCAAGCAACGAAGGTTTTCAATAAGATGTTCTAAAAGTGGACTGCTTTGCATAGTATTTATGATGGGAGAAAATGAATGGTGTGTGAACGTGTAAATTCACACACCCGATGAATTAAAATGGAAGTTTCATTCCTGGAGGTAATGGCATACCTGCGGTTACAGAAGCCATTTTTTCTTTTTGTAATTCTTCTGCACGACGGACTGAATCGTTGAATGCGGCAGCGATTAAATCTTCTAACATTTCTTTGTCGTCTTCCATTAAAGAAGGATCAATCTCAATACGACGGCAGTTGTGCGCACCATTAATCGTGATTTTTACTAAACCCGCACCGCTTTCGCCAGTTACTTCTAATTGGGCAATTTCTTCTTGCATTTTTTGCATTTTTTCTTGCATTTGTTGGGCTTGTTTCATTAAGCCGCCTAAACCGCCTTTTCCGAACATTGGATTTTCCTTCTTAAGTAAACTAAAACGAGCCGCATTTTAGCGAAAAAATTTGCCTTTGGGAACAGAGAAATTTATTATTCCACACTTCAAAACTTGGTCAAAAATGACCGCACTTTTATTTAGGAATTGCTGATGGAAACTCGTTATTACTTCATATTTACGGCAGCTATTATTTTGTTACAACTGCTGATTTATATTTTTAATAAAACGCTGATTTGGTGGCTTAACAAACCGTTATCACAAAAGGCAAGACGAGCGATCACTTTTACCAGTTTTTTGCTTCCTAATGTCTTAGTTATTTGCCATTTTTTAAAGCTTTTTACGGCATTTCGACTTATTGCTTTAGTGCTCGCGCTGCTCCTTTTTTCAGCCTTTGCGAGTATTGTCGTGGGATGTATTCACTTTCTTTTCCGAAAAGCTAAATCCATCACCAAAATCGACCACACTTTGCGTATCGTTTATCCCGTTTTATTTATTGGCATCATTACTTTAAGTGTATATAACGCCTATGTAACCCGTGTTATTCATTATGAAATCACGCTAGATAAGCCGATTAAACCTCTTCGAATTGGCATGGCAAGCGATCTCCACTTAGGTAAATTATTTGGCGGGAAAGAATTGGATAAACTGGCTGATATTATGCAGCAGGAAAAGGTCGATATCATTTTACTGCCTGGCGATATTATGGATGATAACGTCAATTCTTATTTAGCCGAAAAAATGCAACCTCATCTGGCAAAACTCAAGGCTCCAATGGGCGTTTATGCCACACTAGGCAATCACGATTTATTTGGGGATCAAGATCGAATTGATCAAGAAATCCGCAAAGCAGGTATTACCGTATTAAGAGATGAAACATTAACGTTAAACAACGAATTAGTACTTATTGGACGAAATGATGATTTGGCTCACGATAGACCGAGTACTGAAACCTTGTTGAAACAAGTGAATACGGACTTACCGACTATTTTATTGGATCACCGCCCAACAGATATTGAAAAACATGCTTCACTCCCGCTTGATATTCAAGTTTCAGGGCATGCGCATAAAGGGCAAATATTCCCCGCCAGTTTAATCACGAAAAATAATGTATCGTCTGGATTATGGTCATGAAAAAATTGGCAATCCACATGTATTTGTTACTTCTGGTTACGGTTTTTGGGGCATTCCAATGCGCTTAGGATCTCAGTCAGAAGTGATGATTATTGATGTGAAGAGAAAATAAAAAAGAGCGGTCAAAAATGACCGCTCTTTTATTATCAATTAGCTCTTAAGAACACACCACTTTCACCGCTAAGCCACCTTTCGATGTTTCACGGTATTTAGCATTCATGTCTTTACCTGTTTCATACATGGTTTCAATCACTTTATCCAAGGTTACGCGAGGGTTTGTGGTACGACGTAATGCCATACGGTTTGCATTAATTGCTTTCACCGAAGCTATCGCGTTACGCTCAATACAAGGCACCTGTACTTGTCCACCAACTGGGTCGCAAGTTAAACCAAGATTATGTTCCATCGCAATTTCAGCTGCAATACACACTTGTACTGGCGTACCGCCTAGGATTTCAGTTAAACCCGCTGCGGCCATTGAACATGCCACACCCACTTCACCTTGGCAGCCGACTTCGGCACCGGAAATAGAGGCATTCATCTTATAAAGTGAACCAATCATACCTGCAGTCAATAAGTAGCGCTCAATTACATCCTGTGTTAAAGGTCCTACGAATTTTTCATAATAAGAAAGCACAGCCGGCACAATACCACAAGCACCGTTAGTTGGTGCAGTCACGACACGTCCACCAGCAGCATTCTCTTCGTTTACTGCGAGGGCAAACATATTCACCCAGTCGATGACATGCATTGGATCATTTGCAAGACGATTACTATTGGCTTGTAATAGACGATAAGCGACGGTGCTCGACGCACCACTTTTAATGGGCCAGGTAACACGCCTTCTGTATTAACACCATGCTCAATACAATCCTTCATGGTTTTCCAAACATTATGTAAATGCGCTTCAACCTCTTTTTTATCACGTAATGCTAACTCATTTCTCATCATCACCGTAGAAAGCATCAAGCCATTTTCTTGACAATGTTTCAAAATATCTTCAGCATATTGATAAGGATACGGCACGGCCACAGGGTTCTCTTCCTCTTGACCAAAATGCGCTTCATCTACGATAAAACCACCACCGATAGAATAATAGGTTTGATGGTAAAGCACATTACGATCAGCATCTAATGCAGTAATTGTCATGCCGTTTTCATGCAATGATAAAAAGGAATTATGGAATACCATATTGACATCCCAATCGAAATTAACCGTTTTTTTACCCTGTGCGATCAACAGTTTTTTAGTTTGTTTAACCTGTTCGATAAATGTTGGAATTAAATCAATGTCTACATCGTGCGGTAAATAACCGGCTAATCCCATGATGATCGCGATATCTGTATTATGACCAAGCCCTGTCATTGAGAGAGAGCCATACACATCCACATGCAAGGTCGAGACCGCATCAAATTTACCTTGTTCGATTAAATCGTCAATAAACTGCTTGCCTGCTTTCATTGGGCCGACAGTATGGGAGCTGGATGGCCCAACCCCCACTTTAAACATATCAAATACACTAATCATATTATTTCAATCCTAAGCTAAACTAAAAAGCCGCTTATAATAATCCATATACGACCGCAGAGATAGCAATTAATCCCATTACTGTTACAAATACATTACTAAAACGACCTTGATAGCGTTTCATCGCTGGAACATTGCGGATAGCATACATTGGCATAATAAAAAGGATCATCGCAATAATTGGACCGCCAAGCGATTCGATTAAGCCTAAAATACTTGGGTTAATGATTGCTACGCCCCATAAAGTGAGTAAGAAGAATACTGCGGTACCGTAATTTAATTTTTTACGATTTACACTTTCACCTTTCATTTTGAGGTATAAACCTTCTAAACCTTCACGAGCCCCTAAATAATGGCCAAAGAATGAACTGGTAATCGCGAAGAAAGCCACTAATGGTGCAAAATAAGAAATGTATGGATTGTCAAATTTGTTCGCAAGATACGACAAGATACTGATGTTTTGCGCTTTTGCCTCTAATAACTCTGCTGGTGTTAACGTTAATACGCAACTAAACACAAAGAACATCACGAAGAAAAGTAATACGGTTGAAGTCCCTTTTTCTGTACGACCAATGTGATATTCCGTTGTATTAAAATCTTTATATTCACGTTGTTGAGAAAGCGTGAAAGATGAAATTGCCGGAGAATGGTTAAAAGAAAAAACCAATACTGGGATTGTTAACCACAATGTCGTCATGAAGCCACCAGCAGTAGGAAGCTCATAAAGCATTGAAGCATTCCATTGTGGAATGAGATAAATTGATAACGCAAAGAGAATCAACACCAATGGATACACTAGTAATTCGGTGATTTTCAACATCACTTTTTCACTGAACAACATTACTGAAATCAATATCGCAATTAATACAAAGGAAAGAATCACACGGTTTAGTGAATCCATGCCTAATTGGTTGACGATAAAAGAATCAACCGTATTGGTGATCCCGTTTCCATAAATCAATAAAATGGGGAAGATCGCAAAGAAATATAATAAGGTAATTAATTTCCCAGCAGTCGGGCCGAAATGTTCTTCTACCACTTCGGTAATATCACTGCCTGGTTTAGAAGAAGACAACACGAAATAAGCCAAACCACGATGCGCAAAATACGTCATCGGTCCAACTAAAACCGCCATCACAATCAAAGGCCAAAAGCCGCCCATCCCTGCATTGATTGGTAAAAATAATACCCCTGCGCCCACCGCAGTACCAAATAAGTTTAATACCCAAGCTGTATCAAATTTATTCCATTTTTTATTAGTTGTAGTGCTCATAAATCACCCTCTAAAGTTAAAATTATAAAATCGTTTATTTAATGACTATTCATTCATTAAATTAATAGTGGCATTATGATAACGTTAGGGGGTGATCGCAAAGTGCAAAAATAATAAAGTGTGATCTTACTAACAATTTTATGTAACTTTTTTACATAAATATTTATCTAGATCAAAAAAGCGTGGCACACATTATAATCATTTTTAGGTAAAGGCGTGCAAAACACACTATATAAACTTAAGCACATTCCACCGAAAATGAAATCACTTCTTTAATACTTTCAGCGCCTAATGCAATCATAATTAAACGGTCCACACCTAAAGCGACGCCTGATGTATTGGGAATTCCTGCTTGTAATGCCGCCAGTAAACGATGATCAATTTCACGTTGTGGCAAGCCTGCTTTTTCGCGTAGACGATTATCTTGCTCAAAGCGATGTTGCTGTTCACGCGCATCGGTGAGCTCATGGAAACCATTGGCTAACTCTAAGCCTTTATAATAAAACTCAAAACGTTCTGCCACGCGGCTATCTTCTGGGCTTAGTTGAGCGAGCGCAGCTTGGGAAGAAGGGAAATGATAAACGGCAACAGGCGCTTCTTGTCCGATTTTGGGCTCTACCACTTCGCTGAATAAAAATTGTAATAAGGTATCACGATCTTCATCTTCATCTGCCATAAAGTTGTGCTTACGCGCCGCTTCTACTAATTCTTGACGAGTCGCTGATAATGGATCTAATCCTACATATTCTTGGAAGACAAATTGATAACTTAAGGTTTCTGCGGGTTTACAATCGAGGATCTGTTGTAATAAATCATCCACTTCATTCATCAGACGATACATATCAAAGTGCGGTCGATACCATTCAAGCATGGTAAATTCCGGATTATGGCGATTGCCTGCTTCTTCATTACGAAACACTTTGCCAATTTGAAAGATCGGTCCACTGCCTGCCGCCAGTAAACGTTTCATATGATATTCTGGACTTGTCGAAAGCCAGAGTGTTTTCGACAGTTCATCAAAAGGCGCAACAAATTCGGTACTAAAGGTGGAAAGGTGAAGATCCGTTACGCCAAATTCACTTAAAACAGGCGTTTCCACTTCTAATAATCCACGTTCAGTAAAGAACTGACGAATATCGGCAATAATTTTGGCTCGCGCTAACAAATTTTTAATTGAGGCGGAAGGTTGCCATTCTATTTTTTTATCGCTAAGTGCGGTCATTTTTTTCTCCGTTTTCACCTTTAAAATGAATTAGGCTATTGTAAACAAGAGTGATTTTTAACTCAATAATCCGACTAAATCATTCTTAAACGCAAACGGTTATCATCTATAAATATATAAAAAATTAACTTTTTTGAGTTAGATCACACTTTTGATATTTTATCTGTTTATTCGGGAAAAAAAGTTACTAATTTGTAAACAAAAGTGGCAGAATTACCACAAGCCCCTATTAATTTAGGGCGTTTTTATTTTTTTACTTTCTATATGATTGGAGGATATCGTGCAAACGGTTAATGTCGATATTGCTATTGTTGGTGCCGGTGGCGGCGGTTTACGTGCAGCAATTGCAGCAGCAGAAGCAAACCCTAACTTAAAGATCGCATTAGTTTCTAAGGTTTATCCTATGCGTAGCCATACGGTTGCTGCAGAAGGTGGTGCGGCCGCAGTAATTAAAGAGGAAGATTCCTACGATAAACACTTCCACGATACCGTTGCCGGTGGTGACTGGTTATGTGAACAAGATGTGGTGGAATACTTCGTTGAACATTCTCCAGTGGAAATGACTCAGCTTGAACGTTGGGGTTGCCCTTGGAGCCGTAAAGCAGATGGCGATGTGAACGTGCGTCGTTTCGGTGGGATGAAAATCGAACGTACTTGGTTCGCGGCAGACAAAACTGGTTTCCACTTATTACATACTCTTTTCCAAACATCCATTCAATATCCACAAATTCAGCGTTTTGACGAGCACTTCGTTTTAGACATCTTAGTTGATGATGGCCATGCTCGCGGTATGGTTGCGATGAATATGATGGAAGGCTCACTTGTTCAAATCAACGCAAATGCGGTTGTGATTGCAACTGGTGGTGGTTGTCGTGCATTTAAATTCAACACCAACGGCGGTATCGTAACTGGTGATGGTTTATCAATGGCATATCGTCACGGTGTTCCTCTTCGTGATATGGAATTCGTCCAATATCACCCAACCGGCTTACCAAACACCGGTATCTTAATGACTGAAGGTTGTCGTGGTGAAGGTGGTATCTTAGTGAATAAAAACGGCTACCGTTATTTACAAGATTATGGTCTAGGCCCTGAAACCCCAATCGGTAAACCTGAAAACAAATATATGGAACTTGGTCCGCGTGATAAAGTTTCACAAGCATTCTGGCAAGAATGGAAAAAAGGCAACACCTTAAAAACTGCAAAAGGCGTCGATGTTGTTCATCTTGACTTACGTCACTTAGGGGAAAAATACTTACATGAACGTCTTCCATTCATTTGTGAATTAGCAAGTGCTTATGAAGGTGTAAACCCAGTTAATGAACCAATCCCTGTACGTCCAGTTGTTCACTACACCATGGGGGGTATTGAAGTGGATTACAACAGTGAAACTCGCATTAAAGGTTTATTTGCTGTGGGTGAATGTGCGTCTTCTGGCTTACATGGTGCAAACCGTTTAGGTTCTAACTCGCTTGCAGAATTAGTGGTTTTAGGCCGTGTTGCGGGTGAATATGCCGCACAACGTGCAGCAGAAGCACAACCTGCAAACCGTGCAGCAGTTGATGCGCAAGCTCAAGATGTTGTGGCTCGCCTTGAAGCACTTTATAACCAAGAAGGTAATGAATCTTGGTCTGAAATCCGTGATGAAATGGGTACTGTCATGGAAGAAGGTTGTGGTATCTACCGTGACCAAGAAAGCATGCAAAAAGCAGTAGATAAAATTGCTGAGCTTAAAGAACGTTATAAACGTATCCGTGTAACAGACCGTTCAAGCGTATTCAATACCGATGTGCTTTACACTGTAGAATTAGGTTACATCCTTGATGTGGCACAATCTATTGCAAACTCTGCAATTGAACGTAAAGAGTCTCGTGGTGCACACCAACGCTTAGACTACACCGAACGTGATGATGTGAATTATTTAAAACACACCCTTGCTTACTACAATGGCAATGATGCACCGCGTATTGAATACAGTCCGGTGAAAATCACTAAATCTCAACCAGCAAAACGTGTTTATGGTGCTGAAGCAGAAGCGGCAGAAGCGGCTGCGAAAGCTAAGGAGCAAGCAAATGGCTAATTCACCGGTAATGACTGTAGAAGTATTACGCTACAACCCAGAAAACGATCAAGAGCCACATTTAAGCTCTTATCAAGTACCTTATGATAACCAAACTTCTCTTTTAGATGCGTTAGGTTACATTAAAGATAAACTTGAACCGTCTCTTTCTTATCGTTGGTCTTGCCGTATGGCGATCTGCGGTTCCTGTGGGATGATGGTGAATAACAAACCAAAATTGGCTTGTAAAACGTTCTTACGTGATTACAGCGGCCACATGCGTATTGAACCATTGGCAAACTTCCCTATTGAACGCGACTTAGTGGTTGATTTAAGCCACTTTATCGAAAGTTTAGAGGCAATTAAACCTTATATTATTGGTAACGAAGCGCCAGCATTAGATGGTAAACCACATCCATCGAAAGAATTGCAAGTAAGCCGAACTAAACAAACTCCGGCACAGCTTGAAAAATATCGTCAATTCTCAATGTGTATCAACTGTGGCTTATGCTATGCCGCTTGTCCGCAATTTGGTTTAAACCCTGAATTCTTAGGCCCTGCAGCAATTACAATGGCGCACCGTTACAACCTTGATAACCGTGACCATGGTAAAGCGCAACGTATGCCATTATTAAATGGTAAAAACGGTGTTTGGAGCTGTACTTTCGTGGGTTATTGTTCTGAAGTGTGTCCAAAACACGTGGATCCAGCTTCTGCAATTAACCAAGGTAAAGTGGAAAGTGCCAAAGATTATGTTATCTCAATGCTAAAACCAAAAGGCTAAGGGGAAGAATATGTCAGTAACAGTAAGTAAACGTAAAAAATATGTTCGCCCAATGACGGCTACTTGGTGGCAAAAATTGGATTTCTACAAAGCTTATATGGTGCGTGAAGCGACCTCTATCTTTGCCGTATGGTTCTGTATCGTATTGCTTTTATGGCGTACTTTGCCTTGCAAGCAATCCTGTTCCAGGTCTAGGCATTATTGATTTCATTGGCTTCTTAAGAAATCCAATTGTGGTGTTCTTAAATATCATCACATTAATTGCGACTTTATATCACACTGCAACTTATTTTGTGATGACACCAAAAGTGATGAACATCATTGTTAAAAATGAGCGTTTACCACATCACGTGTTAAGAAATGCACTTTGGGCAGTTACCGCTGTGATTAGTGTTATCGCATTAATTTTAGTTTATATGTAGGGAGAGAAAAAATGGTCGAACAAAATCCAAAACGCTCTGGTGAACCACCAGTATGGTTGATGTTTGGTGCTGGCGGGACTGTCAGTGCGATTTTCTTCCCTGTGGTAATCTTAATCCTTGGTTTATTGTTACCATTCGGATTAATTGATCCACATAACCTAATTACATTCGCTTATTCTTGGATCGGAAAATTAGTTATCTTAGTTTTAACCATTTTCCCAATGTGGTGTGGTTTGCACCGTATCCATCACGCGATGCACGATCTTAAAATCCACGTGCCCGCAGGCGGATTTATCTTCTACGGCCTAGCAACCATTTACACTGTTTGGGTGTTATTTGCCGTATTAGGTTTGTAATTTAAAAATACTAAATTGATAAGTAAAAGTGCGGTCAAAAATGACCGCACTTTTTCTTGAATTTTTCGTTCATCTCTATAAGATCTGCGAAAATTTATTCTAAAAAAATAACTTTATATGAAAGAAAAAAATCTCAATTATCCAATTTACAAACAGAAATACAAACTCGTTACGATAGTTTAAGTAAAAGACTTAAACAAGTTGCAAAAATATATCTTAGATAATAGCGACAGTATTGTTTTTTTGATACCGTTGCTGTTATTGCAGAAAAAAAGCTGATGTTCCCCCTTCAACGCTTATTCGTTTTGCTTCTGAATTCGGTTTTTCCGGTTTTAACGAAATGAAACAAATCTTCCGTGAAAATCTTATGGAAAAAGACCACTAATTACACGGAAAGACTTCAACTTTCACATAAAATTGCTAAATCAGAAGGTGAAGAATCACCAGAAGATATTTTTGACTATTTTTCTCACAAGCTAATAGCCAAGCATTACATCAGTTAGCAGAACAAACTACAAATGAACAAATTAATGAAGCAGCCAAAATCCTCAAAGAGGCTAATAATATTTTTATTATTGGATTAAAGCGTTCTTTTAGTGCTGCCTGCTATTTAAACTATGCCTTACAACACTTAGATTGTCGTTCTTTTTTTAATTAATGGGTTAGGTGGAATGTTTGATGAACAGCTTAATCAAGTCAAAGAAGGAGATGTTGTTGTCGCAATTAGTTTCTCACCTTATGCAGCTGAAACAGTTAATATTAGTAAAGTTTGTGCTAAAAAGGGGTTAAACAAATTTCTATTACAGATAGCCAAATTAGTCCATTACTTGCATTCAGTGATATTGCATTTGTTATCAAAGAAGCCCAAGTACTTGGCTTCCGTTCTCAGTGCTCAACAATGACCTTAGTACAAACACTTGCTATTGTATTAGGTTTAGAAAAAGAAAAAGATAAAAACACCAAATAATAAAAAAATGCCCCAACATGGGGCATTTTATCTTTAAAATTATTGACGAGATTTCCAAAGTTTAATAAGTCTTCTATATCTTTCACTCACTTCAGCAATAAGCTCATCATCTGTTAATTTTCCACTTAACCAATCTCCTGATGGTTGTCCGAAAATTGTTCGTCCTACAGCAAAACCTTTGACTAAAGGTGCATTAGCTGATGCATTAAATACTGCTTTAAACTTATCTTCCGGAGCATCCAAACCTAAAATCAAGATTCCACGGCAATATGGATCATTTGCTTGAATGACTTCGCTAATATGCGCCCAAGCTTTTGCTGAAACACCTGGTAATTTCCACCAATCTGGTTTAATGCCCAAATGATAGAAATGCGTAATAATTTCAGCATAGTATTCTTCATTTTGCTCCATATCTGCAGGTAAAATCACTTCTAATAGCAATTCATGCCCTGTTCGACAGCAAGCTTGATACACTTGTTTTAATGTTGCATCTTGCTCTGTTTTCATTTCAATACTGTCTTTCGGATGATAAAAGACCAAACATTTCACCACATGTTCTTGTGGCCAGCTTACTAATTGACTACCTAAATCACCATATTCCAAACGTAATGGGCGAGAAGCCGGAAGTTCAATTGGACGGCCAATCCACCAATGTTTACCGGTAATTTCATTTAGTGCGGCTTGACCAAAAAGTAGTATCGGCAAGAATTCCTGCTTGTCCATCATAAATCCCCTCTTCTTGTGCTGTTCTTTCAGCTGCTTGTAAGAGAAGTTGTTTCAATTTAGGAATTCGTTTGACATCTGCACCACATTTCTCAGCGAGATCAACTAACTGTTTGCGATGATCAAAAGCAAAGATACATAAATTATTCCATTTTGCTTTTCGGGTAGTGACTCGATGTAAATGATTTAATTGTGGATCTAAATCTGGACGAGGTACTGATTCTGCGCGAGCTAAGTAATTATCTAACTCGGCTTTTGTTGGCATCGCTGGAGCACAACCGTGGCGAGACACCACTAAGGCACCACAAGCATTTGCATAACGACAAGATTGTTCCCAACCTTCATTATTAATGTAACCTCGAATGAGTCCTGACATGAATGCATCACCTGCACCAAGCACGTTCAGTACTTCCACTCTCACGCCATAAACATTTAATCCACCATCCAAATCATCAGGGATATCCCCTTCAAATACTGAACAGCCTAATGCGCCACGTTTACAAACCAAAACAGCATGGCTGAACTTACGTACATTTTTAAGTGCGGTTAATGTATCGGTTGAACCACCAGCAATATGGAATTCTTCTTCGGTACCCACGAGTACATCAAAATGATGTAATACTTCTTGTAACGATTTCGTCACCGCTTCTGAATCAATAAAGCGAGTTTCACCATCACCAAGAGAAGTTAGTCCCCATAATACCGGGCGATAATCAATATCTAATAAGCGTTTCGTATTATTTCTACCTGCATATTCTAATGCAGTTAACACTGCTTCTCTGGTTTTCGGATGGGATAAATGAGTCCCTGTTATAGCTAATACTTTCGCTGAGGCAATATAGCTTTCATCAAAGTCTTCTTTTGTAATAGCCATATCAGCACAATTTTCACGATAGAAAATTAATGGGAATGTGTCCTGATCTTTAATACCTAAAATGACAAGTCCGGTTAGGCGTTCTTTATCCGTAATGAGATGACTGGTATCTACGCCAACACGCTGTAATTCTTCACGTAAGAAACGGCCCATATGCTCATCCCCAACACGTGCTAGCATTGAGGATTTCACACCTTGCACAGCAGTTCCATAGGCAACATTACCTGAAGATCCACCTAGATATTTGGAAAAAGAAGATGCATCTTCCAATCTTGCACCAATTTGTTGTGCATAAAGATCAACAGCTACGCGACCGAGACAAATGAGGTCTAGTGTTTTTTTCTACCGCTTTCATAATGCCATTCCTTCTAATTAATAAAGTTGCTTTACCATACAAATTGAAACATATATTTCAAAAAAAGCAATAACGAAATTTCATTTTTTTAGACATTAATCACAAAAATCAATATCTAAAAAAACTGTTCTACTACATCTAAAACAATCCTGTTTAATACGCAGTCTAACCTTCATTTATAAAATCAGATTCTCGATGCTAAAAAAAGTTTGATCTATGTCTCAAAAAAATGAAAATTTTTTTATTTCAAAAAAATATTTAAAATTAGAAGAATGCTTATATACTAGCACTAATGCAAGTTACCCTAAAAGGAGATTACAATGAAAACTGTAAGACTAACTGTGGCACAAGCGCTAATAAAATTCCTTGATAATCAATATATTGAGTTTGACGGTAAAGTCACTAAATTTATTGAAGGTATCTTTGGTATTTTTGGACATGGCAATGTATTAGGCATTGGTCAAGCATTAGAACAAGACAGCGGTAATCTCATCGTTCGTCAAGGGCGTAATGAACAAGGTATGGCCCATGTGGCCATCGGTTTTGCAAAGCAAAATCTACGTAAAAAAATTTATGCTTGTACCTCTTCTGTTGGGCCTGGTGCGGCCAATATGATTACAGCAGCAGCAACTGCAACAGCCAATCGTATTCCACTTCTTCTTTTACCGGGTGATGTGTTTGCAACTCGCCAACCAGACCCTGTTTTACAACAAATTGAGCAATTTCACGACTTAAGCATTAGTACAAATGATGCATTTAAAGCAGTAAGCAAATATTGGGATCGTGTTAGTCGCCCTGAACAATTAATGACTGCCTGTATTAATGCCATGCGAGTATTAACCGACCCAGCAGATACCGGTGCCGTAACTCTCGCCCTACCGCAAGATGTTCAAGCCGAAGCCTATGATTTCCCTGAATATTTTCTACAAAAACGGGTTCACAGAATTGAAAGAACACTACCAACTGAGCCGATGTTGAAATCTGCTATTGAGCTTATTATGAGTTCGAAAAAACCATTAATTGTTTGTGGTGGTGGTGTGCGTTATTCAGAAGCCGCAGAACAACTCAAGCACTTTGCAGAAACATTCCATATTCCTTTTGCCGAGACTCAAGCGGGTAAAAGTGCGGTCGTTTCTGAGCACGTTTTGAATGTGGGCGGCGTAGGCGAAACAGGTTGTTTAGCCGCTAATCTCTTGGCAAAAGAGGCGGACCTCATTATCGGTATTGGTACTCGCTATACAGATTTCACAACCTCCTCTAAATGGATCTTCCAAAATCCAGAGGTGAAATTCCTAAATATTAACGTCGCTCGTTTTGATGCCTATAAATTAGATGGTGTCCAAGTGGTGGCTGATGCTAAAGAAACCCTAGAAAAACTGACCGCACTTCTATCGCCAACAGGCTATCGTTATCGAGCACAATGGGGTGATTTAATTAGTGAGGCTAAAGCACAATTTAAACAGGAATTACACCGTATTTATCATGCAACTTATACTGAAAAAGATTTCATCCCTGAAGTAAATGATGCCTTGGATCGAGAAAAAGTTTATGAGGAATTTATTAAGCTTACTCAATCTTGCTTAACACAAAGCCGTGTTCTAGGCATTCTCAATGAGATCTTAGGTGAAAACGATATCATTGTTGGAGCTGCTGGTAGCTTACCTGGCGACTTGCAAAGAGCTTGGCAATCTAAAGGCGAAAATACCTACCATTTAGAATATGGCTATTCTTGTATGGGCTATGAAGTCAATGCGGCTTTGGGAGCAAAAATTAGCTCAACCAGAAAAAAAGAGGTTTATGCCTTATTGGGTGATGGCTCTTATATGATGCTTCATTCTGAACTTGTCACATCCGTACAAGAAAATAAAAAAATTAATGTTGTTTTATTCGACAACATGACCAACGGTTGCATTAACAACTTACAAATTGGTAATGGTATGGATAGCTTTGCGACAGAATTCCGTTTCAGAAATCCACAAACGAATAAATTAGATGGTGGATTCGTACCAGTCGATTTTGCCATGAACGCGGCATCTTACGGATGTAAGACCTACAAAGTCACAACAGAAGAAGAATTGTATGCCGCTTTAGCTGATGCTAAAAAAACAAAAATGTTTCCACCTTAATTGATATTAAAGTGCTACCGAAAACCATGATCCATAGCTATGGCAGCTGGTGGCATGTCGGCGTAGCAGAGGTTTCTGAAAAAGAGACCATCCGTAAAGCTCATGAAAATAGTGTGAAACACATTAACGAAGCAAGACGTTATTAGTCAAAGATTTGATTTATCTCCAATTTAACTACTCTTTCGAGAAGGAAAAACTATGAAAGCTGAAAACGTGAAATTAGGTATCGCGCCAATTGGTTGGACTAACGATGATATGCCTGATCTTGGCAAAGAAAATACCTTTGAACAATGTGTTAGTGAAATGGCGCTGGCCGGTTTTACTGGATGCGAGGTCGGAAATAAATATCCGCGCGATGTGGAAGTACTAAAACACAAATTGAGTGTTCGTGGAATTCAAATTTGTAATGCTTGGTTTAGTACCTTTTTTGTAGATGGCAAAAAAGAAGAAACGATCAAAGAATTCATTAAACATCGAGATTTCCTTCATGCTATGGGAGCCAAGGTTATTGGCTGTTCTGAACAAAGCCGCAGTATCCAAGGCACAACAAAAGCTGTTTTTAAAGAAAAAACTGTTTTTACTGAAGAAGAATGGCAGCTCCTTGCTGAGGGCTATAATGAACTAGCCAAATTAGCAGCTGAAAAAGGAATGAAAGTATGCCTGCATCATCACATGGGTACAGGTATTCAAACTCCAGCTGAAATTGATAAATATATGGAAGTCGTTAACGATGATGTGTATTTGTTATTTGATTCCGGTCATATCTATTATTCTGAAGGCTCACAAAAAGCGATGCTAGACGTATTAGAAAAATACATAGACCGAATTTGCCACGTGCATTTAAAAGATGTGCGTGATGAAGTCGTGGCTGAAGTAAAAGCAAATGATCTTAGCTTTTTAGAAGGTGTTCGCAAAGGCACATTTACCGTACCAGGTGATGGTGTAATCGATTTCAGACCAATTTTTTTGATATTCTTGAAAAAAACACAATTATAAAGGCTGGATGGTGGTTGAGGCAGAACAAGACCCTGCCATCGCTAACCCATTTGAATACGCCGTCAAAGGCCGTAAATACATTAAAGAAACAGCGGGGATCTAATTATGATTAAAGTAGGTATTATCGGCGCCGGTCGTATTGGTCGCGTACATTCTGAAAGTATTACAAAATATGTGAAGGGCGCTGAAATTAAAGCAATTTCTGACGTCAGAGTAACGGATGAGCTCAAACAATGGGCAAAAGGCATGGGTATTGCTCATGTTTATGAGGATTACAAACAAATTCTACAAGATCCGGAAATTGATGCTGTATTAGTCTGTTCTTCCACCAATACCCATGCACCAATTTCTATTGAAGCTGCTCGAGCAGGCAAGCACATTTTCTGCGAAAAACCTGTTGATGCAGATGTCAATCGCATCAAAGAAGTGTTAGCTGAAGTAGAAAAAGCTGGCGTGAAATTCCAAGTTGGCTTTTAATCGCCGCTTTGACCATAACTTCAAAGCAATTAAAACTCGTGTAGAAAATGGTGATATTGGTGAACCGCACTTAATTCGAGTAACCTCGCGTGACCCTGATGCACCACCAATTGAATATGTAAAAGTATCTGGTGGAATGTTCTTCGACATGACCATTCATGACTTCGACATGATTCGCTATTTATCTGGTAGTGAGGTTGTAGAAGTGTACGCAGCTGGTGGTGTGCTGGTCAATCCAGAAATCGGTAAAGCTGGTGACATCGACACGGCTGTTATCACCTTAAAACTTGCTAACGGCGCTATTGGCGTGATCGATAATAGCCGAAAAGCAGTTTACGGTTACGATCAGCGAGCAGAAGTATTCGGCTCAAAAGGTGCGGTACAAACTCGCAATGATACCGATTCTACTGCGGTTTATTCCTGTGAAGCAGGTGTGATTGCCGAGAAACCTAAATACTTCTTCTTAGAACGTTATATGCAATCTTTTGCTGATGAAATGGCTTGTTTTGTTGATTCCGTAGTAAACGACAAACCGACTTTAGTGAATGGTAATGATGGGTTACAACCGGTGATTATCGCACTTGCGGCTAAACGTTCATTAGATGAAGGACGCCCAGTCAAACTAGCAGAAATCGCTTAGAACTAAACATATAAATATGGAAAGAGACCTAAAGAAATTTAGGTCTTTTTTTATCTCCTAAAAACGACAAAAAAATGGTGAGAAACATTCCCTCATTTACCATAGAGATTTAGTTTCCAATAAGTCCAGCTAGTATTTCAGATAATTACTACATCATTTCAAAAACATCCTCTTTTTGACCGCACTTTTTCTTAATAAAAACGTATATATGTATTATTCTCTTTATGCTTTAAATCTTAATGCAAATAAAAAAAGGCTACCATAGGTAGCCTTTTTCTGAAAATCAATAGATATTTGTCTACATTACCCTTTTTGCGACGTTTTTAAGGTATCAAGTAATACTGCGATTACAATAATTGCCCCTTTAACAATTTGTTGCCAGTATGGATCCACACCTAACATATTTAAGCCTTTATTGGTGGTACCGATAATTAAAGCCCCAATCACACACATTGGAATAGTACCAAAACCACCACTTAAAGAAACCCCACCAATAACTGCTGCGGCGATAGCATCAAGCTCCCAAGCCAAACCGTAAGATGGGTTACCTGCATAGGTTCGAGATGCAAGTAAAGCACCTGCTAATCCTGATAATGCACCACCGAGAATATAAACCCAAATTAATGTTCTATTTGTGTTAATACCACAGATTTTAGCTGCATTCAGGTTTCCACCTACTGCATAAACATGACGACCAAAGGTTGAACGGCTAAGTAAAATATGAGAAGCAATTACAATTAAGATATACAGCAAGACTAGCCCTGGAAGTCCAAAAATATTCACATCAGCAATCCAGGTAAATGCCTCTGAAGACGCATCAATTGGACGACCATCAGAATAAAGCTGTGCAGCACCACGTGCAATAATCATCATACCTAAAGTTGAGATAAACGGCGGAATACCACCAAGCGCAGTAAATCCACCATTAAACAATCCCAATAAAGCACCAATTAAAATTGATGCGGCAAAAGCCAGTAGCGCAGATGATACGCTATCGCCACCAGTCACAATTGAAGCTGAAACGACTGCTGTAAGCGCCACCACTGAGCCAGATGATAGATCGATACCCGTTGTGATAATGATGAAGGTTACACCAATTGCAATAATACCAAACATGGATACTTGTTCGATAATACTCCATACTGTTCTAGCTGAAAAAAAGCCGTCTATCGAAACAGACAATGCCAAAAAGAGAAGAATTAAAATTAAGACCATTCCATACGCATTAATCATTTTCTTCAGTGTCACGTTTTCCATAATAAACCTCTCACTTTTTTAATCTTAATAAATAAACCATTTTAATTAATAGACACTAACCCGAAGCCAATTCAAGTACTCGCTCTTGAGTCAATTCTGTATGTGGAATGATGCCAACTTGGTGCCCTTCGTGCATAACCATAACGCGATCACTCATTGATAAAAGCTCTAACATATCAGACGTAATCATAATGATTGTTTTACCTTGTTTTGATAACTCAACCATCAATTTATAGAGCTCAGCTTTAGCCCCGACGTCAATCCCTTTTGTTGGTTCATCTAAAATCAAAATTTCAGGTTCTAGTAATAACCAACGAGCAAGCAATACTTTTTGTTGGTTACCACCGGAGAGATTATTAGTAATCACCTCTACATTTGGTGCTTTTATTTTGAGTTTCGTTTTTTGTTCATTTGCCGTTTTTTGAGCTCTTGCAACAGACACGAGGAAATTCTCTAAATAAGGCGACATTTCCGGCATAATCATATTGTCTGTAATACTCAGATTTAGGAACAAACCCGTCAATTTTCTGTCTTCAGTTACAAAGCCAATTTTATGCTTCATGGCATCTAGTGGATTATTAATAACTACTTTTTCGCCTTTAATATAAATTTCACCACTATCTGCCGGTTTATAGCCAAATAATCCTTCCACTATTTCTGAACGACCAGCACCAACCAATCCTGCGATACCAAAGATTTCACCTTTACGTACAGCAAAATTAATATCTTGATATTTTCCTTCTCGAGTAAAATGTTTAATTTCTAAAACAATTTCATCAGATAACTCAAAACGCTCACGTTGGAACATTTCTGACATATCACGGCCAACCATCATGGAAATGAGTTGTTCTTTGGTCACTTCTTTTGTTGGCTTCGTATCCACATATTGACCATCGCGAATTACCGTGATCTCATCAGATACTCTAAAAACCTCATCTAATTTGTGAGAGATAAAGATAATCGCAATTCCTCTTGCTTTGACCGTTTCAATAATGCGATAAAGTTGGTCTACTTCATTTTCAGTTAATGCCGTTGTTGGCTCATCCATAATGATCACTTTCGCATCATTAGAAACGGCAGTCGCAATCGCAACCAACTGAGCTTTTGCTACCGATACATCTGACATTTTTTCTGTCACATCCATCGGCACACCAAGTTCTTTTAGAATCGCAGAGGCTTGCTCATTCATTGCTTTTTGATTAAGGAAAAATTTACCTTTCGTTATTTCCCGACCTAAATAAAAATTATCCGCAATCGTCAAGTTAGCAGCAGGAGAAATTTCCTGAGGTACCATAGTTAGACCACGACGAATCGCATCAATAGGACGTCCCGGTTTAAAAGGTTTATCATCTAGAATAAGTTCTCCACCTTCATCAGGAATATAAATTCCATATAGAATTTTTCATCAATGTGGATTTACCAGCTCCATTTTCCCCCATCAGAGCGTGAACACTTCCACGCTTGACACGGAGATTGATCTGATCTAATGCCTTAACCCCAGGAAATGTTTTCGATACATTTCTCATTTCTAAAATATAGGGAGAATTTGAGCTATTACTATTAGTCATGTTTAACTCCTTGACTCGATAAAAATAAATACGGAAATAACGTTATAAAGTGCGGTCAATTTACTCCTTATATTTGTTGATATATTGTTCCTTCATTTCTGGGGTAACCAATTCAAAAAGGAATCCAGTTATATTTGGGAATCTCTTCACCAAGTGCTGCCTTGTAGGCCATTTCTGCACTCAATCGTCCTTGTCCTGATGCAGATTGATAAACGGTAGCATCCAAGCCATTACCTAAATAAGCTAAAGCATCTGGTGTTGCATCAATTCCTACAATAAGCATGTCTTCATCTTTAAAGCCAAGTTTCTTCGCAGCCAATAAAGCCCCTATCGCCATTTCATCATTATTACTCAGAATTACATTTGCATCTCGGTGAGCTGAAAGCAGATTTTCTGCGACTTCCATCCCCTTAGCTCTATCCCATTTTGCCTCTTGTTCTGCGACCACTTTAATTTCAGGATGCTGAGCAAAGATCTTTTTATTACCCTCAGTTCGTTTAATTTGAGCTTCTAACCCCAACGGTCCAAGTAAAATAATGGCTTTAGCTGGTTTACCATTCAATGAATTAACAATAAATTCGCCCTGCATTTCACCACTTTTGATTTCTTCAGAACCAACATAGCTCGCTACGTATTGCATGTCTTCTTCATTCGGTTTCACTGTCACTACAATTAAAGGAATCTTCGCTTTTCTTGCTTTTTAATCCAATGGCTTTTACGATCTTTTTGATCTGTTGGCATAATGATCAAAGCATCGACCTTCGAATCAATAAAATTTTCCACATCATTTAACATCTTGGCGGGATCGCCATTCGCATCGGCATATTTAAATTTAAGATTAGATTGGGAGGCGACAAACTTATCCATGGAATCCTGCAAATAAGTGGGATATTTATCTGCAAGGCTATACATTGAAACGCCAACTACTATCGACTTGGCTAAAATAACTGGGGCAAAAAAGAGACTAATAACTAAAATGCATACCTTTTTTAACATTGTTCATCCCTCCATTAATAAATCTCTTTAGCTTTAACCGGAAGGGTTATCACCCTTCCGTTATTTAGATGAGAAAAATCTATTTTTTTATATCTCGCTTGATATTCCTCTTTTTTTATCTGGTGTAACGAGTTCAAAAGGCACCCATTTCACAGCTGGAACTTTTTTTCACCTTTTTGCAGCAAGATAGGCCATTTCAGCCCCGCAGAACCTTGTCCTGCAGCTGATTGGAACACTGTTGCATCTAATCCTTTACCTAAATAATCTAATGCATCAGGTGTTGCATCAAGGCCAACAATAATTAAATCTTCATCTTTAAGACCTAATTTTCTACCTGCTAATACCGCACCAATCGCCATTTCATCATTATTACTAACAACAACATTTAAGTTTTTTTATTTGCCGCAAGTAAATTTTTCTGCAATTTCTAGGCCTTTAGCTCTATCCCATTTACCTTCTTGTTCAGTAAAAAAATTTTTAATATTTTTTTATGCTGACCAAAAAAATTTCCTTATTGCCTTGCGTACGCTTAATTTGAGCATCTTGACCTAAAGGCCCCATCAAGATTGCAGCTTCAGCAGGATTACCTTTTAAGGTATCAACAATAAAGTTAGCTTGAATACGTCCACCTTCGATTTCATCCGATCCTACATAACTAGTAACGTACTGCATATCTTCATCTAATGGTTTACGATTGATAATAATGAGAGGGATACCGGCTCGTTTAGCTTTTTTGCCAATAACCTTAACAATATTTGGATCTGTTGGAACAACAAGTAATGCATCAACTTTTTGATCGATAAATGTTTCTGCATCATTTAATAAACGAGCGGGGTCACCATTCGCATCTGCGAGTTTAATTTCCACATCATCATGTGTTTTATCAAACTCACGAATGGCATCTTGAAGATAGGTTTGCCATTTATCAGAAAAGGCAACCATTGGTGCACCAATCACAACATTTTTAGCGATAACAGCTTGAGACGTTAATAAAACTCCACCACAAAGTAACGCAAGCAATGTTTTTTTCATAATGCTACTCCCTTTATTAGTTAAACGAATAACAAAGATTGAAATACAACTATACTCTCGCAGTATGCGAATATAAATTTCATCAAGGTACAAATTGGAATAAATCATCCAATGCTATCTATATCATTAAAAGAAGATTTTCTGCAACTGTCATTTTTTTGAAAGTGTGAAGTAGATCTTACTTTTTTTAGTCGAAAATATTTACTATTCGCAAAAATCTTCCGATTAATAATAAAAAAAATAAGGAGCACTATAATTAAATGCCCCTCATCGAATTACGCTATTTCTTCCACATTAACCCAACGTTTTTGGTGATACGATAATGCTATTGCATCTAACACGCGAGACACCTTATATCCTTCTTCAAAATCAGGATATAAAACACCTTCAGGTGAAGCTAAACCATTTACTAAATCTCTAATCTCCACCGTTTTCTGATCGTTAAAACCAATGCCATGACCTGCGCTCACACAAAAATTCTTGTAATCAGGATGCAATGGTCCAGTAAGGATTGTTTTAAATCCTTGTCTTGCTGGATCTTCATCATGTAAATAAAGCTTTAATTCAGCCATTCTTTCTTGAGTATAAGAAATACTACCTTTTGTTCCCGTAATCACATAGCTCAGTCCCATTTTTCGTCCACAAGCAATTCGAGACGTTTCAATCGTTCCCATGCATCCATTATCAAATCGAACCAGGGCTGTCGCCTGATCTTCATTCTCAACATCTAAACGTTCTTGTAGATTATGAGGATTTGGGCGATTTTTAATTACCGTTTGCATATCTCCGATAACAGCACGAATATCCTGCCCTAATAAATACTGAGACATCTGCACAATATGAGCGGCTAAGTCTCCCAATGCACCTAGTCCTGCTTTTTCTTTCACGCAATGCCAATCCAATGGTGTATTTTCATTAGCTAAGTAATCTTCATTATGAGTGCCATAAAAATGTACTACTTCTCCAATTTCACCATTAGCAATAATTTCTCTGGCTAATTGAGTAGTTGGATTCTTTATGTAATTAAACCCAACCAAGGTCTTAACATTTGCTTTCTTCGCCGCTTCATACATTAATTTAGCATCTTCTGCAGTGAGAGCTAGCGGTTTTTCAGAGTAAACATGTTTACCATTGGCAATGGCTGCTAATGCAATTTCTTTATGAAGAAAGTTTGGAGTGCAAATATCTACTACATCCACATTTGGATCTTGCACAATATCCCTCCAATCGCCCGTAAAACGATTAAAACCAAATTCTTTTGCCTTTTTCTCTGCTAATTCAGGTGTAATCTCGGCTAAGTATTCCAGAACTAATTCAGCGTCAAGTGGAAATACTGTTGGTGCCTGAGCATAAGCAATAGCATGGCAACGACCTATATATCCAGTACCAACCAAACCAATTCGAACCTGTTTCATACGATATCCTTACTATTTATTGCATAGAACAAGAGGAGATAACGTCCGAAATACGATTATCTCCTCTTCATGATTTAAAAGATTATGTTAATTAAAGTGTCGGCATACTAAATGCAGCATTTTCAATTACATATTTATTTGGCCAACGTGTTGTTGTTGTTTTCATCTTCGTATAGAAACGGACACCGTCTGGTCCATAAACGTTCAAAGTACTGTAAGATGAATGTTTCCAACCACCGAAGCAATGGAATGACATTGGTACTGGAATTGGCACGTTAATACCCACCATACCAGCCTGAACGTGATATGCAAACTCACGAGCAGCACCACCATCAGAGGTAAAGATAGCAGTACCGTTTCCATAAGGGTGTTCATTAATTAACTTCATTGCTTCTTCAAAGCTTTTTGCTCTGACAATACCCAATACAGGTCCAAAGATCTCTTCTTTATAAATCACCATATCAGAAGTGACATTATCGAATAAGGAGCCACCGATAAAGAAACCATTCTCATGACCAACTGGTTTTTTACCTCGACCATCAACAATAAGTGTCGCACCTTCTTCCACACCGGTTGTAATGTAATTTGTCACATTGTTAAGATGTTGCTGAGTAATTAATGGACCAAAATCCATTTCTTTTTCACCATCTTTTGGAATACCAGGACCATAGCGAAGTGCTTCTACTTTTGGTTTCAATGCCGCCACTAATTTATCTGCAGTTTCATCATCAATCGTAACAGCCAATGCTAAGGCCATACAACGTTCACCGGCAGCACCAAACGCTGCACCTAATAAAGCATTTGCGGTAGATTCAATATCTGCATCCGGCATGATTAATGCATGGTTTTTCGCTGCGCCAAAAGTTTGTACGCGTTTGCCGAATTCAGAACCGACTTTATATACATGTGCTGCAGCTGGTGTAGAACCCACAAAACTCACAGCATGAACACGCGGATCACGCAATAAAACTTCATTATCATGACGATCACCATGTACCACATTAAATACGCCATCTGGTAAACCTGCTTCTTTTAACAGTTCAGCCAAACGAATAGATAAGGAAGGATCTGCTTTAGCTGGTTTTAAAATGAAAGTATTACCGCAAGCTAATGCAATTGGGAACATCCACATTGGCACCATTGCGGGGAAGTTAAACGGTGTAATACCAACAGTTACCCCTAGTGGTTGCAAAGATGAATGAATATCGATGCCACGCCCTGCTTGCTCTGAAAATTCACCTTTTAATAAATGAGGAATACCGCATGAGAATTCAACAACTTCCAAACCACGAGTCAATTCACCACAAGCATCAGAATAAACCTTACCATGCTCCTCTACAATTAAACGCGCTAGTGAATCCCAGTCTCTTTCCAGTAATTCTTTAAATTTAAACATAATCCGGGCACGACGTAGCGGAGAGGTTGCTGACCAATCAGCAAAAGCTTTATGTGCTACTTCGATAGCTTCATTTACATCATCCGAGTACTCATAATCACTTGGCGAATTTGCTCACCTGTTGCAGGATTATAAATTGGATGCGCTTTTTGTCCCTCTGCTTGGCACTTGTTTACCATTAATAAAGTTATAAACAGTTTCCATTTTGAACTCCTTCATACAGTTTCAGAAATTAAGATGCGACAAATGAATAACAACTTGCATAAAAAACAATATTCACTATCTAGGGTTAACATAGATTAAGGTAATGAATCGAACCTTTCAATCCATTTTTTAACCAAAATTGAACTTTTTATTTCATTTTTGTGATCTAGGTCTGATTTTAAAAATAAAAAAAGCGATACACCTATTGGAATGTATCGCCTCACAGAATTTGAATTGCCGTATATCTTTACTCAACAATTAACTAAAAAGGATAATCTAGAAGGATTTCATCCTGCTAATGATTTAGCATAAAAACTTCTCTAGCCAAGCTTGGATCAATAAAATCATAAATTTGAACCCCTCTAATCCCCTGCTTACTTTTTCCAAAATATTTGTGTATATGGATTTAAATTTTTCAGCATAAAGATCAGGAAAACCCAATTCCCCATTAGTTGCACTAATATGATTGAGAATGAGCTTATCCGATGGAATATTTATACTATTTTTGGATAAGATGTTCGACTGCCTCCTGTTTTTGATGGATAGTTGGGCCATCCCACAAATCTTGCAATTCTATATTAGGGTTAGAATGCCAGTTTGCTGCCCAGAATTTGTTTTCTAAACGATTAAATTTAAATTGAACAGGAGAACATTCTAAAGCAATAATTTTTCCTCTTACATCTTCAACCCTAGGCCATTTAGGATTTCCCTCCATATCTAACTCATTCTCAGTCCAAAAATAGAACATAGATGAATACTGACTAATTTTCTCTAACAAAGATACTCCATACGCCTCAAAGTCATCCTTATTCTCATTGGCATTTTGAATACGCATCAAAATGAATTCTTTGGAATTTTGTTGTAAAAAATCATGACAATTTTTAATGATTTGATCAAATGTAATGTGGCTTATCCATTCTCTGTGAGCGGCAACCATCTCTTGTCTTAATCTAATATCTAAAAACCGAATACCACAGGATAGTTGCTCCTCAAGAGATAAATGTTGTGTTTTATAGTATCTCTGCTGGCAACTAGCTGTCATTGTATCGTGTGTACCCGGTATCAGTAATTCTGAAATATATAACCCAGAATCACAAAAAGATATCCAATTTCTTCCATTAATTAATTTATCCATAAGACTCTAACCTGTATTTAAATTTTTAAGATCTGTTCTGTTTTAATTTAATTAAAATATGAGACATAAGAATTGATAGAGCAACCAATACTGCAAGCCCTAAAAATGCCCATCCTAGAACCTGAGTATCTGTTAGATAAGAACGAATAATTTGACCTGTAGCATCTTTGTCTGGAGATTTTACAAGTCCACCTAATAAAATAGGCGCCAACAATGCGGGGAAATAACCAATAGTAATCGCAAAAGACATTGCTGCAGAGGAATGCTTTTTAGCCACTCCTAACTCACCAATAGGTGCATAATAAACTCCTCTAATCATAAAAATACATGCTGAAGCAGATAACATTAATACAATTAAACTCCAGAACATTGAAGGAGAAATAAGATTATCCGGTGCTTGATTAGGCAAATAGCCATTTGCATACAAAGAAATATCAGGATGATTACTAAAAAAATATAAATGAAATTGCTAACAGTATTACAGTAAGTATTACCTGCATTAATCTCATAAAATGAGCTGTAGAATCGAAAACTTTTTCAACTAATACTGTTGATACTAAAGGCAGCATTCGCAATGCTATCACAACAGTTGCAAATACAGCTGCAGCTACAGCACTGGTTCCATACCCCCCTTGTAAAAAGCGAGCAAAATAAGTACCTGCCGCAACAAATGCCCCATAGATACAAAATACATTAACTCCAACAATCCAAACAACTGGTAACTTTGCAACTTGCCAAACACCACTTAAGGCTTCTTTTTGTACTATTTGCTTGAGTATCATCTCCAACCTTTTGCCCCTTCGGTACGACAAAGAAGACTGCGAGCCCTGTAACAATAACAATAACACAGCTTGTCATCATCATAGCTTTTGGGCTAGCCTGATAATAGAGCATGGCTGTCCATAGTAATGAAATAAGAAAAGCCAATAGGCCTCGACCAAATTCAAATAACCCAAATGCAGCACCTTGATGTTCTTCTGAAGTTGAAATTCTTAAAGCCTTAAAATTAGCTGGTTTGAATAACACTTCACTAAAAAATAACATAGAAAAAAAACATGCAAGTAGCACAGGCATACTTAATCCTGGTGAGCAAATTGTAAGAAAGAGAGATATACCACCAACACCAATAGTAGACAACAGCATAATACTTCGTATAGAAAATCGATCGCCAACCCAACCTAATGCTATTGTACCTAGAATAATTACAAGTCCTTGCATTGAATACAAATAACCAGCTTCTTGGTCTGTCACACCTAATGCGGCAGGAAATCCACCTGGAACACTATTTCGGATATCCCAAAAAGCATAAATTAGCTGAGCATTTACAGTAATTAGAATAAGTTGGAAAAATGAAACGGGAGTAAATCCATATTTATAAAGTAAGTCTTTCATATAAAAACTCCTTTTTTTATTAACAAAATGTAGATATCATTGGTGCACATTATTAGTCATTAACACGTATAATACGGTTAAGTCTTAGAAACAGTTCTTCTGTGCAACAACCTAATATATAATTACCCTTTAACAATCCATCTTTTTCAAGGAAGTTGTTCACATAACCTCCAGCTTCCTGAACAATAATAATGGCAGCACAAACATCCCATGCATTAATATGTGGTTCAAAATATCCAATCAAGCGACCTGCAGCCACATACACTAACATTAATGCCCCTGAACCATTACGAATAAATATCCCACCATCGAGTAAAATATGATTTAACACAGGCGTAAATGTATTAGGATGAACCCGGTGAGATACTCCTAATCCTATTAATCCCTCTTTTAATGAAATAGAAGAAGATGCACGAATAGGATGATCATTCAGAAATGCACCATCTCCTTTCATTGCTCTGAATAGCTCATTATGAACAGGATCAAAAATCACGCCACAAATAATCTGATTTTTGTGTAGAATTGCAATAGAAATACACCAAGCATTTAAGCCATATAAAAATGAGCTAGTTCCATCAATAGGATCTACTACCCAACAGTACTCACAGGCTAAATTTTCAGCACCAGATTCCTCTCCCAAAAAACCATCTTGAGGAAAGTGGCTTTTCAGTGCATCTTTGATTTTTTCTTCAACAGTTTTATCTGCAATGCTAACTTGATCTTGCAAATTACCTTTCTTACATTCGATTTTTTTAACTCATTACGATTAAGGTAAAAATCAAGTGCAATTTCCCCAACTTCTTTAACTAACTTTTGAGAAAATAAGTATCTATTTCTTAGTTCAATGTCCATACACCTCCTCCTGATGAATATTCCATTGTTAACTTACAGACTAAGCTTATAAATTACACACACTCACTTTGTGGATTTTATATACAATCCCATAGTAGATCTCTATTTTGAAAAATTTAAATACAAAAAAATAATTAATTTGAACTTTTTATTTCATTTATGTGATCTATATCTGATTTTTTTAGAAATCTCGCTAGATTAATTCATTGAACGGAGTATTATCTTAAGAAGTTATTCGGCTATTTTAGGAGCATGAAATGAGTTATTTACTATCAAAATCACGAAAAGATCATCCTGAAAAGAATGGTGAAGTACAAAAAATCACCCCAAAAACAGCGAATTGGGAGTACGTTGGTTTTGAAATGTACCATCTACAAGAAGAGCAAGAACTAACTTTTCGATACTGAAAATACTGAAACCTGTTTTGTTCTCGTTGCTGGTAAAGCTACTATTGTTACATCCCAAGCCACTTTCGAGCATATTGGTAATCGTGTCTCTCCATTTGAGCGGATTCCACCTTATTCAGTCTATGTTCCACACCAACAAAAAGTACAAATCAAAGCTGAAAGTTATTTAGAATTGGCTGTTTGTAGAGCACCAAGTCAAGGTAGTTTACCAATTCGTTTAATTAAACCAGAGGATGTTGGTGTAGAAAAACGCGGATATGGAAATAATAAACGCTTAGTACATAATATTCTCCCTGAAACTGAAACCGCAGATGCCTTATTGGTTGTTGAAGTATTTACAGATGAAGGTAATACGAGTTCTTTCCCTAGCCATAAACACGACGATAAAAACTCTCCGACTGAAACCTATTTGGAAGAAACCTACTATCATCGTTTCTCACCATCACAGGGTTTTGCATTACAACGAGTTTATACTGATGACCGTTCGCTAGATGAATGTATGGCTGTGTATGATGGGGATGTTGTTCAAGTACCAAAAGGATACCATCCGGTCGCAACTATTGCAGGTTATGACAATTATTATTTAAATGTTATGGCTGGTCCTGTAAGAAAATGGCGGTTTACTTGGGAACAAGATCATTCTTGGATTAATAGTGAAAAAAATATGCAGATAAATTTAAATAATTTGAGATATTATTTTTGAGTAAGAAAAATATTTTTCTAAATCTATATAAACAAAAACCCGACATAACGTCGGGTTTTCTTTTATCAAAAACTTTGATAATTATTCTGCAACAACGATAACATCTAATGTTGCAAATACTTCGCCGTGAAGTTGGAAACGAACATCGTGGTCACCAAGAGTACGGATTGGACCGTTTGGTAAACGAACTTCGCTTTTCGCAATTTCAACACCAGCTGCAGTTACTGCTTCTGCTACATCACGAGTAGTGATTGCGCCGAATAAACGACCTTCATCACCTGCTTTAGATGCGATAGTTACAGAACCTAATGCAGTCACTTGTTCTGCGCGAGCTTGAGCTGCTGCAAGACTTGCTGCTGCCGCTGCTTCTAACTCTGCACGACGTGCTTCAAAGTGTTCAATGTTAGCTTTAGTTGCCATAACTGCTTTACCTTGTGGGATTAAGAAGTTACGAGCGAAACCAGATTTAACATTAACTTGATCACCTACATTACCTAGGTGAGCGATTTTATCTAAAAGAATTACTTGCATTTCCTAACTCCTTCTTAATTGTGATGAGAATCAGAGTAAGGTAATAACGCTAAATAACGAGCGCGTTTGATTGCACGTGCTAATTGGCGTTGGTACTTCGCACGAGTACCGGTAATGCGGCTTGGTACAATTTTGCCGCTTTCAGAAATGTAGTTCTTTAATGTAGCGATATCTTTGTAATCGATTTCAACAACATTTTCCGCTGTGAAACGGCAGAACTTACGACGACGGAAATAACGTGCCATTTGGCTGTCTCCTAATCTATAAATTCGATTTGCTCGGCATGCAATACTAATCGCGTTAAACCATTTGAGGTTTTATGTGAAGTAATAAACCCCACTACAAGAAGTTTACTGCCGACCGTAATGCTTTGAGTTTTTTCTATTAACTGATTGCCACTGACTTGAACTGGCATCTTTAACCACGCTTGGCGTGATAAACCACTTTCGACTTGTTCGGAACGATGTTCCAGCCAAAATTGGCAATGCGCAATCCCTGTTAGGGCTTTTCGCTTCGCTTGGGTAATTGACACACTGTGCCGATTAACGAGAAGCGATTATCAAGTTTTTGAATTACTCTTCAGCATCCTCAAAATCGTTGTTTTTCAACTTCAGCTAAAGGTTTACGTTCTTCTTTAGCCGCTTTCATTGGGGACGCTTCGGTTACGGCGTGCTTAGTATGGATAACAAGACTGCGTAATACAGCATCGTTATAACGGAAAGTCGTTTCTAGCTCGTCGATGACTTGTTGAGGCGCTTCTACATTCATAAGCACATAGTGTGCTTTGTGTAATTTGTTAATTGGGTACGCTAATTGACGACGACCCCAATCTTCTAGGCGATGAACTTGACCACCAGCTTCTTTAACAGAACCTGTGTAACGTTCGATCATACCTGGTACTTGCTCGCTTTGGTCCGGATGAACCATAAACACGATTTCGTAGTGACGCATTACTGCTCCTTACGGGTTAATCAGCCTTTGACGTAGATTAGCCACCAATCTGCAAAGGCAAGGAACGAAAAAATGAACGTGGCTAAGGGCGCTGATTATACAGATTTTTTTCCAGACTTCAAATAATTTGTACGCTTTTCAAACAAAAAAAGCCGATATCAACATATCGGCTTTTCTTTTATTTCTAAATTAACGGCTACGGAAAATGATACGACCTTTGCTCAAGTCATAAGGTGTCATTTCTACGGTTACTTTATCACCCGTTAAGATACGAATGTAGTTTTTACGCATTTTGCCAGAAATATGTGCAGTCACCACGTGACCATTTTCTAACTCAACACGGAACATGGTATTTGGTAAGGTTTCCAAAATTGTGCCTTGCATTTCAATGCAATCTTCTTTTGCCATTTTATCCTCTAAAATTATGATTTTTTTGACCGCACTTTTTGCGGGTTATAAATGAAAAACGGGCGGATTATAGCCGTTTTTGGCGTTAGACGAAAGATTAAAATAAAATTGAACAGAAAAAAATCACTTTTTTTACTAATTTGTAAGTTGTATCAAGACTTAGGAATGATTTACAAAAAGAAATACAGGCTCTATAATAACCGCAATTTTCTTATTAAATAGTACTTATGAATTCAAAAAAACACTTAGGCCATACGGCGCGTAAACGCTTTGGTCAAAACTTTTTACATGACACTTCAGTGATTCAAGGTATCGTGGCGGCGATTTACCCACAATCCCAATCAATTTCTTTAGTGGAAATTGGTCCTGGGCTTGGGGGCATTAACGGAACCTGTTGGTGAGCTTGTCGATCATCTTACCGTGGTAGAGCTTGACCGAGACCTAGCAGAACGTTTACGTCACCATCCATTTTTACATCAAAAGCTCACCGTTATTGAAACAGATGCGATGCAATTTGATTTTGGTGAGCTTTATACAAAAGAAAATTTGGCAGAAAAAGGGCAGAAATTACGTGTGTTTGGTAACTTGCCTTACAACATTTCTACCCCATTGATGTTCCACTTGTTTAAGTATCATGATGTGATTCAGGATATGCACTTTATGCTGCAAAAAGAAGTGGTCAAACGCTTATGCGCAGGGCCAAATAGCAAAGCTTATGGTCGTTTAACCATTATGGCGCAATATTTCTGCCAAGTGATGCCTGTACTTGAAGTGCCACCTTCTGCATTTAAACCTGCACCGAAAGTGGATTCAGCCGTTGTGCGTTTAATTCCGCATAAAGAATTGCCGCACCCTGTAAAAGATTTATATTGGTTGAACCGTGTTTGCTCCCAAGCGTTCAATCAACGCCGTAAAACGCTGCGTAATGCACTCTCAACATTATTTTCACCTGAAAATCTGACCGCACTTGGTATTGATTTAAATGCACGCGCAGAAAATTTGGCTATCGCAGATTATGCGCGCTTAGCAAACTGGTTGGCAGATAATCCTCCTGCTGATATTAATAAAGATGAAATCTTAGATTCAGAAGAGTAAAAGAGCGGTCAAAAATGGCAACCTATTTCGTCGGTGATTTGCAAGGCTGTTATGATGAATTACAGCTTTTATTAGAGCATGTAGATTTCAATCCTACGCAAGATAAACTTTATCTTGTGGGGGATCTTGTAGCGCGTGGGGATAAATCACTTGAATGTCTTCGTTTCGTAAAATCACTTGGTAATGCAGCACAAACCGTACTAGGGAATCACGATTTACATTTAATTGCGACCGCACTGGGTATTAAAAAAGTAAAACCTCGTGATCGTGTCGATGCTATTTTTAATGCGCCCGATTTTGATGAATTGATTTGTTGGTTACGTCATCAACCCGTTACTTGCGCATAATGAAATGAATTAAACTTCCTGATGGCGCATGCAGGCATTTCACCTGATTGGGATTTGGAAACCACGAAATCTTGTGCGGCTGAAGTTGAACTGATTTTACAGCACGGCGATTTTCATTATCTCATTGAAAATATGTATTCCGAACAACCTGATCGCTGGTCGCCAGATTTACAGGGCTTAGATCGCTATCGTTATATTATTAACGCTTTTACCCGAATGCGTTTTTGTTATTTGGACCATCGCTTTGATTTTGCCTGTAAATCCCCTTTAAAAGATGCACCAGCGGAGCTCACGCCTTGGTTTAATTTAGATAATCCACTTTATAAACAAATTCCAATTGTCTTTGGGCATTGGGCAAGTTTAGTGGATGAGCCCACTCCGCCAGGTATCTATGCCTTGGATACAGGATGTGTGTGGAATAATCGAATGACCCTATTGCGTTGGGAAGACAAACAGCTCTTCACGCAAAGTGCGGTCAAAAATTACAGTGATTTTTAAGGAAACACTATGCTCTCGCTTACAGCTGAATCTTGCGAATTGTTCAATATTCCTTTCTATCAATTCGCCCAGATGAAGAAATTTCTGTCCCAGAAGATATTCCGGCGATTAAAAGCAGATTACAAATTACATTGGGATAACTGGAAAGCGATTATTCAAGAAGTCTGCAAAGCAACTTGGCACACCTTTTGCGAAAACCGCATATCGAAAGTTGGACCAATGGTTGGCAGGTACGCGCGCATTTCTTCGCTTATTTTAAATACGAGTTTAACCAAAATTCTGCAGCAATCTTTTCTGTGCTATTAAATCGTCGCCGACTAAGAGTGTGTTTAGATTGGCATTGCTATCGTGCAGATCGCTCACAAATTAATGTGCAACAATATAATCAGTGGCTTGAGCAATTTGATTTCAAACAATTTGCTGATTTTGATATTTGGCGAGAAGATGAAAGTGAATATGATGATTTTCGCCAAGTGAAAGCCATTTCTAAAAAAGATCTTCTCTTACGTTCAGATGAAGATTTTTGGAGCATTGGAAAAAGCATTGAAAAAGCTGAACTCCATCAAATCGATCCCGTTTTATTTATCACCCAAACCATTCAACAATTGCAACCGCTTTACGATCGCTGCCATCAATAAAAGTGCGGTCATTTCCATTAAATTTTTTTCGTCTTGTTTATTTGTTATGCTATCATTACATTAGTTTAACATTTTTTTAACAATTTTTGCTTTTTAGGAGTACTTTATGAAAAAAACGTCGTGATCGTTGGCGGTGGCGCTGGCGGCATAGAATTAGCGACATTTTTTTAGGCGACAAATTAGGGTCGCAAAAAAACAAGCTAAAGTAACGCTTGTTGACCGCAATGCGACCCACTTGTGGAAACCTCTATTACATGAAATTGCAACAGGTGTCATGGATGATGGTATGGATTCTCTGAGCTATCGTGCTCACGGTAAAAACCATCATTTTAGCTTCGAGCAAGGCTCAATCACACGCATTAATCGTGAACAAAAATATGTTGAGCTTGCCCCTGTTTATGGGCAAGAAGGCGATATGCTTGTGGTTGCGCGCCGTATTCCTTATGACTACTTAGTGATTGCAATTGGCAGTAAATCGAACGATTTCAATACAAAAGGCGTCGCCGATAACTGTATTTTCTTAGACAGCTCTGATCAAGCACTTCGTTTTCAACAAAGAATGTTGGAATTATTCCTTAAATTCTCTGAGAACCGTGCATTAGATGATATCGGTGAAGAAGAGTTTAAACAAAAACTAGTGGATGAAAACAAAGTCAATATTGCAATTGTTGGCGGCGGCGCAACTGGTGTGGAATTAACTGCTGAACTTTATCATGCGACTGAAGACTTATCTTCTTACGGCTACGGTAAAATTGATAATTCTTGCTTGCAAGTCACCTTAGTTGAAGCTGGTCCGCGCTTATTGCCTGCTCTACCCGAAAATTTATCTGCAGCGGTATTAGATGAATTGCAAGAAATGGGGGCTAACGTGAAATTAAATACGATGATCACAGAAGCCCAACCAAACACGCTCATCACCAAAGATGGCGAAGAAATCAAAGCTGATCTGATTGTATGGGCGGCGGGGGTTCGCACCTCAACGGTGACACAGCAATTCGATGGATTAGAGCTTAACCGCATCAATCAATTAGTGGTAAAAGATACCCTTCAAACTACGGTGGATGACAGTATTTTTGCCATTGGTGACTGTGCAGCATTAATGCAACCAAACGGTAAATTAGTCCCGCCAAGAGCGCAAGCGGCACACCAAATGGCAAAAGCTTGTGCTAAAAATATCTTTGCACTTTTTGAGCAAAAACCATTAAAAGCATTCAAATACAACGATAAAGGAACCTTGGTTTCTCTTTCAAGCTTTACCGCATTGGGTAGCATTTCAAATAAATTTGGGAAAAACCCTCTGACTGTTCAAGGTAAATTTGCACAATTTGCGTATGTGTCTTTATATCGTATGCATCAACATGCTTTGCATGGATGTATTAAGATCGGCTTGATTATTTTAGTGGATAAACTTAACCACTATTTAAAACCAAGATTGAAATTACATTAAGACAAAAGTGCGGTCAAATTTAACCGCACTTTTTTTATTTCTTAAACCAGTTGATTGTTATGCTCATAGGCATAAAGTGTATTAAACATCAGCATGGCAACTGTCATTGGTCCCTACTCCACCCAGGTACCGGCGTAATATAAGCCGCTTTTTTGTAGCGCCACATCATATTCCACGTCACCCACTAATTTGCCATTGATACGGTTAATCCCCACATCAATGACTGTTGCCCCTTCTTTAATCCAATCACCTGGAATAAAACGAGGTTTACCTACAGCCACCACTAAAACATCCGCCTGGCGAATATGATGCTCTAAATCTTTGGTAAAACGGTGCGTTACCGTGACAGTCGCGCCTGCCAATAACAATTCAAGCGACATTGGACGACCCACAATATTTGATGCGCCAACGATCACGGCATGTTTACCATGTAAATCAATGCCCGTGGTTTCTAATAATTTCATCACACCATAAGGGGTGCAAGCACGCAAAGTTGGGATGCGCTGGCATAAAGCGCCCCACATTATAAGGGTGGAAACCATCCACATCTTTTTCAGGGCTAATACGCTCAATCACTGATGTGCTATTAATTTGTTCAGGCAATGGAAGCTGCACGAGAATACCATCAATGGTTTCATCCGCATTTAATTGATCAATCAGTTGTAGTAGTTCGGCTTCCGAAGTGGTTTCAGGCAAATCATAGGATTTTGAAACCATCCCGATTTCCTCACAACTTTTTTACGTTTACTGCCCGACATAGACTTGAGAAGCGGATCTCGCCCCCACCAAAATGACCGCAAGTCCTGGTGCACGTTTACCTTGAGCACGATAATGTTCAATTTTATTGGCAACATCCGATTTGATTTTTTGATAGTTCAGTACCTGAAATAATTTGAGCAGTCATGCGTTTTTTTCCTCAAGATGGCATTAAGTAAACGTTTGCTATTTTTAACTGACAACGCCTTATTTTTACAAAAGACAACAAAAAGTGCGGTTGAAAAAAACTGGAATAATTTTGAGCAATTGAAAGAGGAATCTAAAAATTAATTGACTGAAAAGAAAAGCTCACTATAATTGTGCTCAATCGTCGGCGAGTAGCGCAGCTTGGTAGCGCAACTGGTTTGGGACCAGTGGGTCGTAGGTTCAAATCCTATCTCGCCGACCACTTCTTTTATATTTCCCTCGAAATTCCATACAAAAGATGTAACCCTTAAAATGCGCCCTTAGCTCAGCTGGATAGAGCAACGCCCTTCTAAGGCGTGGGTCAAAGGTTCGAACCTTTAGGGCGTGCCATAACTCATTTTAGCCTATCATTATTTTTTTCTAATTGCTTTTTATAGCGAAAATAATCAATTCAACACATATTCTGTACAAAAAAATTAGCGTAAATTCTAGATCTCAAAATGAATTAGTTTAAAAAGATGATTTTAAATTCAGAAAAGAAAATATTTGAATGGCGGTGAGAGGGGATTCGAACCCCCGATGCACTTTTCGCACATACACGCTTTTCCAGGCGTGCTCCTTCAACCACTCGGACATCTCACCGTTTTGAAGTGCGTGAAATATAAAGATTTATCCAAGATTAGTCAAGTTTTTTTGAGCTAGAACATAAAAAATCCTTTTCCTTTTAGCTAAAATATAAACTCATCTTTTTTTCTATCATCGTATTTTTTTATGCATATCAAATCACTCTTTTCTAAAAATGTGTTTTTTTGGCCGTAAAAACCATTTAGCGCATTGAAAGAATCTTTCCGTGAAGGTTACGGAAAACAAAAATTGATTAAAGATATTATCGCGGGTCTCACCGTGGGCGTCATTGCGATTCCACTTTCCATGGCTTTTAGCCATTGCTAGCGGTGTGCCACCACAACACGGTCTTTATACCGCTATCATAGCGGGGTATCGTAATTGCGTTAACCGGTGGATCGCGTTTTAATATTTCAGGTCCAACCGCCGCATTTGTCGTGATTTTATATCCCGTTACCCAACAATTTGGGCTCAGTGGTTTGCTTATGGCGACGCTACTTTCGGGGATTATTTTAGTCATTATGGCATTGTCTCGATTGGGACGACTAATTGAGTATATTCCTCTCCCCGTTACACTTGGCTTTACTTGCGGAATTGGGATCACCATCGGCACTCTGCAAATCAAAGATTTCTTAGGTTTAGAGATTGCTCAGATGCCACCTCACTATATTGAAAAAGTGCAAGCTATTTTGACCGCACTTCCGACGATTAACTGGGCTGACACCGCTGTCGGTGTGGTCACCTTTATTTGTCCCTCACCCAATGGCATAAACTTCGTTTACCCGTGCCAGGTCATTTACCTGCGGTCATTATTGGGACACTCATGGCATTAGCCTTAGGACAATTTGGTTTCTCGGTTGAAACTATTGGTACGGCATTCCAATACACCTTATCTGATGGTACAACAGGACATGGTATCCCTAATGTCTTGCCTGAATTTGCCTTACCTTGGAATATTCCTAATGCACAAGGTGAAGTCATCAATTGGAATTTTGATCGCATACAAGATATCTTGCCTGCCGCCTTTTCAATGGCTGTATTAGGCGCGATTGAATCGCTACTTTGTGCGGTCATTTTAGATAATATGACGGATACCAAACATCATTCCAATAATGAATTACTCGCCCAAGGGTTTAGGGTAATATTATTTCACCATTCTTAGGCGGCATTACGGCAACCGCGGCAATTGCACGTTCCGCAGCCAATGTAAAATCTGGAGCGGTATCACCAATAGCCAGTGTAATTCATGCACTCTTAGTTTTATTCTCGCTATTATTCTTTGCGAATGCCCTGTCTTATTTGCCACTTTCTTCTATGGCTGCATTGTTATTAATGGTAGCTTGGCATATGGCGAATGTACCTGAAATCATTCGTTTAGCGCGTCGCTCAACAAAAAATGAAATTGCTGTGTTGTTCACTTGCTTAATTCTCACCGTGTTATTTGATATGGTGATCGCTATCTCTGTCGGCGTATTATTAGCGAGCCTCTTATTTATCCGCACCATTGCAGAAATGACAAAAACGATTGAACAACCCGTGCCAGAAGATCTAGATAATGTGTTAGCTTATCGTATCAGTGGTCCATTATTCTTTGCTGCGGCAGATAAACTCTTTGCAGATTTGCACGATAAAACCGTACATACCGATCACGAGATAAAACATATCGTATTACAATGCGATGCCGTGACTGTTCTGGATACAGGGGGCATTCATGCACTCACACACTTTGTACAACATATGTTGCCACATCAACAAATCTACTTGTGCAATATGCAATTCCAACCACTCAGAATGTTAGTAAAATCTAACTCTGTGCCTGAATTGCAAAAAATTAACTATGGTACAGATTTACAAGATGTCTTTTAATAAAATTCGTGAGTTTGAACAAGCAAATCCATAAAACACTAAAAAGCGTGCTAAAATAAGCACGCTTTTTTATCAATAAAAATAAAGGAATTCAGAATGCGTCCAAATAATCGTGAAAATCATCAGCCTCGTCCAATTAAAATCACCCGTAATTACACGAAACATGCTGAAGGCTCAGTATTAGTGGAATTTGGTGATACTAAAGTTTTATGTACGGCGAGTGTTGATGAAAGCGTACCGCGTTTCTTAAAAGGACAAAAATCAAGGTTGGGTGACAGCAGAATATGGCATGTTGCCACGCTTCACACACAGCCGTATGCAACGTGAGGCAGCAAAAGGCAAACAAGGTGGACGCACCATGGAAATTCAACGCTTAATCGCTCGCTCATTACGTGCTATGGTTGACTTAGAGGCCCTTGGCGAACGTTCTATTACCTTAGACTGCGATGTGATTCAAGCGGATGGTGGTACAAGAACAGCGTCTATCACCGGTGCAGCAGTGGCATTTATGTGATGCTATCAATGGTTTTAATCGCTAAATGGCACATTAAAAAAACCAATCCAATCAAAGGTCTGGTTGCGGCGATTTCGGTTGGGATTGTTGAAGGTGAAGCTGTGTGTGATTTGGAATATGTGGAAGATTCAGCCGCCGAAACAGATATGAACGTTGTGATGATGGAAGATGGTCGCATGATCGAAGTACAAGGTACTGCAGAAGGCGAACCATTCAGCCACGAAGAATTACTTACCTTATTAGGCTTAGCCAAACAAGGCTGCGAACAAATCTTCGCTGCACAACGTGAAGCATTAGGTTTATAGGAACAAAAAATGGAAAGCTACAAAATCGAATTTATTAAATTCGCCTTGAGCCGTAACGTGCTTAAATTTGGTGAGTTTGCACTAAAATCAGGTCGAAAAAGTCCCTTATTAATGCAGGATTATTCAGCACGGGCGCAGATCTTGCTCGCTTAGGTGAATTCTATGCGAAGGCAATTCAATCAAGTGCGGTCGATTTTGATGTTATTTTTGGTCCCGCCTATAAAGGCATTCCAATTGCGACGAGCGTTTCCATTGCACTATTCAATCAATTTAACCGTGATACACCTGTTTGCTTTAATCGCAAAGAAGCGAAAGATCACGGTGAAGGCGGTAATTTGATCGGTAGCCCATTAACCGGCAATGTGTTGTTAGTCGATGATGTCATTACAGCTGGCACAGCCATTCGTGAATCCATGGCGCTTCTTGAAAGCCAATAACGCGAAATTAGCTGCTGTCTTTATTGCATTAAATCGTCAGGAAAAAGGCAAAGGGGAACTTTCTGCCATCCAAGAAGTAGAACGAGACTATCAGTGCCAAGTGCTTTCCATTATTGATTTGGATGATTTAATGCAATTCATTGAAAAAGAACCCGATTATCAGCAATATTTACCTGCGATGCGGGCTTATCGTGAAAGTTATGGTGTGTAATTCATCACTTGAAAAATAAGAATAAAGCCATATTAACGTAGGGGCAGACATTTGCGTCTGCCCATTATTGTCAAAAAGACCTTTTGACCGCACTTTAGGGAAGAGAATGTATTTTTTGGAAAGATTATCGGCGTTTTTTTCTCGGTTTTTAAATGGGGTGGCTTTTTAGGCGCCATCGCTGGACTTATTTTAGGCTCTATCGCAGATAAAAAACTCTATGAGCTTGGTTCGGTTAACTCTAGCTTTTTTAAGAAAAAAACGACCCGACAAGCGCTCTTTATGCAAACTACTTTTGCGGTACTTGGACATTTAAGTAAATCCAAAGGTCGAGTGACGGAAGAAGATATTCAACTGGCAAATCAGTTGATGAACCAGATGCAATTAGATGAGAGTCATCGCAAACTTGCTCAAGAGGCATTTAGTCGAGGTAAAGCAACAGATTTTCCACTACGTCAGGTGATTCGCGAATTCCGTATTGGATGTGGACAACGTGCTGACTTGCTGAGAATGTTCTTGCACGTACAAGTGCAAGCCGCATTTGCTGATTCTCAATTACATGACTCAGAAAAAGAAGTGCTTTATGTGGTGGCCGAAGAGCTTGGTCTTTCCCGTATGCAGTTTGAGCAAATGCTGGCAATGGAAATTGCGGCTCGCCAATTTACCCAAGGTGGATTCTATCGCCAATACCAACAAGGTGGTTATCAACAGCAAGGTGGCTACCAATACCAACAACAAGGCGGATACCAACAATCTTCAGGCCCAACACTAAGCGATGCCTATAAAGTATTGGGCGTGAGTGAAAGTGATGACCGTAATGCCGTAAAACGTGCATATCGTCGTTTAATGAATGAACATCACCCGGATAAATTAGTTGCGAAAGGCTTACCGCCAGAAATGATGGAAATGGCTAAAGAAAAAGCGCAACAAATCCAAGCCGCTTATGATTTAATTTGTAAAGCAAAAGGCTGGAAATAGTGCGCGTTATCCTCGCCCCTATGCAAGGGTGCTTGATCCTTTCGTTCGTCAGCTTTTAACTGAAGTGAATGAATACGATCTCTGCATCACCGAATTTGTTCGCGTGGTGGATCAACTCTTACCTGAAAAAGTCTTTTATCGTCTTTGCCCTGAACTCAAAAAAATCAGGGCTTTACCCTTCTAGAAACACCCTGTTCGTGTCCAACTTTTAGGTCAACATCCAAACTGTCTTGCTGAAAAATGCTAATCGCGCCATTGAGCTTGGGATCACATGGTATTGATTTAAATTGTGGCTGTCCATCCAAAACCGTTAATGGGAGCAACGGAGGAGCAGCACTTCTCAAACAACCTGAATTAATTTATCAAGCGACTCTAGCCTTACGAAAAACCGTACCTAGTCATTTACCTGTCAGTGTGAAAGTAAGATTAGGTTGGGATTGTACTTCACAAGCGTTTGAAATTGCTGATGCCGTACAACAAGGTGGCGCCACTGAAATCACTATTCACGGTCGAACTAAAGCCGATGGCTATCGTGCCGATCGCATCAATTGGGAAAAAAATCGGTGAAGTGAGATCTCGCTTTGACGATCCCAGTGATTGCTAATGGTGAAATTTGGCGTTGGGAAGATGGTCAAGCATGTTTGAAAGCGACAGGTTGCGAAGATCTCAATGGTCGGGCGTGGTGCATTAAATATCCCAAACTTAAGCCTTTGTACTCAAACAAAATTGCGAAAAATGCCTTGGGATGGATATTCAAAAAATCTTGCAAAAATATGCGGAAATGGAAAATTTCCATGATTCCGGTTTTTATCATGTTGCCCGAATCAAACAATGGCTACGCTATCTTAATAAAGAATATCCTGAAGCGGACATCGTTTTTGAGCGAATTAAAACCAGCAAAACTGCAGAAGATCTTAGAGAAAGACTCTATCAGAGCTAAAAAAGTGCGGTCAAAATAGACGGCTTTTTTAGCATTACCCCCACTCGTACGATGAGTGCTTACACTCAAACAAAACTTGACCAAAATCAAAAAGCTATCATACAGAATCAGTAGAATCGATGAGGCATATACCACAAAAAAGGAGAGGTGCCTTATGAAGACTCGTCTATTGCTTTCTAGCTTACTTATCGCATTAAGCGCATCATCATTTGCCCAAACGCATAAAGCGCATTGGTCTTATAATGGAAAAGAAAGCCCTGAACATTGGGGTGATTTGCTCACCGAATATCAAACCTGTAAGCTAGGGAAAGTTCAGTCGCCTGTTAATCTGGAAGCTGATAACGGCATGAAAGTGGCAAATAAACCACTTAAGATGAATTACTTCCCTGCGGAGTATCAAGTAGAAAACAATGGACATACCGTGCAAGTTAGCGTTGCACAAGAAAATGCACCATTTATTACGCTCAACAATAAACCATTTTATTTAAAACAATTTCACTTTCACACACCGAGTGAACATACTTTTAAACGCCAACATTATCCTTTAGAAATTCATTTTGTCCATCAAAGTGAAGATAAAGCTTTGGCAGTTGTTGCCGTAATGGTCAATGAAGGTGAAGCTAATCCAGCATTAGCACCGGTAGTTGAGAAAAAACTCACCGTTGGACAAAAAGAAAAATTGGCTCAACCGATTGATATTCAAAGCGCTAATGCCAAAAGAGATGGCACGCTTCCGCTTAAATGGATCGCTCACAACTCCACCTTGTAGTGAAAACGTGGCTTGGACCATTTTTAAAGCACCAATTCAAGCAAGCAAAGCACAAATTGCCGCGATAGAAGAAATGGAAGGGAAAAAAACAACCGTCCAACGCAACCATTAAATCAGCGTGATGTGGAAGTTGAACAATAAACTAAAAATGCGTGGATAGTCTCCACGCATTTTTTTATTCGATTAGAAGAGCTTAAAGGTGAATGTTACCATCATAAATATGAGTCGCATCGCCAGTCATATAAAGCGGTGAGCCTACGCCTTCCCATTCAATAAGCAAGCTACCACCAGGTAGATCAACTTGCACTTTGTTATCAAGTAAACCTTGCATAATCCCTACCGCCGCTGCCGCACAAGCCCCACTGCCACAAGCTTGCGTTTCACCTGCACCACGTTCATATACACGCAACTTTAATGTGGTTACGATTGACGACTTGCATAAATCCAGCGTTTACCCTTTCCGGAAAACGTTCGTGATTTTCTAATAATGGACCTAACTCTGCTACATTGGCCGTTTCAATATCGTCCACTTGAACAACACAATGTGGATTGCCCATTGATACCGCACCACAAAGCACTGTTTGAACATCGGTACGCAGAAATATAATTTTTCAAATTTATTGGCAGTAAAAGGAATTTTATTAGGTTCCCAAATCGGCTCGCCCATATTGACGCGAATTTGCCCATCTTCTTTACCGTTAAAACCATTTTTTTCCTTTTTGTGTGCTTACTGCAATATCCTTTTTATTGGTCAGCCCTTTTAAAGGTGACAAAACGCGCAAAACATCTTGCCCCATTTCCACATTGCGATACTTCACTACCATCTGCATTAAAAATACGATAATGGAAATCTAAATCTGGATCATAAGGTGGCTCAACAATTAAAAGCTGATCAAAACCAATGCCACGATGACGATCAGCTAAGCGTTTAATGGTTTCAGGGGTAAAATAGGCATTTTGCGTCACAGCATCAACAACGACAAAGTCATTGCCAAGGCCATGCATTTTTGGAAAACTGCATGTTTCCTTCCTTGATTTGAAAATTTTTTTGGCATTATAGAGAGCAATAAGCCGAATGGCAAATAGCTAGAATAGACAAAGTGCGGTCAAAAAAACACTTTATTTTCTCACCGCACTTTCATCATTACATCCAAGCGTTATTACGAATGATCCCTACTGCAATCCCTTCAATTTCAAAATGAGGCTGTTCTTCAAGATTCACCACAATTGGTTGGAACTCTTCGTTTTCTGCATGCAGATAAATAACGGAACCTTTGCGTTCTAAGCGTTTTACTGTCACTTCATCTTCAATTCGTGCGACAACAATCTGTCCATTACGTACATCTTTTGTACTATGAACCGCAAGAAGATCGCCATCTAAAATGCCGATATCTTTCATGGATTGACCGTATACTTTTAATAAAAAGTCAGCTTGTGGTTTGAAAACATATTAGCATCAACACGATAGGTACCTTCAATATGTTGCTCGGCTAAAATTGGTTCCCCTGCGGCCACGCGACCAATGAGTGGTAAGCCCTCTTCTTCCTCATCATTTGCACTGTCATCAATAATGCGAATACCACGAGAAGCCCCCGCAACAATTTCAATTGCACCTTTACGAGCAAGTGCTTTTTAAGTGTTCTTCCGCCGCATTAGGGGATTTAAAACCTAATTCGCGAGAAATTTCTGCACGAGTAGGCGGCATACCCGTGGTTTCTAAATGGCGTTTTAAGAGTTCCAGCACTTCTTGTTGTCTGGCAGTTAATGGTCTCATATACACTCCTGTTACTTTATACAGAATAACTGTTAGTATATACAGAAAGATGACGATTGCAACAACTATTTTCTAGCGATAAAAGTGCGGTCAATTTTTTTCATATTTTTGACTGCTCATCATAAATCGCAAATGTAAATTTTTAGAATTTGACTGGTCGAATGTGTTAAAAATGCCTGACAATACCTAGAAATGTCTAACAAAAAGAGAATATTAATTATGTCTGGCATCGTAAGTACTTATCGTAAATTATTAGAATTACCGCTTTCGGTTTTAGTAAAAAATAATCCTATTCCCGCTCAACCCATCGAAGAGCTTCAACTCAATATCAATCAACCTATTCTTTATGTTTTACCTTACACCTCTCAAACTGACTTCGTGATTTTCCGTCGTAACTGTTTGAGTGTGGGTTTGCCTGATCCGGCTGAAAAAAATGTGATTGATGGCGTAGCATTACCACGTTATGTCTATTTAGATGAAGGTCGTCGCTTTTTTAAATCAAAAGGCGCAAAAGATGAAACCGCTAAAGTCTTCAATAAATACTTAGAACTGCACCGTGATGCAGCCGATTTAGATGTACAACTTATCCCTGTTTCGGTGCTTTGGGGACGTTCACCAGGTAAAGAAGATAAAGCAAGCTTGCCCAATCTTCGCTTATTAAACAGTATTCAAAAAACCTTTGCGGCAATTTGGTTTTGGACGTGATACTTTTGTGCGTTTTTTTCTCAAGCGCTTTCTTTGCGTTACATGGTAAATGAGCACGGTTCAGATGAAAAAATTGCACAAAAACTGGCTCGCGTGGCTAAAATGCACTTTGCTAAACAACGCATTTCCGCGACTGGACCTCGTTTGCCAAACCGCGAAGCGATGTTTAATAAACTACTAAATTCCCAAGCGATTCAAAATGCCATTGAAGATGAGGCAAAATCAAAAAATATCAGCCGCGAGAAAGCCTACGCTGAAGCCGAAAAAATTCTTCATGAAATTGCAGCAAATGTAAGTCATTCAAGCCTTCGTGCAGCGGATCGTTTCTTGCGTTGGTTATGGAACAAACTGTATTCCGGTATTGATGTACAAAATGCCGACCGAGTGCGTAAATTAGCGTTAGAAGGGCCATGAGATTGTTTATGTGCCTTGTCACCGTAGTCACATTGACTATTTATTACTTTCTTATGTGCTCTATCACCAAGGTCTTGTACCGCCACATATTGCAGCAGGGATTAACTTAAACTTCTGGCCAGCGGGTCCTTTATTCCGTAGCTGGGGGGCATTCTTTTATTCGCCGTACGTTTTAAAGGCAACCGCCTTTACTCTGCAATTTTCCGTGAGTATTTAGGGGAATTATTCCACCGCGGTTATTCCGTCGAATACTTTATTGAAGGTGGTCGTTCTCGTACAGGTCGCTTGCTTGCACCGAAAACCGGTATGATGTCAATGACGCTACAAGCACTTCAACATAACCAAACTCGTCCAATTTCTGTGGTGCCTGTGTATATCGGTTATGAACACGTACTAGAAGTGGATACTTACGCGAAAGAATTACGTGGTGCAGCGAAAGAAAAAGAAAATGCAGGGCTTTAGTTTTACGTGTGATTAAAAAAATTGCGTAATTTAGGTCAAGGCTTTTGTGAATTTTCGGTGAGCCAATCACGCTTTCCAATTATCTCAATCACCATTATCCAGAATGGAAAGAACAACATCATGAAGATAAACCCTCACTGGTTTAACCATGCAGTTGGGTCTGTTTCTAATCAAGTGATGGTGAATATTAATAAAGCTGCAGCCGTCAATGCGATGAATTTAGTGGGGACCGCTCTACTCTCTTCTCGTCAACGTGCGCTTTCTCATGAGCAGCTATTAGAACAACTCTCTAGTTATCAAGAAATGTTAAAAAATGTACCGTATTCTACAGATGTAGTACTGCCAACTGATACACCAAAAGCGATGCTTGACCACGTATTAAGTTTAGATCGTGTGGGTGTATTAGTTGAAAAAGATAACTTTGGAGAAATTATTCGTTTAGAACGTAATTCCGCTGTTCTCATGACGTATTATCGCAATAATATTCAACACTTATTTGTGTTACCTTCACTTGTTGCGAGTATCGTTTTACATTATGAAGCGATTCAAAAAGATTTATTATTGGATGCGGTACGTAAAATTTATCCATTCTTAAAAGGCGAACTCTTCCTTCATTTCAATGAAGAAGAATTAGATACACAAATTAAAAGCCATTATTGATGAATTTGCGCGTCAAGAAAGTTATCCAAGCCAATGATAATTTCTTATCTATTCACCGCGCTAAAGTTCGTATTTTACAACTTTGGTCTGCAGGTATGCGTGAAATCTTACAACGCTACTACATTACAGTAAGCATTTTACGTAGAGATCCTGGAATTGCCCGTGGTTTACTAGAAAAAGAAAGCCAATTGGTGGCACAGCGTCTTTCAGTATTACATGGTATTAATGCGCCAGAATTCTTTTGATAAAGCGGTATTCTCTGCCTTCATTGCTCACTTAAAAGAAGAAGGTTATTTCGATGATGACAAAGAAAAAAATTACACGAGCTTGCTACAATCTTAGAGCATTTAATTTCTAGCGAAGTTTGCTTAACGATTAACGGTGCGGCAGACAAAGCAGATGACGTTGAGATTGAAGTAGAAGAAGAGGATAAATCAAATAAAGATGAATAATCTTTATCTCTTTAAAAGGATAACAAGAGGCGTGTTTAACACGCCTTTTTTTATTGACTATCAAATGCTCATCCCCTAACGTCTAGATCAAAAAGACTTCTCATGTTATTTTTATGTAACATTTTCTTCTAAAAATCCTTTATGATCCATCTTGAATTTCAACGCATTATGGTGTTAAATCTGCACACATTATAAGGGTTATAAAAATATAAAAATAAGTGTAGGAATTTATGTGTCAATTACTCGAATGAACTGTAATACACCGACGGATATTGTCTTTTTCTTTTGAAGGTTTCCGTCGTCGTGCTGGGTCTCACCGACTGCCATTCAGATGGCTTCGGTATCGCTTTTTTGAAGGTCGTGGTGTGCGTATTTTTTCGCGATAACCATGCAGCCTCTCAATCTCCTATTGCGGATTGTGTAAAACAATACAAAATTAAATCGCTCAATGTGATTGTCTCACATTCGTAAGGCAACACAAGGGCTGGTGTCACCATTGAAAACACCCATCCCTTTATTCGTGAAATTTGGGGACAAAATTGGTGTTTGCTCACAACGGTAATTTAAAAGAATGTACAGATATGTCTCGAGAGTTTCTGTCAGCCTATTGGCTCGACGGATTCAGAAGCTGCATTTTTGTTATATGGCGGAATACTTTGAAAAATCGTTTCCGTCGTAAAACCGTCTGAAATGGAAATCTTTTGAAGCTATTCAAGACATTACCAAAGAGCTATCACAAAAAGGCACCTTTAACTTTCATTCTTTCAAATGGAGAATGGATGATTGCCCACTGCTCAACCAATTTGCATTACTTAACGCGTAAAGCCCCTTTTGGTAAAGCTCACCGAATTGATGATGATGGCGTCATCGATTTTTAATGATTACGCAAAAAGATGGCGACAAAAGTCACCATCATTACGACTTTCCCGCTCACCAAAGATGAACCTGGGTCAAAAATGGAACATGGTGGATTTGTCTTCTTCAAAGAAGGGGACAAAATTGCAGAGATCGTCGGTGTGGCTAAAAAGAAATGGAAGATGATGGTACATTAGGCAATCGCGCTGCAGCCTAATAACAAATCATCATTGAAAAAGTGCGGTCAAAAACATCTGGGATTTTTGACCGCACTTTCTTTATCTGCAATTAACGCATTGTGACAAATTCTTCTGAACCTGTTGGGTGAATTGCCACCGTATTATCAAAGTCTGCTTTAGTTGCACCCATTTTGATCGCCACAGCAAAACCTTGAATCATTTCATCCACACCAAAACCAATGCCGTGTAAGCCTACGATTTTTTCGTCTTTACCGACACACACTAATTTCATTCGGCAAGGTTGACGATGTTCAGTTACAGCGGTGTACATTGCCGTGAAAGAGGATTTATACACTTTCACATTTTCTTCGCCATATTGCTCAATCGCTTGCGGTTCAGTTAAACCCACTGTACCAATTGGCGGATGGCTGAACACAACGGTTGGCACAAGATTGTAATCTAAATGCTCATTCGGTTTGTTATTGAATAAACGCTCAGACAAACGACGACCTGCCGCCACGGCAACTGGTGTTAATTCAATACCACCTTCGATAATATCACCTACAGCATAAATGCCAGGTACGTTTGTATTTTGGTATTTATCAACAATAATTTGTCCGCGTGAATTGGTTTTTACACCGGTTACTTCAAGATTAATCACATCCGTTGCTGGTTCGCGACCAATCGCCCAAATTAACGTATCCACTGTGGTTTCACGGCCATCTTGTAATTTCAAGGTAAGCGAACCATCCGCGATTTTTACTACTTCTTCAGGCAACGCTTTGGTATGTAATTGGATACCATCTTGTGCTAACACTTCAACTAAGGTTTCGACAATCAATGGATCTTGATTACGCAATGGGGCATGTTGGCGCACAAATAAATGGGTTTCACTGCCTAAGCTATTTAAAACACCCGCTAATTCAACGGCAATATAACCTGCGCCTACTACTGCGACACGCTTTGGTAATTCATTTAAAGCAAATACACCATTTGAATCAATTCCGTATTCTGCACCTTTTACAGCAGGAATACTTGGGCGACCACCTGTAGCAATTAAGATATGATCGGCGGTTACTAATTCTGTTGAACCATCTGCATAGCTCACTTCAATCGTTTTTTCGCATCTTTTAAAACGTGCAAAACCATTTAGAACATCCACGTTATTTTTTTCGCTAACACATTATTGTAAGACGTATGAATACGACCGATGTAAGCTTGACGGCTCTCGACTAATTTCGCGTAATCAAACTTTTTCACTTCTACATCAAAACCATAAGCAGGTGCATAGCTATTAATGGCTTCTGCAACTTGTGCGCCATAGAACATCACTTTTTTCGGTACACAACCTACGTTTACGCAAGTACCACCGAGATGTTTTGCTTCAATAATTGCACATTTTTTGCCATAGCTTGCCGCACGGTTAATTGAGGCAATCCCGCCGGAACCGCCACCGATCGCAATATAATCATAATGTTTAGTCATTTTCATTATCCTTTTTTACTCATCGGAATTTTGCTCTATTGTGCCTAAAACTGAACGAGAAAGCTATAAATTGATGTGATTGGAATTGTCTATATGAAGATTAGGAAATATTGAAACTGGAAAGAAAAAAGCCGCTAAATTACTTTAGCGGCTTCTTAGAATTTGGCTCCTCCTGCGGGACTCGAACCTGCGACATATGGATTAACAGTCCACCGTTCTACCGACTGAACTAAGGAGGAAATGGTGCCTCGAGGCGGAATCGAACCACCGACACGGGGATTTTCAATCCCCTGCTCTACCGACTGAGCTATCGAGGCGTTATCGTTATTGGCTACTGCCTGACAACGGAGCGTATTAAACTATTTTTTCGGGTATCGGTCAACAATTAAATTCAAAAAAAGTGAAAAAGTTGGTGTGTTTGAGTGGTTAATAACCAAAACGACTATAAAAAGAACGTATTTTGTAAAACTCAATCAAAAATAACCGCACTTTCTCAAAAAATAATGCCCGAAAATTCTTTCGGGCATTGTATTTCATCGTAGAAATTATCGTCTTACGCGGAATTTCTTCTGCGCCGCATCCACTTTCAACAAGTAGTTTCTTGCTTGTGAGGATGGGTGTGCAGTCGTTAAGATACGATACACTTGTTCCGGATACATCTGGTTGATCTTATAGATCGCCTCATCTTTATCCTCATCGAACACGCGTAATACTGCACCTGCACCACTGTTGTAGGCAGAAATCATTGCAAAACGTTTAGAGGTAGGGTTTGTAATACCATCTAAATATTGATTTTGCAGAATCCATAAGTAAGAGACACCCGCATCAATGTTATTTGCTGGATCATAAAGGTAACGTGCAGATGGGTTGTCCACCTTTACCTTTCATCGCAAACACATCGCGACCTGCTGTGCTTGGTACCACTTGCATTAAGCCGATTGCATTCGCATAACTAATCGCATACGGGTTGAAGCTAGATTCTGTTTGCATAATACCTAAAATCAAGCTTTCATCAATACCATAACGTTCTGCGGCTTTACGTACCAATGGAAGATATTTTTGTGCACGCACTTCAACGTGGTTTGCAATCATCGAGATCACTACAAATTGTACGGTGTTACCATTTTGTAGGCGGCGTGTTTGTAATTTATTTTGGATTAAATAAGTCGCAAAGTTACTTGCAATCACTTGGTTAGCAATTTGCTGACCATTGTTATCCACAACCTGACCTAATAAGAAAGGACGCGTACTAATCGGCACATCACCAGAAGCAAATAAGTCGATCCCTTTTGCATCAGAACCCATCAATAAAGTATGGACAATCGCATTGTGTAAACGATTAAGATCTTTTGGGTTTCAACAATAATTGTACCTTCGTCAAAGCTTACGTGGCTACGCGTATAGAAAGAGTCCGTGTATTTCACGTAGTCTTTACGGCTCGCGACTAAAAGCTCATTTACCCCCCAAATACGATCGATATTATGGGAGAATTGACCCGTTAAAATATCTAAACCTTGCGTGTCTTTTGCAAACACTTCGTCATAATTAACACCACGTCGATGGGTTGGCGAGTCGCTACAAGCATATAAAAAGCGGAAGTAGCGCCAATAATAAATACTTTTTTTCATAATCTTTTTGTTATTTAGATGGGGAACGTAACCTTCAATATGCACATCTTTGCCTTCAAATAAGAAATTTCACCATTTCTTCTTCTAATAATTTTGCGATGTTCGGCATTCATCATATTGAGTTTTTCTCGTTCACTAACATGGTTTGCTTTTTGATCCATTCGCCCCATGCTTGTTTACTAATTGAATTAAAAAAATACGTTTACCTAATTCACCGGGATACAGTTGAAAATCCAACCCTTCCGCATCTTGTTTCAAATATTCGCAAAAAAACGGTTCTAGCCATAATAATTCCCTTACAAATTGCGTTAATAAATTTTTTTCACAGGCTGAGCTAACCCGATCTGTTCAGGTGACGTTGGATCATACCAATATTTGACCGCACTTAATAGACCAGATCGAGATTCTTTTTCCTTTTTCTGACAATTTTTCCAATCTGAACGATCGCCCTCTTCAGATTTTCGATCAACTTCAACATAAATAGGATGAATGTCTAAATGAAAATGACTAAAGGTATGACGGAAGAGTTACCCATTCTTGATACTCGGTAATCCCTTGTTCTTTTCAGAAAATTCAATAATGTTTGTTTATCATCAAACTGAGGGAAAACAATACAATCCGTCCCCATAAGCCTTTGCTTTCACGCTGTTCTAGCCAGACTTTTTCCTTGATAAGATAAAAATCAAAAAAATAACTCTGCTTTTTCCGGCAACGATTTTTTTGGTTTCTTTCCAGGAAATTCTGTCCACTTTTCGAGTTTATTAGCTAAACAATCGTTACTTAGAGGACAAAGATCGCATTTAGGTTTTGTTCGGGTACAAATAGCCGAACCGATGTCCATCATCGCTTGATTAAATTCAGCGACTCTCGTTGTTGGTGTAACCTGTTCGCTCAATTGCCATAATTGATTTTCGACTTTCTTCTCGCCAGGCCAACCTTCAACAGCAAAATAACGAGAAAGAACGCGTTTTACATTGCCATCTAAAATCGGATAAGGTTGATTTTGCACGGAAGATAAAATTGCACCTGCCGTTGATCGCCCTACGCCTGTTAATGCCCAAACCTGCTCAAATTGCGTTGGAAATTCACCTTGATATTCATCTCTGATGGTTTGAGCGGCTTTATGCAAATTTCTCGCACGGGCGTAATAACCTAGTCCCGTCCACAAATGCAATACTTCATCTTGCGACGCATTAGCAAGTGCGGTCACATTAGGAAAGGTTTTGATAAAGCGTTCAAAATAAGGAATGACAGTAGAAACTTGGGTTTGTTGTAACATTACTTCGGAAAGCCAAACACCATAAAGGGTTTTATTTTGTTGCCAAGGCAAATTTTTACGCCCAAACTTTTCATACCATTGTAAAACAGAATGGGCAAAAGGGGCATCAACAGAGGATTGGGCTAACATAACTTTCCTAAAGTGCGGTCAAAATAAACAAAAATTTTGCGATGATTTTATCACTAAAGCACACCACTTGATCAATTTGATTTTTTCAGTATAATTCGCAGTCTATTTGGTGCCGGATTGTCGGCGATTATTAACTCACGCGGTGTAAGTGGAAAGCATTTATAGCGGCGTGGCTTCAATTTGAGGTTTTCTATGAAACAAGGTATTCATCCAGAATATAAAGAGATCACTGCAACTTGTTCTTGCGGTAACGTGATCAAAACTCGTTCAACTTTAGGCAAAGACATCAACCTTGATGTGTGCGGTAGCTGCCACCCATTCTACACTGGTAAACAACGTGTTGTTGATACTGGTGGTCGTGTTGAACGCTTTAACAGCCGTTTCAAAATCCCAGGTACAAAATAATTTGAATCTGTGTGAAGAACCCTGCTTATGCAGGGTTTTTTATTATCTGAAATTCACCATTTTTCAAATTCAATCAATAAAAAAGTGCGGTCAAAATCGACCGCACTTTTAATTCCCTGTTAAGCAATTAGAGATTTATTTAAAAGGTATAATTAACATTTAAACGAATGTCTCGACCTGGTTCAGGTAATGTTGATACACCTGCACGTTGGCTGTGGCTTCGATAATATTTGTTAAACGCATTATCTAGCGCAAGGTTCACATTGATATTTTCAGCCGGTTTCCATGTAATATAGAAATCACTTACCCCATAGCCTGGACGTTTAGTGGTTGTTGCACCACCGCCACGGTTATTTGTTGTTGCGTCATAACTGGTATGTTGTACAAAGCGACCTTTCCAGCCAATTTCAATATCAGGTTGAGTAAAGCGATAAGACACACCTGTCGTCCAAGTACGTCCAATCGGAATAGCTGTCACAGTACTATCCACTGTTCTGCCATCTAATTCAGGTTTACTATAAGCCACGCCTGCACGTAATGTTAAACCTTCATATTTATAAGCAGCACCGACTTCATATCCGCGATTTCTTAGCTTACCTGCATTTTGAATTTCATAAAAACCAGGGCTGACTTGCGTAAATGCATGTGTATCTTTTACAGTTTGCCAGAAATAACTTCCGTTTAAAGAGAAATTATCAGCAAGTTTGTAATTGAAACCCACTTCTGCATTGCGTGATTTCTCCGGTTTGATATTCGATGCAATTGAATAAACGGATGATCGACCTCGAGTTTCACCTGAAGATAACATCACTTCATGGAAACGAGGACTACGTGTTGCATAGTTTAAGCTCGCATTGAAACTTAGATCATTATTCACTTCATAAATTAAACCAACGCTTGGGTTTACACTTCCCTTATGAGATTTTTTGCCATTCATTGCTCGGAAATCAAAGTGATCATAACGTAATCCAGTTGTTAAGGTAAAAGCACCTAAGCCCCAAATACCTTCAGCATAAACACCTACATCACGTTTCTTTTGAGTTTTCATTTGAACACCGTTTTGTACGGTTAGCGAATTAGGTTTACCCTCTTGATCACGATAATTAACACCGTATTTAATAAGATGAGACTGACCCACTGCGCTTTCTAAATTTAAATTTGCACCATTAGCAATTAAGCGCGTTTTCGAATTCTCACTTGGCTCTTTACGATTAATCACAGAATGATACACATTGGCTTTAGCGTTCGTCACAAAGCCCATGTTCTTACCATTCCATTCTAAATTAGTCATATCATTTTGTGTAATACGATAGCGAGGAGCATTGTTCGCAGCATTGTTATCTTGTGCGAAATCAAACTCTTCACGAAGTGCACGAACACCATAATGACGTTCTTGACGATGACTGATTTCAATTCGGTGATTCTCATTCAAATCAAAACCAAGTTTAGCTAATAAACCACGCTGTCCTAATGCACTATTTTTGACTTTATAGCCATTGCCGGCTTTATAATCACGTTCTGTCACAAAATTGGCAGAAATTAACGCATCTACCGGACCAGCTTTAGAATAAACGGTTGCACCCTTTAGACCAGCCACTATTTGAACTTACACCTGCATGAACTTTGAAGCCAATATCTTGCCCTTCTTTGAGCAAATCTTTTTGCACTCACTGTTTCTGCAACAATTGCACCCGCTTGTTGCCCCAATCCCTGCACTTGCTGAACCTGTTCCTTTTTGCACATCAACACGTTTTAATAAAGACGGATCAAACATGAAAACGACCCTGGTGATGGAATAATTGTGCATCGGTATAAGCACCATCAATTTTCACATCAACTTGATCTTGTCCCATACCTCGGATCGTAAACCATTGTGATGTACCACGACCACCACCAAAATTAATTGCAGGCTCATCTTTTAATAAACCTTTTAATTCAGTCTCAGTGCTACGCTCCATTGTTTTTTTGTCGTAATCACATTGGTTTTTACTTTTTGCCCCGCTATTCTCAGAAACCACATTAATCACATCTAGTTGTTCTTCAGCTTGGACATTCGCTGCAATAAACACAGCAAGTGGCAATAAGGCAAAAATTTGCTTTCTTCATAAAGTACACCCTCAAACAAAATCAAAATGATAATAATTATTGTTTATTTTTATGCATTAAGTCAAGATTTCTTTGCGTGTTTTGTTGTCTAAGTTAATTACATATAAAAAGCCCTGTATAAACAGGGCTTGAATCATCTATTCTTACTTAGAAAGTATATTTTACCGTTGCATAATAAGCACGACCAGGTTCGTTATAAGTATGAGCATTGTAATTTGTACTGCTTGATGAACGATAAATGCGTTTATCAAATAAGTTACTTACGCCAACACGAATGCTGATTGTATCTTTCAAATTATAACCTGCACTTAATCCCCAAACTGCATAACCACCAATATCTTCTGAGCCAGCAAGCTGATTAATATTTTTATCGTTACCATTTTCCATACGGTTTTCCGGATTTTTACGAGATTTTTGTTTACCGTATTGCGTATAAGTCAACATCGCATCCAAACTATCAGTGATTTGATAACTTAAACTTGAATTCAAAGTATATTTTGGCACGATAGAAAGCGGGTTACCGGTATCTTTATTTTTGGTTTTGTGCATATAAGTGAAGTTATTCACCCAGTTTAATTTATCTTGGATTAATGGTAATGTCAGATTACCTTCAAAACCTTCAATCACTGCGCGGTTTGCATTACCCCATTTATACACATAGTTACCTAAGTTAGTTAAACCGATAAATTCACCATCAGACACGATTTTGTTACGATAGTCATTACGGAAGTAAGCCACAGAAGCAAGAAGCCCGTCTTTATCATATTCAATTCCGATTTCTTTATTCCAGCTGGTTTCTGGTTTAATGTCGCTATTACCTTGGAAATAACAAGTTTTATTATTTGGTACATTCGTTGGACAACCTTGACCTAACGTAAATAGTAAGTAATTTGGGTTAGTTTGATAAAGATTCGGTGCTTTATAAGCTCTTGCAATCCCACCTTTAATTCTCCAATCATCGTTGAGGCTTTGTAAGAAGTTTAATCCGCCACTTAGATTAGAACCAGAATAGGTGTTGTAATCATAACGCAAAGATGGCGTTAAGATGGTAGATTGGGTTGCTGAAATATTATCTTCAACAAATACTGCCCATTCAGTTTGACTGCTATGACCACCTCGTACATTTGAGATGCCGGTTGGTAGGCGTTCTTTCAAATCATAAAGCACCTTCCCTGTATTCTTATCTCGTCGTCCACCAAGTAACTGTGTCATAGAAGCGTCATCATCTAAACTGCTGTGTGCACCTTCAAAACCAACTGTCAGCATATGATCTACACCCAAGGTAAATGGGATATAGAATTCTGAACTAAAACGCGTATTTTTAAGAATAGAATCGCTAAAAGCTGACGTGCTAGAATAACTACCTTCTGGACCACCCGCTAAATATTCTGGTAAACGGCTGTTTTTAGTTTTATCAAAAGTAATATAAGTTTTATTGTCAAAATGATCGAATTTACCTTCATAGGTTAAAGCATAGTTCTGACGATATAAACGAGCAGTTTCAGCTTTGCTTCCTGCCAACGTTTTGGTTTCAGGATAGTTTTTATTATTGTAAAGCCCTGCTGAGCTATTTTGCGTATCACCGTTATAAATATTGCCTTGACGACTGAAACCAGAATCCAAGGTTAATTTATTTTTCTCATTGATATTCCACACTAAACGGCCATTAATATCTTTATTACGTACGCCTTCACGACCAGCAATCGCAGGATCGCCATTAATACCAACTTCATCCGCTTGCGTTTTGTTCAAGTTACCATATAAACGGAATTGCAATACATCTTTAATTAACGCACCGCTTAGATTAAAACCGACACGGTTCGTTGCGCCTTCATCGCTGTCTTCTGGTTGATTGGTGTAATAACTTAAGCTACCGTGTAAATCATTGGTAACAGGCTTAGTGATAATATTAACCACCCCACCCATTGCACCTGAACCATAGCGTGCTGCTGAAGGGCCACGTAATACTTCGATTTTTTCAATGGCTTCAACTGGTACCCAGTTACTGTCGCCACGAGAGTTACGTTCACCACGCACACCATAACGTTCTGCATTACGAGAGGTGACAGGTTTTCCGTCCACTAAAATCAATGTATTTTCTGGTCCCCATGCCACGAATATCAATTTGACGTTTATTACCACGTTGTCCTGTGGATGAGTTACCCGTTAAATTCACACCGGGCATAGTACGTAATACTTCAGAAATATCATTTGTCGCAGGACGTTTCTCTAAATCTTTTGCAGTCACAAGAGAAGAACCAAGTGATTGTTTTACCTGATTTTCTGCTGTAACTTTAATTTCCTCAAGTTTCTCTTCGCCATAAGAATAGCTTGAAAAAAGCGCGATGGTTAACGTGCTTAATGCGAAGAATGATGTTGTTTTTAAATGATTGGTTTTATACATTGAATGCTCCCCAGGCATATGTGAAATAAAAATGCCTGAGAATTCTAGTACAATATCATTTTGAGTGTAAATGAAAAATTCTTATCACTGTTATTCAAAATCAAACTAAAACAAATAAAATGCTTAAATTTTTTTGACCGCACTTTCTTGCAATCCCAACAAATTCTAGTATTATTCACGGCTCGCCAATTTGGCGGATTTATTTCTCATGTCGGGTTCCCTACCCCCGATTAACCAACTAAAAAGGTCTTAAAATGAAAATTAATACTCCGATCTTCAATGATCAACAAAAACATTTTGCTTTAATTTTATTAAGCTTATTTCACATATTCATCATCACAGCCAGTAACTATTTCGTTCAAATTCCATTTGAAATCAATTTAAAATTGACCGCACTTGGTTTTGCTGATGATTTCTCATTCCACAGCACATGGGGAACACTCACTTTCCCATTCATTTTCTTAGCCACCGATTTAACGGTACGTGTATTTGGGGCGAAAGAAGCACGTTGGATCATCTTTATCGTGATGATTCCAGCACTTATCGTCAGCTACATTGTGTCGGTTGTTTTCTCTAATGGGCAATATCAAGGCTTAGGAGCTCTCAGTGAATTCAATATGTTTGTTTTTCCGTATTGCATTTGCGAGTTTCTGTGCTTATGTTTTTCGGACAATTATTAGATGTGTTAGTATTCAACCGTTTACGTCAACTAAAAACGTGGTGGATTGCCCCGAGCAGCTCCATGACATTTGGCTCTCTTGCCGACACTTTCATGTTCTTTGGCGTAGCATTCTATCAAAGTAGCGATCCATTTATGGCTGAACATTGGTTTAGTCTTGGATTCGTCGATTACTTATTTAAATTATTTGTCGGCATCGTCTTGTTTGTTCCCGCTTATGGCGTGGTACTCAGCATGATTTTGCGTAAACTTCAATCTCTCGCAAGCTCCCGCCAGTTTGCTTAACTTAAGGAAATAAAATGACTGAAACTCTTTCTCTTAGAGCCAAAATAGAACAAAGCCCAATGGGGGCTTATCAATGGATGATTGTGGTCATGGCTGCCATCATGAATTTACTTGATGGCTTTTGATGTATTAGCCCTTGCCTTCACGGCAACAGCCATTCGTGGCGAGTTTGGCCTCACGGCGATTGAGTTAGGTTATTTATTAAGTGCCGGCTTGTTTGGTATGACGGCTGGCTCACTTTTCCTTGCGCCACTTGCGGATAAAATTGGTCGTCGCCCATTGTTATTAATGGCAGTGTCACTCTCCGCTATCGGAATGTTAGGATCCGCGTTTATTTCACAATATCAATGGCTCGGTTTCTGGCGCGTTATCACCGGTCTTGGTGTCGGCGGTATTTTAGTGGGCACAAACGTGATCACTAGTGAATATTCTTCTCGTAAATGGCGCAGTTTTGCGATCAGTGTCTATGCAGCTGGTTTTGGTATCGGTGCGGTATTAGGTGGGTATGTTTCGCCGTGATGCTGCAAGGTGAATATGGCTGGCGTTCCGTGTTTTTTTAGCAGGGTGCTATCTTGACCGGTTTACTTTTTAGTGGTTTTATTTATTTGGTTACCGGAATCCATTGATTTTCTCACATCTAAACAACCGAAAAATGCAGAAGTGCGGTTAAATTTAATCGCAGAAAAAATTGGTTTAGCCGGTGATTGGAAACTCCCTAAAAAAGTAGAAAAAGTTAAAAGTAAATTACCTATTAGCCAATTATTCAGCGAAAAATACTTACATTCTACCCTTTTAATTTGGACAGCGTTCTTTGCGATCATGTTTAGCTTCTATTTTATTAGCTCATGGACACCAGCCTTATTAAAAGAAGCGGGCATGACGACAGAGCAAAGTGTGAGCGTCGGAATGATGATCTCATTAGGGGGCACTTGCGGCGCCTTAATCTATGGCTTACTGGCTAGCCGTTGGACAGCACGCGGCGTGTTAATTTTATTCACTGTCTTATCTTCTGCAGCAATCATTACCTTTATCTTATCCTCGTCCGTTTTATGGATTGCGATGGTATTCGGTATTTTAGTTGGTGCACTCATGAATGGCTGTATCAGCGGTCTTTATACCTTAAACCCGCTTACTTATGATGCCGATATTCGTAGCACTAGGTGTGGGCTGGTCGATTGGTATTGGTCGTATTGGCGCAATTCTTGCTCCAACGATTGCCGGTCAATTATTAGATATGGGCTGGGATAAACAGAGTTTATATGTCGGTGTTGGCTTTATGATGTTGATCTCAACAGTTGCCATCTTCTTCTTAAAAAGCCGCTCAGAAATTAAAGCATAATCTTTGTAAAAAATAATAAAAGGGCGTGTTGAATATATCCAATACGCCCTTTTTCTTTATATGATTAATTCAACCAGAAATAATATCCGATTGTCGCGATAACTAATATACACACAATATTTAAGACAAATCCGGCTTTAATCATGTCACTTTGACGGACTTCACCTGTACCAAACACAATTGCATTTGGCGGTGTTGCTACCGGTAACATAAATGCACAAGATGCACCTAAACCGATAATTAACGCAAGACCAATTTCCGGCATACCTAGAGATTGTGCGATAGAAATAAAGATTGGTACTAATAACGCTGCACTCGCGGTATTGGAAGTGAATTCAGTTAAGAAAATAATGAAGGTTGCGACCAATAAACCAATGAGGTAGTAATGTTGTCCTTGAACCAAGAATACAATACCGTCAGCTAACACTTTACTTGCGCCCGAATCTTTTAACACTGCACTCAAGGTTAAACCACCGCCGAAAAGCATCAATACGCCCCAGTCAGTATTTTCTTGAATTTGTTTCCAGTTTGCGACACCAGTAGAACAAATAACAACAGCAGCAAGCAAGGCCACCACGCTATCAAAACTACCGATATTTTTGGCAAGACCAAATACACCTGAAATCATTGGATTGATATAGCTACTAAATACCCAACAGAGTGCAATCACAGCAAAAATCACAAGCGTTAAAACGCGTTGACCATTCATTTCAATACGTTCAAAGTTTTGCTCAAAACGTAAATTAAGTTTTGGTTTAAATACAATGAAAAGCGTACCAACCATTAATGGCATCAAAATAATCATAATTGGCAAGCCATACCATAACCAATCAGAGAAGGTTAAATGTAAGTTACTTGCGACGATCGCATTTGGTGGACTACCCACTAATGTTCCCATACCACCAATACTTGCACTATATGCAATACCCAATAATACGAAGACGTAAGTGTTATGTTCTTTTTCTTTATCAAGTTGGCTTAAGATCCCCATGGCTAAAGGTAACATCATGGCAGCTGTTGCAGTGTTACTCATCCACATAGAAAGGAAAGCAGTAATAGAGAAAAGGTACATCACAGCAACCAATAAATTACCACGAGCCATTGCCATGATTTTATTAGCAATCATCTTATCAAGCTTTTGCATATGCAAAGCAGTCGCTAAAGCAAATCCACCAAAGAATAAGAAGATGGTTGGATCAGCAAAGGCGACCAAAGCTTGTTTGGTTGTCACCAAATCAAGTGCAATCGCAAGTAAAGGCACTAATAGCGCAGTAACCGTTACATGTAATGCTTCAGTTAACCAAAGGATCGCTACAAAGGCTAATAATGCTAAACCAGCATTTTCCTTAGGCGCAAAAGGTAAGGCTTTTAACAAAATAAAAAAACAGGCTATCGCCAGAAGAAAGATAATCCCACTTTTATAATTTTTTGTTGTGTTTGTTTCGTTCATGAGTCCCTCCAAACTGATTACAAATGAACTATTTGCGATGTTAAATGAATGTTACAAACTTTCAACTAACAAATGTTTAAAATGTGATCTTGTTCAAAAAAATTTTAACAAAAAAAGTGCGGTTATTTCTAACCGCACTTTAAAAAGGTCAATAATTTCAAAATTATTCTTCTTCGAAATCTTCTAAATCTAATGCTTCTTGTGAAAGAATAATACCTGTTAAATCGGCATAAATGTAATCTTCAGGGAAAAACGTCACGCCACCAAAATTCACTGGAAGATCACTTTCACCATGATTATTTTCATCTGCGCCAACTGGAATTGGTGCAAGCGCATGAATACCAATATCAATATTTTCAAGCTGTTGAATTTGACGCACTGCACCATAAACAATAATGCCCGCCCAGTCATTATCTGCGGCAAGTTGTGCAAGCTCTGCATCAATTAAAGCACGGCGTACTGCACCACCACCATCTACGACAAGCACTCTGCCGTTACCATTTTCTTCGAGAATCTCGGCAATTAATCCATTATTTTCAAAACATTTTACTGTCGTCACTTTGCCGTAGAAATTGCTGACGCCACCAAAGCTAGAAAAAATTGGCTCAACCACATCTACTTGATCAGCATAAATATCACAAAGTTCTGAAGTATCGATATACATAATGTTCCCCTTGTCGGTAAAATTTTTTCTCTAGTATAAGCCGATTTAGCCGATAAGCAAGCCTAAACTAAACAAGATATTGATAAATAAAGAAATCATTGACATCTGTGCTAACATCGGACGCAAGACTGTCGGCTCTTTGCTGCGATAAACAAATAATGCGTGTTTTAATAACAGTGGAAATGCCAATAAAAATAAGAAATGCCAAGGGCTAAATGCGGTTGATGCTGCAAATAGCATATAACATAAAGCGGCAATGCTTAATAAAACACAGTGATAAATGCGTCCTTTCTTCGGGCCAATACGCACAACCAGGGTATTTTTTCCTACCTTAGCATCTTGCTCAATATCACGTAAATTATTGATATTTAAAACAGCTGTTGCTAATAAACCTGAGCCTAACGCAGGTAAAGTAATTAAGCTATCAATGCTGTGAGTTTGTAGATAATAAGTTCCACCAACACCTAATAGTCCAAAAAAGAGCAACACTGACAGATCGCCCAAACCTAAATAACCATAAGGTTTAGCCCCTACGGTATAAGTAATGGCAGCAATAATGGCAAGAATACCCAACCCAGCAAAGGCCAATAAATCTGTGAGACTTTGATATGCGATACCAATTAAGAATGCGCCTGAAAAAAATGAACCCACTGCCATTAAAATTAAGCCCCATTTAAGCTCATTCGCAGAAATTGCACCTTGCTGAATACCACGTAAAGGCCCAATACGTTCTTCGGTATCAGACCCTTTTTGATGATCACCGTAATCATTAGCAAAGTTGGAAAGCACTTGCAATAAAATGGTGGTAAGCAAGCAAAGTAACATCACGGTGAGATTAAAACTTTCTTTATCCGCCCCAATACGCCAATGCTGAGCCGGTAAAAATAGAAGCTAATGCCAAAGGCAAGGTTTTTGGACGAGCGGTTTCCCACCACATTTTCAATTTACGATTTGTCATTTTTTTTGACCGCACTTTTGATTACAATAAAGGGCGTATTTTACACGGAAATTGCCTTTTTATGAATGATTTAACACTGACTCTTCACCCAATTGCGGTGATTCACACGCCTTACAAAGAAAAATTCTCGGTACCACGACAGCCGGATTTAGTACAGGATGGCATTGGTATTGTGGAACTGCTCCTCCGTATAATTCACCAGAGGCGGTGCGAGGATTAGAGCAATTTAGCCATCTTTGGCTTATTTTCCAATTCGATAAAGTACTCCATGGGAAATGGCAATCCACTGTTCGTCCCCCTCGTTTAGGCGGCAATCAACGTGTCGGCGTATTTGCTTCACGCGCTACGCATCGCCCAAATCCGCTGGGCTTATCCAAAGTTGAATTACGCCAAGTGGAATGCATTCATGGTCGTGTTTTTCTGCATTTGGGTTCCGTGGATCTTGTCGATGGCACACCTATTTTTGATATTAAACCTTATATTACCTATGCTGATAGCGAGCCTGAGGCAAAATCAAGTTTTGCGCAAGAAAAACCACCTGCAAAATTAAGCGTTGAATTTACAGAAATCGCCCAAAGTGCGGTGGAAAAATATCACATAAAAACCGACCGCACTTAGCAAGATTTATTACGGAAGTGATCGCACAAGATCCCCGCCCAGCTTATCAACAAGGTAAAGAAACCGATCGTATTTACGGTATTAGTCTGTACGAATTTAATATTAAATGGCGTATTAAAGCGGGGACAACAGACTGTGTCGAAATTCTGGATATCCAGAAATTAAAAGAACAAAAAAGCTGACTTTCGTCAGCTTTCTTTTTATCGTTTTAATTATGTCTAATCTGGCAATGCATTCAGCACAGCTTTGACGAGCGTTGCCAATGGAATAGCGAAAAATACGCCCCAGAACCCCCATAATCCACCGAAAATCAACACCGAAATAATGATTACTAAAGGATGTAAATTAACGACTTCAGAGAATAAATACGGTACTAACAGGTTTCCATCTAGAAGTTGACTCACCGCAAAGGCCACAATTAAATACCAAAACGTTGGAGAAATGCCAAACTGGAACATGGCAACTAAAGCAACGGGAATCGTCACCAATACCGCACCAATATAAGGGACTAAGACAGAGAGACCTACGGCAACAGAAAGTAACAGCGGATAATTTAAACCAAAGCTTAAAAAGATGATATAAGTCACCACGCCAACAATCAAAATTTCTAACAACTTGCCATGAATATAATTCGCAATTTGTTGCTGCATCTCATTCCATACTTTAGACGCTAAAAGACGGTTTTTAGGCAAAAATCGGCTTACACCAGCAAGAAGTTCTGTTTTATCTTTCAGCATAAAGAACATCATTAATGGCACTAAAAATGCATAGATACCCAGTGATACAAGGTTCATTAATGAAGTAATCGACAATTTCACCGCAGATTCACCAAAGCCCAAAATCTTCGCTCGAGCCGCACTAAAAAAGGTGTCAATCATGGTGTAATCGATGAGTTCAGGATAATGCTCAGGAAGGGCTAATAACCATTCATGTAACTTATTGAACATAGCTGGCAAATCGCTTAATAAGGAAATCGTTTGATTCCATAATGTTGGCACTAACCCGAAGAAAACTAATAACGCCAAGGTTAGAAAAGCCACCAAAAATAATTAACGTGGCGAGCATTCGAGGAAATTTTATTTTTTTCGTCAGGAAAATTAATTGGCATTTCCAATAAATATGCTAATACAATGGCAATCAGCAACGGGGCGATTAAATCACTAAAGAAATAAATCGCAATAAAGCCAAACAACAAAATGGCAAGTAGTCCCCATCGCCTGCGGATCGCTTAAGCGACGGCTATACCAATTTTTTAGCATTTCTAACATAAAGTCTTCCTAAACAAGTATTTTTTTGTCATTATAAGTTAAAATTTAAATCAATCCTATATCCACTCATTCAACATAAAATAGAAGGAAACGTTATGTCTGTTAAGATTTATCATAATCCACGTTGCTCAAAAAAAGCCGTGAAACCTTAGCTTTATTAGAAGAAAAAAAGGCATTCAACCGACGATTGAACTTTATTTACAGCAACACTACTCTGTTGAAGCATTGACAGCAACTGGCTAATAAATTAGGATTAGATGATGTCAGAAAAATGATGCGTACCAAAGATGAGCTTTATCAATCATTAGGGTTTAGATAATCCTGCATTAACTCATGATGATTTATTAAAAAGCCATCAGTGAAAATTCAGCCCTATTAGAACGCCCGATTGTGGTAAAAGGTGAAAAAAAGCTAAAATTGGACGACCGCCTGAAAGCGTACTCGCCATTTTGTAATTCTATTCATTTTCGCTATAATGACTTGCCGTGAAACACTTCACGGCAATTTTTTAGAGGTAAATATGACGAAAAACAAAAAAAGTGCGGTTGAAAAATCAGCCCATTTATCAACACGCCAAAGGAGTCGTGAAAGATAATGCTGTGATGGCACTATTACACGATAAATTATTCCGCCAACGCGTTGAGAAAAAAACGTAAAGGCAAAGGCAGTTACCAACGAAAAGCAAAAATATGCGAGCAATTGGTTTGAAAAGCCCGATGATAAAGTTTTTTTGATTTCAGAAATTTTTATCATCGGGTTTTTTTCGTTTCAATTTCAGTATAAAAAAATAACAAACAGAGGAAGTCTATATGTCAATCAAAAACAGAAGTTTTTATTTAACAATACTTGGAATGTCCGTATCAGTGATCCAGGTGAAGAAGGTGCTCAAAGCCACTTTTTTTGAAACCATTTATCTCACGCTCACGGCTTATTTTTGAAGGCGAAAATGTGCGTTATGAATTTGTGCGTAAAAGTAGAAGATCAAGTAAAAATCAAACGCTCATTTACAGAATTAAGTGAGTTATTCAAATTT